>OMDZ01000011.1_pt1 | contig 193100 bp, 179 predicted proteins | sample 1673641 | NCBI WGS metagenome assembly OMDZ01 (sample SAMEA103958117, study PRJEB25191) | human gut metagenome | biome: human-associated habitat [ENVO:00009003]; feature: intestine environment [ENVO:2100002]; material: feces | place: Germany | collected 2013/2015
CGGTGAAGATGCCGATTACCCGCGATGGGACGAAAAGACCCCGTGAACCTTTACTGCAGCTTAGCACTGACCTTGGTCATCCGATGTGTAGGATAGGCCGGAGGCTATGAAGCCGGTACGCCAGTATTGGTGGAGCCGCCGTTGAAATACGGCCCTTTGGCTGTCTGAGGTCTAACGCGTGATTCGCGGACACTGCTTGGCGGGCAGTTTGACTGGGGTGGTCGCCTCCAAAAGCGTAACGGAGGCTTCCAAAGGTGCCCTCGGGCCGATTGGTAACCGGCCTTACAGAGTGCAATGGCATAAGGGCGCTTGACTGGGAGGGAGACATCCCGAGCAGGCAGGAAACTGGGGCATAGTGATCCGGCGGACGTGTATGGAAACTCCGTCGCTCAAAGGATAAAAGGTACTCCGGGGATAACAGGCTGATCCCCCCCAAGAGCTCATATCGACGGGGTGGTTTGGCACCTCGATGTCGGCTCGTCACATCCTGGGGCTGGAGAAGGTCCCAAGGGTTGGGCTGTTCGCCCATTAAAGTGGCACGCGAGCTGGGTTCAGAACGTCGTGAGACAGTTCGGTCTCTATCTATCGTGGGCGTTGGAGTTTTGAGCGGATCTGACACTAGTACGAGAGGACCGTGTTGGACAGACCTCCGGTATGCCGGTTGTGCCGCCAGGTGCACCGCCGGGTATCCGTGTCTGGCCCGGATAAGCGCTGAAAGCATCTAAGTGCGAAGCCGTCCGCGAGATAAGAACTCCTTGAGGGCCGTTCCAGACGAGGACGTTGATAGGGCGCAGGTGTAAAGACGGCGACGTCAAAGCCGAGCGCTACTAATTGCCCGAAGCTTTTCCTGTGCATGTTCTTTTGATGTGCATGTAACAGAGGATGAAGTCTCTTTCATCGGTGTACTTCAAGGTTCACTAATGTTTTGTTCTTGTGCCGAGACCGTCAAAAAGCCATATTTAGGTGGTTATTGCGGCGGGGTTCCACCTCTTCCCATTCCGAACAGAGAAGTTAAGCCCGCCTGCGCCGATGGTACTGCAATGCAATGCGGGAGAGTAGGAGGCCGCCTTTTTTTTAAGTTGAGTCCCTGACGTCAGTTATGATGTCAGGGACTCTTTTTTTGGTTGATTCCCACTGAGGATGAGATTAATGAGACTTATGGGACTAATAAGACTAATGTGACTTATTTTAAAGAGACATATGGTGACATCCCCAATGACTTGCCGTACACTTTAGACATTCTACCACATAAATGCACATACGTTTGAAAAGCTGAACAAAGAAACATAAGCGTTTTCGGGTAGTGTTTCATCGAGTGTGTCTGAATCAAGTTGACTTAACCCCGAATCGGGTATTAGAATTCAGTCGGATTCTTGCTTTATATTGAGCGGATTTTCGTTAGATTTTCGCAGGCATAGCAGGTTATGTCAAGAAAAAGCTGGTAAGAAGGTACCAATAGAAAACAAAAGGTCGGCTGAAAGCATGAAAGCACAAAATATATAAAACTATATGCGGTTTAATGACAGATTGGTGTTAAACACACTTGATGAAACACTACTGCTGGACAACCGCAAGATAGAAGGGAACCAGGCGAATGTTCATTTTTCTCCAATGGTTTAGGACTTTCTGTCTGTCCAGAACCTTCAAAGAAGAATTTTAAACAGGCTCTTAAATATCGGAATTATTTTATAAGGGTGCTTGCCAAAACCACTTTTCATCCGATGTGTTGTAATTAGCATGAGGGTATGTCAAACCTACCGGAACTAATGTTACTGTCTTACCTTGAGGATGATTGCTTTCTCCTTCGGGTTCAGCTTGATTCCATATATTAGTTTCAAGAAAGTAGAGATTCTTTGCTATGTACTCCTTAAGATAATAGTCGGCTGTTTGTTTTACTCTTTTGTTCCAGTTCGCCTCTTCATTAAGTATCAATGGCAAGTCATGCTGCAATCTATAACGTACTTCTCCAGGGTGAAGCATGATTCCGTTTTCATCGGTGAGATATGCTGCAAATGTAGGCTCAACCCAAACCCATTTATTCAGCGATTTACTCCAGGCAATGCAGATGACATGGCAATCGCTGTCCGTCTCCCATCCTTTTCGGGATACATGTTATATATCTTGCAGGAATCCCCACAGCAAGCAATGCCTCTGTCAAGCATATAGCAAGAGCCCTGCAGTTGTAACCACAACTGTTTCTACGAGCAGATTCGTATGTATTTTCCAAATTCCTTGCTCCGGGAGCCAAACCGTTGCTTCCGTCATGTTTGATGTTGTCATGAACCCAATAAAGGAGATTCTTGATTCTGCTGATGTCATCCCCATTACCGGCTATTTTGTCAAGATTGAACTTCTTGCGTGTCATTCGCAACATTCTGTCTGAAGGCTCTGCGTATCTGAAAGCCATATCAAAGGGTGGTTCTGAGTTGTATTTTGGGGATTCTTTCAAAATATCAAGTTTAGTCTTGACCTCATCCCCCAGACTCCATGCGTAATTCATAGCTGCTTTCAATGTGTCTGCTTCCTTGCTATTCAAAGCTTTTAGTACGGGATAGAGTATTCTGGCTGACTGATATTCATTGCTTCTCATCCAGTCAGAGTTCTTTGCTGTCAGAATCTGTGCCTGCCACTGCGCAGTCTTTTCCAAATCTTTTATCAGGCGAGGATTTGATTTCAGATAATCGATGTCTGCTGTTGATGCTATCTTGTCGTTATATACTTTCAGAAAAGCCCCATGACAGATGTATTTCCTTAAATTAGGACATTTGGAGTCTTTCAATAAATCCAAATCGAAATAGACCACAGTGCTTTCAAATATCACACTGTCCAATTTCGGACAGTTATGAGCAAATCCCTGGCCTCCTGTACTCGACACAGGACCTCGGAATATGATTTTCCTCAAGTTTGGGCAATTTGTAACTAATGCGCAGTCGAAATGACCGATAGCTCCCTCAAACACAATCTCCTCAATAGTGTTATTATCCATAAATAGACCTCCCGGGATATAATCTATATTGCCGAATGTTACTTTTTTCAGATTGGTAAATCCAATATTTCCTAATCTTCCGATTGTCATTATGTCGGGAATATGAATTTCTTCGACATGAGAGTCGTAAACTAGGCTATCCAGAAACATTCGTATTCCATCTCTCACAGGACCGTCGAAATGGTCAGGAGCATGAAGAACGGTATTCTGGGAAAAAGGCGGAATTACTATTGTAATTGCAGCAATTAAGCAAATAAAAATCTACGCATAAATAAATATATATATTCAGAATGATAAAATTAATAAAAATTCCAACACAGCGGTCACATTACCAAATAAATTGGAAAGCGTACGGACGCTAAACAAAAACATTTTCCCAGCAAGACACTCGCCGCAAGAACCTTCAATACAAGACGATTCTGTTTCATGTAATCTCTTTCAATAATATAACGTGAGTTCGACGAATTGTAAATGCCTGTAAGTTTGGTGATAAGCGAAAATCGTTGTAACTTTATGATGTTGAACTACAAAGTATTACAAACAATAATCGCCATGATCACCGGGAGTAAAGTTATAGAATTATTTTGTATGGCAGACAATTTAGCTTCGCTGATTTTCAATTCTGAAATTTTTGATGCTATGATGGCAAAATATACGCTTAAACCAACCGTAAAACGCAAATTTAATTATTTGTTGGTGGCAAAGATATAATAAAGACAAAAGTGGGGTTAGACTATTGCCATAAATTGTCTGGCAGTATGACTAACCCCACTTTTGTCTTTTAATTATGTTTCTTAGAATTGCTCCAAGATCTCTATTCTTTTCTTTGTATCCGGGTGTGTGCTGAATAATGAATTAAAGAAATTCATCATGCCCGGTGCGAAGTGTTGCGGATGAATAATGAACAGCTGCGCGATATCGTCACGCTTGACGTTATTCAATCCAGGATCGCCTGATATCTTTCTCAGAGCAGAAGCAAGCGCCAAAGGATTGCCACAAAGCTCAGCACCTCCGGCGTCGGCCATATATTCACGTTTACGCGATATTGCAAAACGCGTAAGCAATGTGAAGAAGTAAGCAACTGCACAGCATAAAGCTCCGATTATGAATACCGCAATCATAGACAGTCCGTTGCCGCGGTTGTCCTCGTCATCACTGCTGCGGCTGCTTAGTCCGCCAAACCAGAATGCGTTATACATCATTTGGATAACGAGGCTCATTATGGTTGATACGATGCCGACAAAGATGATGCTTGTTATCAGCAGTCTTGTGTCGTGATTACGGATGTGCGTCAGCTCATGAGCTATCACACCTGCAAGTTCGTCATCGTTGAGCCTGTCGATTATTCCTGTTGTCAGCGTAACCGTGTAGCTCTTTTTATCTATACCGCTTGCAAAAGCGTTCAGCTGCGGGTCGTCTACGATGTTAATCTTTGGCATATCCATGTTGCATGTCATGCAAAGATTTTCAACTATATTGTAGATTTTGGGATTTTCCTTGCGCGTAAGCGGTCTTGCTCCTGTAGCAGCACGTACCATTGCCGTATTTGCAAAATACGCTATTGTAAACCATATTCCTACGCCCACGATGACCCATGGTATGGTGTTCATGAAGTAATAGTTTACTGTTGCGGCGTCAAGCTGGTGTACAATGTTGCCGTATTGGTCGTAGTATCCGTTTCCGAAATAGTTTACCAGTGCGAGGAATACCCATACCATGCCCAGAATTATTACGGGAAACAAGATCAGCAACATTATTGTCAATCTGTTGTTGCGCATAATCTGGGTGTGCATTCCGACATATCTCATATATGCTTGCGATTTATGTTAGAATTTAATTTCAGGTGCCTTGTCGTATATAGCGCGTTCTTCCTGTGGAACCTCGAACATCGGTTCTTTTTTAAATCCGAACATTTTGGCAAAGATGTTTGACGGGAATGTCTCAACGGCGTTGTTGAGCTCTCTTGTTGCCGAATTGAAGAATCTGCGTACTGCGGCAAGTTTGTTCTCAAGGTCAGCAATCTCGTTCTGCAGCTGCATGAAGTTCTGGTTAGCCTTCAGGTCAGGGTAAGCCTCGAGTGACACCTTCAAGCCGGCAAGCGCACTTGTCAGGGCATTTTCAGCATTAATCTTGTCGTTTATTGTTGTGGCGCCCATTGCTGCCGTGCGTGCTTCTGTAACTCTCTGCAGCACTTCGCGCTCGTGTGTGGCATATCCTTTCACCGTGGCTACAAGCTGCGGCACGAGGTCGTGGCGCTGTTTAAGCTGCACGTCGATATTTGCGAAGGCATTTTCGCGGTTGTTTCTAAGTTTTACAAGATTGTTGTACAGGCTTACACACCAAATTGCAAGCAGTACGACGATAACTAAAATAATAATTCCTGTTGTCATAATTTTTTAATGATAAATGGTTTCATAAGTTTGTTTACAAATATAATACCATTTTATGAATATCTGAGGTTTCTTTAAGTCTTTTTGTTTATTATTCTTATTTAATATGAAGGTTGTAGCCAATAAGGACACGTGCCGGTTTAGTTTCGTCATGAAATAAAAAAACTCTGCATGACAGGATCTATCCTATGACATGCAGAGCGTTATGTTAAGTTTTAATGTTTATTTCAGCAGATTCATTACTTTGTTGAAGTATCGCTGAGTGCCTTTTATGCTGTATCTGAGTCCGCCGTTCCACGACCTTATGGCCTGCTCTATGCTGTTTTGCGGATTGTGGACCGACTGAAACAAAATGAACATCTCTTTCGATTTTGCCACGTTAAAGCGGTCAGACAGCTTAAATCTTTTCTTGCTTTTTCTTCTTTTCAGGATGTTGTTGCACTCTCTTACCAGAATCGGAGTTATCTGCATTGCTCCGCATGAGTTGCCGCTTACGGCTTTGGGGTTTCCTTCGCTTTCGACTTGAATAATGGCGTCCATCACCGGATTCCAGTCGAATTGAGGGCTTTGAGTTTCGTTGTTTTCTGCAAAAGCATATAAATTTGCTGTAAATACAAATAATAATACTAATACTTTTCTTAATATTCTCTCCATATTTTACGGTTTATGGCATCTGGACATATAAAAAAACAGGGATGTCCGCGGCAAGCGGTTCGTATGAGAAAAATTATTGAACCGAGTCTGGATGCCAGTTATATACTAACGCGAATGGCGGCTTTCAAAACAAAAGAAGATACGCCATTCAATCTTTTTACCGCTGCAAAGGTATGAAAAAAAATGCGATTATCCAAACTTTGTTCCGTTTTTTAAACATTTTGCATTGAAATAAGCATTTTATATCATGTTGAAAATCAACTAATTGCTTTAAAAATATGTAAAATATTTTCGGCTGCCGTCTTGCGCCCGAATTTAGGCGAAACATAATGTTAATGCACGTTTCACGGCATTTGTTGTTATAAGAACGGCCCATTTTTATATCTTAAATCATGTTGCGTGTTAAAGTGTTATAGACTATAACTATGCTAAGATTGTTGTAGGAGTGAATAAGGGGCAATGTCGCTTTGCCATGCAGGTAGATTATTGTCATAGTTTTGCCTTGCGCCCGCTTTCGCTATTTTTTCATGATATAAGGTAAGGATTGCAGGCATCAGAATTAAACCTCAAAAAACTGAAAGGAAAATGTGCTATTATCCTTAACGAAAAGCCGGAACGATAGCTTTAAATATGCGGACTGTAAGCAAAGTTGCGCTTATTGGTTTCAAATCATTAACCTATTGTTTACGGTCCGTAAGTGGCCCACTTTTAATGCAAAAGTGGCCGAGTTTTTTGTCGCAAACAAATGGTTTTTTATGCCCAGTCCGATGTTCCGTGCATTTCAGTGCAGGCATTGTTAGAAAAACATTGTTTATTCTAATCTGCCGGTATTAATAAGTTTGCTGTGTGATTTCTTCCTGTTGGCTGATGACGTAGTGTATCTTGAGCAGTGTTTTCTGAAGGCCGACAATGGATTTTCTTGCCTGCAAGCGTTTGGCTTTCAGGATATTAAAATAAGACAAACAGCTCATTATTCGGCTGCCAATGACCTGCCCGGGTTAAAAAACTGCGTTTTTCGTTTGTCTTTTCATTCTCCTTTCACTATTTTTGACTACCTTTGCATTGACGATTGTTGAAACATGCCATATTGGCAGGCTTAATTGTATGTCGGCATGCGTCATGCCGGGCAAGTGTGAGAGGCACGGCCTGTTTCGTGCATGTTGTTTTTTTTGAATGATTAACGGATAATTTCTTTATAAAATATGTATTACGTTTCTAAGCGAATGGAGATTGCTGGCTGTCATCGCCTTACTCTTTCTTATGACAGCAAATGCTGTAATCTGCACGGACACAACTGGATTGTTACGGTTTATTGCAAGTCGCGTGAGCTTAACGCTGAGGGTATGGTTGTTGACTTTAAGCATATAAAGGATAAAATTCACGGATATCTCGATCATGGCAACTTCAACGAACTGCTGCCGTTTAATCCTACGGCCGAAAACATTGCAGCCTGGATATGCAGTCAGGTTGAACACTGCTATCGGGTGGATATAGAAGAAAGCGAGAACAACAAGGTGTCATACGTTAAAGACGAAGACTGACATTTATGAAGGTAAACGAAATTTTTTATTCGCTTCAGGGCGAAGGCTACTTTACCGGAACACCAGCCGTCTTCGTACGTTTTTCAGGCTGCAATCTCAGTTGCAGCTTTTGTGACACGGAGCATACGTCGTTTACGGAAATGTCTGAGGAAGACATCGTCCGTGAGGTGTGTGCCTATCCGGCTGCGCATGTGGTTATCACCGGCGGCGAGCCGACAATGCAGCTTACAGCTTCGCTTGTTGACAGGCTGCACGCTGCCGGAAAGTATGTGCAGATAGAGACAAACGGCACTTATCGTCTGCCCGAAGGCTGCCGTGTCGACTGGATTACGTGTTCGCCCAAATATCGTCCTGTCGTCCTGACGCATATTGACGAACTGAAAGTGGTGTTTCAGACGCCGGAGCAGGATATGTCGCAATATGACGGCATGGAGGCTCAGGTGTATAGCCTGCAGCCATGCGACGTGAATGACGACAGACGGAATGCCGTGATATTAAAAGATGCCGTGGAATATTGTCTTTCGCATCCCAAGTGGCGTCTTTCGCTTCAGACCCATAAAATAATTAATGTGAGATAACGGTCTTCAGCCTCTACGGCGACATGGCTCGCCAGTGTCTGAATAACGTGTCCCGACAGTTATGCCGTCTGTGGCAATTCATAAGAAATCAATGAGGCAATTAGGCATAGCCTCATTGATCACCACCGTTGAAGTGAAGTATTTTCAGCAGCTGCTTTTCGTGCTGCAGTTCCTTCAAGCCCTTGTCGGGCGATATGAGCATCATACTCCTTATCACGTCGTTTTGTCCGCACGTGTAGTTATAATAGTCAATAAGTTCTCCGGTGAGCTTTTCTTTCAGGATAACTTCTGTTCTTAGTTTTTCAAACTCCTCCAGTGGTATTTCGTCTCCCTGGCGTACAAAGATAATACGCCTTGCGATAGGATTGCGGTTGTAGTCGTGCGTGAGATAAATGCCCTTAATCACTTCAGGATATTCAATGATAGGCAGTTGCAGATAAATAACCTTCAGTGCGAGCTGCAGCCTCTTTTGCTCGTTGAACATCAGATAGCCAATCTGGAACGGCGAGAACAGGCCTACTCCTACATAATAGTCGCCGGCCATATTTTGGCAGTATACCTTCGGCAGGGTGTCGCCGTCGGCAATGGATGATATCATGTAGGGCTCAACCTTCAGTCCGTCGGCATACGACGAAGCGCTGTACGACTGGTACAGGCCTGTGTATATGCCTGCGTTGGGAAGATACTTTATTGATTCTTTTTCAATATCGTCAAGAAACGGACGGCTGTTGCTCTTTCCGCTTATCAGCCGTGGCTCTATATGGCACACCTTGTCGTACAGTTCGTCAAGGCATCCCAGCAGCTTTCTCTTAGACACATTGTTCACCTGCTGCAAGGCGTTGTTAAGCGCGTAGTCGCTGTCGTTGCCGCCGGATATGCTGTTGATGTAGGCGGGCAGTACAGACGAATATAAAGAAGACAGAACGCTCGATGTTATGTTCGTCTCCTCCGAAATGTCCTTCATCTTCACTCCTGCGTCACGCAGTTTCTTCAGTTGCTCATACAGTGATACCAGTTTATCCATATCCTTTATTTTTGGCGCGAATGTACCAAAACGATATTACAAAAACATTACCATTCTGATTCATTATCATGATATGAAAATTACATAATGAATACACGTTTTTTTGGCGTTATAATATATGATTAATTGATTTTTTCATATTGCAGACCGATATACTTTTGCTGCCGTAATTAAAAAAAATGAACAAACAAAATCATCAATATAATTATGGAAAAAGCAACAAAGAACAAAAGAATGTCGGAACTCCTGCTTATACTTTGGGCCGGAGGTGCAGCCTTGCTGTCTTACTCGCTTGTATATGCCTTGCGCAAGCCGTATACGGCAGCCTCTTTCGAGGGATTGACCCTGTTTGGAACAGATTATAAGGTAGCTGTTACAACCATTCAGATACTTGGGTATGTAATAGCAAAATTCTTCGGTATAAAACTTATCTCTGAGCTGAAACGCGAAAACCGCTTCCGCTTTTTTGTAACATCGGCAATAATGGCCGAGGTGGCTTTGATAGGCTTCGGCGTGCTCAGCGCTCCTTACAATGCCGCAGCAATGTTTTTCAACGGCCTTTCGCTCGGATGCATGTGGGGCGTTATCTTTAGTTTCATTGAGGGCCGCAAGGTTACGGATATGCTGGCGAGCCTTTTGGGCGTAAGCATGGTGTTCAGTTCCGGAATAGCCAAGAGCTTCGGACTCTTTGCCATGAACGAACTTAATATAGACCAGTTCTGGATGCCGGCAGTCATTGGCGGCGTGGCCCTGCCTCTGCTTGTGCTTATGGGCTATCTGCTTAAGCGTCTGCCCAGCCCTACACAGGAAGATATCGAGTTGCGCAACGAGCGCGTTGTTTTAGACTCTGAAGGCCGCAAGCGTCTGTTCCTGAGCTTCGCGCCAATACTCACGCTGCTGTTTATCGGCAACTTCATGCTCCTTGTCCTGCGCGACATCAAGGAAGATTTCCTTGTGCTTATTCTCGACATGAGCAATCAGTCGTCATGGCTGTTCGCACAGGTCGACACTATAGTTACATTGGCCATACTTGCCCTGTTCTCGGCCTTTGTGTTCTTCCGCAGCAACATCAAGACGCTTATGTGCCTCATGGGCATTGTCATACTGAGCTGTATTACCATGGCATACGTGTCGTTCAACTACAAAGCCCTCGACCTGCAGCCTGTTGTGTGGCTGTTCATAGAGAGCCTGTGCCTTTATATAGCCTATCTTACGTTCCAGACAATATTCTTCGACCGTTTCATAGCCTGTTTCAGGATAAAAGGCAACGTTGGATTCTTCATCGCGATAATCGACTTTATCGGATACATGGGAACGGTAACACTGCTTTCAACCAAGGAGTTCCTCAATTTCGACATGGAATGGTTCGACATGTTCAATCACATGGCATTCTTCGTCGGTGCAGTATGCACAGTCTTGTTCACAATAGTAGCCACGCTTATCTACAAGCGCTATTCGCTTAACAACAGAAACAAGACAAAAAACTCTAAGATGGATTTGTTTATAAACCCTCAATATAATACAATTTAAAATGAACTACGACATCATAATCATAGGAGGCGGTCTGCTCGGAACAGCCACTGCCTATCAGTTGGCAAAACGCAAAGCCGGTAAGATATTGCTTTTAGACGGTAACGAGATTGCATCTCAGGCCTCTTCGCGCGCGGCCTGCCTGCTGACGCGTGCGCGGACAAAACCGGCGCTGATGGAACTGGTGCAGGAAACCTACGACTGCATAGACGATATAGAACAGCTTCTTGGAGAGTCGCTCGAGCTGCAGCAGTGCGGAAGCGTTACGATTGCTTCGTCAGAAGCCTCGCTGAAGGGTGTGGAAGCCTTGGAGAGTGCAGCCAACGACTTTGGCATTCCGAATGAACGGATATCACAGAAACGTGTGAAAGAACTGTTGCCATGGATCAACGAAGCAGCCGCTGACGTAGCCGTATATATGCCTACAGACGCCTTTATCGATTCTGCACTGCTGTGCTCTGGATATGCCAAGGCTGCAAAGGCGCTGGGTGTGGAACTGAGAACTAACTGCAAGGTGAGGTCGATACAGACCGAAGGCGGAAGAATAAGCGGCGTTGAACTGCCTGACGGTGAGATGATAAGTGCTCCCGTTGTTGTCAATGCTGCCGGCTCATGGGCCAATCTGCTTATGCGTCCGCTCGGTGTAGGACTGCCGTTTACGCCCGTAAGGAGCCACTTCTGGATTACCGGCATCGACAAGCAGCGCTTCCCGGTAAACCATCCGTTCTCTGTCATTCCTGACGCAAGAGCCTTCACGCGATCGGATGTAGGAGCCTTGATAATAGGTCTGCGTGAAAGCCAGTGCCAGTCGTTCGACCCTTCTACGATGACAGACCAGCTTCAGGACTTCGACTTCAACAAGGCTGCCAAGTGGGAGGTGCTTGACGAATGTGCACCGCTCCTGAAGCGTTTCTTGCCGGATATAGAAGACCTCGGCATTGCCCACTACATGGCCGGTCCGTCTTGCTATGTGCCCGACGCAATGTTTATCATCGGTCCGGTGAGCAAATACGAAGGTCTGTTTACCGTTACAGGCTGCTGTGGCGGTGGCGTGGCTGCCGGTGGAGGTATGGGACGGTTGGCTGCCGAACTTATTACAGGCGAGAAACCATTTGTCTCACCCGGCCTTTTCGCACCGGAGCGTTTTGGTGAAGTTGATCCGTTCTCAGCCGAATTTCAGAAGAGATGTGCCGATGCCCGTTCAAACAAAAAGGGCGGATAGGCCTGTGCTGCAAATGAAGATATAGAAAACACGAACATAAATATAAAAATGTAGAAAATGAAACGATATATAGTTTTTCTGAAACAAGTACCCTTATCCACAAAGGTTGAAATAGATCCGGTGACAAAGACCCTGAAGCGCTCGTCGGCTCTTACGCGCACCAACCCTGACGACCTGCATGCGTTGCAGACAGCCGTTAACCTTAAGAAAAAGACTGGGGCTGAGATTGTGGCTGTAAGCATGGGACCGGAGATGGCTGTAGAGGTGTTGCGCGAGGCACTGCAATACGGAGCCGACAAGGCTGTGCTGCTTTCGTCGCGTGCTTTTGCCGGAAGCGACACGTTGTGCACGAGCAAGTCGCTCGCAGCTGCCGCACGTAAGATTGGCGACTACGACCTGCTGTTCTTCGGCAAGATGGCTGTAGACGGCGACACTGCACAGGTTGGACCTGAAGTGGCCGGCCAGCTTGACATTCCGCAGATAACACAGCTGACAGCCATAACGGCCATATCTGACACTTCGGTAAGTGTTACAAGAAACGCCGGCTGCAAGCTTCAGCATCTTGAGGTGAAGATGCCGTGCGCCATCATGGTGAGCCGTGAAAACTGCGAACTTGAGAACGTAACGCTTCGTGCATGGCAGAAGGCACGCCAGCAGCCCATTACAAGATGGAACGAGCACGACCTGGGCCTTTCTTCTGACGAGATCGGACTGTGTGCGTCGCCAACACAGGTAGTGGCAACAGAGGTTCCTCAGCACGACAAGGTGGTAGAATGGATTGAGGACGGACATGCCGTGATGGACATAATAGAGAACAACGTGCTTTGTCAAACAAAATAACAGATAATAAGAATTATGAGTTTCGCATTAAATTTAGATAAAGACCTTTGCATAGGTTGTGGCATCTGTTCTGAGAGCTGTGCTTTCGGGGCTATAACCATGAGTGATTTTCCCGAGATAAACGAAGACAGCTGCCGTCTGTGCGGAAGTTGTGTGCAGGCATGTGCCGCCGGAGCCTTAAAGATAAACAAGGAGCAGCCTAAAGACAGCGCTGCCGACAACAGTAAAGGTATATGGGTGTGGGCTGAAGTTGAAAACGGACAGCTGGCGCCTGTGAGCATTGAGCTGTTGGGCAAGGCTGTAGAACTGTCTGAAAACTTGGCGCAGCCGGTTGAGGCTGTGCTCATAGGCAACGGCGTGAGCGGGCTGGCAGACGACCTTATTGCGTATGGAGCCGACTGTGTGCATGTGGTTGACTCGCCGTTGATGGCCGACTTTATCGACGAAAACTACACCAAAGTCTTTGAACGCCTGATACGGCAGAACCGCCCGGCTATACTCCTTATGGGGGCAACCCTGCTCGGACGCGGCCTTTCGGCACGCCTTGCCTCGGTGCTTCACACAGGACTTACGGCCGACTGCACCGAACTTGAGATTGACAAAGAGACCAAATTGCTGCGACAGATACGTCCTGCTTTCGGCGGCAACCTTATGGCAACGATAATAAATCCTGCGCATCGCCCGCAGATGGCTTCGGTGCGTCCCGGCATCATGCGTCCGGCCGTGAAAGACGACAGCCGCAGAGGCCGCATCGTGAGATACGACTGTGACGAGAGCATGAACGATGCGCGCGTAAGGCTTATTGAGACCTTGAGCAGCGAAGTGAAGCATTCGTCGCTGAGCAACAGCAAGATTATCGTGGCGATAGGGCGCGGAGTGAAGACGCGTAAATGTGCCGACGAAATCAGTGCATGGGCAAAGAGCATAGGTGCGTCTGTTGCCGGATCGAGGGCTGCCGTTGAGATGGGGCTTGTGGATGCATCGGTACAGGTAGGGCAGACCGGTCATACTGTTGCCCCCGACCTTTATGTGGCAATAGGAATCAGTGGACAGATACAGCATACGGCAGGTATTGTCGGGGCTAAAAAGATAATGGCGATAAACACCGACAGGCAGGCTCCGATATTCAGCGTGGCAGATTACGGATGGAACATCTCTGCCGAGGAAGCGCTGGCAAGGCTTGTCGACATAACATCTGTAAAGGCATGAGCAAGAAGATATTAGCATGTATCGTCATGCTGGCGGCATCCTTCAGTGTGGCACTAGCCGGCGATTCGCTCAAGATAAAGTTCCGTTCGCGTGCATTGTTGGATGCCACGGTTACCGATTATGGCAAGGAAGACGTGCAGGGCTATTACCGTCTTGAGGACTTCCGTGTAGGCTTTAAGGCAAACTATGGTCAATTCGAGCTGAAGGCCGACATAGGTTTCGGCGGCGGAAAGGTGGCGATAAAAGACCTGCTGTTCAACTATCACATGAAAAACTGCGTGGTGGCTGTGGGCAACGCCTATGAACCTTTCTCGATGGATATGCTCATAAGCACCGTAGACATGCGCTTCAACCAGTCGGCAACTTCGGTGCTGGCGTTCACCAACAGCCGTAAGCTCGGCGCAACGATACACTATTATCTGCCGTCGCTTTATCTGGCTACGGGCGTTTATACGCACAACGACATCAACAAGATTGGCAGCAGCCAGGTAAACGCCTTCGTGTCTACCAGCCGTGCCGTGTGGCGCAGGCAGAAGGGCGACTATCTCATACATGCAGGAGGCGCCTTCTCGTTCCGCACACGGCCGGTAAACACCGAGGGAGAGCCTGAAACTGAAGTTAGCAGTGCAGGCGTGACGTCGATGCTTCCCAATGCTCTGCTAAACGCAAAGGTAGACCATCTTGGCACGGAGGTGAAGGGGCTGCTCGAAGCTTTATACATGTCGCCCAAGTTTATGATTCAGAGCGAATACTTTGTCGACCGCTATAACCGCACTCAGGGCGAAGCCTATATGCCTCACGGCGGATATATTCAGGCCGGATATCTTATAAAGGGGCGCGGATTTGAGTATGATCCGGTGTACAGCATACCGGGACGCCCTAAGACAGAAAAGGCTATTGAGCTTACTGCGAGGTTGAACTACACTGACATGAACGACCCGAAGGCCGGCATATCGGGAGGCAAGGAGACCGACCTGTCTGTAGGGGCCAACTTCTATCTTAACAAGTATCTGGCCGTGAAGGCCAACTGCAGCTATGTCTTTGTGGGCGCCAACTGCAACGAGTTTTATCAGAAAGACCTGCTGCTGGGCCAGATACGAATACAATACGTATTCTGACGCCCCCTTTCTTTAGCCGAAAAATGTTTCAGTCTCTATGCTTTCCTGCCGGGAAGCATAGATTTTTATTTGTCTTCAATCGTCATTGTCATTCGGCATAACATCCGTTTTTATATAGAGCTTGCCGTCGCCTGCCTTCCGTATATATAGCGGAAATGTCAAAATAAGGCAAATGACAGGCCGGCAATGGAAAGCAGAATGGCGAAAGAATGCATCAGTCTGCTTGTATAATAAAGCCGGATGCGGTATGCTGAAGGCCATCCGTAATGACGCATGGCTGTCAGTATGTCTCTGCGAACTGTCCCGATAATGTACCGGTCTTCTATGGGTTTGCCGGCAAAAAGTCTTTTTCCGAACAGTCTGACAGACGCGGATATAGCGACAAATATTGTGGTGCACGCCCTGAAACAGGGCAGAGGAAAGTTTAGAAAAACAAAAAACGGATAAATACTTTGTTAAGTATATTATCCGTTGTAGTTGCGGAGGCAGGATTGCAAATTCTTTCTTTTTTCCCTTGTTCCTATTATTTTTTTTCTTATCAGACATAATATATTTATTTCTTGGTGTCCTTAATATGTCCCGTCTTATCCATAAGCATATTGAGGTGAGAAATTAACTCCTTGTTATGCTCGCGTAGATCTTCTATTCTAAGATTTTTTTCCTCTAATAGCAACTTCAATGCCTTATTCTCTGCTCGTAGTGATGTTATATCATTGTTGACAACGCTAGAATTTATAACATTATTATTTCCAACTATAGACGGAACGTCCACGTTGTTGTCTATACTTGTATCATGTTTAAATAATATTTCCATTGATATCTCAAGCAAGTTACATATCCTTACCAATGTTGAAGATCTTATGTCTGGTTTGGCACGTAAATCCTTGATAACATCTCTATGTGTCTTCTCTCCATACATTAGTTTGGATAATTGACGGACACTCATACCATTATGTTTTAATATGTCGACAATAACTTCTGCATCTGGTGTCTCTCTCTTATACAGCATGGCTAATTTTTGTTAAAATCCAATTTAAAACAGAAAATATTTCCTGCTTTTATTGGAAAGTTGTAATTTTGCAGTTAAATTTGCAGCAAAAATAACAATATTCACTAAAAAAACAAAGCAATTATGGCACAAATCGAAAATGTAACCCCCTGCGATTGGTACAAGAATTTGACTAAAAAAGAAAAAAGTAAATTTTTGGACTTTATGTTTAACAAGTATCAAATGAGGCCAACTACTTTGGCTAGGAAATTGTCATCGGATAACAGGTATAGATTAACGGCAATAGAACTTAATGTTATCAACACAACAATAAAGAAAGGAGAATGGAATGAAGAAAATTGAATTTTATAATGACCCTGATGGTCATGTATATTACACACAAGATGGTGTTGTCAGAAAAAGATTTACACGTTTCGATAAAGACATTATAAATAGTCTCTTGTGCATGATTAAGAAAACTTTTCCGGACACATATTTGGCACTTATTAAGTCTTATCCATTGAAAGGTTCTAATAAGGTAGCCAAAAGTCAGAATCAATTTCTTATGACAGAGAGATTTATTCGTTGTAATTTTGGTGAAAATGACCTTCTCTCTCTTGATTACTACAATGGTATATATCATTATGAAATGGTTAAATGTCCTTTAAGAGGTGGACACTGCCAATTTGAAAATGTAATTTGTAATCCTAAAAGTAAACAAGATGTAAAATTATCTTGCTTAGAAAAAAATGTTGCTTCTATGTATTCTGAAGGTGTTACATTTAGTGAAATTGCTGAATACATGGGCAAGAGTCCGAATACAATCAAGACGATACTTCACAGGATAAAATTAAAATTGAAATTGAAAAATTCTCGTTCTATAATTAGGGAAGTTCATATAAATAAAATTCTTTAATTGATATGAATACTATTATATACAATTTATCTAGTAGATCTGTCTGCATTCTCATGGATGATATGCTTGAAGAGGAACATCAATATGAAATGCGAGTAAGACAAAGTGTTGTTCCTGGTGTTAAAGAAATTACGCTGACATGTTGTGAATCTGACACCAAATATTTTATAAACAAAATGAACAATTACCATGATATGTGTCTATTGGATAACAAAAGATTATGAATTAATAAGCAGGATAAAAAAAGAGCTTAACATACCAAAGGGCATCACTATTAACGGCGAAAATGAGATACATCCTACAGAGAATGACCTGCTTAAATTACGTCTATATGAACAACAAGGAATTATACAATTAAGATATAAATCTATATGAAAACATTGAAATTAAAAGGAGGAAAAATCATCTTGAGCAAATACGATCCTAATGCTCCTTTCCCATGGCCTAAAAATCCACAGCTTACAATTCTTGATGATGTAAAAGATTCTATATTTGTCACTTTGCAAAAAAGAGATGTTGAGCAATTAATTTCCGCATTAACGGAAGTTTTGCAAAGTTTCCCTTCTGAAAATACTAATACACATTAAACCATTTATATTAATATTTAAAATTGGATATGAAAGAATTTAAATTGCAACTGCCAAAAAAATTAATACCATTTATACGTCTCTTGATGACATTGACTGCCTATTATAAAATAGGCGATGGAAATAGGCCATTCCACGTTAAAGCGTCAGATTACGAAAAATCAATTAAATCGAATGATTTCTTACCTAAAGACATTGAACTTGTCAGATTCCATAATGGGATTGCTTATGCAGTAAGCAAAAGTTCTAATTGTACGCTTGTATGGATTCCTATAATATTAGAGCCCAAAGGAGCGATAGGTTTTTGCTTAAAAGGTTTGATTGATGAGTTTCCTGACAATATGGAAGAAGATCCTTTGTTCGGATATGCATTCAACGTTGATGTTTTACAATGCCAACAATTAAATTTATACTTTGATTTATAGTTTGTATTTTGAATAGAAATCCTATCTTCATACTTTTGGCAAAAGCAAATGATATAATATGATTAAAGCAGAAGATATATTAAAAAAAACGGACGGAGGCCTAAGGATTATCTTGGACCTCTATCCTCAAGCACGTGCTGCACTGGACGGAAAGAAGCACTTTGCAATACGAGACGAGAAAACGCCGTCTGCATCTTTGCGAGAATATAATTCTGCGAAATACGGAAGAATATGGCAAGTTACTGACTTCGGTGGAGAAGGCAGAGGCGAAAATGCGATATCGTTATGGATGAATGAACACGGATATGACCGTTCTAGATTTAACGAGGCAATCTTGCAACTCGCGTCTATATACGGTATTTCTGATGAAATCAAAAAAAATCTCAACAAACCGGATATAAGACAGAGGGATGCTCAAGTTGATGAGCCTGATGGTTCCAGAAAGTTTGAGCTTAAAGAATCATTCAGCGAATCTGAATTGAACTTACTCGGACCACGTGTTACTCAAGACACTGTTGATGCGTTGCATTGGCATTCTGTCAAGTATATAACTAACGTCAAGAATAGGACAACTACCGTCAAGTATTCAAATGAACATTATCCTATTTTTATCCGTGAATGCATTATTAAAGAGGCTACGGGAGATAATCCCGAAGAGAAATTTTACAAGGTTTACGAGCCGTTGAATTATGATAAGGGGTTCAGATTCTCTTACACGCCGGCAGGAAAGAAACCAAGATATTATATAAATGGTCTGTTTGAGTTAAAGGAAGCTTATAGAGTTTATAACGCCAACGAAGAAAGGGAATGGCTCAGAACGAATGATGATAAGCCATATAAAGAAAAAAAGCTCCAACATGCTTTTATCTGTTCTGGCGAGCGTGATGCCTTGTGCTGCAGATCTCTTGGTTTTCATCCTCTATGGTTCAACAGCGAAACTTACCAGTTATCCCCGGAAGAATATAAGGAAATAATGAAGTATGTCGAAGTGTTGTATAATATACCTGACATTGACGATACAGGCAAACGCAAGGGAAAAGAACTAGCGTTGAAATACATTGACATCCATACTATATGGTTACCTTCTTGGCTTACTACATATAAAGATAACAGAGGACGGCCACGTAAGGACTTACGTGATTGGATGGAAATAAGGTCAGAAAAGAAAAACTTCAGGGATCTGATGAAGCTTGCCATGCCGGCAAAGTTTTGGATAAGCTACCAAAATAAAGATGGCCGGTGGAAACATGAGATAGACACAGCATGCTTATTCAATTTTCTCAACCTCAATGGCTTCTACGCTCTTCACGATGATAATTCAACGGTAACACAATTCGTCCGCATACATGGTAATATCGTGAAAAAAGTGACAGTTAAGGACATCAAGGAATTTGTCCGCAAATGGGTAATTGACAGATTCGAGGAGAGAGACATACTTAATCTTATACTTAACACGCCAAAATTGGCTAATAATGCGCTTGAAAGCTTGCAAGAAATCGACCTTAACTTCACATCCTATACTAATATATCGCAGCTTTTTTTCTTCCCCAATAAAACAGTCGAAGTAAAGAATGCAACTCCCGGTTCTGAATCTATCATAGAATATGAGCCTGGCAGTGACGATCTGCATAATTATGTTTGGGAAGACTCCGTCATTCCGCATACGTTTAAAAAGCAACCTGACGCTTTCACGATTAAAGCATGCAAGGATGAATTCGGAAGGTTAAGCTTTGACATAGAAATACATAATGTCAACAGCCACTTTTTCGGCTATCTTATAAATACATCTAGACTGTTCTGGCGTAAGGAACTGGAATATAACTTTGAGAACAAAGAGAAGGAAGAAGCGTTGAGATATCATGCTGAACATAAATTCGACATATCGGGCGAAGGCCTTACAACCGAAGAAATCGAAGAACAGAAGAAGAACCTTATAAACAAAATATTCAGCTTCGGATACATGCTACACCATTACAAGTCGCCTTCCCGTGCATGGGCTCCAATGGCCATGGACAATAAGATCGGAGAAGACAACGAATGTAATGGCCGAAGCGGAAAGTCATTCTTTTTCAAGACGCTGTCGCTGTTACAGAAAACTGTCAAGCTGTCCGGCCGAAATCCAAAACTTATGGACAACCCACACGTTTTTGACCAAGTCACCCAGCATACCCAGATGCTGCTGCTTGATGATTGTGACCGCTATCTCAATACGTCACTATTTTACGACAATATTACTTCGGACATGACTGTCAACCCCAAGAACAACCAGTCATTTACAATACCCTTTGAGGATAGCCCGAAGATAGCCTTTACCACGAACTATGTGCCTTCAGACTTCGATCCGTCATCCGAGGCCAGGCTCTTATACATGGTCTTCAGCGACTACTATCATCAGAAGACCGAGGATAATAATTACCTGGAGACACGATCCATTCGTGACGACTTCGGGAAAGACTTGTATGGCAGGGATTACACCGAGGACGAATGGGTAGCAGACATAAACTTCTGGCTCCAATGCTGCGCATTTTACTTGCAATTAATCAAAGAGCCGGTAAAGATATTGCCACCCATGGAAAACATTATTAAGAGGAAATTCAAGGCCGATATGGGTACGAACTTCGAAGATTGGGCAAATGGTTATTTCAGCCGTGAATCCGGCAACCTGGACAAGTTCCTGCAGAGGGATAAAGTGCTCGAGGATTACATGTATTACGCAAAAACTAACAAGATAACAATGCAGTCGTTCACTCGCAAGTTATGCTCGTTCGTCAAGCTATGCCCCTGGATAGACGAATTGAACCCAGACGAGTATAAGAACTCTTCCGGTAGAATCCAAAAAAGCGTTACCTCGCCATCAGGCGAGGTCAAAACTAAGGACATGGTATATCTGCGCTCAGCGCCTGTATATAACGATGACAATGATTTTTTGTTAAAAGATGTCCCGGAAGAACTTATTAATACAACTCAGCCATTTTAATCTTCTTTTAATCATATTAGTTTAGTGATATTGTTCGTGAGAATAGTATCACTTTTTTTTATTTGTTTACACTTATTTGCATCTTTGCTTTTACGCTCCCCTAACCCCACTTTATTATTTACTACTAAAAATTTGTGATTTTGTAATGTTGTGTTTGAAAAAAGATAAATCATTTAATATAAGTAAGTTAGAAAGCAAACAAACGCATCACGAATTTATCACAATTTCATCACAAACTTTATTTTTTTGTGATAGACATTTTTCCCATTTTTAATATTGCAAAATTTTTCCGTCTTTATTTTTTGTGATATATCTCTTGTGATATTATAATTACATTGATTATCAATAATTTAGATATAGAATTTCACTTAATTGCATTATCACAAAAATTTATTGCAAAATCAAACACAGAAAGAATTTGTATGAGTTGCATTAAAATAAAAGGAGGAAATATTTTCCTTCTTTTGCGGGAGTATTTGAAAACTTTGTTAAATTTGCAAGAAAATGTCTATGGAAAAGTTTCTTGTTTACCTAAAAGTTAAGCCTTTTATCAAAGAATGGTTGACATTCCACTACGGCAATCCTGTAGCGTTTCCACCACAATCTGCCGAGAATGCGACAATCAGGAGATTTCTTACTACACAACCTCGCGATGAAGTCCCTGAGATGAAGTCGGAAGACGAAGTAGCTGTATACATCCCTGACAGCAAGCAAAAGCCCGTCATCTCTTACCATTACCTTGGCAAATATGCGAAGGCTGCAGTAATAGAATGCATCGAGGATACATTCCGCCTGCAAATGTGGAAAGATCTTAATGACCTGCACGACTGCGGATGCACTGTATTGCGAGCAATCCAGGCATGGTGTGAGAACAACGGCATCTCAATAGAATATGATTACACTATCAAGATGAGATACCAGCGCATGAGGAACTCTTACCTGAAAAATGGAATTGACCTCAGAAATAAAAAAAGAAATAGCGAAGATTTATAAAAAAAATTATGGACAAGTGCTACTAATTTGTTCGCGCACAATCAGTCCGTTTTAAAACGAACATGAACGTATGAAAATATTTAAGTTGGTAAAAAGTGTGGAAATCTATCCTCTCAACGGTAGTGACAAGGCTAATTGGATAGATGTTGACCGAGTTAAATTCCCAACTGTCAAATGGACGGAAATTTACATAAAAAGACATGGGACATTAACCATAAAGGATAAATTGGACTCCAAAACGAGAGTATTCACAGCAGAACTACAGCTATACACACCTGAGGCGATAAATCTTGATGTGCCATACCTTTGGCGAATAGGCCTCGTTGATGGAACATACAGGTTAATTGGTGACGGAAACAGACCGTATCCTGTTGCAACGCTGACTGAAACGGCGCCGGAGTTGGCGACCGACAACCAATTGAACACTATCAATGTGACATATTCATCAGACAAAACTATTCCATATATAATGTAACGCGTATTTTATTCTCAAACCATTTGATTATAAATTTGGCGAAAAATATCAAATGGAATATCAATTAGTTATATCTGGTACTATAGGCAGTTGGTGGAATGGCTGTTCCGCTGACTATGTGCGCTATGTGCTTAATCAGAACAAGAACAAAGACGTGCACATTGGCTTCTGCAGCCTAGGCGGATACGTCAAGGATGGACTCGAGATGCACCAGGCATTCAAAGACCATGGCCGGGTACATGCTCATGCTTTTGGCATGAACGCTTCAATCTCAACGATTGCCATGCTTGGTTGCAAGACCATTGACATTGTCAAAGGGTCCTTTTTCCTCATACACAACGTTTCCGTATGGATAGACCGATTCGAACAGGCAAACAAGGAAGCCATTGACAAGATGATTGACGACCTAAAGCTACAGCGTGATAGCCTTAATACTTTTGACGACGTTCTCGCTTCCATGTATGCTGATAAAACAGGTAAAAGCATTGACGAGTGCAAAAAGCAGATGAAGAAAGGCAACTGGATGACGGCGCAACAAGCCGTTGACTTCGGCCTTGTAGACTCCATCAGGACTGATGCTTCTGCAGAAAAAGCTGCTAATGAGTTCAATTCTTCGTTCATTAATAATTACACAAAAATATACAAGGATGCAGGCATACCGCCGTTGCCTTCTGCAGAGGACAACAAACTGTCGTTGATTGCAGATGACAACGGTAATCCAACTCAGAGTTTTTTGCAGAAGACGTGGCATGGACTCCAGAACCTCATCCGTAACCCACACGCGGAAAATAATTATAACAAAATGACAGACAAATTTAAAAAAGTCCTGAACGTCCTTAAATTGCAGAATCTTGCGACGGATGACAAGGGAAATGTTTTACTTACTGATGACCAGGCTTCGGCTGTAGACAAGCATCTCAAGGATGCTGACGACAAAATAGCCGGCCTCGAGGCTAATGTCAAGACAAAGGACGAGGAAATCGCAAAACTCCAAGCAAAGGTGGAAACACTTGAGAAAAAAAGTAAAGAAGACGACGAGCAGATTAATGCTCTTAAATCCGGGGCAGGCGACAAAACGGATGATATGACTGAAATTGAAGAAACGGCCTTCGAAGCTAGTGACTTGTACAACATCGTAAAAGACATTTGATTATGGCAAAGTTAGGAAATATCACATTTACACCGGAAGAACTGACAAAAACTTTCCAAACATATCGTCAGCAACTGATAGTGCAGCCGATGCTCGCAATGGGCGAAGCACTGCAACACATGACTATTCGCACAGGCATCAGATACCGCGAGACTGTTTCTGAAATGAGCGGAAAGTTCCAGTTGGGTAATTACAAGAAAGACAAAAAAGGTGATGGAAATGTCTCTATTGAGGGAAGAGTCCTCGAGACCTTTTTCGGAAACTGTATTGAGCCGATTGACCCGAACGCCATATACCAGACTATATGGGGCTCTAATATCACCAAGGGCGATGGACTGAAGAATGTACCGATAGTCCTTCAGGTTTGTGCTTATATAATGAAGCAGCTGGGCGAGAATCTGTTTATGAATATGTTTACAGCCAAGCATGACAGCGGAGACTTCACTAGTACTGATAAGTTCTTCAACGGCTTCAAAACTATCGTTGACAATGATATAGCCGGTACTAATGAACGAAGTACGGTATTAATTTCTGAGGAAAAAGGTAACTTGAAAAAATCACTTGAAAGCATTACTTCGGAAAATGCAGAGGATCTCCTTAAAGATTTCTTCTGGTCTCGTGACGTTAAACTTCGTCGCCAGAAACTAAAGTACTTTATGTCAGACATGACGTACCATAACTATACCGAGGCTTACCAACTGAATCATGGTTCACTTCCGTACAATAATTCTTACGATAAGAAGACATTGGAGGGAGCTTCTAACGTCGAGCTGGTCCCATTGGCAAATGTACCTGATGACTTTTTACTTTTGACTCCGAAGTCCAACATCATGGCACTTTTTAACCAAAAGTCTGACGATGAAAAATATCTCGTCGAAAAGTCATTGGACAATCATTATGACGTAGACTTTATCGCTAACATGTTCTTCGGCACACAATTCTTGTCGGTGTCTAAAGAATCATTCTCAGCTTGGGAAAAAACAGAAGGATAATAAAAAAAGTGAAATTATGGCAAACAAATGTACTGATCAAGAAACATTGTATGCTGACATTGACTTCTGCCAAGGGAAGAAGTCATTGCCAGGTATACGCTCATATGTATACGGAGCTTCAAAGAGGGACATCGTAACGTGGCCGAAAATAGACCGTTCGACGAAGGCAACGCTCGATACAATTAATGTATATGAGGGTGACTTTGTTATGGCAGCTGATAAAAAGTGGCACAGAATAGCGCTAGTACCTAATGAAGGTCAGTTGCAGGTTGAGTCACAAGGTACTTATGGCTCTAAAACCTTTAAAGTTACTGCCACTATGAACATGCCGGGAACAGAAGAGGAAGTCAGTGGATACATTGCCGAGGCGAACAACGATGAAATGGTTTACCTTGTGCCGCAGCGCAACGGTAAGTTCCGCGTCGTAGGCTCAGAAGCCTTTAGTCCGGAACTTTCATTGGGTCAGGATACCGGTAAGGCTGCTACTGACAGCAACATGACGACAGTCACAGCCGAAGCCACTGACGAATACCCGGCTCCATTCTATGTTGGAAAAATCGAAACCGAAGCAGGCGACATAAACGCTGCTGATGGAACGTTATCACCTGGTGTTGGTGGTTAATCTGTAAATTTCTCATTGTTTGGGCTTGACACGAAGTGTCTGGCCCTTTAAATCTTTTTTATGTATGGTTAAATTCGATGATAATTTTACTGCGCAAATTCAGACATGGCTCGCCAAGCCTGAACACAGCAAAGATGACCTTGTACAGGGCGCAACATACGTGTTAAAACTTACACGTAATCAAGCGCTATTTAACACCATTATGCGACGCCCGGAAAGATACGAGGATAAAATAATCTATGAACTTAAGAAACGTCTGCCAATGAGATTGGACCACATGACAAGATCTGATGTCAAGGCTCTCGAGGCTGAGATTCTTCCTGCTATTACACCTTTAATAGATACAACCGAAAATCAGAATGAAGGTGAAGAGACACAAGACGCTTCTGCTGTTGGCAAGCGTGCGGACCATGAGCAGCTGCCTGTTGAAATTCAGCAATTGTGGGATGCCAACGCAGAACGATGGAAGAAAATCAAGGAGCTTTATAATACTTGCAAAGAACTTGAAAAACCATGCGACAGATACGAGTACCTGAAGCTACTTAAAGAAACATGGTACGCATATAAAAAGGACTTTACTGTCTACGACAGTTATAAAATTGGCGAGAATCCGGAGCCGACTGGCGTATCTGTTGACTCTTCTGCTTCCGAGATTACTGTTAAGGATGTAACCAATGCACGTGCTTACATATCGAAAAATCTCGAGAAACTGGAGACCATGACAGACAAGGGCTCAGAGGAGTACATTAAACTTAAAGAAAAGGTGGCACAGCGAATAAATGTAATCCTTAATGCCGGCGAATCATTTTCTGACGACATGATTACACGACTGGCACCTGTCTTTACTGAAATTAACTTCGATGAAAATAAAGGAACTGCTGAAACCGCTCAGGAATGACACATCGTCATACCAGAGCTACCTTTGCACAGGACTGCACACTCTCGGTCTGCTCGGATGGATACTCGAGCAGACCGGACGAGCTGATGTATATGTCAGTACATTCTCGACATCTGATGCTTTTCTTTCCGGATTCTTGAGACTGAAAAAAAAGCACTTGATAAATCACAGCGTGCTTGTCGCAGATCTTAAAGCATCTCGTAAGACAGTCGGATTATACCGACTTATGTCTGCATGTTTCGATACCGTTTACCTTGCCATGAACCATTCCAAAATTGTCCTCGTGCAAAATGACCATTGGACTGTCAGTGTCATCACCTCGCAAAATCAAACCTACGGAGACAGAGCTGAATGTACATTGATAACAACTGACCAAGAGACATTTCTATCATTGTATTCAGGATTAAGTAATTTAGTTAATAATCAATCGTATCAGTTAGATGGACTATTCAACCGACTTGATGAATCAAATCGAAGAGTGCGGCAAAAGACTGATGACGCCCAAGGAAACAGCTCTATATCTTCAATTGGACGAGACGGCATTGTCTGACGAAATTTCAACAAAAGGAACGGAAGTACGCAAGCGTTATCTGCATGGGGTCATGACATCTGTATATGACATGCGCGAAGGAATGTTAGCCACTGCTAACGCCGGCTCTCCTTACGCGCTGACCGCTTGTAAGGAGCTGCTTCTCAAAACCTTATCAGAGGCAAATATATAATGAGTCTACCTGTTGACATAGATGAATATTCTCGTTACGTTACTCTTAACGACGATGAGCTGAAGGAGCTTAGGATTAACCCTAAGCTCTTTAAACGTATACATAGAATAAGAGGACTTTATGCATATTGGCTGCAGTTCCCATCAAAATTTGATGCCGATATCGTGGCTTATGATATATCTATGTTTCGCGTAGCAAAATCACAGGCATACGATGATGTAAGGCTTCTGCAATTGCTGTTAGGCAACATCCAATCTGCCAACAAAGAATTTATGAGGTGGAAGATCAATAAAGACCTTGAGGAAGATCTGAAGGCTGCACGTAGGGCGCAAGACTACAGGTCAGTTGCTCAAATTGAGAAGAACCGCATACTTAATAACCGTACTGACAAAAATGATGAAGCGGAGATTGAGTTTGACAAAATCATTCCTCAGATGTTCGAGCCTACCGACGATCCTTCAGTTATCGGCATCCAAAAGATACCACATTTACGCGAGCGGATAAAGTCTCTCAACAAGAAATATACTACTGACCTTGATGCGCAGGTCATTGAATACGAAGAAATAAATGACGAGCAACAATAAGACGAAGCAATACTTTAATGATGGGCAGATGTATCTGCTCTCCATCATGCCACGCGACCTCGTCGCTGTGTGTGGCCGTGGCTTTGGCAAGGGCGCAGTACAGGCTGTACGTGCGCTTACCTGCGTACAAGGTATGCCCGGCTCAATGGGTGGTTTTGTTGCCCCGTCAGTCAAGCGCTGTCTTATAAACATATTGCCTTCCATGCTTATCCACCTCGAGCGGTGGGGTTATAAGCGTGACTTGCATTATGTCGTGGGCAAACGCCCATGGAAGGGACTTCATTGGAAGACGCCGCTTTTCACGCCTTCCAATTGGGAAAACACAATATCATTCTACAATGGCTCTGTCATTAACATAATCAGTCAAGACCGCAAGGGCACAAGTAACTCAATGTCTCTCGATTACGTTATTATCGACGAAGCAAAGTTTATTGACTATGAGCAGCTCAAGGACGAGACATTTCAGGCTAACCGAGGCAACCAGATGTACTTCGGCAATTTCTACATGCATCACGGACTGACAATCACTTCCGATATGCCTGTTACAAAAAAAGGCTCATGGTTTCTGAACTACAAGAAACAGATGGATAATGATCTTGTGCAGGTTATTGAAGGACTTGTATATTACATCTGGAAATTAAAGCAAAAAGTAAACAGATATCCTGATAAAGCAGAAGTAATATGTAAGAAAATTGAGGCAATGACAGCTCAACTTAATAAGTTGCGCTCACAATGCCTCTTATACAAGGAATATACATCTATTGAAAATCTGGCGTTGCTGGGAGAGGACTTTATCCGCCGAGCTAAACGAGACCTGCCTCCGCTTACCTTTGCCACATCAATCATGTGCCAGCATGTAGGTATATCTGCGGATGGATTTTATTCCGGATTGAGGTCTGATTTTAATTATTATACTGCGCCTAATGCTAGTGCTCTTAATCTTGCCAATGTCGGGAATGTGACCGAAGACAGCCGTCTGGATAAGGATTGCGACCCGAATCTCCCTCTATGTATAGCGTTTGACGCCAATGCTAACATCAACTGGCTTGTCGTTGGGCAAGTGGACAAGACCGGTAAGCTACGTGTTCTCAAGTCCTTTTTTGTTAAATATGAGCGGAAACTCCCGGAACTTATGGATGATTTCTTTGCGTACTACTATTATCACCGCCGTAAGCAGATTGTGTTCTATTATGACGCAACCTTTGTTGGCAATAACTATGCGCTGCACAACGATGACTTTCATAAATATATTGAACGTCGGCTTAAGAGTGCTCAATGGATTGTCAGGGCTGTCTATATCGGCAAACCAATGCGACATATTGATAAGAATCTTCTTATTAACAGGATGCTTCGCGGTAGGGCTAATCACCTTGTCCTAATAAATCGGGACAACAATCCAGATCTTATCATATCCCTGGAGTCTGCCGGAGTTTATAATGGTGAGAAAGATAAACGCGGCGAAAAATTGGCTGAAACAGAAGAAGATAAGCTTGAGGGCCGAACAGATGGTTCTGACGCCTTCGATACGCTTTGCATCGGCGTGGAAAAGTTTCCTGCTCTTCAATTCCACGCAGTCACAGTCAATTCTTATTCGGATTAGTTGCTCTTCAGTGGCTTACTTCTTCTTATGGTCGGGTGTCGTAATGGCAACCGGCCTTTTTTGTTCAAACACATCCCCTCCATGCGTGCAATCATCATTTTTTATATTGTAACCTCAGTGGTGTGCTGTGATAGTTCCATGATTTTTCCCGTTTTTTTGAATCCACTACAAATACGCTGATGTAGCTGATGTTTTTCTAAATTTTTGCGCCTTATTTCTGCTGTTGCTGTGGCTTTTGCTTCTGAGACTGCCAATTTTAATCTATGGCTGCCGACATCTCCGTTGACCTCTACTTGGTAAACATTTTTACATACATTATTTGTCTATTTCTTCTTGATATACCATTATTGTCTTTCCTTGGTGCTTTGACTGTACTTGTGTAATTTTCTTTATGTCAAACACTTATTTTTCCTTTGCAAAGGTACGGCAAGCGGTATTCTGCAATGGCACGCACTGCTTGTCGGCACAAATTTTAAAAAAATATGGGAAAGGCTTTTCTAATCCATATTTTTTACCCTACGGTTAAAATTTATTTGACATCCCTTGCATTTGCATACCTGTTTCTTGCCCGTTTCTTGTGCACGTAAAAATTAAATGTTTAACAATAAAAAATTACAATTATGACAAGTTCAGTACAGCAGCACATCGCAATTGCCAATAACGGCACATCAAAAAGAAACAGAAAGAGTTATATGTTCTCACAAAACATTTACCAAGTAGAGGTTAACGGAGAAGACGGCGAAGTACTTACTTATGAGATTATGGCAGACTCATGCGCCGAAGCCACGGCAACCGCAGAAAGTCTGGCGAATGACTCAATGATAAACATCAGCTACATCAGCGTATTCGTAATGGATTAATCAATGTTTAACTTTAAAAATATACAATCATGAAACTATCACAGCACACTACAGAGGTTATTGACAAATTCGCAGAAATGATGATATCACGCATGGAGGCGATGAGATTGAGTAAATGGGAAAAAGGTTGGATCGGTTGCAATTACGGCGCCGGTCCAGTAAACCTGGAAGGAGTAAGCTACAGAGGAGCAAATGCACTGATGTTGACATGGGGCTGCGTGGATAAAGAATACAGGTATCCAATCTTTTGCACGCTGAAGCAAGCTAATAAGTTAGGCGCCAGGGTTAATAAGGGCGCTCAATCTTTACCAATCATCTTCTGGGATTTCTACTATATTGACGCCGCAGGTAAAAGGCTGACCTCGGAAGAATACAACAGACTCCAGGGATGTGAGCAGCTGCATTGCAAACGTCGTCCCTTCCTCAAATGTTATTCGGTATTCAACGTTGATCAGACCACCATACCCGAGAAGCATCCTGAGAAGATAGAGAAATTGCAGTCTTTGTTTGCCGGTAAAGAAAGCCTTGACGCAGCCGGTATGTATGAGAACGCCGACATAGATAGATTACTTGTTAATCAGTCATGGGTGTGCCCAATCAAATACAAACAAAGGTCTGACAGTGCATATTACAATCCGGCTAAGGATGTGGTTGTAGTACCAAAGAAATCGCAGTTCAAGACTGGAGCTACCGCAGAGGAAATCTATATGGACGGACAAGAATACTACGCTACACTTATACATGAACTTGTCCACTCAACAGCGCCCAAGGACAGACTGAATCGTAAGACAGGAAGTAAGTTTGGCGACAAACAATATGCAATAGAGGAACTCGTCGCTGAGCTGGGAGCTGCCAGATGCGGCCAGATTCTCGGCTTTGACAAGAAGATTCTTGATAACAACGCAGCATATCTTGATTCGTGGATTACCTCAATTCGGGAAAATCCGCTATTTATTATCTCGCTCATGAGTGATGTGGAAAAGGCAAGTAAATATATATTGGAACGTATCTCGGCTTGATAAATTCCACTCCCAGCAACAGCATTGGTAATTGCCAATGCTGTTGTTTTTATCCTTGTTTTGATAATGCCCATTCAAATAAATTTGAACGCGCATTAATGTTTAGCCTGCCATCATCGATATGTCAAGCTAAACCGCGGATGCGCCTTTAGGTTCGTGTTATGTTTGTGATGCCTCGCTACATATTCCGCTATAATTTTATTAGGCAATTGCTTGATTTCCGTAGGGCGGTGAGGGGGCAGAACGCAGAATTTTTCTGCTTTCGCCGACCGCAACAGCCTAACTTTTTGGAAGTCAGCCTGTTGCGGTTTTTGATAGTGGAAAAACATGTAAAAAACCGATATTTTACGAGCTAATTGCCTCCGCTTTAAGCATTTCAACAATAAAAAAGGCTTCTAAAATTGACATTTATAGTGTTAAATACTGTTTATTTATATATTTTCTTTACTTTTGATTTTGCTATTACAAAACTCTTTCATATATCCGGGCCATACTCTGTTGGTACAATATAAATTCACATAAATATATTTTTATTCTTTTCTTTGTCGGGCTGTTAAAACCGAGATTGTACCATAATGAGTGGCGTGTCATTTTTTTATTCAGCTATTTGTTAAATAGTAGTAATTTATATACTTTACCCGTCTCAAAATTTGGTAAATAGTAGTAAATTTGCTATCTTTGCAGTGTTGAAATAAAAACAGCGCTCTATGAGAACAGTGAAAGTCAGTAAAATCCTAAGGGATTTGAAAAAGGACGGATGGCTCTTGGTTAGACAGCGAGGTAGTCACAGACAATTTCATCATCCAGTCAAAAAAGGAACGGTCACCGTCAATGGCGGTGAGAACGATGTTGTCTGGGGCAATTTGCTGAAAAGCATTGAAAACCAATCGGGGCTGGTGTTTTGACACCGCCCCACCATTTAACCTATCATAGAATCATTGTTTATTATTTCAGCAAGAGTGGTAACAGATAGATTCTTTACCACTCCTTATATCAGACATTAAATGCAAGAATATAAGGGTATGGAAAAAGTTATTATGGACACGGCACGTACAGAGCAGGGATATAGCTGCGCATGTAGCCTATTGCCCGGTTGGGTGGTAGCTTATACCGGCGACTTTGACGGATTCCGTAATTATGTAAAAGAATGTATTGACTTTTATATTGAAGGCGCAAAAGAAGACGGAGAATCATATCCGGCCGTATTTGACAGTGAATATGAAATCGTATATAAATTTGACGTCCAGTCTCTTCTTGATTATTATCGGGGGATATTCTCTTTTTCCGCACTTCAGACAATCACAGGAATCAACCAAAAGCAACTTGCCCACTATGCTTCAGGTCTGTCAAAACCACGTCCGGCGCAAGCGGAAAAGATTGCAAATGGGTTGCATAAACTGGCAGAAGAATTACAAGTGGTCACTGTTTAATATTTCAACACAAGTGTCTCTGACCAGGACAATCCGGGCCCGCAATAAAAAGTTGCGGGCTTTCTTGTAATGTTAGAACAGAATGACAAACCGCCCTCCCTCTAAGGGGGAGGGCATTAAAAGATAACAATATGGAAATAATGGAAGCAGATGTAATGGTAGCTACAGGAAATGTCAGAAAGGCATTATCTGATGTATATGAGGATATCAACTGGGCTTATTTGGCTAAGAACTACTTTGGTAAATCACGTAGCTGGCTATACCATAAATTCAGCGGTATGAACAACGGAAAACCTGACGACTTCAGCGATATTGACCGTGAAAAACTGAAAGGTGCTCTCTATGATATTGCAGACCGTCTGAAGAAAACGGCTGATACACTTTAAAATTATATATTAATTTTGACACTAAAAAGTGGAATGTTTCACACTATTCTCCTTTTTATTTTTTATATTCATCTTATTTTTTTACTTTTGCATAGCTAAACATTTTATAACATGAAAAAACTATTAATTACTTGCTTTTTGGTACTTGTTTACCTTAACATTAATGCCCAGGCGCTAGTCACTGACGCTGATGGGCGCTATCCTGTTTATTGTACTATTGTCTGCTCTAACTTTTGGGGCTTTGGCAAAGTTAATGCCGAAATGGATTTCGGCGGTGGTAGAACATGGACAGGCAGCTCTTGCACCTTACTTGACGATAAGGGTAAGAAATTGAAGTTCACGTCTACAATGGGAGCCGTTAATTACATGGCTAAGCGCGGATGGAAACTTGATAAGACTATTTACCTTACAAAGGGAACAAGTAACGTGCTGCATTACATCATGATAAAGTATGTCAAGAGTGACGCAGAAATTACTGAGGGAATCAAGTTTAAAAGCAATGATCCTGTCAGAACAAAGACAGGTGATGATATGTTTGATGCCGGTATTGATGAATGACTTATGACCTTGCATAAAATGGCGTCTTTTAGCGTCTAAAATATATCTTTTTATCCGCTAAAAGGCCTCGTTTTGCATGCTAAAATGACCTCTTTTATTAACGTTTAAATTTATATTTTATGCAAAAGTTTTTTTTCCTGTTAATCGCACCTGTTTTTTTATTTATTTTCTCTTCTTGCGATGATTCTGGCTCGTCGGAAAGCCGGGCAAAGATAATTGCAGAGGACTTTGTCCGTGAACAACTCCTTACACCTGATGATGCTGAATTTGACAATTCTGGAGTGGAGAAAACAGGTAAAGACTCATACCATGTAACTTTCTTAATTAAGACGAAAAATGGATTTGGTATGGTTGTTCCCAGAAAAGTGAGCGTAAGGTTATCCTATAGAGGCGATGGAGATTGGACCTCTGAAGAAAATTGGATATTGCACAAAATTAGCTTATTGGATGAAGCAACAGGTAGAGTAGATGTTGTATATGATTCAAAGAATGATAATACGGATTATGAAGAAATTAATACTGAACCGTCAAAAGAAGAACATCCTGAATTATACGAAGGCGTTAAAGATGCTCGTTATAAAAAAATAACTTTAGCCGGCCAAGATTTTACAGTTTTGGAAGGTATTGAAGGTGGTGAAGTTTTTAGGCTCTATTCGGAAATTTTATTTACTGATGACTCAGAAATAAAAGCTATTTACGCAGATATGAAAAAGAAAGGTATAACAATGATACAATTATACAATTCACTTAATGCCCCGAAGGAAGATTATTATGCATCTATAATCAATGGTAGGTTTCTTGATAAAGTTAATAACCGAATGATAAATCTTGATAAATAAATTCTGATAAACTTCTTGTTTTTCTTTGCCGATTCAAAGATAATTCATATCTTTGCCATCGCTTAACAATCATGATTTATCATGCCGCATAGAGCATCGGTTATTGCTCAGCTTTTTAATCGAACGAAGGACTTAAAGAGTCCTCACTATATCGTATTGGCGGTTGCCGTTCCGTAATTATTACTGCTCCGTGCGGAGAAGTCGTGATTGTTAAGCAGCGGGATGTGCAGCCGCTTTTCTGTATCTCCGAGCCCGGCGGTTCCGGGTATGCTTAACAATTACGCACTATGCAGACAAACACAATTCAGCGCAGCGCCCAGCGCCCGGCAACCATAAGTGAATGGTTGGCCGGAAAGGCACAATCTTTATCCAAATGGTATAACTCAAGGAGCGAGTTCTACTCTCGCCTCGCCGGCTTCGCTGTTACGTGGAAGACGGCAGTACGTGTTAATCTTTTTACTTTACTTGTATGTGTCACAGCCCTTGTAGCCATGCAGCAGCCAGTTGTCGCCGCTGTCTCTGCGGCATGCTCAGCATGGGTGGTCTACCGGCTTAACGCTGACGAGAAGAAAGGGGGTGAGCAATGAGCAAGTATTTTGTGTACGTTCAACTTTATAATACGTCTACTTTAGGTAAGACCGTTGCCCATGCAGTCCATGAAAAATACAACATGGCTTTGGTCGAAGGTCCTAATGCAGAAGACGAGATAAAGGAATTTGTGGAAAGCGAGATAAACAAAAAGTTAGAAAAAAAACATAAGATAAAGCCGATGAAGATTCTTGCCTTTCGAAGCAAAAATTCGTTTTTTATTGATTGTGTTCTTAATGATAACGACACCGATTCAGCATTTGTACTTACGGCAAGGCTTGTTGAACATGATTATACAAAGAAAGGGGGTGAGCAATGAATAAGTATTATATTACTGTGCAGACTTATTATAATACAACATTATTGGGGCGCGCCGTAGGACAAGAGGTGCTTAGCAAGTTTCACAGGTCATTAGTTAATCAAGAGAACGTCGATAAGGACATAAAAGACTTCATTAACAACGCCATGGATAAGCACTTAAAGAAAAACAGAAGACTAAAGCCTATGCTCATATCAAAGCATGACAACGGCAATTCGTTTGTTATTACCCTTGTACCTCTTAATGGTAATGATATATTGAGGGCTTTTACGCTAACCGGAGAATTGGTTGAGCATGACTATACAGAGAAAGGGGGTAGCTTATGAAAGGCTATGACACTATACAGGCAGAACGTGAGCTTCTGCAACCTTCTTACCTTGAGAGTGTCATTTCGCTATGCGATGATGTTATAGACTTTGTTATTGAACATTCTGTTGACGACAGCGCTGGCGACGTAAAAGAGAAGGCTTATCAGAGGCTTGAAATGATATACTGCCTTAGAGAGTTAAAACTTACAATGAACAAATGTCTTAATTCGCAGAAAAATGGAAAATAATAGATATGAAAAATGGCTTGCTGATCTTTCTGATGACGAGCGTGACCAGATAACAATATTAGACGCATATTTCGCCACACGCTCTAACGTACCGGGCGCATCAGAGGCTACAGGCAGACATCTTGCACCTGAGTACAAAACAACACAAGATATCACGGATGAATTGATACCCATGATGACTGTGTCACCACACATTGTTTCGAAGTATCTTCTGCTGAAAGGTTATACGATGGCTACCTATGACGACGGCACAATCAAGTGGGCAATTTGGCGTGATATTGATATGGCCGGACAAATAGACTAATACATTTTTTTAACATTATACTCTTTCACGTGGGCGGGCTCTTCATAGGGTTGCGCCCACGTATTTTTATATCTTCTATTTGGATTATAATTTTGCTCAAAAAAGGAATTATGATTACTATCTTGAGCAGTTTTTCCGGCACATATCTATCTGCCACACTACCCGATATATCTTTCACCATTAACGGATATCGGGCACGAGTAGAAATTAAGGCAGATGATGATGTGCTGTTTGATGATTATCTCTTCCCTTATGCGAGCAATATATCCTTTTCCGACTTGTCGGAACTTGTACAGCCTTATGTTGAGAGGCGACTTACTGCAAGCCTCGCCATCACCATTACAGAGGAGTTTACCGACAACACAGCTACTAATACAGCTACACTTAATGCTGATGTTGTATACTGTGCCGCCGATTTCAACATAAGTAACGCAGAGAGCTTCCTCGAGGAGCATTATCTGAGCCTTTACGACGGCGACAGAGTGACTGCTATGGGGCGTCTTGAGTATCTGCATTATATCGGCGGAGACACGCCAACGGCCACCGCCGAATACAGCGACGGCACCACTATGAGCTTTTCGGTCGAGATAGTAAGCTCTCATGGCAACTTTAAGACTGTTGACGCCTCGCCCAAAAATTTTATGACCGACGGCAAGACACTTACAGCATATACCATAGAAGCTGGAGCCAGAGCGCAGCGCTTTGTTATCGACTTTAACAACCCGGATTGTGCGCCAATATTACTTTTCGCTAACTCATTCGGCTGCGATGAACTCGTATATTGCACAGGTACGCACACCGTTGCACCTGAATTTAACCGTGAAACGGCATATATCAACAAAATTAAGAAAAATTACAAGATAGAGGAGAACCGAGAGTTTAAGGCTGATACGGGCGTGTTAACTTTCCCGATGGCAAACTGGCTTGACGATTTGTTCCGATCGAAAAATGTGCGTATCGTTAACTTTTACGACTCCGAGCCTGTAGTGGGCAAGGAAGTAGTCATTACAGAATCAAAGTCAGAATATACTAATGACATTGACTCGCTACCTCGATTTACTTTTACATACACTTACGCCCAGCGTAACCACAACGTTGTTGACCTTCGCCGTGGCGGACGAATATTTGACAATACCTTTGATTTTACATTTAACTGATATGGAAAAGCAGCGCAAAGTAATGCATTTTACAGAGATGCAGCATTACATCTCATTGGCAGAGGAGCGGCGCCAGACTCTTAATGTCAAGGCATGGACGTCAGATGGTAACATCAACGAGTATAAAGGATGGTATGTGCATCATCAACATTGGCGGGGAGGATATGTCAGACTTAGAAACCCGGTTAACAACCAGATAAGGCAAGTGCCTGAAATATACATACTTGAAGTTAATGGCTACACAATTTATTTATAATTAAAATGGAAAACGAGAACAAATTGGTCGAAGTTGGAAGAAGTGGCAACGTTACTAGATATAAGATGGTGCCTTCAGGCGTAGGCGGTAAGGGATTTCTGGACTCTATATCTTCAGAATATGGAAAAGACACAGCGACTGTTTTCGACGAGGATAAAATTATCAACCCTATTCCAATAACCATAAAAGGCAAACCGTATAAGTATGTACCGTTCGGAGCTGATGATATGCTGCCATTTACCATTCGCGATTTTATCAGCAGCAACATGGTTACATCTCAATGCCAGCAGTTTAACATACTTGCCTGTTATGGGCAGGGTGTAAGATTCGTTGAGCGAGACACTAAGAAGGATGTTGACAACGACGAAATATTAAACTTCTGCCTGTCAAACTCGCTGCACGAGTGCTTTATGGAACAGGCAACCGACATGAAGTACTTTTTCTTCTCAGTTACCGTCATTATCCTTAACCGCAGGGGCGACAAGATAGTCAACGTAAGGAATAAGGATGCCTGTTATTGCCGGTTTGAATATGCTCCATCGACAAAGTCGGGCAAGATAGAGCATGTTTTTTTCGGAGATTTTCGTATCGGAAATCTTGACGAGAAAAACATCGAAGTTATACCGCTGCTAGACTATTGGGACCCATTGGGCGATCTGAAGGTGCGCATGGGGCTTAGTCCTGACCCCGATACAGGCAAAAAACGCCCTGCTACTACAGAACGGAAGTTTGCCATACTCAGCAAGATGCCTACACCCGGCAGCCAGTACTATCCTGTGCCTTACTACATGAGTATATTTCGCGATTCCTGGTTTGACATCTACCGCCTTATAGGTATTGGCAAGCGATTTATGATAAAGAATACATCCGCGCCTCGAACTCAAATCGAAGTCCACAACGAATATTGGCAAAATGTCTGTGACAATGAGCATATCGTTGGAGATAAAGAAAGAGCAGAGCGTATAGAGAAGGAGAAAAAGGATATCATGGACTTTATAACAGGCGTGGAAAATGCCGGTAAAGCCATGGTTTCAGGATACTATGTAGACCCTAACGGCAAGGAGAACCGCATGGTCAGAATATACCAGCTCAACGACGCATCGAAGAAAGAGGGCGGCAACTGGAGCGACGACATGAGCGAGGCCTCTAACGCTCTATGCTTCGCCCTGGGCGTACACCCTAACCTCGTGGGAGCTACGCCGGGCAAGAGCCAGATGAATAACTCAGGCTCGGACAAGCGCGAGCTGTTTACGCTCAAGCAGGCGCTTGAAAAGCCTATGCACGACATTATGTGCAAGCCTTACCATGTAATCTTGCATTACAACGGATGGAATAAGATAGCCACTATAGACGTGCCAATGATACAGCTGACTACCCTTGACGAAAACAAGGACTCGAAAGCTGTATCTGTTGGCAATAACAAAAAGAAAGGAGAAAACGATGATAACAACGGTAACGAAGGATGAGTTTGAGCGGTCTCTGCCGGTCGGCACATCTGCTCAGGACAACGTATATGGGATGGTGCTGCCAGAAATTGAGGGGCAAATAGCTTTCCTCAGTAATAACCTGCTGGGCCCTGAAGGCATCAAGACTATTGAGAGCGCAGGCGAGGATAGCATACTCCACAAGAAGTTTGTGTCTCTCGCGTCTACTTCGGCCTTTTTGTCCGTTTTCCGTCAGCTCGACCTTGTTCTTACTCCTACCGGCTTCGGCGTAGTGTCTAACGACAACGTTTCGCCGGCAAGTAAGCAGCGAGTGGACGCGCTCGAGGAGCAGCTCAGAGTAAAGCAGCTTGTTGACAAGGCACACGTTCTGAATGCTCTCCGTGGTGATAAATGGGGTATGACGATACAGGCAAAGACAAATATACCTACCTTATTCGACGAGTATGAGTTCTTTATAATTCGCCGTGTTAATGGTCTTACAGCCGATGAATGGCTCAAACTGCAGCAGCCAATAATGGATGCAGATATGTTTCTCCGACGTAAGATATCTGATGCGCAGATGGACTCTATTATGACTTACTACAGGACAAATAACGTCGAGGAGATGGAAAAGCATGCCGATGCACTTCTCGCAGTAAGAAACTTCTTCCATGTTTGGCTGTTCACAGGCCAGCGAGAGGCTGTCGCATTCCCGCTCCGAAAATTGTTGTCTGTTCTTGAGTCTTCCGCAAACAAAGGCTTATATGAAGAATATCTTAATTCCGAAGCTTATAAAATAAATCACCATGAAGTTTTTCAAAACACTAAGGACTCGACAGCCTTCTTTTTCAACGGATAATTCAGTTGATTTTTATGCTCCTAAATCATGGCGCGAGCTTACTCAAGAGCAGCTGCATTATGTCCTTACGCTGATGGCGACGTTCGCCGACCTGACAGTCGTCAAAACATATATGTTTGTCCGTTTTTGCGGACTCCATGTAGCTAAAAAGGACAGCTATGGATGGATATGTTATGTCCGCACCGGCAAGTTGGGATTGAAGAAAAAGAGCATCACTATACAGGCCTGGCAAATAGAATACCTTATAAAGCAGTTTGACTACATCGACACGTATGTGGGCATGGGCGTCAGGTTGGATGACGTTCACCGCCTGCATGCGGTCGATGTTAATCTTCACGGCGTAAGATTCGCCGACTATCTTTCGGCTGAGAAATACTACCAGGCTTATTGCCTAAACAAAGATGACCGCTTTCTGGTTTCTCTCGCACGAGAACTTTACCGCAAAAGCGACGGTTCAAAACCGGCCAAAATAAAGCTCGACAAAGCGCAGATGCTTGGCACATTCCTGTGGTACTCTTATGTTAAGGATGTACTGGCCAAAGCTTTTCCGCACTTTTTCAAAAAGGTTGACCTCACTGACCCTGCTGGTGGTGACTTTGACTTTATGGAGTCGGTTAACGTACAAATACGTGCCCTCACTGATGGCGACGTCACAAAGGAGCAACTGATATTCGATACCGACTGCTGGCGCGCGCTAACGGAACTTAACGCAAAAGCCAAAGAATCAGAGGATTTAAAAAAACAGTTAAAGAAATAATGGAGACGAACAATACATTCAACGCATACGATTATTTTAAAAAATTGGCAGAAACGAACAAGCTCGCGCAAGCTAATAATTTCAAAGCTTGCTTCTGCAGTGGCCCTGAAGGCATTAACGATGTCATGCAGGAGTTTAGAAAGTATGCCAACTTTATTATGATTGATGACACAACTTCTCAGAACACTTATAGCAAAGGCGTAACTTTCTTCGATAAAAACGTTTACACGGTTTTCATTCTCGCCTCTTATACCTTCGATGACATGAGAGACCGCGAGGAAAAACTGAATCTTTGTCGGCGTATATTCCGCCAGATGCACAGCCGTTTGATACACGACAAGAATACAATGGAATATGGCGACAGCCTTGAGTACATGGATATAAGTTCCATATACTCTAAGGAGCTTCCTCGATATTCGATGAATGGCGTTACTGGTCTATATTTCATGGTGAATAACGACGAACCGGTAGACCTTACATTCAACGCTGACGAATGGCAGGAAGACTAAGGAAATTTGAGGTAATTTTAAGAAAATTTCCCTATTATGGCAACGAGATTATACGAAGGCAACAGGACACAGGCGGACATCGACGCATATAACCGAGGATGGGCGAGATTTCTTGTGGATATCCTGCAGGAGCAGATAGATAAACTTTTAACTAAAAGAATGGGAGGAATAAATGGGTGCACATGCTGAACGAATGAAACTCTATGAACGTGGTGTTACCAAAGCATCAATAGACGCATTCAATAGAGGATGGGCAAGAAAACTTGTCGATATACTAAAAGAGCAAATAGATATGCTGTCGGTAAATGATACTAGCAAATTAAAGAATAGTATAGATTATGCCCTTCATGACGCAGACACTATTGAACATAAGTTTCTCATTTATGGGTTATATGTTTCGGCCGGTGTCGGTAAAGGATTCGAACACGGCAACGGCGGAGATTTGCTTTTCATGAATGACAAATACCGCGAAGTAAACGGCTACGGATATAAGCAGGTAGGCGCCGGCCTGTCTGAACATGCCATGTTTGCGCCGAAATTTGAACACATAACAGTCAAACGAGGAAAGAATGCCGGTAAACAGGCTGCACTGGTAAGAGGTAAGAGGAAGAAAGAGGATTGGTTTATGCGAAAGTACTATTACCAGCTGCAACGGCTGAACGAGAAACAGGCACTGATGTATGGCGAAGCATATCAAGGACTGGTTTCTTCTTTCTTACAAGGTCTATTCGGTAATATTGATTCTAAAAGTAGGATAAGGTCTAACCGCTTCTAAGGCTATATGTATTTTTATAAAATGTTCCGGTGATATATTTTTGTGTTGTCTATTATGAACAACGATGTTAGAGAACAACTAAGATTACAATTCGAGGTTATCCGAGACGAACGCCGGAAAAACGCGAACACAGCGGAGAGAATAGGTAGTGCTTTTCTCTCCCTTCTTTCATATATAGATATTGCCGAAGCTGGCTCGAATAATTTTCTCAGAAAGGACAAGGAAGATAAGACCTCTTATTTAGTTACATTTGAAGCTGGAATTAATCTAGGCAAAAACATCTACAATATAGATGCATCAGGCAATGCCATCTTAAGCTCTATAAAAAGCGGCCCTTTTGACCACGGGAAAGGAGAGAAAGGGACCTTTGACCTTTATGTTGCTGATGATAGGTCTTATCTAGATATAGACAACATAAACATAAGAGAAAGCCTTAATGTTAAATATCTTCAGATAGGTAACGGACTTCTTAAATGGGATGAAGAAAACAAGGCTTTCTATGTTGAACAACTAGATGGCACACCTGCTAGTTTCTATGCTACTAAGGGACTCTCAGCCTTAGGATTTAATGATATATCAGATACAGGTACAGGTTCATTTGACCTTTTGCAGAATTGGGATAAATATGTAGACGAGACAGCTAAAAGCATGGCTTTGTCGGCTTATCTTGGTAAAGACCTGCTGGATAGGATAACTTCTCTTGAAAAAGGCCAAAAAGGACACAAGATAACCATATCCGGCTCAGGAAATGTCGTTGTTAATGTAGAAGAAAGTAGCGACGGAGGCACCCTTACATTCACTAAGGGGAATATAGATCTTAGCGGTTACGCCACTACAACAGCCCTTGCTGAAGTTTCTAAAAAGGCAGATGCCGTTACGACGAAGGTAAATGATTTTCTTGAGGGTACGGACACTGACAACATTATAAACCGGTGGAAGGAACTGGAAGCATTTCTTGCAGGACAGACGCAGACGTCCACACTTGCTGAATTACTTGAGGTAAAGGCTGACAAAAATTTGAGGATTAATGCTGGAACCGGACTTGCCGGTGGCGGCAGCCTGTCGGCGGATATCACACTGACTCTTGCAACAGTAGGGACTGAAGGTACATACACAAAGGTAGTAGTAGACAAGTACGGTCGCGTAACCGGCCATGCCACATTAAGTGCAGGAGATATCCCTATGCTCGACATATCCAAGATCAGCGGCCTGCAAGGAGAATTGGACAAGAAACTGAACATAAATGATTTCGGGAGCAAGTTTGCCGCAGAGATGGCAAACTGGTTTAAGAAAGACACTGAAGGCAATGTGTTTGTCGCTAACGCCAAAGGATTCTACTCGGAGTCTTTCGTATCAGCACTCGGCATGAATTCCGGCGGCAGCTCCGGCAGCTCTTCTTTCGACCTTCTACAGGACTGGAATAAATATGATGATTCAACGGCAAAGAATACTGCCCTATCAGCTTATCTTGGTAAAGACCTGCTGGACAGGATGAGAATAGAGTTTTCCGATATGGACAACTGCCGGATAAACGGCACAGGAAAATCAGGAGTATTTGATGTATATTCTAGCGGCCATAGTGTCGGCACTTTATTAGTGAGCAACGACATTATGAGCCATGGCACAAATCAGTTGTTTATAACGAATATGCTGATGGATGTTGACAGCAACACCCATCAGGACGACAGGATATATGTTTATTACAGGTATTACAACTTTAACGCTCCAAATGCCGTAACGGAGAAAGGAACATGGAGTAAATGGTGCCTTGTAATAGGATCAAAGGCCGGTGAGAACGGCATGGCGCGTATAAAAGGAATCAGAGACAATGACATAGATGATGTTCAGAACGCTATCGGCGTATGGGCAATAGACGGTACTGCATACAATGCAGCATCAGAAACAGATATTAGTAATATTTTTAATTAAAAAAGTTATTATGGCAAAATTTTTAGACTTGACAGGCTTAACCCATTTTTGGAGTAAAGTAAAGGCTTATGTAGACGGTGCTGTAAGTGCAGCAAAAACAACAGTAGGTAATTATACGATTAACGGGCAAAAGATTAGTACTAATCCTACCATACTTGGCAATGTGACAAATGACGCTCAGGTCAAGCGCAGTGAAATGGGAGTCGCCGGAGGTGTAGCCACGCTTAATGAAAACGGAAAGGTTCCGTCATCTCAGCTGCCTATGTTCATGGATGATGCCTTAGAGTTTGACAATGAGGTAACGGACAGCAGCTCGCTAAAAGTAATCACAGGTTCGGCGAAATCGGTTGTAGGAGTTGTTTATTGTAGGGATAAAGATAAGTTTTTAGGACAGAAAGACGCGCTGAGCAATGAGTATTATGCGGCTTGGGGTGAAAGTGACAAAATCAGAGGGTCTGAAGCTTACGGGACGACCGTAGTGGGCCAGGGGGTTACTCCTAAAGACGGAGTGATATATGTCAATCTGGGAAATGCCAAGAACTACAGATATGCCGGTTCATCCGCAAAACTGGTAGCTTCAGGTTCTGACTTAGCACTCGGAGAAACATCAAGTACGGCTTTTAGGGGTGACTATGGTAAGATAGCTTATAGCCATGCGCAGGCAAAGGGTGTGGCTTTAAGTACAGAAAAGCTATATAAGATAACAACCAATTCAGAAGGACACGTAACAAAAGGAACTGCAGTTACAAAAAACGATATTACTGCACTAGGAATACCTGCACAGGACACTACATATGGTATCGCAACGGCATCTAAGGCCGGTCTTGTTAAGCCTGCATCTGTTATTACAAAGCCTACAATAAATACAGTAACGACTACATCAGGCAAATATTATCACGTGCAAATGAGTAGTGACGGTGCTATGTTCGTTAATGTCCCATGGACAGACAACAACACGACTTACGGATCTATCTCTGAGTCAGAAATAGACAGTCTATTCTCATAACAACCCTTAAGCAGGGTATCAAAATAGAATGCTCCACTTTCATTAAAAACTTGCCTATGAAATTTTTAGATTTAACAGGACTTTCACACTTTCTGGATAAACTGAAAAGTTTAAAAGGGGCTGATAATGGCTTTGCCGGACTTGATAAAAACGGTTTTGTAGAAGAGGATCAGCTATTGTACAGGTCGAAGGAAGTTATATACTTCACAAAACAGGTATCAAGCACGACCATGGCTTCTGTTGGTACTTCTCTTATAAATCCTAAGCAAGTTGTTTATGATAAGAGTAAAAAACGATTTGTTGCCACTAATGCATCAACATCTGTATACACAAGTTGTCAAGCTGCTTGGGCTCAGACATCAGAAGAAGCATATAAGGCCTCTTCATCTTTTGGCAGCCAGGATGGCACAAACGGAATCACCCCTAAAACAGGAGTCATATATTATGATGAAGAATTAAAAAAGACATATATATGGAATGGGAGCTATCTGGAAGAAACAGACTACTCTGTAGACGGAGATACGACTCTAAAGCATATATTCTTTAATAAGAGTTCATCGGTAACATCTCCAAGCAATACTGTTAGTCACGACATTAATATTACTAGCAACAAAGTAGGATTCCAATTTGTATCCCCACTGGTTGCGACATACGTGACTTCTACCGACCCCATAAATTCAAGTAGGCCCAAAATTCAAACCATACAAGTCACTATGCTTGATGCCACTTCTGCAAGAAATGGCTATATGACAAAAACTCAAGCGGGACAATTAAGTAACTTATATTCTAAATATGGAAGTAAAAGTTATTTATCACTTTCAGATGGAGGAACGGTAACTGGAAATGTAGCTTTTAACGGTGGTTTTAGAATAAACAATGCTCCTTTGGAATTAATGGGTGAAGGTATTGAGATATATCATGCAACACCATTTATTGACTTCCATTATAATAAATCTTCTGCGGATTATACATCCCGTATAATTGAATCTTCTTCAGGAGTATTAAAGATTAATGAAGTATCACTTTCAAATGGTCAAGTTACTGCAACAAAGGTAACTCAAACTTCAGATGAAAGATTAAAAGAGAATATCTCTACAATAATAGAAGATATAGACAAAATTAGGGATATTGATTTTTTTGAATTTAATTATAAATCCGATGAAGAAAAAACTAAATCTTATGGCGTCATAGCTCAAGACTTAGAAAAAGTTGGACTTGAGAATCTTGTTGTAGAGGATGCCAATGGATACAAAGCTGTAGATTATACCGCTTTGATTATGCTGGAACTGCAGAGGCAGAGAAAGGTGATTGCCGCACTGGAGGAAAGGCTGGCGGAGATTGAGAAAACGTGGAGTTGGAAATGAATTACGGAATAAAATGGGAATAATTGAAGGAAACATCGTATCTGCCCCGCTTAACACAAGGGATGTCGGCTCTGTCCTTGGCTCGGCATCAAATGACGTGGGCACTCTTTGCACGCACGCCAACATCAACATGTGGGCAAAGTTCAAGCCTGTGCCGTTGCGTGCTATGTTCCCGGAAGACACCTTAAAAGGTTCTTCGGACTGGAACGGTACCCCGCAATCAAGCACGCATAAGCCTTGGTGGTATGGCGACGGAGACCAGCCGGCATACACGGTACCTGTCATAAGTGAACTTGCAGATATGGGAAGTAACGGCAACCAGAATAGCGAGGCTGTGTGGAGATACAACGGTCCGACAGGCAAAGGTGCTTCTGCAGCACATTCTGACTTTCCTTTCAGACTGACAGATTTCGTAGGTTACAGACATGACGCAAGGCCGCCGTTCACGGTAAACCTTCCTACAGAACTGACAGCTGACAACTTCACCTATTTTGGGGTTGACATGCCGGACAGAGAGCAAGGCGAACTTGACTTGTCGGACATTTGCGACATACTGCATCTGAGTGCAGTATATATAGGCATAATCATCAAGAACATAACACGTGGCATAACAACGGCTTATGTAAGCACGACGGCTCTTAATGCCAACAACAGCGACAGCTGGGCTATACCGGTTGTAATAAACAATGGCTCAACCATCGAAAACGGAGGCGCCGGACAGACTATATCAGAGTCAGACACGATAGATGTGTACCTGTTTCTTTCTACATCAGCAGGGGAGACAAACTGGGAGAACATGACAAAATACAGTGCCCTTCTTACTCCCGATATGCACATCTACAGGAGATATAAAGGATATGGCCATAATATCAAGATTTTCACTGGTACATATACATATGTCCTGGAAGCAGAAAACATCCTTGATTGGGGCAAGACATGGTACTACAAGGACAGCGACGGCAACATTTTCTCTTTCCGAAAGACTGTTGAACAAATTTCAAACCCGGACTCAAAAGTTACCGTTAAACTCACAAGCGGAAGCACTGCATACGATTCATTGCGTGCCACAATCGTACAGAAGGGCAAGGTAAAGGACAGCAATACAGGACAACTGACAGAGATAAATCTCGTCTACGCCTTGGCATACAATGAGGGTGCAGGAATGATCGGCACATCAAACAAGACATTGATACTTGGAGATAAATTTAACTATATCACATTCCCGGCCTATCCCACAGAGGAAGACGCTAACAGAGAAAGCAACATACAATGGATGCGAGGTATGCCTATAGTTCAGAATGTAGAATATAACAATGCGGACGCTAATCTTGAAGGCGCAATTTCGGGTAACAAGCTGGATGTAACCGTAGTGATTTCGCCTTCATCTCAATATACACGAATTGATCTTACCAATAACGGAACACCCGTGAGTGTGGAACAATAATACTAACTATAATTTGTATGTCAAGATAAAAATAATTTAATCAAAACTTTATAAACAAAATCATGAAAAAGATAACAACAGAGAAAATCCTGAGCGTCTATAACCTCATAAGTGACGCAAAACTCACAAAGATGGAGGACTGCGACAAGTTCAAAATGATTAAGATTATCCGTGCCTTGAAACCGGTAGTAACGAATTTTGAAGACTTTAAAAAAGTTGCCAAAGACAAACTGAAAGGCGATAATCACGACTATATGCTGGAGAAGGCACAACAGTGGCAGGCGGAGGGCGAAAAAACAACTCTGAGTGAGTCTGAGCGTATTGAGATAAACAGATACTTTAACGACTACAACAACAAGATTTCCGAATGTCTGAAGGACGAGGGCCTGAAAGAGAACGAACTGGATTATGAACCGCTCAAAGAGCATATATTCGGAAAACTTGTTGCCAGCAACGACTGGACACTGGGCCAGATTGCTGCGATTGAGGAAGTTATAATTTAATATCTAAATAAATTTACTGATATGTTTGAACAAGATCTTTATATGAACAGCGGCACCAGAATGTTTACGTTCGCCATGATGGGCAACGAGCTTGTTGCCGTGATATATGATGCACGCTGGTTTTTGGCGACGATACTTTTATGTGTATTAGCTGACTTACACTATGGTTGGGGCGAAAGCAGCAAACGATTCAACATGGCCAAGAAAAAGGGCGATAAGTTGGTCATGGCGCAGTATAAGTGGCGCACGTCTAGGGCTATCAGAAGGTCAATCAATAAGTTGATGGACTACCTGATGTGGGTGAGCATAGGTGCTTTTATTGGCATGGCTCTCCTTAAGCCTATAGGTATTAATTACATGATAGGCGGTTTTGTAGCCACTTGTATTGCCGTCGGTTGCGAAGCAAAGTCTTTCTCTGGTCATTTCTTTTGGCTTCATGGGGTAAGGATTAAAGAAAAGAGTATTAAGGGCTTTTTCAGGGCGTTTGTCGTTGCTTTCGCAAAGCGCAAGAACAAAGACATAGGTGAAGCCTTGGAAGCCGGTTTTGATGAAATAGATAAAAAGTAAAGTTATGAGAAGCATTAAAAGAATTTTTGTACATTGTACTGCAGGAAGTCAGAAGCAGACAATAGAGGATTTGAGAAAAGAGTTTAAGAACAAAGGCTGGAAGAACCCCGGCTACCATTATGTGGTCATGCCTGATGGTACGATAAAACAGATGCTCGGAGAGGAAAAAGTGAGCAACGGAGTACAGGGCTACAACTCGACATCTGTTAATGTTGCCTATGTAGGCGGCATAGACTCAAATGGCAAGGCTGTAGACAACAGAACTGAACCACAGAAGGCAAGCCTCATAAAGCTGCTTAGAGAACTTAGAGGCCGTTACCCAAAGGCTCAGATTCTCGGTCACAGGGACATAAGTCCTGATACGAACCACAACGGCAAAGTTGATTCATGGGAACGCATCAAAGAATGCCCATGTTTTGATGCTATAACAGAATATAAAGGTATATAGTTATGGGAATGGTTAAAAGGTTGTTATATCTCATTATCCCCTACATCATATTGAGTTCGTTGGCTGGATGCAAATCTGTTCAGTATGTGCCTATGGAGACTGTTAGAACCGACAGTATTTATGTCGACAGATACCAGCGTGACAGCATATATCAACGAGACAGCGTATTCGTCAACAGATGGACGGCTGGAGATACCATATATCAGGATAAGATAGTGTATAAGTACATCTATCGAGACAAGGTTAAATATGACACGGTGGCCATATTACGTTCAGATTCGGTCCGTGTACCTTATTCTATAGAGCGCAAACATACAAAATGGGAACAAATAAGGTTGGATGTTGGAGGATGGGCTATTGGTTTTGTCATTATTACCATCTTGATTGTCGTAGGATACAGGATGTATAAACTCAAGAAATAATACGATAATGGGAATACCTTTTAATTCAATGGCTGCCGGCTTGGGATAGACAAAATTGTCATTCCTTGCTACGGCAACCATTTTAGTTTTTTATTTTGATTAAAATTAGTTTTAGTATGGCAGGTAATACTCAAGAATTTGTTACGATAATTCGCCTTAATTCTGACGAAGCAAAAAATAATCTCATAGACTTGAAGAAAAAGGTAGACGAACTTACTGTCGCGCGTGATAAAGCTATATCAGCGAAGTCTGATACGAACTTTATTAAAGACCTGAACAAGGATCTGAAAAAAGCTCGAGCTGAACTTAAAGCCTATGATAACGATGTAAATAAGACAATTAAAACAATTAATTCTTTGTCTACGGCGTCAGTCGGTGAGATTGAAACTGCCATGAGAGCATTACGCCGTCAGATGAAGTCTACATCAGATCCGGCAGATTGGCGAAACTTGTCGGCACTATTGGATACTTGCAAAGAAAGACTGGATGAAATCAAAAACTCTGCAGCCCAGACGGACGAGATGTTTGAAAAAATATCAGGCAGCGGTAAACTTGTTGCATCTGTGCTGGCCGACATAGACAACTCGTCCGTTGCTTCGCTGAGAGCTGCACAGTCATCAATAGAGCAACGACTGACAACCCTAAATCCAAGCTCAACTAATTATGAGCAACAAAACGCAAATTTGCTTAAGATAAAAGCAAGGCTTGCAGAGATTGCTGATAAGCAGAAAGTCGTCAATACAATTGTAGACCAATATAATACTGAGCTTGAAAATGCCGGTATGTCAATGCGTAAAGTGGCTACGAATACGGAACTTGTTAACCGCACAATGAAGTCGCTTGATAAGGCATCAATCAGAGATATTGAATATTCGCTGAAAATAGTTAACAGCGAGCTGAAAGACATGGAAAGGGGAACAGAGGAATTTCGCCAGATGACGAAAAAAGCCAAAGAACTTAATACACAGCTTGAGTCGGTCAAGTCTGAAGGCGCAGCTCAAGAATCATGGGTTAACCGGCTCGCTGATAGATTTAACAGGTTACAGACGCTTGCCGTGTCGTTCATCGCATCACTTACAGGCCTCACTCTTACTATGCGCAAGTGTACTCAAGATTATCTTGACATGGATACCGCCATGGCTGATGTAACCAAGTATACTGGTCAGACAATGGAGGAAGTCAAGAAAATGAATAAATCTTTTCAACAAATGGACACGAGAACCTCGCGCGAGGAACTCAATGGACTTGCTGCAGCTGCAGCAAGACTGGGTATTACATCCGAGGCTGCGATAAAGGAATTTGTTGACGGTTCTGATAAAATACGTGTTGCACTTGGCGATGACCTTGGCGACAATGCTGTAGAGCAAATAGGAAAGTTAGCACAGATGTTTGGAGAAGACAAAAAAAGAGGACTTCGCGGTGCTATGCTAGCTACTGGTTCTGCTGTAAATGAGCTGGCACAAAATTCATCAGCATCTGCTGCATACATGGTTGACTTCACCGCACAATTGTCAGGTGTCGCAATACAGGCCGGCATGACGCAGAGCGAAATGTTAGGTCTTGCATCCGCGCTTGACCAAAATCAGCAGGAAGCTGCTACATCTGCTACTGTCTTTTCGCAACTTATAACTAAGATGTTCCAAGAGCCTGCAAGATTTGCTAAGATTGCTGGTTTGGAAGTAAAAGAGTTTACCCGGATAATGCGCGAAGACGCAAACACTGGCTTGATAAAATTTCTCGAGTCTATGCGTTCAAGAGGTGGATTTGATGCGATGGCACCTTTATTCCAAGAAATGAAACTTGACGGAACTCGCGCTGTTGGAGTCTTGACATCCGTTGCATCACATCTGGACCAGGTGCGGGAGGCTCAGACACTTGCATTCAATGCTTATAACGACGGCAAAAGTGTTATAAATGAGTTTAATGTACAAAATAACACAGAACAGGCTCAGCTCGATAAAGCTAAGAAAAAATTTCACGATCTGTCTGTTGAGCTAGGAGAGAAACTGTTGCCATTAATGAGATACATGGTATCAACAAGTACATTAATAGTAAAAGCCCTTTATAATTTGACGACATTCGTTATCAAATACAGAGGAGAGATTGCTTATTTAATATCATCAATAGTATTGCTTACGACGGTTTACAAAGCATCAACATTAGCTACATACTCCTGGTATGTTAAGGAGTATGCTCTTATGATATTGCACAAGGGACACAATGCTATTATTAAGGCACGTATAGCCATCATTGGCACGCTGCGCGTAGCAGTAGCATTACTTACCGGCAATATAACTAAGGCTGTGGCTGCTATAAAGGCGATGAAGGCTGCTAGCTTGACGAATCCTTATACTGCACTTCTGGCTGTTGTACTGTCATTAGGCTATGGCATATACAAATTATGTAGCTATATAAAGAGCAGTAGCGAAGAGGCCAAGAAAAATGCTGAAGCATTAAAACGCATGAGAGACAGCTATAATGATATTAAGGATGTGCAAAAAGAAGCAGCATCGGCTAATTCTGCAGAGATAACACAAATTCAAACATTAAGAAGAGTACTCGAAGACTCAAGTAATGGGATTAGAGAGAGGAAAAAAGCACTAGTACAATTACAAAGTATTGTCCCGCAATATCATGCTACACTTACATCTGAAGGCAAACTTATTAACAATAACACATCAGCTCTTGATGCTTATATTCTTAATCTTAAAAGAGCTGCCATTGCACAGGCTGCTCTAAATAAAATGGCTGGTTTTAACTCTTCTCTCATGGATATTAGCTTACGCAAAGGACAAAGGGAAGGTAATCAAGCTTATGTCTTAAAAAAATTGGCAAATTATGGTTTTGATCCAAGGACGCAAGATTATGGTACCTATATCAGTGGCGGTGGTTATGTAAGAGACAAGCGTAGTGGAATCTTTTTACGTCATCTAACAGATGATCAATTAAAAGGTATCAATAAGTGGATGATTGCATACAACTATAATGTCCGTAAAATCCAGGAATATACAGACCAAGCTGTTACTCTCAACAAAAAAATCGATGACGTACAAGATTATGCTACTAAGCAGGGGGCTGACTTTACGAAAAATAATACAACTACGGCATTAAAACATAATGCTCCGGCAACTCGAACCTCTGCTGTCGCAAACAATGATGCTAAACGCATTGAAAAAGAGAAGAAGGAAAGAGAACGCAAGTTTAAAGAGGAGATGAAAAATAGTGAGACCGAAATTAAAACAGATTTACTGGAGATTGATGCGCAATACACTTCCGGACAAATTAAATACACTGAGTATATAAAGCAGAGACTTGAAGCTTTACAAAGCGGTTATGATACTCAGCTCGCTATTTTGAAGAAATATGGTAAAACTGAAAGTTCTGAGTATAACAATATCATAGCTCAAAAAAAACAGGCAGATTCAGATTATCTGAAAGAAAAGACAAAATTAGATGAGAAAGACTTCGAGCGTTCGAAAATGCTTTCTGAAGCTAAAATTAAGGCGATGTATTACGATAAGAATACCGCTATCTACCAAAATGAAGATGCGCTAAATGAAGCTTTGTTTCAAAATGATATTCAATATCTTATTAAAAAAAGGAATCTATACAAAGAATCTGCAGAAGAATATCGCCAGATTGATGCTGAGATAAATGATATGCAGTTTAAGCATAAGCTCGAAACTGAAGCGTCTTTCCAAGAAAAAGTTCTAAAGATGAAACAAGAGTATCTTAATCTTGACAAGACAGAACAGAAAAGGATTGAAATTGATTTTCTTGATGAAATGTATAAAAAGAAGGTCGTATCTGAAGAAGAATACCAGCAAATGAAATTAGCCATTTTATCAAAATATTCGGAAAAATACAAAACCGAAGAGGAAAAGAATAGAGAAAGTGCACAGACGCTGTTATCGCTGGCTAAAGACCGTGCTGGCATAAGTGACAACTCAATGCAGCCGGGTGACGCTGTTACAAGTATTGCCTCAATTTTTACCTCTGTAGAACAGCAAAAGAAAGTTAATGATGCTCTCAAAGAACTTTATCTTAATGACACATGGAATTATGAACAGTATTTGCAAGCTAAAAAGATGAGTGATGATGATTTTAACCGTCAAAGACTCTTAGCATATGCTGCGACATTCAGCTCTATAGCTAATATGTTAGGTTCTATCTCTGCTTATTCACAAGCCTGTTCTGAAGCCGAAACAGCCAAGATACAGCAGGAATATGACAAACAGATTGAAGCGGCAGGCAACAATTCTGCCAAGCGCGAAAAACTCGAGGAGGAAAGGGACGAGAAAATCAAAAAAGCGAAAAACGCTGCAAATAAGCGAGCCATGCCGATTGAGATAGCACAGGCGCTAGCCTCTACCGCAGCTGCTGCAATCAATGCCTATGCTTCAGCTTCTAAGGTCTCGTTTGTTTTGGGCCCTATCGCTGCAGCTGCTGCAACTGCAGCCGGTATGGCGCAGGTTGCTATTATAAAGAAACAGCATGAGGCACAGTCCGCAGGCTACTATGAAGGTGGTTTTACCGGGGGGACGAATTATCGCAGGAAGGCAGGCTTCGTTCATGAGGGAGAATTTGTCGCTAACCACAACGCAGTCAACAATTCAGCGATTAGACCGGCATTGCAACTTATCGACTTGGCACAGCGTAATAATACTGTTGGCAGTCTTACTGCTGCTGATATCACAAGGTCATTGAACACTGGAGGCAATGCGATAGTGTCCGCACCTGTTGTTAACGTTACTACAGATAACGAAGCTCTTAATGCAACAATAAATTCTCTACATGATGTTCTTGGTAGACTTAATGTCATTCTTTCCAATGGCAGGATAAAAGCATCTGTTTCAATTGACGGCGAAGACGGAGTAGCATATAATCTTGACAAATACAACAAAATGAAAGGTAGAAAATGATAGAATTATATCTTAATAATGAGAGGGTCTTTACTGATACTTCACAGACGGTGAAGGTTACAAAGGAGAACCCATACTTTACTCAGTCAGGCAGCTATACGCTTGATGTTAATATTCCAATGGATATTCTTGAGAATCGCCGTTTCTTCAAGAATATCCAATCATTGCCTGTCACTAAAAAAACTGAAAAGATGGATGCCAACCTTATAGTTGACAATCATCTTCTCTTGTCTGGTTCGGCAGTCATCAACTCAATATCAGACACTACAGTTAAAGTGCAGCTTTTGGGCGGTAACTCTGATGTAAATTTCATCGCCAATAATGGTGATGTCTACATTGACGATATAGATTATGGCGAAATTACTATTCATGACGGCAAAGGGTATACATTCAACGGCGAACGCGGAGGAGTCCCTGTAAAAGGCTATACATATATATATGGTAAATGGGATGCTTACACAAAGCCTGCAATGGGCGATGTATCAGAGTATGTCGTCATGCCTGTATATGACGAGACAAAAGCCGAAATAAAGAATGTCACACGCATGCATGTAGGTACGTCATCTTCCGCCGACACCGATAAACCGGGAGTATATACACATGGCGATACAATCATGCCTAATCTTCTTCTTATTGTAAAGAAAGTGATAGAGTACTTCGGATACCGTCTTATCTCAAATGACGTTGACGTTGTACCATGGAATAGGTTGGTTGTGTGCAACGCTCGCAAGACACTCATAATACAGGAGGCTTTGCCACATTGGACGGTTACGGACTTCCTGACGGAAATCCAGAACTTTTTTAACTGCACTTTTGTCTTCAACGAGTCTGACAAGACTGCAGAACTGATAAGTAACTTGCGTTATTTTGATGCTGGTGTGCAACAATTTGAAGCTCTAGACGAATATACATCTGATGTGTCAGATGAAGATGAAGAAAAAACGAAATCATTGGGATCTTCTAATATAAGATTCGATATGTCGGATTCTGACACACACTATTATGATGCCATCGACGAGGATTTATTATCATCTTACGAACGTAAAAAATATTCTTCATACGAAGAATTGTTGCAGGCCTTCAACGCCTTGAGCGATGAAGATAAGAAAAAATATCTATTTGTCTGCCCAGAAGGTACTTATTGTTTCAGGACTAACTCCACACCAGATGTTCCTACAGATTCAGAAGGCGAGGGCGTATTCGGAGGTTCTGGAAGTGGCTCATCTACATCTGACGATGATATCTGGTTTTTGGGGCAAGTTAATCAATTCGGTCCTTTGATTCGCAATGATAAAGTGGATGAATATATAGATTTGAGAATATGCCCTGTTGGTATTACCGTAGAACAAAAGTGTGAATACTATACAGACGATTCATCTGGTACGACAGGTCATGGTGGCAGATGGATAAAACAATGGGACACAGAAGTGCAGATGCCGTCGTTGAAAAATGAAAAAGGAGATATCCCTTCTCGAGATTATACTAAGGTAGTATGGGCAGGTATAACAGGCTCGCAGGATGCTAATAGTGAAACGACGGCTGAAGACAGAATTCAGGTTATGTTTGTCGGCACACAGTTGCAGTATGTTAATAAACCAGGATATAAAGACCAGTCAAAAAAGATTCCTTATCCAATGGGCTTTACAGATTTCCTTGATAAGGCCATCAATTTGGAAGACTGCGGATATCAGAATATTCATGACTCATGGTCGCTAGCTCTTTCCAATTCTCCTGCAGAACATTATCTTGGTCAACTACATGCGAATGGCTATATTATAAATACGCAGACAGAAATCCAAATTAGTTTTGAAAGTCAGTCTATTCCCGACATCCGAAAGATATTCATGTTTAAGAACAAGAGATATGTATGCGAAAAGATGGAAATAAATGTGGCCAATACAGGCATAGACAAACTGATTAAGGGCTATTTCTTTGAGATGCTATAATGCACCTTCGAAGTGCTTGGCCTTGTCGTCCACAACGCCTGCCTTCAGATACCTGTTAGTCACTGAGATATCTGAATGGCGGGCTTGATCACGGGCTATAACTATGCCCTCAGCATTCGCCAAGTCTCTTATTCCTGCATCCTTAAGGCTGTAAAACTGATATTTGTCGGGAAATTGCAAAGCAGCTCTAACCTTCTTCCACTCGATACGGAAGCGATTAATGTATATTTGGACAGGCCCCGGCCGAAGGTTCTCACCGAAAAGATAATCACTTGAAGGATTATTGAATATGTTCTGTCTTATCATCTCACGGATAAGCACATTATTTAGTGCTACATATTGTCCTTTTCGATTCTTTGATACCAATGAAGAAATATAAATGGTCTGATTCTTTATGTTTATGTCACCAATCTTAATATAACGAAGCTCATTAGGACGGATAAATGTGTAATATTCCATGAGGCACACCAGATAAAATGGGGCATTGTTGTCTTTTAAATATGCTCCGAGCTTATGCAACGCATCTTCATTTAATGCTTCGCGGAACTTTTCGCCCTCCCGTAGCATGTGAATACTCTCAACAGGGTTGTCATTAATATACATTCTGTCCTTCATCCAAGTACATAATGTAGATAGCCAAGTTCTATAATTGTTGCGCGTTGTGGGCGATACATCGTTGTCAAACATTAGGTAGTCTAGAAAGTCTAAAATGGCATTTTTGTCTAATTGATATACATATTTAATGCGCAAATTTCCTCTTTCTTCAAGAAATTTGTTTAATTTTTTTAACCTGCTTAAATAGTCTGTAGCAGTTTTGGATTTCATGACACCCTTGTTGGATTGGTATTCGATAAACGCCTTATATCTTTGCAGTACAACGGTTAACTCAGTGTATTGCCTGGTCCGTTTCCCTTGGGTAAACGGATTCCAACCAGCGATGAGCATTTGATATATGTTGTGTATGAGAATTGTGCCCATACACTCTTTTTCCTTACGTGTTTTGAAATGATTGAGCATGTATTTCTTTCGTCTGAGTCCGTCTCTTGCAGGATCATATGCGAAAAAATCTACATACCATGATTTGCCTTTGTGCAATTTCGGCAAAGTAAATGTTACTATTTCTTTGCGTGAGAGAAGTTGTTTTTCTGAAATCAACATTTTTTTAACATTGTTGCTCGATGGCACCAATGTTATATCGTTGAACTTGTGTCCCGAATTGTGTCCCGGCTCTAAACCGGAAAGTGTCCGAAACCCTTTGCTTAAAGGTGTTTCGGACACTTGTAGTTGCGGAGGCAGGACTCGAACATGCGACCTCCAGGTTATGAGCCTGGCGAGCTACCAACTGCTCCACTCCGCGATGTTAATTTTTAATTCGCTTGCGCCTCATTTCTGATTTGCGTTTGCAAAGGTACTGCTTTTTTTTGAATCTGCAAAATTTTAGGGAAAAATTTTAATGGAAAATTAAAAAATGGCTATAAAAACGGCTGTTTTTGCCGTCTTGGCTCATACTTTACATGGTTTTAGCCTGCATTTGTGAGGTTAGCCGTGCGTAAGCATTTTGCCTTAATGCCGAGCATTATGACATTTTATTTATGTATGGATTTTATGGTGAAATAGAAAAAATGTTGCCATTAAGCCCGTCGCTTGGTAAAGCATATTTACAAAAGAGAGCCAAACGGCAGGTTTTTTAGTGGTAAACCTATGGGTTTTTACTCAAAAACGGCACGTTTGGCAATGCAAAACAATGCTGGTTTTGAGCGCAAATCATGTCATTTTATGCCACTTTAGGACAAAAAATGATGCACATTATCTGGTCAGGCGGCATAATGCCTTATACGACAGACTGTTGCAATTGCACACGTATTTTGCCCATATTTTCGTCCAAATGATTTTAATTTTCAAATATTCAAGTTTCAGAGCGTCGGCGAAATTCAATTTGACATGTAAATGCCGAATATTAAGTCAAAGTGGCAAACTGATAAATTACAGGTCGATACTTGCTTCTTTTTTCTTTTATGCAAAGAAATTGCCGGTTAGAATATTTTTTATTCATGAAATTTTTGTCCTTTTGTTTTTTTTCTTAATTTTGCACAAAACTCGAACGACTAACTTTTTAATGATAATTATTATGAAAAAATTAAGTGGAAAGAAAATCTGACTTTTAGCTGCCGCTGTTTTAGTGGTGGGAGGTACGTTTATTCCTCAAACTGCATTTGCGTATAAGTATTACGTGCATTGCGATGATGGAGATGTTATGATGTTTGAATTTGAAGATAAGGAGACGGCGAAGTTGTACTTTTCAATCCTTGGTAGTGGTGGCTTATTTGGTGAGCATGCTTATCTTACATCAAGGCCAAATGGCGGTTTTTTAACTGGCTTTTAATTTATGCGGCATTATTTATTTTTAGATGTAATATTAAGGCAATATTTAAATTCAAGCATTCATTTGTCATGTAGGTGTTATGTTAAATGATTAAGAGGACACTGAAAAGGTTCTCATTTTGCGATTTCTTTGCTTGCGTTATTAGTACCCCTTATACGACACGATTGCAAATATCGCAATCTCAGAAACTCAAAAATGCTTTTAAGGACTTTTTCGGTGCCCTCCCGATTAAGTGGCGTTTTTTTTGTTCTATGAAAAAAATATATTTAACAATATTAATATTGTTCGTTTTGAGTTCATCTGTATTTTCTCAAGGTGAACTATTATTGGGTATAGGTGGTAAGTATAAAAAAATAAAAAAGGATATATATGATACGGCATTGGTTAGCGCATATTATAAGCTCGCCTATCTAAAAGATTCAACAAGAACTTCAAGTTACACGAAAGGACTTACCGTGTTGTCCTTTTCAGATAAGTATGTAAGATTTGGTGATTATTACAGATTATTGGCTGATTCTGTCAATGACATGTGTGCTGAAGATAAAAAAAAAGCTCGTGATGAGAGCTTAAATGTTGAACATTCTAATTATATATCAAAAACGGCATTTTATACAGCTACTATGACGGACCTGGAAAATAGGCAGACAACAGTCCAGATAGATTTTCTTTTAAAGTATGAATACACAATGCCTACTCCTGATCTGCGCTGGATCCTCGAGAGCGGCGACACACTGATAAACGGAGTGGCGTGTAAGAAGGCAACCTGCAATTATGCCGGCAGACATTATATCGCATGGTATGATGAAAACTTTCCTGTCCCATACGGACCATACATTTTCTATGGACTTCCAGGGCTGATAATGAAAATATATGATGATAAGCGGAACTGGATTTTTGAAAATGTCGGTATCGAGAAAGCTGAAAGTCTACGTGAAATGTATTTGTATAAGCGCAAGGATATAATAAAGACATCAAGAGAACACGCTCTTGCCGCATATAAAAATCAACTTGAAAACATGCTCCGTGCGGCAATAGAGTCAGGTAGGGTTAAGATTATAAAGAAAGGTCCTCGGTTTGATGAAAAGTTGAAGAAACGTCCGAGCAACATGATTGAACAGGAATGGTGATGTGTCTTGTCAGAATATTGTTGGCCTTTGTGTTGACGGCATGCCCTCTTGCGGGTTTTGCGCAGACTGGCGGTGACGTATATGTCGAAGGGCGTGTGAGCAACTCGGAAGGCAAGGCGTTGCTTAATGTAACGTGCAAGCTGCTTGACAAAAGAGACTCACTTCTTGCTTATTCGTTTACCGATAAAAACGGAGAATACAGAATAAAACGCTGTGCAGGAGCCGCAAGCATAATGTTCTCGCGTGTGGGGTATAAGTCTGAAACAGTAAGGCTGAAGAATGGCAGCTCCGGATATGACGCCACTCTGTATGACCGCGACCTGCAACTGAACAACGTAACCGTTACGGCCGACGCGATAACACGCAAGAAGGATACGCTGATGTATAATGTTGACGCATTCCGCCAAAAAGGCGACGTCTATATAGAAGATGTGTTGAAACGCATGCCCGGCATTGATGTAGATGAGAGCGGACGCATAACCTATCAGGGCAAGGCTATAAACAAACTTAACATAGAGGGACTGGACCTGATGGGCAACCGATACAACCAGGCTACGCGCAACATGCCGGCTGAGGCTGTGGCTCAGGTGCAGGTAATGGAGAACAACCAGCCCATAAAGGCCCGGCAGGGCAAGGTGAACAACGACAGAGCCACGCTTAATCTTAAGCTGAAGAAAAACTACAGGGTGAAGCCCTTCGGCGAGGTGTCGGGCTCGATAGGGTTCGATCCCACATTATGGGACAACCGTGCCACGGCCATAAGTATAGCCGGAAACAACCAGCTGCTTGCCGACGGAGCCATGAACAACTGCGGTATCGGGCTTGGGCAGCTTGCCGTTGACATGAACACGCTTGAAGACGCTTATACATACGAGCCTGAGCCAAAGTCTTTTCTGTATTCGCCGACATACCATGTTCCGCCAATGTCGCAGCGCTATTATCTCGACAACAAGTCTTCTTTTGCCGGACTCAACTTTCTCCATGCGTTCACCAAGTCGTCGGTGTTGCGTGTCAATGCCCTTTATTATGCAGACACAACGGTTGGTGAAGACAGTGTGTTTAGCCGTTACGTGGCAGACGACACTGTGAGCATATTTGAGAACAACAGGATAACCGACAGCCGGAATACGGCAAAAATGAGCCTTGCTTATGAACTTAACACAAAAAAGGTGTATCTGTCTGACCGTCTTACCGGAAGTATTACATGGCGTGACGCGGCAAACAACAATACGACAAACATCGGAAAGGTGGAAGAATTTATATATCAAAAGCCGCGCGGCCTTCAGAACATCCTCACCGCAGAGCTGAACACTCCGTCGCGCCTTTACAGCCTGTCATCGGTATTCCGGCTTTATGACAATGCGGAATCTCTTTCGGTGGTATTTGGCGGCGACGGCTCAGACAGCCGGATGTTGAAGCTGAAGAGTACATTCATGCGTAACCGTGTTGCAACTGTATTCGACTTGTTCGGCAACAGCCTGACATTGGGCTATATTATGGAACATAAGCACAACAATGTTGCCGGTACTCAGTCGGGACACAGCAGTGTAAGCGGATATTGGATTCATACGGCAGAACCTATGTATGAGATAAATTTTAGCGGAGGCTCGGCTGAAATATCCCTTCCTGTGGAGTACATATCATGCCGTTACAGCTGGCGTGACGGCCGCACCGCCAGGTTTATGTTTTCGCCTCATGCTGATGCCAGCCTGAAGATTGGCAATTTGCTCACAGCCGATGTTGCCGTGGCCTACAATCAGGCTGCCGACACGGATAATCCGCTGACAGATGGCGTGGTGGCAAACAATTACCGCACATATACAAAATATCCTGACAGCATCTCTGTTGAACGTACTTCGCTGGCTAATCTGCGGCTTTCATATTTCGACGCTTCTTCTATGTTTTCTTGTAATGTCTATGCAGGCTGGACGCATGTCAGGCGCGACTATTACATGAAGTATCTTTATGCCGGCGATTACACTTTCGCAACTCCCGAATGGCATGACAACAGCCGTTCTTCGTGGAGTCTGGTGGCATCGCTCAAGAAGATATATACGCGCGCCGGCCTATCGGTAGATGCTTCGTGCAGCTATTCATACAACAAGGCGTTGGCCTCGCAAAACGGAATAGAAGACTATCTGCGTTATAACGCAATGAATGCCTCGCTTACAACGGGATGGGATAAGCTCAGCTGGATTAATCTAAGTGTGACATGTGCCGGCAATGTCAGCTGGAAACGGCACGACTGTTTTTCGGAAAGCGGCGATTTGCTTAAAAATGTATACTATACAGTGCGTATGGATGTCTATCCAGTAAGCAATGTGCATGCGTATTCAGATTTTTCGCAAACCACGTTTGAAGTGTCGCATGGCCATTATTCTACAAACTGCTTTTGGAATGCCGGAGTAATATATGACGTTCTAAAGAGTCTAAGTCTGTCAGTTTCTGCCGTCAACCTTCTTGACCGGCGTGTATATGAGGAGGCTTTTTACACTGGAGTCAATTACCAATATTACCGCACACCGCTGCGCGGGCGTGAGATGATGGTGTCAGTCCGGCTGAAATTCTGACTGTTAAGCAAATATATTGTTTTTCATGTATAGATTTGGTGACAAGTATCAAAAGTACATTTATTTATAGTTTAGTTTAATGTTTCTTTAATCTTTTACGCGTTAAAATGTTTGTGGAGTCAAATAAAAATAATAATTTTGCACACGATAATCAGTATGTGCAAAAGTAAATTAGGAGAAACAACCAGATGTCCATATCTAAAACAAGGCAAAAGCTGGTAGACGTTGCCAGGCAACTGTTTGCCAAAAATGGCTTGGAAAATACGACGATGAACGATATAGCCAAGGCTTCGGGCAAGGGCAGGCGTACTCTTTATACCTATTTTAAAAGTAAAGAGGAGGTCTACTATGCCGTGATTGAGTCGGAGCTCGAACGGCTTTCGGACAAGATGGACGAGGTGGCCGCCAAGAAAATACGGCCTCAGGACAAGATTATTGAGCTGATTTACACACACCTTAACATGATTAAGGAAACCGTGATGCGCAACGGCAATCTGCGTGCTGCCTTCTTCAGAAATATATGGATGGTGGAGAAGGTGAGAAAGAACTTTGACGAAGACGAAATAGAACTTTTCAGAAAGGTGTATGCCGACGGCAAGCTCGACGGAGAGTTCGACATAGACAATGTTGAGCTGGTGGCCGACATCACGCACTATTGTATCAAGGGTCTTGAGGTGCCTTTTATCTGCGGCCGTCTTGGTCATGGCATGACGCCCGAGGCCAGCAAGCCGCTTGTGGCAAAGGTTGTGTATGGTGCGCTGGGCAAGCCGATGTCTAAGTAGGAGGCTTGTGCCTGATATAAAAAATATGTACTTAAAATTATCTACAACTTTATAAAATAAAAAAGAAAATGGGATTATTAACAGGTAAGACTGCGCTTATTACAGGTGCAGCGCGCGGTATCGGTAAGGCTATCGCGCTGAAGTTTGCTGAAGAGGGCGCTAACGTAGCCTTCACAGACCTTGTTATTGACGAGAACGGAAAAGCCACAGAGGCCGAGATAGCTGCTAAGGGCGTTAAGGCTAAGGGATATGCCAGCAATGCTGCTGACTTCGCTCAGACAGAAGAGGTTGTTAAGTTGGTGAAAGAGGATTTCGGCTCAATAGACATCCTCGTTAACAATGCCGGAATAACAAAGGACGGACTGATGTTGCGTATGACTGAGGCACAGTGGGATGCAGTTATCGCTGTCAACCTTAAGAGTGCGTTCAACTTCATACACGCTTGTGTTCCTGTAATGATGCGCCAGCGTAAAGGTTCTATCATCAACATGGCATCTGTAGTAGGTGTTCACGGTAATGCCGGCCAGGCTAACTATGCTGCTTCAAAGGCAGGTCTTATTGCTTTGGCAAAGAGCATCGCACAGGAGATGGGTCCTAAGGGCATCCGCGCCAACGCCATTGCTCCGGGCTTTATCGACACAGCCATGACTCAGGCTCTGTCTGACGAGGTTCGCAAGGAGTGGGCTGCAAAGATTCCTCTGCGCCGCGGCGGTACAGTTGACGACATCGCAGCCTGCGCTACATTCTTGGCTTCAGACATGTCAAGCTACATCTCTGGCCAGGTTATCCAGGTTGACGGTGGTATGAACATGTAATAAATTATCAGTTTATACAGATTTGCGCAAAGAGAGAAGATTGCTACGAGAGTCTTCCCTCTTTGCTTTTGTTAAAACATTATCAGTCATATTATAAATACAGAATACAGACATGCAGGTTATATACGAGGACAATCACATCATCATAGTGAGCAAGCGCAGCGGTGAGATTGTGCAGGGCGACAAGACCGGCGACAGGACACTGGCCGATGATGTGAAGCAGTATATTAAAGAAAAATATGCAAAGCCGGGAAATGTGTTTCTCGGTGTTGTCCACAGGCTCGACCGCCCCGTTTGGGGAATTGTCGTGTTTGCCAAGACGTCGAAGGCCCTTTCGCGTCTTAACGACATGTTCAGAACAGGCGACGTTCATAAGACCTACTGGGCGATAACCCAAAACTGCCCTGCAGAGCCTGAAGCTGTATTGACCGACTGGATTAGCCGCAACGAAAAGCAGAACAAGAGTTATGCCTGCGACCATGAGGTGCCCGGCTCAAAGAAAGCCATGCTGCACTACAAGGTGATAGGCCGTTCGGACAATTATACGCTTGTTGAGGTTAATCTGATGACCGGACGCCACCATCAGATACGTTGCCAGTTGGCAAACATCGGATGTCCGATAAAAGGCGACCTTAAGTATGGCGCAAGGCGCAGCAATCCCGACGGAAGCATATCGCTCCTGGCACGCAAGATAGAGTTTGTGCATCCTGTGTCGAAGGAGAAGATATACGCCGAGGCACCGCTTCCTGACGACAGGTTGTGGCGCGAAATGCGTATGCTGTAACGTTATATTAGCCTCGTCAGGCATTTTTGTTGCCAAATAATTTCTTTTTTTCCGAAATATTTGCTTACTTTGCATGTATTACGGTTGGATACAATTTTTTACATGTGCCGATGAGGAAGACGTTGAAGTGGGCCGGTGTGATAGTGCTGACACCGGTTTTGCTGTTTATTACGCTTGCAGTGCTGCTTTACATCCCTGCTGTACAGAATTGGGCTGTAAAGCAGGTGGTTGCGTATGCCTCTGATAAAACCGGCATGGACATCACGGTAGACCGTGTGCGGCTCGAGTTTCCGCTTGACCTCGGCGTGCATGGCTTCCGCATGATTCAGCAGAACGACTCGCTGCCGCAGGTGAAAGACACGGTGGCTGACGTCAAGAAACTTGTTGTTGACATACAGCTTTGGCCGTTGTTGAAGAAGAAGGTGGAGATAGACGCCTTCGAGTTCAACGGGCTTAAAGTGAATACGGCTGATTTTATTCATGAAGCCCGCGTGAAGGGAAGCATCGACAGGCTTTATCTGCGCAGCCACGGAATCGACTGGGGCAAGGAGACAATACTCGTCAATGAGGCCGAACTGAAAGATGCCTCTGTAAACGTGGAACTTAGCGACACGGTTCCGCCCGACACGTCAAAGAGCAAGAACTATTGGAAAATAACCGTAGAGAAGCTTGATATAGCCAATACGGGAGTTGTAGTCCACATGCCCGGCGACACACTTCAGGTAGGAGGCTATCTGGGTAAGGCTGAGGCGCGCAGCGGCTTCTTCGACCTTGGTACGAGCCTTTACAGGCTGAACAGCCTTAAGCTTGACGACAGTCGCGTAAGCTATGACAACAATTTCAAGGTGCGCACAAAGGGACTAGACTATAATCATATAAGTCTGTCAGACTTAAACATCAGCATTGATTCATTCTATTATTGTGCGCCTAAGCTCGACATGATATTGCGTGCCTGCTCGTTTAAGGAGAAGAGCGGTATCACTGTCAATGACATCTCAGGTCCGTTTGCCATGGATTCTGTCAAGATATCCCTGCCTTCTTTCAGCCTGAAGACTCCCGACTCTTATCTGAAAGCCAATCTTATAATGGACCTTAATGCGTTCAGCGACAAGAATCCGGGCAAGCTGCAGCTCAGGGCTGACGGTGAGTTTGGCAAGCAGGACATCATGCGCTTCATGGGCAGTATGCCCACAGCGTTTATACGGCGTTGGCCTAATCAGCCGCTTTCGGTCAAGGCTGTCATATCCGGCAACATGAAATATCTTAAGTTTGCCGGACTAAACCTTAAGCTGCCTACGGCGTTCAATGTCAACGCACGAGGCTTTGCCGCAAACCTTAACGACGATAAGCGTCTGCGTGCAAATGTCACTCTTGACGCCAGAACATATAATCTGAGTTTTGTTAAGGCGCTGGCTGCGAGCAGTGGAGGTTCGTTTAATATACCTGCCGGAATTGTTCTCAAGGGCGACTTTAAGGCCAACGGCAAGCGATATGCGGCAGATTTCATAGCCCGTGAGGGCGGAGGCAGTGTTAAGGCAAAGGCCGACTTTAATGCAGCCACCTTGGCTTATAAGGCTTCTGTTGCTGCCGACAATCTCCATCTGGGCCATTTCTTGCCGGGCAGCGGAATGGGCGATTTCACAGGCAGCATGAATGTTAAGGGCAGCGGACTCGATTTCCTGTCGCACCGCACAGCCTTGCAGGCAAAGGCAGGCATAAGGAAATTCAGTTATGGCAAGTATAATTTTGACGGAATTGATTTCGACGCTAACCTTAACAACGGCAAGGCTCATGCTTGCGTTAACAGTGCCAATCCGCTTATTAACGGTAATGTGAGGTTTGACGCATTCCTGAGCCGCAAGAAGATAATGTCATCGCTTAAGGCTGACTTGAATCATGCCGACTGGTATGGACTAGGAATTGTGAAGTCGCCGTTCACGACATCTTTCAACTGTGAGATAGATGCGTATACAGACCTTAAGACATTGCTGGGCGTGAGGGGTAATCTGAGGAATCTGGTCATGACAGATTCGGCAAGGACCTACCGTCCGGATAACCTTGAGATTGACATGATCACGAGCAGCGACACAACTCACTTTGCCGCATATTGTGGTGACTTCCGTCTGAGGTTCAACGGCAGCGGCGGATATAAGAAAGTGCTTAAGCAGAGCGGATTCTTCATGGATGAACTGTCTGCCGAACTTAAAAATAAGAAAATAGACATATCCGTGCTGAGGTCTAAGCTGCCTTTGGCCGATCTTTATCTCACAACAGGAAAGAATAATCCTCTTAGCAGGTTTATAGCCAATGCCGGCTATGTTTTCCAGGATGCAAGCATAGACATAAAGTCGTCGCCGCATACGGGACTAAACGGCAGCGTTCAGCTTCTTGAACTTCAGAAGAACACTCTGGTGCTCGATACCGTGCGCTTTAATATCGTGTCAGACTCTACGCAATGCTCTTACAACGGACAGGTGCGCAACAACAGCGACAACAAGCAGTATGTGTTCAATGCCTTGTTCGATGGATATGTGTTTGAGAAAGGCTCGGGCGTAAACTTCAAGGTGTATGATGCAAAAGACAGCCTCGGACTCAAGATGGGCATTGAGGCTTCGATGGAGGAGAACGGCATAAAGATGCACATGCTTACTGACGATCCGATTCTCGGATATAAGAAGTTTGAGGTTAACGAGAACAACTATATCTTCATGGGAACCGACCGGCGCATCATGGCAGACTTGCGCCTGAAGGCCGACGACGGAACGGGTATATATGCATATACTAACGACGAAAACACCGATGCGCTTCAGGACCTGACGATAGGACTTAACAAGTTTGATCTGTCGAAGCTGCTTACGGTTGTTCCGTATATGCCTCGCATAACCGGAATAATGAACGGCGACTTCCACTTGATACAGACAAAGGACGAACTTTCTGTGTCATCGTCAGTAACTGTAGATAAGATGACATACGAGCGGACACGCATGGGCAACATCGGACTTGAGTTTGTCTATATGCCTCAGTCGGACGGAACCCACAGCGTTGACGGAATGCTCATGTGTAACGATAATCAGGTGGCAGACATTAGTGGATCGTATAAGTCGGAAGGTGACGGACAACTGGATGTTACGATGAATATGTCACGCCTGCCGATGCGTCTGCTCAACGGATTCATTCCTGACCGTATCATTCGTCTGAAAGGTTATGCCGACGGCTCTCTTGATGTGAAAGGCACGCTGTCGCATCCACGTGCCAATGGCGAGCTTACGTTGGATTCTTGTTATATGCGCAGTGCGCAGTATGGCATACGTATGCGTCTTAGCGAGGAACCTATCCGTATCGTAGGAAGCAATCTGCTGTTCGAGAATTTCAAGATGTTTGCAAACAATGACAACCCGTTGATTCTCGACGGAAACATCGACTTCTCTGACGTTGCCAATATGTCTATGGATCTGCGCATGGCTGCCAAGAACTGTCAGATAATTGACGCCAAGGAAAACAGGCGCAGTGTGGCTTTCGGTAAGGCCTTTGTCGACTTTATCGGCACTATGCAGGGGCCGCTTAGCAATCTTAAACTATTAGGACGACTTGATGTGCTCGGTTCTACCGACATGTCTTACATCCTGCGTGATTCGCCTTTGTCTACCGACAACCAGATGGACGAACTTGTTAAGTTTACAAGCTTCAGTGACACTACAGAGGCCGTTGTAACACATCAGCCGCTGTCGGGCTTCAGCATGGATCTCACGATGAATATTGCCCAAGGATCACACGTCATGTGCTACCTTAACGCCGACCATTCTAACTATATCGACCTTATGGGCGGCGGAAGCCTGCGCATGAAGTATGGCTTGACAGGTGACATCGTGTTGACCGGAAAATATACTCTCGACAATGGCGAGATGAAATATTCGTTGCCTATTATTCCTCTTAAGACGTTTACCATTCAGGACGGAAGCAATATTGAGTTTACCGGCGACCCGATGAACCCGAAGCTAAACATAACGGCCACGGAGAGAACAAAGGCAAGTGTGTCTAACGGCGGGGAGCAAGGGCGTACGGTTGAGTTCGACTGCGGCGTGGTTATAACCAAGACCCTTTCGGACATGGGACTTGAGTTTACGCTCGATGCGCCGGAGGATATGTCGCTGCATAACGAGCTGATGGCAATGAGCGTGGAACAGCGCGGTCGACTTGCCGTTACGATGCTTACCACGGGCATGTATATAGCCGACGGTAACACCAGCGGATTCTCTATGAACAACGCGCTAAGTTCGTTCCTGCAGAGCGAGATTAACAATATTACGGGAAGTGCGTTGCGCACGCTCGACCTCAGTTTCGGTATGGACAATGCCACTGACGCCAGCGGAAACACTCACACTGACTATTCGTTCAAGTTTGCTAAGCGCTTCTGGAACAACAGAATGAAGATTGTAGTAGGCGGAAAAGTGTCAACGGGTGCCGACGTGGCTAATCAGAACGAGTCGTTCTTTGACAACGTGACGCTCGAATACCGCCTGAGCAATTCTTCAGACACTTACGTCAAGCTGTTCTATGACAACAATGCTTACGACTGGCTCGAAGGCACCACCCGCGAGTATGGCGTAGGTTTCATCTGGAGAAGAAGCCTGCAGCATTTTAAGGATATATTCAGTTTCAAGAAGAAGGACGCGATTATTCCATTGCGCTCTGATACAATACCTGACAAGAAATGAGACTATCGGTAAAGAATATAATATATGTGGCCAGAAGGTCGTTTCCGTCGTTGCGCGTTTTTGCGCTTCGTGTGTGCCTGTTGGCTGCCGTTTCGGTGTTGCTGTGGTCGTGCTCAACCACCAGCGGCATACCGAAGGGCGACCAGTTGTTCATCGGACTGACAAAGATCGACTATCAGGACTATGAGAAAAGCGACCATTATGAGACAACTCGTGAGGAGGTTGAGGCTTCGTTGGCTACAGCTCCCAACGGCGCCTTGTTCGGCAGTTCGTATTATCGCACGCCGTTTCCTTATGGCTTGTGGATATGGAACGCCTTTTCAGGCTCAAAGAACAAGATAGCACAATGGATGACCAAGACGTTTGGCAAGTCGCCCGTGCTCATGAGTCAGGTAAATCCTCAGCTCCGTGCCTCAGTGGCGCAGTCGGTGCTACGCAATCATGGCTATATGAACGGAACGGTAGAATATGAGATTGTGGAACAGAAAAATCCAAAGAAGCGCAAGATAGGATACACCGTAAAGTTCGGACCGCTGCTCACGGTGGACACACTTCAGTATGTGGGCTTTCCGGAGATGGCAGACACGCTGTTAGAGAAGACAAAGGATGAGGCCAAAATAAAGAGCGGTTCGCCTTTTGACGCCTCTGCTCTTGACGCAGAGCGCAACCGCATAGCCACTTTGTTCCGCAACAACGGCTATTATTATTATCAGCCGAGTTTCGCCTCTTATCTTGCCGACACAACCATCACGCCCGGCAAGGCCAGTCTGCGCCTGCAGATGGCCGACAATCTGCCGGAACTTGCCAAGCACAAATGGTATATAGGAAAAATCAGAATAGACATCCGCAAGCAGTTTATGGAGGTGCTGAAAGACTCGTTCAGCCATCGCTATTTCACGGTCAGGTTCAACGGCCGCAAGCCGCCGATACGTCCGCGAATAATCTTGAGCGACCTGAAACTGCGTCCGCGCAAGCTTTTCAGATACGACGACTATTTGGAATCTTCAAACAAACTTAGCGGATCGGGGCAGTTCAGCTCGGTTGAGTTTGCGTTTACGCCGCGCGACACTACAGCAACATGCGACACGCTCGACCTTAACCTGTCGTGTACGTTCGGCAAGCCTTATGACTTTTATATAGAAACCAACTACACCAACAAGATAAACGGCCGCACCGGTCCCGAGCTTGTTATCGGTTTCACAAAGCGCAACGCCTTCCGTGGCGGCGAGAAGCTCGACATAAACCTTCACGGCTCTTACGAATGGCAGAAGGGCGGCAACGTCAGCGGCTCGTCGACAGACATGAACTCATACGAGTATGGTGCAGACGCATCAATAGAGTTTCCGCGCCTTATTGTCCCGTTCCTTAAGCATCGCCGCTATTTCACAACGCCTACAACATACGCCAAGATCGGTATGAACGTGATGAAGCGTCCTGATTATTTCAAGATGCACACCTTCTCTGCCGAATGGACCTATAAGTGGCAGCGTTCGGCTACGTGGCGCCATGAGTTCAGTCCGCTGACGCTGCAGTATCAGCGCCTTAACTACACCACGGCTAAATTCGACTCCATACTTCAGGAAAATCCGTATTTGCAGACATCAATGCAAAATACGTTTATCCCAAAGATGCGCTATATGCTCGCATACAGCAGCACTGTGAAACACCGCAACCCTGTTGTATGGCTGACCACCATCACGGAGTCTGGCAACATCTTGTCGCTTGCTTATATGGCTGCCGGAAACAAATGGGGCGAAGTGGGCAAGCAGCTGTTTAAGAATCCATACGCGCAGTTCCTCAAAATAGAAACCGACTTCAGCAAGATATGGCAGCTGGGGCAGAAGTCGCAGCTTGTGTGGCATATCAGTGCCGGAGTTATTTACACCTACGGCAACAGTCTGGCTGCGCCTTACAGCGAGCAGTTTTATGTGGGAGGAGCCAACAGCATAAGAGCCTTTGCGGTGAGAAGCATAGGTCCGGGAAGCTACACAACCAACGAGTCAAAACTGTCGTATCTCGACCAGACAGGCGACATAAAGCTGCAGCTTAACCTTGAGTATCGCTTTAATCTTTTCGGCAACCTTTACGGAGCAGCCTTTATAGATGCCGGCAATGTGTGGGCCCTGCGTGACGACGGATATCGCGAGGGCGCCAAGTTCCAGTTTAAAAACGCCCTGAAGGAAATGGCTCTCGGCACGGGAGTAGGTCTGCGCTACGACCTCGACTTCCTCGTGTTGCGTCTCGACTGGGGTGTAGGTCTTCACGTGCCGTTCGATACGGGCAAGAGCGGATTCTATAACATTCCCAAGTTCAGCGACGGCCAGGCCATTCATATCGCCGTCGGCTATCCTTTCTGATGCAGTTTTTTGCTAACGTTATTTGCCGGACACAGTGTTAATGGCTGATTCTGTTGTGTCCGGCTCTGCTTGCTTCTCCCTTAGGAAAAGCACAAATCTGCCGATTCTGTAAGGCGTACGGCCCTGTGTTCCTGCGCTGCATCTTGGCGTTCTGCATGCTGAAGAGAAACAGCATTGATTTGCTGCGCCGGTTTGTCATAATGTTATGTATGGCATGATTTTCCTTTCTTTGTGATTTTTGTTGGCACTCTCATACTGCGTTATTCTGAATTTAAAATCATTTGGACGAAAATATGGGTAAAATACGTGTGCAGTTGCAATGTCTTGTGATATATGACGTTATGCTTATATCCAAAATAATGTGCATCAATTTTTGTTCCGAAACGACATAAAAAGCCTGCATTTTTGCTTAAAAACAGCCTTGTTTTGCGTTGCCAGATGTGCCGTTTTTGAGTAAAAACTCATAGGTTTACCATTAATTAACCTGCCGTTTGACTCTCTTTTGTAAATATGCTTTACCTGTTGGTGCTGAAATCATGCTCCGCTTTTTCTATTTCAGGCTGAATTTGTGATAAAGTCAAAGTGACACAATGCGCTGTTTTTCATGTGTCTGCTTACAAACAGACTTTGTGGAACACGGCATGATAAGTTACGCCTTGTTTGTTTGCCAATGTTTTTTATGCCGAAAACGCCACGAAAAACGCCGCCTTTCATAAAAAATGAGTATATTTGCATTCTGTTATTTATGAACAATATCCTGACATAACTGTTTAACACGCATTGCCGGGACATAAAGTTAAACCTTAAAATAAAATTACGTACAATATGAAACCTGCATTATTATTGCTGGCAGCCGGAATGGGAAGCCGTTACGGTGGTTTGAAACAGCTCGACGGACTGGGTCCTAACGGCGAGACAATCATGGACTATTCTATTTATGATGCCATAAAGGCCGGATTTGGCAAGATTGTTTTTGTTATCCGAAAAGATTTTGAAGACGATTTCCGCGAGAAGATTCTTAGCAAGTACGAAGGCCATGTGCCTGTAGAGCTGTGCTTCCAGAGTCTCGACAGTCTGCCTGAAGGCTTCAGCTGTCCAGAAGGCCGTGTAAAGCCGTGGGGTACAAACCATGCCGTTCTTATGGCAAAAGACGTTATCAAGGAGCCGTTCTGCGTGATCAACTGCGACGACTTCTACAACCGCGATGCATTCATGGTTATAGGCAAGTTCCTGTCTGAACTTCCTGAGGGCAGCCGCGGCAATTATGCCATGGTAGGTTTCCGCGTTGGCAACACTCTGTCTGACAACGGAACCGTGGCACGTGGCATCTGCTCAAAGGATGATGCCGGCAATCTGACCACTGTGGTTGAGCGCACTGAGATTATGCGCGTAAACGGTCCTGTATGCTACAAGGACGAGCAGGGCGAATGGGTGGCAGTTGAGGACAACACACCGGTGTCAATGAATATGTGGGGATTCACTCCCGATTATTTCGAGCACAGCGAGGCTTATTTCAAGGAGTTCCTCTCTGATCCGAAAAACATGGAGAACCTCAAGGCCGAGTTCTTTATTCCGCTTATGGTGAATAAGCTGATTAACGACAAGACAGCCACAGTGAAGGTGCTTGACACAACCAGCAAGTGGTTTGGCGTAACTTATTCTGCCGACCGTCAGGCTGTTGTAGACAAGATTCAGAGTCTTGTTGACGAAGGCGTTTATCCCAACAAACTTTTTTAAAACTGAATATTGCCACAAACAGCGGCGTTTAGCCGCTTTTCAATATGTTGCAGTGCAGGGCTCATGTTGTTATGCCCGCGCTTGAAACACATTCCTATTTTGATAAATAATGGACATTAACTTGCTTACAGCTGCGGAGACCGAAAGCCTCCGCAGCCTTATCCTCAGTTCAGACAATATTATTCTTTGCTGCCACCGCAGTCCCGACGGCGATGCTCTTGGCTCGCTGCTCGGCATGGCAGAGTTTTTGCGTCAGCAGGGCAAGGTGCCCGTGGCTGTCGTTCCCGATGCCTATCCCGACTTCTTGCAGTGGCTGCCGGGCACGGAGCGCATCATAAGATACGACAAGCATAAAAGCTTTGTCGACGGACTTTTGGCTTCGGCCGATCTTGTGTTCTGTCTCGACTTCAACACCTTCTCACGTACAGACGACATGGCAGACACGCTGGCAGCCTCGCCTGCAAAGAAGGTCCTCGTTGACCATCACCTTAATCCCGACATCGACACAGAGTTGTGTGTGTCGCATCCTGAGGCATGCAGCACATGCGAACTGGTTTTCCGCCTGATATGGCAGCTCGGCAGTTTCGACATGATGACGCGCAAGTGTGCCGTTCCGCTGTATTGTGGCATGATGACCGACACGGGCGGATTCACTTACAACTCAACACGCCCCGAGATTTTCTTCATTATAAGCCAGCTGCTTACCAAGGGCATCGATAAAGACAAAATCTACCGCAACGTTTACAACAACTACAGCGAGTGGCGCATGAGGCTCATCGGCTATGTGCTTAACGAGAAAATGGTGGTTATGCAGGAGGAGCGTGCAGCCTATTTCGTACTGACGCGCGACGACCTTAAGCGCTTTCATTACATCAAGGGCGACGCCGAAGGACTGGTTAACATGCCCCTGCAGATAAAAGGCCTGAGGCTGAGCATATCGCTCAGACAGGACACCGAGAAGGACAATCTTGTGTGGGTTAGCACACGCTCTGTGGATAACTTCCCGTGCAACAAGCTTGCAGAACAGTATTTCAACGGCGGCGGCCATCTAAACGCTGCAGGCGGACGCCTTGAATGCTCGGTTGAAGAGGCAGAGGCGCTGGTAAGGAAGGCCGTAACCGAATTCAAGTTCTGACATACGGCTTTTTTATCTGTCAAAAGGCAATATCCGCGTTAATTTGCCGAATATCAGTTAAAGTAGCATAATTATAAATTGCGATGTGGCGTAATTAGTGTATTTTTTGTAATTTTGCCAGTCGTACTTACATATTATAAAAAATAGAATGAGAAATTTAGCTTTGGCTTTCATAGCCTTTATCGCAGCCGTAACGGTTATAAGCTGTGATGATACAGAGACTTATGCAGAGCAGAAAGATAAGGAGCGTGCTGCAATTAGTAGATTTATTGCCGATTCGGCCATAACTGTCATAACAGAGTCGCAGTTTAAGGAGCAGGGATACAAGACCGATGTGAGCAAGAATGAGTTTGTGCTGATGCAGAACTCAGGAGTTTACATGCAGATTGTCAGAGAGGGATGCGGTGAGAAGATAAAGGAAGGCGAGACTACAACCGTGCTTTGCCGCTTCACCGAATATAACATTCTTACCGACTCTTTGCAGCTGACAAACGACATCCTCAGTTTTTCTTCTATTGTTGACAAGATGACCGTAACAAACAGCAGCGGATCGTTTACAGCGTCGTTTATCGACGGACAGAGCGTCATGGCCATGTTCTATGGCACAACGTCAGTTCCGTCAGGCTGGCTTGTTCCGTTGACTTATATAAAGGTTGGACGTCCTGAAAATGCAGGAGACGAGATAGCCAAGGTTAATCTTATAGTTCCGCACACACAGGGACATGCCTATGCTTCTTCGGGCGTTTATCCTTGCTATTACACGATAACTTACGAAAGGGGAAGATAAATAATGACACTTATTAAATCAATTTCAGGCATTCGCGGCACCATCGGCGGACATACGGGCGACACGCTCAATCCGCTTGACATCGTAAAGTTCGTAACCGCTTATGTCACATATATCCGCCGCAGCGGCAAGTCGTCAAGCGGCAAGATCGTAGTAGGACGCGATGCCCGTATATCAGGCGAAATGGTCAGAAGCGTTGTTTGCGGCACGTTGATGGGCGTTGGCTATGATGTAATCGACATCGGTCTTGCCACAACGCCTACCACAGAGCTTGCTGTGCGCATGTCGGGTGCCGACGGCGGTATAATCATTACGGCAAGCCATAACCCGCGTCAGTGGAATGCCCTTAAGTTGCTCAACTGCGAGGGCGAGTTTCTCGACAAGGCTGGCGGCAACGAAGTGCTTGACATTGCAGAAAAGGAAGACTTTGAGTATGCCGATGTAGACAGTCTAGGCCATTATATAAAAGACGATTCTTTCAACCGCCGCCACATCGACTCAGTGCTGACTCTCAGTCTTGTAGATGTTGAGGCTGTAAAGAAGGCACATTTCCGCGTATGTGTTGATGCTATCAACAGCGTGGGAGGCATCATCCTGCCCGAACTGCTTGAGGCATTGGGCGTTGATTACGAAATACTTAACGGCGAACCTACTGGCGATTTTGCCCATAATCCGGAACCGTTGGAGAAGAATCTCGGCGGTATAATGGAGCGTATGCGCAGCGGCGAGTTCAGTCTTGGTGTTGTTGTCGATCCTGATGTAGACCGTCTTGCGTTTATCTGTGAGGACGGACGTATGTTCGGCGAGGAATATACGCTTGTCAGCGTTGCCGACTATGTGCTCAGCCATACACCGGGCAACACGGTAAGCAACCTCAGCAGCACGCGTGCCCTGCGCGATGTAACCGAGAAACACGGCGGCTGCTACACTGCATCAGCTGTAGGCGAGGTAAACGTTACAACCAAGATGAAAGAGGTTGGTGCCGTTATCGGCGGCGAAGGCAACGGCGGAGTTATTTATCCCGAGAGCCATTATGGCCGTGACGCACTTGTAGGCATTGCCCTTTTCCTGTCGTCTTTGGCTCATAAGGGTTGCAAGGTAAGCGAGCTTCGCGCAACATTCCCTGATTATTATATAGCCAAAAACCGCATAGACCTTACTCCTTCAACTGATGTTGACGCGATACTCGAGAAGGTTAAGCAGATGTACAGCAACGAGCAGGTAAACGATGTTGACGGCGTTAAGATTGATTTCCCCGACAAGTGGGTGCATCTGCGCAAGTCTAACACTGAACCGATTATCCGTGTCTATAGCGAGGCTTCATCAATGGAGGAGGCTGACGCACTGGGCAAGAAGATAATGCAGGTGGTTTACGACATGCAGAAATAATATCGAATTGATTATAATCTTTGTTATGCATCCGGGGCTGTGGCTCCGGATGTATTTTTATAAGCTAAAATATCTGAGGCCGATCTTACTTCTATACAAAAAAATAACGGACAACAGCGTTAGATGTATCTTTCCGGCTGTTGTCCGTCTGCATTTTATGAATGTTAGAAAGTAAGTGTAAAATCAGATGCCCATAAGCGGCAGAATTGACGGCGTAAGCAGTGAGGTCAGGATGCCGTTGATCGTAAGTCCAAGACTTGCGTAGGCTCCGTGCACCTTGCTTACGTCCATTGATGTTGCCGTACCCATGGCGTGTGCCGCCGTTCCCATAGACAAACCTTGTGCCACAGGGCTGTTTACGCGTGCAAATCCCATTGTCTTATAGCCCGCCACCGCACACAGCAGACCTACGCACACCACTACGGCTGCCGTAAGTGACGGTATGCCGCCGATGCTCTTCGTAACTTCCATTGCGATAGGCGTGGTTACAGATTTTGGTGCGAGCGACATAATCACCGGCTTAGATGCACCGAGCGCTTTAGCTATAAGCACTACCGATATAATGCCTGCCAGACAGCCTGCAAGCTCTGACATGAGTATCGGCAGAAACTGTTTCTTTATCGTTTCAAGCTGCTGATACAGCGGTACGCCAAGCGCCACGACGGCAGGCTGAAGCCAGAATTCTATCATGTGTCCGCTCGTGTTGTATGTTTCGTATTTTACGCCTGATATCTTCAGAAAGGCTATCAGAACGCAGATGCTCACCAGAATGGGGTGCATTATTGTCCAATGAGTCCATTTGCGGAGCAGCTTTCCGAAGAAATAGCTGCCGAACGTGAGGGCGATAAGAAAAAATTCGTTTGACAGATAGCTCATTGGTCGCCTCCTTTCCTGTTTACGGCTTTTCCATAAATCTGATGAACCCATCCCGTTACGGCCAGTACAATTACCGTGGATATGGCCGTTGATATTACTATCGGCCAGAATTCGGCCTTAATAATGTCGAAAAAGAGCATAATGGCAACGCCTGGCGGAACAAAGAAAAATCCGATGTTTGCTACAAGAAAGTCTGATATGGTCTTTACCCATTCCAGACGTATTATCTTCAGCTTCAGCAAAAGAGTAAGAATTAGCATGCCCAGGATGCTCGACGGCAAAGGTATGCCCGTGAGCCATATTATCAGCTCACCCAATGCGAGACAGCCAAACAATATGGCCAATTGTCTAATCATCATAACCTTTAAAACAAATAATCTTTTTACCTAACGGGGTGCAAAGGTATATCGTTTTTAACTGATATACAAATTTGTTAACACTTTTGTGCCTTCATTTTTTATGCTGCTTACAGTTTGTCGTATATTTGCTTGATCTGATTGCATGTTTTGATTTAATCTCAGTTTCCATATTTGCAGTATCAGTTATGGTCATTTCTTGTTGATTTGTTTGTTTGCTTATGCTGCAGTGGCTGGGCTCCTGTGTGCTGGGAGACTGTTGCGACTGCTGACTTATTAGAACTTTAGCGTGTTTTTGATATAGATAAAATTTGCAATCGCTTTTCTGATGTTGTATTTTTGCGGCAAGGATAACAAATAATTTCTTATATCATGAATAATACATTTAAAGTAAGTTTGTTTAAGAACTTCCTTAACAGGGAGACTATTGTTAATTGTGAGTTGGACGAATTGGTGGTTATGATCAGGCAGGGACGCTATGCCGATGCTTTGTCAGACTATCGCTGTTATAGTCCGTTGCTGTCTTCCGGCAAGCTAGTCTCATGTTCCCGGCGCGATGTAATGACAGCCGACAACCGCATTCCGCGCCTTTGTTTCTCTTCCGTATATAAGCGTCGCAACGGCAAAAGAATTGTAGTCGGACGCAACGGACTGCTTTTCGTCGAGATAGCAGGGCTAAAGAGCTTTGATGAGGCTGTGCGCATACGGCGCGTTGCATCGCGCCAGCCATACACAATGTTGGCTTTTATCGGTGCGAATGGATTGTCTGTCATTGTGGTTTGTTCTATTTCGCAGGCTGACGGCACTGTTCCATGCGATATGGAGGCCTGGCGCAGGCTAATGACAAAGGGGTACAGACTTCTGCATTATATATATTCGTCACAGCTAAAGACCGAAATATCTATGCAGACAGGCACAGCCGAGGCTATGTGTCTTATGAGTGCCGATGCCGGAATTTATTACAATCGTGAGGCTTTGACATTGATTGTGTGTGAGAATGATGTATATGACACTTTTAATGTATGCCGTTCGCACGCTTTTGAAGCCGATGAGTCGCCTCTTCCGGGCAAATCGTCTTCAGAGGCTTATCGCTATATCTTTTATTGTTGTTGGAACCATGTGCTTGATTCAGAACTTAATCAAGACGACCCTTATTATGCTGAACGCGCCATACAGAAGCTGGCATACCTGTGCCGTAAGTCAGGTTTGCCGCAGCAGATGTGTGTTGACCGCACAATGAACCTTGGCACTATTAATGTAGAACGCGGCCTGGTTGAGTTGTTTTTTGCGCAGGCATATCGTCAGGCAGAAGATAATCCTAATCCGTTGAGGTATGTCGAGGTTCCCCGGCTTCAGGCCATGAAACTTGATAATTTTTTCAGTACACGTTATGTTATGCGCCGCAATGTGCTTACGGGTGTGGTGCAGTATAAGCACATCGGGGCTTGCGATGCCGATTACATGCCGGTTACGCAGGAAGTTATCAACACCATAGCCGTGAAGGCTCAGCGCGAGGGTATCAGGGTGTGGGCCCGTGACATCAAGGAACGCGTGAATTCTACGCTCGTTTCTGATTTTGATCCGTTGAACCATTGGCTTGACTCATTGCCCGAATGGGACGGACGCGACCGCCTAAAGGCCTTTGCGCAGCGTGTTCCTACCGGCAATTCCCGTTGGCCGGAATACTTCAGTGTATGGATGCGCTCAATGGTTGCTCACTGGATGGGGCTGGATGTCATGCACGGCAACGACCTTGTTCCACTGCTCATTGGCAGTCAGGGCTGTGGCAAGTCGTCGTTTGCCAAGATTATATTGCCGCCAGAGCTCCGCGCCTATTACAACGACCGTATCGACTTCCGCAACGACAACACGCTGATGCGTGGCCTGTCATCCTTTGCCCTTATCAACATCGATGAGTTCGACCGCTATTCGGCCAGTAGACAGCCGCTGATTAAATACATCATTTCAAAGAGTGAAGTAACTGCCGTGAAGGCATATCGCAGCAATTTTTCAACCGAACGCCGTTATGCAAGTTTCATAGCCACAACCAACAGCAGGCATCCTTTGACCGACCTTACCGGTAGCCGAAGGTTTGCGTGCGTGGCAGTTACGGGCAGCATTGATTTCACTTCGGCTGTTGATTATCAGCAGCTTTATGCTCAGATTATAAGCGAAATACGTGGCGGCGCTTTGTGTTATCTCAATGCGGCAGCTACTGAACGCCTGATGGACGACAACATGAGCTTCATGCGTGTTTCTGATTTTGGCTCGGCCGTAGCCCGTCTCTTCCGCATTCCTGAAGCCGATGGGGCAGGGCATGAGATGTCTGTTGACGACATTGTGTCCGTAGTCTGTCGTGCCTATCCGCGTCTGCCATTGTCAGGGTTGTCTGATAAAAGTGTAGGCATAACGTTGAAGCGGCTAGGTTTCAGCAGGCGCCACACGCGCACCGGAGTGCGTTATATCGTGGAGCAAATAAAAAAATAATTTTTCTTTAGAAACTCATCACTCGTCACATCCTACTCTAAGATGTTTGCTGTCAGGTGGTTATAGTGTGATGAGTTGAAAAGTCAACTCATCACACTATCTGTTTTTCAGCTTCTTCAGGCTTTTATTGATGTTTTCATAATGCAGAATTCAGATAAAAAACTGTTTCTGGACATAATTAATCCTGTTTTTGGTTGACCAAATATGCATGTGTGATGAGTTGAAATGTCAACTCGTCACACTGTAAGTTGTTGTAGATAAATAAGTTATGTCCAATTGTGACGAGTGATGAGTTTTTAAAGAAAAACATATTTATTATATGCGTTGGCAATATGATAAGTGCCCTTTCGTAATGTAAAAGGCCACCTTTCGCATTCTAAAAACTATGCTTTTGCAATGCGGAATGATATGTATCAGGATGTTTGATAGTCAATAATTTATGATGAAAAAAACGCCTGTCTTTCCAAAACAGAAAAGACAGGCGCCGCTTTTACTATATCCACATTCTATGATGTGAAAATCCCCATTATTATTTAACTAAAACTTTTTTTACCAAGTTTCCTACTTTTACAATATATATACCGTTGTTCAGGTTGAAGGTACAGTTGCCGTCAACATTGCTTTCTGCCACTTTTACGCCTGAAACATTGTAAATAGCAACCGGCTTATTAGCAGCGCTGACATTGATGTAGCCTTTGCCTGCAGTTATGCCTTCTTGCATATCGTTCATCTGGTATATGTTAGTGCTTACCGGTCCTGTAAGTGTCATGCTGATGCCTGTGTATGCTTCGTCTACTCTTATATAGTGCTTGCCCGGAGTAGTGACAGTGGTTTTCCAAGTGCATAGCATATTGTAATCCTCGTCGAATGAGTTTTGGAATTCCATTACAACTCCATTAGTTCCGTTGAGTGCATCTTCTTCGTTGGCAAACCATACAGGGTTGGTCATAAACGGAGCGTTGGTTGTAACAGTAACTTCTCCTTCTTCAAGCGGAACGACATACCATAACGGTTTTGTTGCCTCAACTTTCGGTAGTTCTACAGCCTCTCCGTCTTTAAGCTCGATAGCCGTATTGACAGACTCGCCTTCCTTGAATTCTCTTTCGGTGAAGGTTACGTTGTTGCCTTTAGACGCTGTTGTTATCTTAACATTTACAAGGAATATATCGCCTGCTGCAGCCGAAAGATCAACATAGTAAATAGTAGAAGCTGTTGTTCCGTCGAAGTATGGTCCTGATATTGCAACAGGTTCACCGTCCTTGCCCTTGCAGTAATAAATTTCGTCATAGCCCATTGTATTGTAAGGCTTGTCACTCTCGATGGTCAGGACACCGTCTTTCTTCATAGTGTATTGCAGCCAGAGGTTGCTCGGCACTTCGTCTCCGAATGTGTATGTGTCGCCGTCTACTATTATCGGGTTAGTACGTCCCTCTCCGAGATCATAATCTTTTTCCTCTATGGTGAACTTCTGTCCGTCCAAGGCTCCGTCTATCTTAATGAGATATGTTGTTCCCTCAAGAATTTCAAGTACGTATGCCATATTTTCGTCTCTTGTAGTAGAATAAGAGCCATCGTATGGGCCGGTGCCCTTCGGGAATGAAACAAACATATTAGACGGTCCGCTGAAATACAGCTTGCCGGTTATTGTGGCTGTATACTTATAATACTTGATGTATCCGTTCTTGTTTTCAACAGTGTTTTCACCTTTCACGGCTGTTATAGGATCGGTGATGATGTCTCCCTGCATTATGTCTTCCATTGAAACTTTGAATGTGATAGGCTCTGTCTCGCTTGAAGTCCATTTGATGATATAGCGCTGGCCCTGCTCGCCTCCGCTGACCTGTGTGTAAACAGCCTTATTGTCAGAAACTGTGTTATAGCTGTTGCCTTCAAGATAAATTTCAACCTTAGTGTATCCGCTTTGTATTTCAGAAACAGCCTTTACATCAAGAATCTTGTTCGACTGTGCCGGAACATCTACCGCATAGAATGTTGTCTTGTTAGAGGCCTCTGTTGTGATTTCTGATGGAATTTCGCTGATTACAATCGGGTTCGACTCTTTGTCTCCTGCCTTATAGTCTTCGCATGCAAAAGTCATAATCTGCTCTTCTGCCGTAGCTTCAGTTTTGTTTACACATACGAAATATATAGTGTTTGGCTCTTCCAGTTCCCAACGTGTGTTGAAGCTGCCTTCTTCTGATGTGGCCAAAGTATATCCGGCTTCAACCAAACTCTTGTTTTCCGGGAAAATCTTAACTTGTCCGCCAGGAAGTTCGCTTGTGCTGCTGACAACTCCATATCCGGTTCTTTCGTTTGAGTATATGTAGTAATAAGTACCGGCTGCTGCAGGAACAGTGTTGTCGCCTTCTTTCAGACGGAACGGCATGTAGAGTGAGCCGCGCTCGGCATCTTCAAATGTAATGTCAAGCATGAAAGGAAAATAGTTGTCGAATCTTATCAGATATGTTTTTCCCTCTTCTACCGGCATCTTGCATTGATGTTGTGAACCGCGGTCGATGGCGAATGTCGGGTCGAATCTGAGTCCAATAGATCCTTCAACAGTAATTCCCATTACGGCTGTAGACGAGGTCATGACAAGCAGACCTTCCTTGTCTGCCGTGTAAGTGGCATAGAAAACTTGATCAGAAAATACATACTGATTTCCCATGTAATACTTTCTTCCAGGTGATATTGGCATGGGGTCGTTTTCTTCAAGGCCTTTACCAAGTTCAGGGAAAGAAGTTGTCTTTAAGTCAAATTTTGCCTTGTTGCCATCGTATACAGGTATTTTAAAATAAATTGTACTGCCGGCCTTTAACGGGAAATTCTGTGTGATGTAGAATCCACTCCGAGCTGGCTTTACAGGAACTCGTTCGTTGCCTTCGAGTTCAAAAGCCTCTAATTGCTGTATACTGGTTACTTCAATCGTAAGTATGCTGTTTTCTTCAGCTGTGTATTTCCAATAAACGTCCACTTCTTCTTTTGTATCAGGCGTATATTCGTTATAACCGACACGCAGGTCTATCGCTGTTTCGGGCGAGTCTTGTGCGATGGCTAAGCCTGACATTGCAGCTAGCAACATTGTTGCAAAAAAATGTTTTTTCATAAGCTGTAAGTTTTAAAAGTTAAACAAGAATTGCAGCATGGGATATTATCTTCAGTTTCGGCGGAATAAATCGCACAGGGAAATATTCCATGCTGCAAATATTATATATAGTCTGGAAAGGTTTTATCTTATGACATATTTCTTGCCGCCCTTGATGTATATGCCTTTTGTGAGGCCTTTAAGGTTGCCGTCGGTGCGCACTAAGCGTCCGTCGATGGTATATATGTCGTTGTCGTTCTTTGCTTCATCAGAATTTATTGTCTGCTTGATTCCTGATGCAACACCTTCTTCGACAGTTACATTTGCTATCTGTAAATAAGACATTCCATTTACAGGATACGGGCTTATGAGGTGTATACCTATACAGCGCGCTCCGTCTGTTCCTGCCGGAACGTTAAATTCATACTCAGAGTAAATCCAGTTGTCGCCTGATTCATTCAACTGCGGCTTGAACGTAAATTCATCAAACATAGCATGTTCTGTGTAAATGTTGTTGCTGCCCAAAGTGAACTGCAGTTTCTCTTCGGCTGTGCAGCGTATCTTCACTCTGATCTTGTAGCTCTTTGTGGCATTAAACTCGAGCGGGGGACTTATCAGCCATTCATCGGCGTCATTTCCGTAGTTTTCGATACCTGGGTTGACAATGTATTCAGCGCATGGTGTAGTATCGTCAAACTGCAGCGGTCCCCATTCAGATGTATATGTCCAGCTGTATGCGTCTTTATTGGCATCATAAGCCATCCACTGATTTTCAAAATATGTCATGTTTGAAAAGTCTTGTGACATCGGCAGAGTCATTGCCTTGCCGAGTACATAGGCTTCTGGCATGTTTGCAGCTGTCTCACCATATTCGTTGCATGCATAGATGACGTATGTGTAGCGTCCGATACGTGTCATCTGGTCGTCTGTGAACGTGGTTTCTTTCAGGTTTTCAACAACAGTCTTGTTGTCCGGCTGGCGCACGATCTTATATGTCAGTCCGTCTGGAGAGAAATATCCTCCGTTAAAGCCTTGTGTAGGTGCGTCCCATGACAGCTTGGCTGAAGCACATCCTTCGCCTACGACGAATTTCATGTTGGACACCTGTCCCGGCATGTCGTTGCCTACAAATACCGTTGCGCGGGCTTTGCCGCCGTTGCCGGCCTTGTTTACAGCGTAAATAACGTATGCGTAGTCGCCGTCAGCATCAATACTGGTGTCGTCATAAGACGTTGCATTAGCTTCCAGAGTTGCAATCTTTTCTCCGTTACACTCTATCACATAGCCTGTAACGGCATCAGCCAATGTCTCGCCGCCGAAAGAAGTTGTAGGAGCTTTCCATGTCATGTGTGCTGTCTTTGCACCTTTCTCTCCTGGTGTAACTGTGAATTCTGCAGGTTCAGCAGGAGCGTTGTCTCCGCCTTCAGCAAACGGGATGTAGAGAGCCATGAATGATGAGTTGATACCAATCTGTCCGAGATTCTTCATTGTTACATTTTCAGATGTCAGGTCGATGCACAGCATGTGTGCTTGTATGCCCTTGTCATAATCATATGAGCATGCTGCCCAATACAGAAGACCAGTAGAATGGTCGAATTCCATTGTCTGATTCTGTGACAATCCTCCGAAACCTGTCTGCAATACTCTTGTGAGCGAACCGTCATTTTTGTTCACCTTATACAGCACGCCGTCATTGGCGCCTACGCCATATAATGTTCCGTCCATGTCGGCAGCAATCACGCCAAGAGTTTTTTGCAGCGTTGTAACCTTTGTAAGCATACCGTCTTTAAGGTTGACGCTATACAGGGCAGATTCTCCCTGGAAGAAACCTATTGCGTACATTGTCTTAGAACTGTAGTCATAGGTCATGTCCTGTGTCTTGAAGTTAGTGCCTTGTGCGGCAAGTCCTTCCGAACCCAGCACGGTGTAGCGGCCCGTCGTTATATTGTATGATATGAAGTCGCCGTTCTGAGGACCCATAAATGAGTCGTAGACATATTCGTATGCATAGAAGACGTCGTCTACGGCAGCTCCCGAATATATGCTCTTCATGTTTCCATAAGGATATATTACGTCAGCTTTTGAAAGATCATTGAGGTTTAATGAACAAAAGCCGTAAGCACCTGCCAGAGCTCCGTTGTAGTTAAAGTATCCATACATTTTCCTGTTTACGGTTGATGCTGAGCCGCTGTCTGCAGCATACGCAGATGTGTTGGCGCAAATAATAGCCAAAACTGCAAGCATGGAGAATAAAATTTTCTTCATAATGGTACTTTTTAAATGTTAATAATTAGGGTCTTGCTAAAATAACTTTTTTAATTAACTCACCGCATTTTACAATGTACATGCCACATCCTGGAGTGCATGTTATATGCCTCTGGGCTGATTTCTGTATAATGCGGCCGTCAGCTGAGAGTATGAGTACATCAGACTTTTGCGGATTGTCAATATTTATTGTTCCGCCGGTTGCGCTGATGCGTGCCAGTTCTTGTCCTGCTTCGTGTGATTCAATGCCTGTTGCATCGCTCTTGAAGTCGAAAGTGATCACACCGTTGTTTTCTCTTATGTTTGTTATCGGACAGTTTACCGCGTCAGATGTAGTATGCCATTTTGCAGAAGGCATTGACGTGTCTGTAAACTGTGTGTTGTTGCTTGTTCCGGGGAACGGGTCGCCGGCCTCGGTGCCGTCAGAGGCATGGCCGTCTGCAGGGATAAGAGAAACATGCTCATAGCCTGACGATGAGGTGTTGACACGATTGGTATTCCAAAGAGAAGGAACATAATGTATTTGCGAAATAATCAGTCCGTGACCGTCGAGAGCCTTGTCCCAGCCTGTCTGCTGGCGGTTCTCCAAGGTGAAGTATTCATTGTTGTCTGTTCCGCATACAATGAAGTATGCCTCATTTGATTCAGACAACGGGTTTAATGTCAGGTCCTTGGCAGGTTCGCTAAGCACTACAGGTTCGAGCCAGCCAACAGTATATTTGTCCATTGCTGTGTATCCGGCAGGAGTCTTGCTGTCGTCATTATAGAGTCCGTTGCACATCACGTCCCATGTAAGCATGCCTTGCATTCCTGAATATGCAGCGTCGTATATGTCAGGCAGTCCGAGGATGTGGCTGAACTCATGGCAGAATGTGCCGATGCCGTCGAGAGTTGTTCCTTCATGGCCTCTCAGCTCACATGAACATGCTGCCTGGCCTAAATACAGTCCGTCGTACATGTTCCAGCTTTCGTAAGTCAGGTCTACGGCCTGTGGCCATACAGTCTCTTCGCTGCCGCCCTGCGACTGTCCGTAGCCGGCATACACCACGAAGATAAAATCAACATATCCGTCGCCGTTGTAGTCGTATTTAGAAAAGTCGACGTCTGTGTTTGCGTCTGCCATGCTGCATGCATCTATCATCAGTTCTGCTGCTCTCTCGTCATAGCCGTAATATGCCATTTCGTGAGGAAGGTCAACAGGGCCGACAATGTCAAATGTAGGAACAAACTTTCCGGCAGACTGCGCGGTGAAATAGCTCTTTATGCTTCCTGAAGCATACGGGCCTGAATAGTCTTCATCGTTTGCCATGCTGTTATATATGTCATGGATGTTGTCAGTAGAAAACTTCTGGTCCTTAAACTGGGCTAAGATTATAAGTCCGCGGATATTGCCTATTGTAGGGAATACAGACTCTATGACGCTTGGCGAGCTTTGACTTTTTACTCTTTGTGCCTTAGAGGCTATCTCCTGGCGCTTGTCCCTATAGGCTACGGCAAGCTTTTGCTTGATAGCCTGCTGGTCTAATGTTTTTATAAACTGGAGTTCTTTAGCGTTGCGGCTTGTTGCGTTGTGTGCCACCATTCCTGTCGGCACCACCTTGTTGTCAACAATTTCTGCATATCTAAGACTTCCGTTTGCATCGGGTAGAAGGATGAATCCGTCTTCACTTACATAATGGTGCATGTATTCGTCACCATTCAAATACACTGTTACCTTAGTTCCGTCTGCCTGGGTGTATGATATCTTGTTTGGCCAGGCAGGAGCAGCGTATGTGCCGTTTAAACAAATCAGGCAAGCTGCAATGGTAATAAAAACGTTAAGGATTCTCATAATATTGTAGGTGTTAAGTTTATCAGAATAATAGATTTATTAAATTTTTACGTCTGCTAAATTATATTTTTTATTACAGATTATACAAATAAAAGCATCCAAATTCTTCACATTTCACGAAATATTAAAAAAAAACTTGCATTTTACGATTTTGTCTATATTTTTCTCTTATATTTTGTTTAAATTTGCAATGGAAGACGGTTAATAGCCTGTCGATTAAAATTTATTAAAAGCCTAATACGATATGTTTAAACACATTATTTTCATAATATTTCTATTTGTATGTCCTGTATGTCATTCTTATGCGTCGATGCCTGCAAACACAAAATCAGGCATGACAAAAATAATAGCCGACGGCTTGTATAAGGATGGCAATTATCCTTTGGCCCTTACATATTATATAAAAGGTATGGAAATAGCTGAAAAGGAAGACGACAAGCGCACATACATGGCATGCATAGGTAATATTGCCAATATTTATGAAGCTTTTGGCGATTATGAGGCAAACCTTTTCTATCTGCTGAAAGGATACAAAATGTCGAAAAAGCTTAATGACGAAGAGCTGATAGGCAAATACCTTACTAATATAGTGCCTGCATATTGTCATCTGGGGAATATTAAAAAGGCAAAGGAATATTATGATATAGCCAAAAAGATGCAGGTAAGCAAGAACGCAACACAATGGGAGTATTTCCTAATATATAATTCTGCCCGAATAAAGCAGGCTGAACGTAAGTATGACGAAGCTGTGAAGGATCATCTAAGGGCTGCCGCATACGCAGAGAAAAATGAGCTGGACGACATCTTTATATTATATCAGGAGTCTGAGATAGGAAATATTCTCGTCAAAAAGCATGATTACGGCAATGCTATAAAATATGGAACGAAATGCCGGGATATGTCTGTTGAAATGGATAATGCCGAGATGGAAATCAATGCGTACAAGATTCTTTACGAGGCGTATGCCGGAAATGGCGATAGCGATTCTGCCAGAAAATACAGAGTGTTATATCTTGAGACTTATGACTCGGTGTTTAGTGCAAAGGGCATGAACCAGGCAAGGGGAAAGCTGCAGGAGTATGAGTCGCGTAAAAGTACGGAGGAGATAAGTTCGCTGACCTCGATTATCAACATTTACACTTTGGCTGTTATCTTGATTTCTATTTTGTTGATAATCACGATTGTGCTGGCAGTGGTGGTTATACGCAAGAACCGTAATTTAAGAAATGCACAGCGCCTGCTTATCAACAAGAACAACGACTTGATAAAATCAGACAGAAGCAAGGTGGCTATTGTGCCGTCTTACAATGAAGGCGATGAGGCCGGCGACGACGAGTTTGACGGAAATGCCGGTGGGGTTGACATGACGCAGGAACAGGCAGACGCGCTTCTTGCGAAAATAAATGAGATTATAAATACGCCCGAAATAATTTCTGATCCTGACCTCAGTCTGAAGATTATAGCCGACATGGCAAAGTCGAATACAAAGTATGTTTCGTTTGTCATTAACAAGACATACAATAAAAACTTCAGAACATACATTAACGAGAAACGTATAATGGAAGCATGCAGAATGCTTTCGGATAATGAGCATTATGGCAATATGACCATTCAGGCTATTTATGAGGAGGTGGGATATACCAATGCGACAAGCTTTAACCGCACATTTAAGAAAATTAACGGCATGACTCCAGCCATGTATAAAAAGCTGGCGACTAAAGAGAAGTAAATATACGGAAGCTACAAGAAGGTAAATTTTTTATGTCATGTGCATGGCCTGACGATATTCTTGCATGTGAATGATGCGTTGGCTGTATGGCAAGGCTTATTTTATGTAGGCTTAACAGGTGCTGCGATTTGTAAAGTCATAGCCTACGGACTGGCTTACGGTTGCGGAGCATATTGATTTCTCATAAAAAAACAATTAGTTTTTGATGAAAAACTCGGCCGTTTTCGCTTCAAAAGTGGCCGAGTTACGACATGAAAACAATAGGTTAATGATTTGAAACTAATACGTATTGTTTTGCTTATTGTTTTTTCTGAATAGTCGTCTGATATGAACGCTTGTTAATAATAAATGTATGTTTTGCTTTCGATTTTTCTGGGTTGTAAAATAAAATTATTTGATATTCAGCTTGAATATTAAGATATTGTTGTGCCGGATATCACGTTTATGGCATTTTAGCGTAGTCTTGTTTTTGTCAGTGATGCATTTTTTAGAATAAAACTTTAAAACAACATGAAATGTCTCAGTGGGATAAGCTGTTGTGCGGCTTATATATTTTATATATAAAATCAGGTTTTTCTTTGCATTTTTAAATTTATATTTTTACTTTTGCCAATAATTAGTATGTTCAAAAGAGAATAATAATCTAATCTATGATCACATTTGTTTTAAGTTTGGTTGCCCTTGTGGTGGGCTATTTCATTTATGGACGCATCGTAGAGCGTGTGTTTGCTCCCGACGACCGTCCTACACCGGCTGTAAGTATGGCCGACGGCGTAGACTATGTAGTATTGCCGGGATGGAAAATCTTTATGATTCAGTTTCTTAACATTGCCGGCACAGGACCTATTTTCGGTGCCATCATGGGTGCCAAGTTTGGCCCTTCGGCCTATCTGTGGATAGTTTTCGGCTGTATCTTTGCTGGTGCGGTTCACGATTATCTCAGCGGAATGTTGTCGCAGCGTCATGGCGGTGCTGGTTTGCCGGAGCTTGTAGGCTGTTATCTCGGCAAGTCAACTAAGAAGGTCATGCTGGTGTTCTCTGTTTTTATGCTTATAATGGTCGGTGCCGTGTTTGTATATAGTCCGGCATTGATATTAGGTACAATATGCGGCGACTCAGTTACATGGGTTTATGTATGGTGTCTGATAATTTTTGCATATTATTTTCTTGCCACGATGCTTCCTGTTGATAAGATTATCGGCAAGATTTATCCGCTTTTTGCCATTGCTATGCTGTTTATGGCTGTTGCGCTCATGGTGGTGCTGTTTGTCAAATGGCCGCAGCTGCCAGAGCTTACCGACGGACTTGGCAATCTGTCGCCTAAATCGGGCCCGATATTCCCATGTCTTTTTATAACCATTGCCTGTGGTGCCATCAGCGGCTTCCATGCCACTCAGAGTCCGCTTATGGCACGTTGTATGGCGAATGAGAAGCAGGGACGTCCGCTGTTTTACGGTGCGATGATAACCGAGGGCATCGTTGCGCTTATATGGGCAACAATATCTTCTTATTTCTTTTATGGCGGAGCCGCACAGGAGCTTGGCGTTCCTCTTACGCTTCAGGCACCTGAGGTGGTAACCACCGTGTCTTCGGGATGGCTTGGTATGTTTGGCGGTGCATTGGCTATACTTGGCGTTGTGGCTGCTCCTATAACGAGCGGCGACACGGCATTGCGCAGTGCCAGACTGATTATTGCGGAGTTTCTTAACTTTGAGCAGCACACCATACGCCACCGCATTTATATATGCATACCTCTGTTCTTGGTCACGTTGGGCTTCTTGTGGTTTAACATTGCCGATGAAGACGGCTTCAACGTTATATGGGGATGGTTCGGATGGGCCAATCAGACGCTTGCCGTGTTTACGCTTTGGGCGCTTACGGTGTATCTTGCGCGTAAGTCAAAGCCGTATATCATAACGCTTATCCCGGCTATGTTTATGACGGCCGTGTGTGTGGCATTCCTTCTTGTTTCTAAAAATTCGTTTGCACTCAGCAATGTTGCCGGCTATATAGCTGCCGTCATAGTGCTGCTGCTGTCGGGAGTGCTGTTTGCGTTCTGGCACAAGAAATATTGCCGGATAAGCACAGACAACGATTAATTTTTTGTGATAATATGTCGTAAGCCCGCGTCTGGGCTACAGGCCATGACCTCATTGAGCAGGTCATGGCTTTTTGTTTATGATGAAAAGCACAAACCGACGGACTGATATCGATTATCTGTCCGCCGGTTTGTGCTTAAGTTTATTGAATTGTGCTTTGAAGAGAGTATGTCGTTATAAAACGTATTATCCGAAAAAGCCTACAACGTATTTTGTTATAAAGTATCCGCCACCTACGAGCCATACGTAAAGCATGCCGGCAAGGAGGAACGGCTTGGCTCCGGCCTGTTTAAACTTCTGTATGTTTGTGTCTGTTCCGAGAGCAGTCATTGCCATGGTCAGCAGGAAGGTGTCGATGTATTCAATGACGCCGTTCAGCGGTATGTCCTTAACTGTCGGTGCATCGAAAAGATACTGCAGGAGGGAGTTTACACAGATTATGCCGATGAAGCCGAAGGCAAACCATGGTATTGTGATTTTGCTCTTTTCCTTATGTCCGTCGGCTGTGGCCTTCTTGCGTCCGGCAAGCGCGAAGCTCATTATGACGAGCACCGGGGCAAGCATCATTACGCGTATCATCTTTGTGATAGTTGCAGTGCCGGCTATGCCCAGGCTGTCTGTCGGGTCCATGGCGTTGCCTGCTCCGGCTACGTGTGCCACTTCGTGCAGCGTGCTTCCAGTGTAGATTGCAACGGCAGTGTCGCTCAGGCCTGAAAGTATTCCGGAACGATACATGATGGGGTAGAGGAACATTGATATTGTTCCGAAGATAACCACAGTTGATACGGCAATGGCTGTCTTGTGGCTTTCACATTTCACTACGGGCTCGGCTCCGAGCACGGCTGCTGCACCGCATATGGCGCTTCCTGTAGAGGTCATTAGCGTAGTGTCGCGGTCGAGCTTGAGCATGCGGCCAAACCACAGGCCAAGAAATATTGTTCCTGTAACGATTATGGCATCCACGATTATTGCCGGCACTCCTACTGCCGCAACCTGTGTCAGCGTAAGGCGGAAACCATAGAGCACGATACCCGTGCGGAGAAGTTGCTTCGTGCAGAACTTAATACCCGGCACCCAAGTTTCGGGCAGTTTGTTGCGAAGGCTGTTGGCATAGAGCATACCAAGGATGATTCCGATGATGAGCGGACTGAGCGAGAGCTGCTTCATGATAGGCAGGTCTGCCAGATAGAATGCTGCAAACGAAAATAATGCAATCAGCAAGATTCCGTGAAGGGTGTTTGCCCTGTTTCCTTTTTCAAACATGATAGATTACCTTTGTTAATAATATTTATTTTATTCTCTTTTTCTCCTTGCCTGGCAGACCTTCGTGTCTTGTTGTCGGGCTGCCTTTAAGTTTACTGCTGCAAAGGTAATTAATTTTTTGTTATGTAGTATATCTTAATTTTTTATACTCTATAACCTGAAGTTATTATGCTGCGGCGTGTAAAGTCTTTGAACTTTTCGGTAAGCGGCGAATCCTTGCCGGCAGAGGCCACAAAGCAGAAGTGGCGGCTGAAGTTGAGACCGGCAATGTCAATGACTCTGAATACGCCTCTGGCCAGTTCTTCTCTCACGGAGAACACCGACACTATACCCATGCTGCGGCTGTGGCGCAGAAAGGCTTTGATGGCTTCAGTGCTGCCGAGGCGTATGCGTATGTTAAGTTCCTTGGGGCCTTATTCCGTACTTTTCCAGTTCGGTCTCTATCACCTCGAGTGTTCCTGATCCTTGCTCGCGTATGACGAGCGGTTGGCGGCACAGCTCCTGCGGAGTAATTTCTTCGGGCATCGACTCGTTGCCCGACTGCTTTATTATGGCCACGAGTTCGTCTTCAAGAAACGGCTCATACTGTAGGCCGGCTGAATGGGTGATGCCTTCCACCATGCCAAGATCGATGTCGTGGTTGAGCAGTGCATTTTCTATGTCGCGCGAGTTGCCGTTGGTGAGCGACACCTCTATCTGCGGAAATCTTTCGGTAAATTCTGCCAGTATCTGCGGCAGCACATACTGCGCCACCGTGGTGCTTGCGCCTATGCTTATGTGTCCGCTGCTGCGCTCGTTGAGCAGGTTCATGTCGTATTCCATGCGGTTATACTCGTCGAGTATGCGGCTGCAGTGTTCAAGCATGAGGCGTCCGGCATCGGTGAGCATTATCTTTCCGCCTGTGCGGTCGAAGAGTCTTACGGAGTATTGCCGTTCCAGTTCGTTGATGTGTTTGGTTATTGCAGGCTGGCTTACGAACAGCTCTTTAGCCGCACGTGTGAAACTGAGGTTCTTGGCCACGCTGTAGAATGCTTTTAGTCTGAAATCTGACATATTACCGTTATTTGTTTCTTAACCTGACAAAAATACAACTAAAAAACGAGAACGGAAAGCAAGGCGTGATAAAAGTGGATGTCAGGAAAAGAAAATATTCTGAGATTTATATTTTGCGGCGTAAGCATGAATGCGCAAAATTGATAAAGCTATTGCAGCCTAATAGTGATTTTGATAGAAACAGAAATGGCTGTCCAAAGATTCATTTATGGACAGCCATTTCTGTTCTTATCTGATATGCCGCAAGCGGCATCAGCTTTTTTTAATTCTGCTTATCAGTTGTTCTTGCTGACGAATATGGCGTTCTTTATTTCAATTGTTTCGCCGTATGTCAGGTGAGCGCCGATAACTGTAATCTCGTCTCCAACCTTGAGACCGCTGTTGGCAACAAAGTCGTAGCGGTTGTCGCCAGTTGCACCATATCCGGGATACAAACCATAGAGATAAACCTCGTTTGTACCGTCAGAGATATATACATTGCCGTAATGGTCGTTGGCTATCTTTGTGATTGTACCGGTTATCATATAGTTGGTGTCGCTGTCAGGAAGACCCATGAAGTCGGCAATAGAGATGGTGGTTGTTGGATTCAGCTCTGTAACGTCGCCGCCTACCAGTTCTACTGTGCCTTTATATGTGTCGTGTGTACCTACAACGGTTACGATGTCGCCGTTCTTAACGCCTTTGGCTGCAGCGTTGGTGCTCTTGTAAACCAAGGTAGAGCCGCTCCAGTCGGTCAGCGTGAAACTTCCGTTGTCCTGAACGTCTGTTGCCACACCCTTAAGGCGATATTGTGCATCGCCGTCGGCAGCAGCGTTGAAGTCAGCTACAGATATGTCCTGTATGCCGCCTTGCTGTGTGATTGTAGTCAGTGTGGTGTATGTCTTACCTTCAGCTACAGTTGCAAGTGTCAGCTCTGTTGAGCGTATGCCTCCTTCGTTGGGTGCAGCCTTGAATGTCAGTTCTGCAGATGTGCCGTTCTGCTTTATTGAAGCGATAGACAGCCATTCCTTGGCATCCTCTGGAATGTCTACTGACACGCCTGAGCCTTTTGTGGTTACATATGCTGTAATGATGCCGCCATCTTTAGAAATTGCGTCTGCAGAAAGAGAGTCAACCTTGATAAGGCTCTTGTTGATGTCAACAACAGTAACGTTTACCAGCTCTACAGTTCCGTTGTAAGTAAGCTTCGGACCCTGAACTGTGATTTCGTCGCCTACCTCGATGCCAAGGCTGAGGAAGTTCTTCTCAGCGCCTGACGCGTCGAGAGTTCCGTAGATGTAAATCTCACCTGTGCCGTCGTTCAGATAGAGGTTTCCATAGGTGGTATTGGCGATAGCTGTCACCGTACCTGTTACCTGATAAGTCTTGTTGTCAGGTCCGGCAATAACCTCGGCGCAAGTGGCGTTTGTGATGCTTACTTCACCCTGTACGACATTGATGTGCTGCGTTTTTCCGTTGCAGTGGATGGTCATGGCGTCAGAGCTGCGTCCGCCGCTGTAAGCCTCGGCTGTGAATGTAAGCTCGGTTTCACCGGCTGTGCCTGTTTCGGCAGAAGGAGTAATCCATTCTGGCACGTTTTCAAGTTTCCAGTCAGCTTTTGCCGTAACTGTTATTGAGGCGCTTCCGCCTTCCTCAGGTATAGATATGTATGACTGTGATACCTGAATGTCGTCAAGCAGAGTGATGTCATCGTCGTTTGAGCAGCTTGTGAACAAAGCCACAACACTCAGCAGAAGCAGGGAAAATATATTTTTTAGTTTCATAATTATACTTCCGTTTTAAAAATTAGTTGAATGTGTACTTGATGCCGATAGACATATACCAGCATTGACCGATTGCATGGTTTGCTGTCCATGTCTTTGTTGATCCGTTGATAGATGACGGAGTAGAGAACACAGCATAGCCGTCAGCGTCGGCTCCTTCATATTTCAGGATCTTTGCTTCTGTGCCGATAGCCGGGTTGAGAGTCTTGGCCACACCCCATGAAGAGTTGAAGAGGTTGCCGACGTTCTTGATGTCGAAGCTCAGGGTCAGCATGTGTTTGCATGCGCCAGTGTTGAACACGAAGTCGTGCTTGTAGCTGAAGTCGAAGCGGTGTACCCATGGAGAGTAAACGCTGTAAGCCTCTGCATATTCGCCCTGATGATTCTTCAGGTAGCTGTTGTTGTGCACATAAGCCATGAAGCGGTCGCGGTCGTCAGCTGTCTTGAAGCGGAACTGGTTCTTCTCAACCTGCTCGTCGGTCGGGATGAAGATCGGGTCGTAAGCCTGTCCGTCGCCGTTCATATCGTTCTGCAGCATGTATGTGTAGTTGTAAGAGCCGCGCCATCCCTCATAGATGAGGCTGAAGTGGTTGTGGCTGTTGTCGTGAGCAGTGATCTGTGCTATCACGCGGTCTGGCTCAACATACTGTGAGTTGTGCAGCTTGATGTTGTTAGGACCTTCTACAGAAGGCAGATATGCTATTGTAGAAGAAGCGTTAGATCCGGGCATACCTGTAAGCTCCTTAGAGCAGGTGTGTGTATAGGCAGCCATGATGTCGATGTTCTTTGTAGGAGATGCGTATGCTGACAAGCTTGCGCTCCATCCGTAGCCCTTGTGTGTGTTAGACAGCACATAAGCAGGCACAACATCTTTGTTGTATCCGGTAGGGAATATCGGGCGGTTGTCAACACCGTTGAAGCGTGCAAATCCGCCTACATCTGGAATTGACCAGTCTTGCATTGTAACGCCATATATTGTCTTGTTGAAGATACCTTCGGCTGTGATTGTCAGAGGGAAGCCTACTGGTACAACATAGTCAATAGCCAAAGAAGTCTTCCATACCTCAGGCATCTTGAAGTCGGGGTCTACGGCTGATATCTGTGAAGGCAGAGTACCGTCCTCAGGTCTGATTGTCTTAGGATAGCCCAGTTCAAACAGTTTGTTCTGCAGGGCGTCGATAGTGGGATAGCCGTTCTCGTTTGTAACAAGTCCTCCGGCAAATTCTTCCATTGTAAATCCTTTCTTTGCAGCGTTTGCGGCATTGATGATTGCCTGATACTGCACCATACCTGAGTTGGTAGGCATGTTGGTGAAGAATACCAGCGGCAGACGGCCCTGGAATATACCTGAACCTCCACGCAGTTTGAGGGTCTTGTCGCCGAGGATATCCCATACGAAGCCTACACGCGGAGCTACAGTAAGATTAGAGCTCGGCCATTTGCCTGTGTCAATGTGGCGTCCGTCGTAGTCGAGGTCGTATATGGCCTTGTTTGTCATAAGGTCAGCGTTGCTGAAGAACATGTCGTCAAAGCGCAAACCGTAAGTAAGCTTGAAGCGTGGATTGATAGACCACTCGTCCTGCAGATATATACCGAGAGTGTTGAAGCTGACTTTCGCAGCCGGATCGCTCTTGCCGTCGTAGCCGTAGGTCAGGTTAACAATCTCAGGAGCAGCTCCGTTGAGGAAATCGTCGAGTGAGTAGTAGCGGTAATATCCCGTACCGTTACGCATATAAGAGTTGAGCGCCATCTGGTGTTCAAACTTAGCTCCAAGCATAATCTTGTGGTTGCCGGCATAGTAGGTAACGTCGTCCTTGATGTTCCAGATGTTATTACGCACGGCGTTGTTGTGTGTGAACAGCTCCTTACCGAGTGAAATGTAGGCCGTGTTAGTGCCTGTGCCGTCCATTATGTCTATGAAGGGGAAATCAGCCGAATTGGTGAAACGCACATCATCGAGCTTAGAATAAGTAACCAAGAACTGGTTAGAGAGGTTCTCGGTGAAGCGGCTGTTAAGGTCGAGAGAGAAAGAGTGAACAAGATTGTCGAGAGCATACATAGAGTTGGCGTAGCTCATTGACATCTGTGAGAAGCGGCCGTAAGCCGAGCGCGTACCTCCGTCCATTGAAGATGCGTTAGTGGGGTTCCAGTTGCGGTTCTTCGTATAGTTGTAACGGAATGACAGATGGTGCATGTTGGTGATGTTCCAGTCGAGACGTGCCAACAGCTTGTAGTTGTTTTCGTCGGCAGGGAAGTTTGTCCATGAGCCAGTGTCGTAGCCGTATTTGTCTTTTACAAAGTTAGACACTTTCTCAAGGTCGGCCAATGTCGTACGTGAAATGTAGTTGTCTGCGTCGGCTACGCCGTCTACAGAACCGCGCCAACGGTTAACCACTGTAGGAGTCTTGCTCATTTCTCCGCTGACGAAGAAGAACAGCTTGTTCTTGATGATCGGACCGCCGAGAGTGAAACCGTAAGTTGTCTTCTGGTCTTTCTCGCGCGCACCGCTTATCTGCTCGCGCTCAATGGCATCACCGCGCATGTTCTCGTTCTGATGATATATGTAGGCAGTACCCTTGAAGGTGTTCGTTCCTGACTTGGTTATGGCGTTCACGCCACCGCCTATGAAGTTAGTCTGACGTACGTCGTAGGGTGATATCACAACCTGCATTTCCTCGATGGCATCGATAGATATAGGGTTGCCACCGCCGGGCAGACCGTCGCTCAGACCGAAGTTGTTGTTGAAGTTGGCACCGTCTACGGTGAAGTTGGCTGTACGGCCGTCAGTACCGGCAAAGCTCATTCCGTTGCCGCCGTAGGGAGACAGACGTGTGAAGTCGGTGATTGAGCGGCTTACTGTAGGCATGTTCTCCAACTGTCTCAGGTTGATGTTGGTAGAGGCACCTGTTCTTTCTGCAGTAAATTTTGTAGCCTTGGCCGAAACCACTACTTCGCCCAGCTCATTGGCGTCTTCAGCGAGCTTTACGTTCAGGCTGTATGACTCAGCCAACTGCAGCGTCACATCTTTTGTAACGCTCGTTGTGTAGCCTATGTAGCTCACTTTGACGGTGTAGGGGCCGCCCACGCGCATACCGTTGATAGAGTAGCGGCCGCTTTCGTTCACCACGGTGTTATAGGTGGTTCCCGACGGCTCGTGCACTGCTGTTACGGTGGCGCCGATAGCCTTGTCGCCTCCGGCCGTAACCATACCGTTGATTCCTGACGTTGTCATCTGGGCCAGCATGGCGGTCGCAGAGAACAACATCAACACGAATAGAATTTCTAGACGTTTTCTCATACTGTTATTGTTTATGATTAAAAATAAAATTTTAATAATCTGACTTAATTTTTCTTTTCTAAGGCGCCTCTGTTACGTCAGAATGCGCCTTACAACTATTCCACATGCAAAATTAATTAAAAAATAGATATATTATGTTACAAGGCGATTAAAGTTGACCTTAAACCCTTAATTTTTTTATATAAACGCCCTTTTCGGCTATTTTGGACGTTAATTTTAATAAAATTTGTTTACTTTAATGCGTCGGCTGTGCATGTGGTGATATGCAAGGTAAGTTAAATTTCAATTGTTCACAGGGCTGCATGTTGTTTAATTCGACAAACATATTGGTGTCTGCAGATGTCGTTTATAGTTTAGGTTAATTCTGGCCTTAAGCAACGCGAACGTCTTGCTGTCTTTTTACTGATTATTATTTATAGTGGTTTAGTCTTGCATTAAAGTTTATGTTCATGGGGCATATTAGGCTGTATTCTGTTTTCATCGTGTAAGTTGTCGGTAGAGAACATCCACAGTCAGTGTGCGTCTTTTGGCGATAATAAGTTGTTGGTAATGTCTGTTTAAAAAGAATGTGCCTTTGGGTAACATAATTTTAAATCAGCATACCTTTTTTACTACTCTGATGCTTATTTCGTATAACAAATACAAGGGCAGAGTAACCAAAATAAGACTTAGGATGTCTTGCCCGGGTGTGATTATTGCGGCAATTGTAAGAATTATAATAAATGCGTGTTTACGGTATTTTGAAAGTATTGTTGCGTTTATTATTCCCATTTTACCAAGGACAAAGGATATTACGGGCAACTGGAACACAACCCCCATGAGTAAAGTCATGGTGATGAATGTAGAGACATAACTGTCAAGGGTTATTGTGCTTTCTATTCTGTTTGAGACACTGTAGGTTCCAAGAAATCTGAACGAAATAGGGAACAGCATGTAGTAGCTTATCAGAATTCCGATGATGAAAAGAAAATATACTGCGCAAATTATTTTTGCCGAATATTTTCTCTCATTCTCGAATAATGCAGGTGAAACAAAATGGAACAGCTCGTACAGAATGTATGGGGATGAAATCAATAGACCTAAATATATGGATGTGGAAAGATGTGTCATGAATTGGCTTGACAAATCTGTCGCTATCAGCTTAACGTGAAATTCGTCAAAATGGAAATTATGCAGCCCTAACATGTGCATAATATGTTCGGTAAATGTGTAAGAAACAAAATTCCATTCACTTGGCGCAAGCAGAATGTTCCAAGTTGTATCTTTAAAGCAAAATACAATTATTGCAAACAGACTGCTTACTCCAAGTATTCTAAAAATCATTTGGCGCAACACCTCAAGATGTCCGCCAAAAGTCATCATTTCCTTATTTTCGCTATTTTTCATTATTTACTTTATTGCCTTTTTCTGTATTATTATGATCTTCAACAGGGGCATTTTCAGCAGATTCTTTTTTCGTATCTTCCTCTATGGATGTATTAATGTCGTTAACTCCTTTTTTAAATTCTCTTACGCCTTGTCCTAAGCCCTTCATCATTTCGGGCAGTTTCTTGCCACCGAAAAGCAGTAGGGCTATGGCTCCTATGAGCAGGAGTTCGGTGGTGCCTATAAACAAAAATAATGATGTCATTGTTGTACTAAATAAATTTCACATGTTTCGAAGTTTATCTCCCAGTTGCCGCCTTCAGCGCTTTCCCATTGATATTTGTCGCTCATGCGGTCCCACCATGCCTGAAATTTGGTGCCGGTTTCGCCGAGATCCTTTACCAGTTTTTCATACAATTCGTTGTTGTCGGCCGTGAGAATCTTTGACAGTTCGTTAAGGCCGTTTCTGCGTTCAAACAAAGTTTGAATCTCGTTTTTTTCTTCGACAGTTACCTGTCCTATTACTTTCTTTACCATAATTTTTTATTCTGATTTTACCATTTAAATTTTAAAGTATCTTTTCCTTTCGATATAGATTGACATGTATTTTTGCAGCTGCGAGTACAATTATTTTTGCAACTATCGGAGCAGTAATCGCATTTCCCAGTATGACGACATGTATATTTGCAAGTTCCTCCACAATTACCACCACACATATAATTACATGTTCCATTGCATGTTGCTGCGCAAGTTTTGGTGCATTGTGTATTGCATTCGTTCGAACATTCGGTTTTGCAACTATATTTGCATGATGTTTCGCTATACACCTTCTGTGCCATTGAGAATAGTGGCGATTGTAATGTAAGCAGTGTTAATATTGGCAATATTTTGTGTACCGATTTTCTAAAAAAGTTTCGTCTTGATATTAGCTCCTTATTTATATTATTCTTGTTTTTATTCATACTGATAATATTATGTTTAATTTGTCATTCTCCTTTTTGCATCAGAGAGAATCAAAGAATAGATTTATTGATTTTTCACCATTTATAGATAAAGTGTATGAGTAATATTCTTAAGATGAGTAAACCTCTTTATTGCAACAATTTATCTGTTTTCAATATAACTTTGGCCATCAATAGGTTGTAATATCATTGACAAACGTTTCATAAATCATTTATTTCTTTATATTTATTGTGTTATCGTTTGACGATGCAATATGTTACATCAGTTTTCGTGGTATATTTTGAATTGCTGCATTCAAAATAGTAATATACGTAATTACCACCAGAAAACCCTGTATGCGTTTTATCAAATGTCGTTTTTGTTGATGTAGTTGCATATATACGCATAGATTCATGTTTGTTCATGTCTGATGCTTTGGGCGTAGATGATGGTTTTGATGTATATTTTCTCCAATGCACTGTACATTTCATGTTTTCCCATGTGTCGCCACCGTTTGTAAATCTGCATCTTAATGAAACGTCACTCATTGTAGTGGTTGTTAGGTATTTATCAAATTCGGGTTTTGATAAATTTTGTGATGGAGATGTTTCTTCTCCAATAAGTATATCATCATTTTCTTCCCCACAACTTGTTACTAATATTGACGAAAAAGAAATTAGTATTATAGTTAGATATTTTATAATTTTCATATTAAATTTGTTTCATCTTATTTTATTACGTACCAATTCCCGTTATACGCAAAACGGTTTTTACCTTGAATACAAATCCACACATTATTAAACTTTATGTATTTTTTCCCTTTATGTAGATAGATGGAATAACTGCCTTTACAGTGCCCTGACTCTGTATAAATGGTTACAGAATAATTTGTTTTAGTATAACTACCATCGTATTGGACATATTTGTTTGCATTATATATGGTGCCGTATGTTTCTGCACTAAAGATTTGTAAACTAACAAATGATAATGTTGAAATAATTACAGAAATTAATATAATTCTTTTAGTCATAGATATATACCCTTAATTCGTGTCGGGCACAACTTTTAATTAGTTTATTTATTAATAATCAGGGTGCTCGGAATAACTTGCACAATTTGCAATACAACTTCCAGAGCAGCGGTTACCATATATAATTTTTCATAATAAAGATTGTTCTTTTATTGTCAATACTAAGAATAGCTATTGTAATGTTAATATTGGCGATATTCTTTATACTGATTTTTAAAAGTTTCCACAGAATATCAATCCTTATATGTGTTCTGGAAAGACATGATGAAACAATATCTTTACAGAACTACCATCTATCTCTTATCTCAAAAGGATCGAGATAGTCTATTTCTTTTATTTCTTGTTTGGATAAGATTTTTTCATGTTTACGAATTCTATTTAATAATTCTCTGCTGGCATTACGCTCAATGTGAGCTATTACACATTGCTCATGGCTTGGAGTGTTCAGCTCATATGTCATTTTACGATTTAGCCAAATACATCGTTTACACTGATATGCGTCACAATTACGGCATATAGGAGCATGTGATAATTTATATAATTGAGGATTTTTTATTTTAACACCATTTTGTAAATCTCCTATATTATATTTTGCTTTTCCGAGACCATAGTTTTCATCATCTGCAACTAAATAAAATGCAGGGCAAGCATAAAATTTTCCATCAGGAGCTAACGTTATATTTTCTACACCAGCATTACAATTATTCATATGATTTAATAAGATTCTATCTGTAAGTAGATTAAATTGCGGTGCATGACCTTTTTCATATAACTTTGCTATTTCTTCTGATAAGCGATTTAGTATTTCTTTGTATTTTATATAATCTGATTCATTGAAAGTCTCTATGTCAGTGATGACAACATTTAAACGAGATACGGTAGCAAGTATTTTCTTTAAAAACAAATATCTATCAAATAAATCTGTTTTTGTAGTACATAAGACACAAATTTGTTGTTTGCAGAAGTTGAACAAATCTAGTCCTGTCCAATCATGAAAGACAATTACATTTGCCTCTTTTAATAAATTTTTATCATCACATAATGATGAAATAATGTTACTATGATCTATTGAATTTATGATTCCTTTATATTCTTTTGGTAGTACATAGTCTGGATATAAAAATTGAATCGTTAGATTTTCTTTCATAGCATATAAAATGCCTGATTTTAAATCTTTTATATCTATGAGATTACGTTCAGTCTTGTCGTTCTTATAGTGACAATATGAAACGCTTGTATCGTCCAATTGTATAATTAAATATTGTAACATAAATTGTTGTTAGTTTTTATTCTGTTTTTTAGTGTAATAGAATTTTCTTTTAGCTTTCTTCCAATTCTAACTTTCGATATAGTTTATTCCAATAATAATTATTGGCACGAACTCTAGCTTTATGCATTTTACATATTGCAGTGCTACGTTGAAATATCGTTGCAGATTCAGCAGCGTCATAATTTTCTCCCTGACACCATGCACATCCACTAGCGACTTCACAATTCATGCATTCTTCAGTGCTTTGGGTAGATCTGTCTAATGTTAGAAATGGTCGTAATTTGTTCTTATTAATACCTTCTTGGATATTTCCAATAATCCATGCCTGTTTACTTCTTAATGAATATTGAGCAAATCGTGTACATGGATAGAAATTACCTGACGCATCTATGGATAACATTTTTCCTGCGCCACACCAATTATTATTATCACGAATTCTATCTAAAGGTTTTCCCATTTCTTCCCAGAAGAAAGAGCAAGTATTATTTTCATAAAGTTTATTATCTATGATAGCATCAGCTAGTCTGATTAACTCTTCTTCAAGTTTCAAATCATCACCTTCTTTCCATACATTTTCAAATACACAATTGATATTGACATCATGAATGCCTAAATCAAATAAATGTAGAACACTGTCTTTGATATAAGGAATATTGTCACTTGATATTGTAACTTTAGTTGCGCCTTGAGGAAATTGTTTTAACCATAATGGTATATTTTTAACAACATCTTTGTATGATCCTTTACCAGAATTTTTATAAACTCTGTTCATGTCATGCAGAAGTTCTGTTCCATCTATTGTTATTCCAATGCTGAGATGAGTAATGTTTTTTTGTATATATGCTTGAACATGTGACTCGTTATAGTTAATTCCATTTGTGGCAAAGCTAAATCGATAAGAATTAAACCAATGATGGTTTCTTCTATACATTTCTAATTTTATGTAATCACATATTTTATCAATTAATTCAATTTCTAAAAAAGGTTCGCCTCCAATGAAATCCCAAACAACAGATTCCTCTTTAAATTCATTTTCATTATCTAAAATATAATCTATTGCTTTTTTTGCGGTATCCCAACTCATCCTCTCATTTGAGTTTTTACCAATCAAATAACAGTACTTACAAGCCAATTGGCAATCTTTTGTAACGATGAATGTTATTTCTTTAGCATTTCCTGCTTTCCAAACATTATCTCCGCTTTTTATGTTTAATTTATCTTCCATTATAATAAAAGTTAAAGAAAAGAGAGATGAGGTTGATTTTCTCTCTTTTCTTGTTAAGATTAATTTTTAGCTACACCTTTACAAGCGTAGTGCTTGCAACCACCACTACATGTAGTTTCGCAGCTTCCTTTACAAGATCCAGAACAAGAGTTGGTGCATACTCCACAACCATATCTGGTACATCCCATCGGGTCGTTGGTTTCTGATGCATGTAATAGTTGTGGTGCATTTGCTAAAACTACAGCACCCAGAATTGGTAATACGCCTTTCGCTGCTTTTTTAAAAAAATCTCTACGTGATTGGAGCTCTTCTTGCTTTTTGGTTTTCTCATTCTCCATAATATAAAATATTTTTATAACGCCTTATAGAACTCCCGAAGTCAGGCATAAAATGTAAGGTATAAGATACTAAAAAAGACGTGGGAGTCTCTACTTCTCGCTTATCCCGACTTTCAGGCTCTCGCATTGCCCATCATCAAGGATAAGCAACGCAGTCAGCCCACGTCGTGACATATTAAAAAAGTAGGGGCGTAATACACCCTTACAAATATAATACATCCCACGTGAACGTTCCCGTTGCCGTATCTTCTTGATGATAGTTCAAATTTGCGAGATTTGAAAGTCAGAAGATAACGTCCGTAAACGTCCTTTACCAGTAAATAACCCGCTGCCCTCCACTCGGGCTAACTGGGTCGGCACAAAGATATAGCTTTTTTATGGTTTGTCCAAATAAATTAAGATAATAATTTACGTTAATGTTTTTATCTTCTTATTTAAGTCGTTCTATGAATGTAGAATGAAAAAATACTTATATAGTATAAATTATTTTTGCTGGTGATAAAATCATTATGTTGATATAAATGATGGTAATCATATCAAAACGTCAGTTGGCTATTTTTATGTGAAAGTAGGAAAATAGAGAATTTTTAGTGCTTATTATTGGATCAGTTATGCAATTTATGGCGTTTTGAGTGCTAGAATGATGGGTTTTTAGGTGCAAAAAGCGTGATATTGTGCGTTATTATGCTGTTTTTGGCGAGGTAGATGGGTGAGTTTCTTATCAAAAGTTGCAGGTTTTTTTACCGCTACTCTATGAGTTACGACCCAAAAGTGGACGAGTAATGTTTTTTAACAGTATCAGATTTTTGCACATAATTGTTGATATATGCATATCGTGTTGTTATAAAGATAATTACAGATGCACACGAAAAATGGCTGTTTTTCGTGCCTGATTGCGATTTTTCGGGAAGAATGTGGATATATGCGCTTACGAAAAATCACAATGTAAGCAAATGGTTGTGTTTGCTTGCATTGTGATTTGTGTGGATAAAGATGTTGTATGGGAACTCTTACCCTTATTAATCAGCTTTCGTGGTTAATGGATTTTGCCGATGTTCTTGCCGTGCGAGTAAGCGTGTGCAGCAATTTCGCCGATAATCTTTTCTGCCATTTCGGCGTCTATCGTGCCGCCTTCGGGCAGGCGTGTGTAGTTGGCGTCGTGCTCATCCTGCTGCTCCAGACGGCCGCACAACAGCAGTTCGAAGTTGCGCTTATATTCGTTCACCATGGCCTGATAGAAGTCTTCAGTGCGGCAGGCAAAGCGGACAAGCTCCATGTCGCTGGTTCCGGGCTTCATAAACTCGCGCAGCTGCTGTTCCATCTCCTCTGTTGCGAAGTTGAGGCGCATCAGGGCAAAGAATGCCTCGCGATTGAAATAGCGCGAAATGTGCTCATAGTGGTTGAGCATGGTTTTCTTTACGTTTATCGGCTCAAAGCCGTTCTGGATGTCGGTGCCGTGCTGCGACTCTATTATTCCTGTGACGAAGTATTTGAAGAAGCTTCTCACTACGGCCGCCAGCACGATGTCTTTGCTGATCTGTTTCATATCTTGTCATTGTTATTGTTGTCGTTATCTTGCAGCGCAGCCTTTATGTTGCGCATCAGTCCGTCGTATTTCGCACGCTTTACGGCGCTGCCCTTGAAGAGCCGGCGATAGTCGTCCACGGTCAGTGATGTCCATTCCTCGCGCGTCATGTTGAGCAGTTCTTCGCGAGGGCGGAGCAGTTCTTCAGTTGTGCCCTGCGCAAACCTGTTCCACGGACAGGCGTCCTGGCAGCGGTCGCAGCCATAGATGCAGTTGTCCATCTTGCAGGCGTATTCCTGCGGAATGTCGCCCCGGTTCTCTATGGTCAGGTAAGAGAGGCAGCGGTCTGAGCTGAACTCTGTGCGCCGGCTGTCGTCTGTCAGATGCAGGGCGCCGGTGAGGCAGGCGTCTGTGCAGGCGTGACAGTTGCCGCAACGTGAGGGCAGGGGAGTGTCATATTCAAGTTCTGCGTCGACAAACAGCTCTCCGAGGAAGAACATGCTGCCGGCATGGGGGATTATAAGCTGATGGTTGCGCCCAATCCAACCAAGTCCGGCCTTCATAGCCCAATAACGTTCAAGTACCGGAGCCGTGTCGCAAAAGGCGCGGAAGGTGGGGATTTGAGAATTGAGAATTGAAAATTGAAAATTTTGATTACTCCTTTGGTTGTGGACGGGTAGGTTATTTGTGTCGCTGCCGAGTGAGGATTGTGAGGCGGCATTTGCGCTGCATGGTTTGTCTGCTTTGGGGAGTGTTGCCGCCAGTGTGTTGTTGTTGTCTGTGCGTTCAGTTAGTCCGAGCGTTGAGGCCAGCTTGCGCAGCTTGTCTTTCATTATGTAATGATAGTCTTGGCCCAGGGCATAGGCGGCGAGCTGTGGCTCGTCGGCGGGTATGCGGCTTGACGGAGCGTAGCTGAGCGCAACGCAGACAATGCTCTTTACGCCCGGCATGAGCAGCTGCGGGTTGAGCCTCTTGTCGGCGTTGGCAGCCATATAGTCCATGCCGGCATGGCCCTTACGGCCGAGCCATGCAGCGAATCTTGCTGCCTCTTCGGCTTCAACAGGCTCTGCCTTGGCTATGCCACAAGCAAAAAAGCCGAGGTTGCGTGCCTCGGCTTTTATCGTTTCACTCGAAAGTTTTAAACTCATATCCCTGTTCTTTTAGCCATTTCAGCGCCTCCGGCAGAGCGTATCTCAATTTGTCGATGCTCTTCAGCGAGTCGTGAAACGTGATGATAGAGCCGTTGCGCGTGTATCGCTTCACGTTTTTCAGCACGTCTTCGGCAGTAAGCCATTTGCTGTAGTCGCGTGTAACGAGGTCCCACATCACGATGCGGTATTTGCGCCCCAGCCAGAAATACTGTTCCCACAGCATCCACCCGTGCGGCGGTCTGAACAGATGCGCGTTGATAAGGCGGTTTGCCTTTTCGGTGTTTGCGCTGTAGGCTTTGGTAGAGTGCTTAAAGCCGCCCCAGTGGTTGTATGTGTGGTTGCCCACCTGATGGCCGGCTTCGACGATTTGTCTAAACAGCTCGGGGTGCTTGCTTACGTTTTCTCCAACCATGAAAAATGTGGCGTGAGCCCCATATTCGGCCAAGGTCTTCAGGATAAACGGCGTTGATTCGGGTATAGGCCCGTCATCGAAGGTGAGGTATACCGCCTTCTCGTTCTTGTCCATTCTCCATGTTGCCCTCGGGTAGAGCCAACGTAGCCATTTGGCCGGCTGTTCTATAATCATCTTTTTTCTTTTTCTTTCTGATGTTAAGTTTATTCAAATTTATAATTGAGAGTCGCGAATGGAGAAATTAAGCTCAACGTAAGCCAATTATGATTTGCCTTTAGAGGCATTCTCTCGTATATTCCTTTAAGCCAACTCTTTGACAGTCGGCTTAAAGGTCGTGAGAGCAATCATAATTATCCATTCTCAACTCTCAATTATCAATTATAAATCATTCTTCGCCCATCAGTCGTCCGCCTTTGCTCTGATATGTGGCAGCGTCGGCGTTAAACTGCTTCATGAGGCTCTCAGCCCATTTGTTATCTATCATGTGGGCTATGTCGATGCAAGAGTTCATGACGTAGAGGTGCATCATGCAGTCTTGCTGCGACTGCATAAAGCGGCTTCCGCTGAGCGAGTTGTACCAAACCATATACTGGTGTGCGTTCTTGAACACTGAGTTGATGGCCTCCTTAGCCTTTGCCTTGTTGCCCAGCAGGGCGTAAGCCTTGGCTATGTCGATGCCTCCGCTGAGATAGTTCATCGGCACGTTGTATGCCGGTATGACTTTCTCTGCATATGCCAGGGCCTTGGCAGCCTTGTCTTTCTTGCCCTCCTGTATCAGGTTGAGCGCAAGCTGCGCAAAGAGACGTCTGTGAGTGTAGCACATGCGCATCACTGTTTCGTCGAGATAGATGCCCTTCTTGTCAAGACCGCCGAACTTGAAGCGTGTCATGAGGTTGGTGTAAACACGCTCTGTGTCGAAGTTCTTCATGCCCGGAGCATTTGTCGTGAACGGTGTGATGCGGTTAGCCAGACCTTCCTGTATGAAGTTGTCGCCAAGGTTCATATAGTTTTCCTGACCAACAGTGATAGCCACGTAGACAGGACGTGTCCAGTTGCACTGTGAAATCATCTCGAGCATCATCAGGTCGCCTTTGTAAAGAGCGTTCTTGCCTTTGAGCGAGATGATCATCTGATCAGGTATAGAGTCGCTCGCCATCATCATGCCGCTCTTTCTTACGGCCTCTTTGTCAATGGTCAGATACAGCGTGTCGGTAGGTATGACGTGCATGTCGTCCTTTCCGTCGCGCACCCAATGCTTGAGGACGTTCTTTACTTCAAACGGATTGTCGCCCAATGTGGCCTTTGCCTCCTTCGGGTTGGTCTTATAGAAGTCGAGAATCTGCTGCTTCAGTTCGGGTACAACCTCAACATACTCGTTGGTGCCTGAGCAGTAGTCGAGTCGCGGCCATGTGATAGGCACAGAAGGAGAGTTGTAAGCCTGGCGGCACATCTGATCGATATACCAGTCGGTCTGCAGATAGCTCAGGTTGCAGACGCGTGCGTCTGTCCTTGCTCCCTCAACTTCCTGATTATACCAGAGCGGGAATGTGTCGTTGTCTCCGTTTGTGAATATAATCGGGTTGCCCTTGTCCTGCATTGACATCAGATAGTTCTGTCCGAAGTCGCGGCATGTGTAGCGTCCGCTGCGGTCGTGGTCGTCCCATGTCTGGCTTGCCATCTGTATAGGAACGAGCAGGCAGAGGATAGACACTATTGCAGACACGGCAGTGCCGTTGATGTTGAGTCGCTTCAGAAGATCGATGATGGCTGCAACGCCAATACCGCACCAGATGGCAAAAGCATAGAACGAGCCTGCATACGCATAGTCGCGCTCACGCGGCTGCATGGGTGTCTGGTTAAGATATATGACGATGGCCAGACCTGTCATGAAGAACAGGAAGAACACTACCCAGAACTGGCGTATGCCACGCTGTCCGCGGTAAGCCTGCCAGAACAGACCGATGAGACCGAGCAGCAGCGGCAGACAATAGAACACGTTGTGTCCCTTGTTGTCCTTCAGGTCATCAGGCAGCTTGCTCTGGTCGCCCAGACGCCAGTTGTCGAAGAACGGAATACCAGAAATCCAGTTGCCGTGCTCAAGTTCGCCATTGCCCTGAATGTCGTTCTGACGTCCGGCAAAGTTCCACATGAAGTAGCGCCAGTACATGAAGTTGCACTGATAAGACAGGAAGAAGCGTATGTTCTCCATCTGTGTAGGCATCTTCACGGTTATAGGCTCGCCGCAGCGGTCGTAAGGCACCTGTGTGCCGTCAACTCCGCCCATCCAGCTCTCGTATGCACTAGCGTGTGCGGCATCCCACATACGCGGGAACACCATGTTCTGTGCGTAGATGTAGTCGGTTTTATAGCGAACTATGAAGTAAGAGTCTTTTTCATCGGCAGAAGCTTTCTCCTTGCGCTGATATATAGGTGCGCCCTGCTTCATGCGCGGCTTGCAGTATTCGCCGTCGCGGTCAAACTGCACCTGAGAGGTGTAAGCCTGTCCGAAGAGCAGCGGGCTGTCGCCATACTGGTCGCGGCTGAGGTAGCTTCCCAGCGTGAAGATGTCCTCGGGAGAGTTCTGGTCCATAGGCGGGTTGGCCGAAGACCTGATGACGATGAGGGCATAGCTTGAATATCCGATCATAAGCATAAGCATGCACAGCAGAGCTGTGTGCTTGATGCGTGAGCTTACGAGCAGCTCTTTACCGCGCTTCCATTTGAGTACGAACCACAGGGCAGCAAGAACTATTACGCCGATGATGAAGGCAGATATGCCGAAACCGTAGAACGGCACGCCGAGCATGGCAACAGAGAGCAGGAACGAAATGTTCTCACGCTTCTGGTTCTTGTTGTTGTAGCTCTCATAGATAGCCCATATGACGATGGCCACGAGCAGTATGATGTAGATAATCTCGCCGGTGTTGAACGGGCAGCCCAGCACGTTGACAAAGAACAGCTCGAACCATCCGCCAACCTTGATGATGCCCGGAACCACGCCGTAGAGGATGGCTGCAACAAGTACAAACGATATGAAGAGGGCTATGAGAGAACCCTTGAGGTTGGCATTGGGGAACTTGCGGTAATAGAACACCAGAACAATGGCCGGAAGACAAAGGAGGTTGAGCAGGTGGACACCGATACTCAGTCCGGTCATGTAGGTGATAAGCACCAGCCAGCGGTCGCTGTGAGGCTCGTCGGCATGGTCTTCCCATTTTAATATGAGCCAGAACACAATGGCCGTGAACGCTGAAGAGTAGGCATAAACCTCACCCTCAACGGCACTGAACCAGAATGTGTCGCTGAATGTATATATCAATGCTCCCACAAGGCCGCTGGCTTCAATGGCAATGAGCTTGCCTGTTGTCAGCTGGCTCCAGTCTTTCAGAATAAGTTTGCGTGTCAGGTGTGTTATGGTCCAGAAGAGGAACATAATACATGTTGCGCTGAGAAGTGCGCTCATAGTGTTCACCATGAGGGCCACTTGTGACGGGTCGCTGGCAAACTGAGAGAACAGATTGGCTGTGAGCATGAAGAAAGGTGCACCGGGCGGGTGACCGATTTCTAACTTATACCCTGTTGTAATAAACTCCGGACAGTCCCAGAAACTGGCTGTCGGCTCAATGGTGCTACAATATACGAAGGCTGCAATAAAAAAAGCTAACCAGCCTAGAATATTGTCCACTAATTTAAATTGTTTCATTGAATATAACTGTTTTTTATGAATTTCAATTTTCAATAAAATACGTGCAAAGATAATGTAAATCAGAGATAAAACAAAATAAATTAATTTGTTTTAATATTATCTTGAGTTTGTGTAACTGCCTAAGGCATAACATGTTGTGTGGCTTTTGGCCCTCTGCCGCATCTCGCGGCATGTCAATATGTGCTGTGTATGCTTTATAGTTGTGTGCGTAACTTTTTGATATTCAATGCATTATCATATATGCACCGCCGCTTTAGACTACACGAAAATTTCAACGCCGTAGATGATGAGCGCATATCGCAGAAATTTTCCGATTATAACGCTTATGACGGTTATGGCAACGTTAGAGCGCATCAGACCGAGTACTATTGTTATGCCTTCGCCGATGACCGGAAGAAAGGAGAAAAAGCCCATCCATGCGCCACGGCCGGCCATGAACCGTTTGGCTCTGTCGAGTTCTTTTTTGTTCACGTGCAGGTATTTTTCAATCCAGTCTATGCGTCCGAGCATGCCGATGCCATAGTTGAGCATGCTTCCGAGCACGTTGCCTATTGTGCCGTAAATAACCAGCTGCCACGGGTCGAGTCCGGCAGCAAGAAGCGCAAGCATAACCACCTCGCTGCTCAAGGGGAATATGCTGCCTGCAAGGAATGCAGAAATCAGCATTCCTACGTATCCGTAGTTTGTCAGAATTTCTATCAGGGAATCCATAAGTTATATGCTGTTAGTGCTAAGGTGCCTGCTGTCAGGCAGCAGAACGTGATGTTTGTCAGCTTTGTGTTTGTCAGTGCTATATAGTGGGCTGCCAGTATGCTCGTGCTTATTGTCATGATGCTTAACAGCGGCTTTATGTGCTGCGGTTGTAATATTATAAAGACAAAGGTTATGGCTGTCATTGTTATGAGAATCTCATAAATCATCCTGGTTCTTATCTTGTCCTTATAGCTGTTGCGCAGAAAATGGAAGCTGCCTATTGCGGCGATAATCGTGATGTAAGCAAAAGTAGCTATTACGTGATAATTGCTGAAATCAAACTGAAATGGCGATGCAAACTGAGCTATCGACTCTATGTGGGCGAGCAGGAGGTCGGCCGTGCCGTTGAAGATGAAAAACCCCGACAGAAACCAGTATGGCGCTGTTATGCCGATGAGTGACGCCAGGAGCGAACGCATGCTGAACGACATGAGGTTGGCACGCATCATTATCCATAGGAATGGTACGAAGTATAATATCTGAATGAAAAAGATGCTGGCAATGCCGATGAAGAAAAATGCATAGAACACCAAGCCTTGCGAGCGCTTGTTCTGATAGCATTTGAACAGAATAAGATATGTGGCAACAACACAAAACTGGACGACCCACACGTCTGTGGAATCGAAAAGAAAAGCAGACATGAGCGTAAGTGCCATAAACGAACAGGAAACCATACGGCTGTAGATGCGTATGAGCGAGTTGCTGTTGTTGAGCTCGACCATCAAATAGGCAGAAAGTCCGAACAACAGGAAATGAAGATACAGCTGATTTGCGATGAGGCCGCCTGCCAGCCATATCATAATTGAATAAACTGCCGTCACCGGCAGTGCGAAGCGGCTTCCCGCTATTTTGTTCTGTAATCTTTTTACCACTTCTGAAAACCTTAAATTCTTTAATTATAATGTAAATATATGTTCCAATAAGAACACATTATTATAATAGAAGATGGTGTGACAAAATATTGTTAAAGGATGCTTCCGTTATTTGTTAACAGTCTTCCCTTGTAACTAAGGCAGATGTAAAGCTGTTTTAACGGGCTGTTTGTTTTGTTTCTGCTCATCGGGCACGAACTTATTTCAGCCTTTTCCTGTAACTACATATTTTGACACACCGTCTTGACCTTCAATGTTACCTTCCGTCTAGAGGTCTTGTCCTATATCACTGCGGAAGTATTTGTCCTTAAACTCAATCTTCTGAGCTTCTTCAAACGATTTCTTCAAGGCTTCTTCCTTGTCTTTTCCGTAAGAGCTTACGGCTATCACGCGTCCGCCTGCCGTAACGATATTGCCGTCTTTGATGGCAGTACCGGAGTGGAACACGATACTTCCTTCAACTTTGTCAATGCCGCTGATGGTGTAGCCCTTGGCATATTTCTCGGGATATCCGCCGCTTACAAGCATTACGCATACGGCTGCGCGCTCATCGAATTCAATTTCACGCTTGTCGAGATCGCCGTTGGCCACGCCTTCAAAGAGGTCTACGATGTCGCTCTTCAGACGCAGCATCACGCTCTCTGTCTCAGGGTCGCCCATGCGGCAGTTGTATTCGATAACCATCGGGTCGCCGTTTACGTTAATAAGACCGAAGAAGATGAAGCCCTTATAGTCGATGCCTTCTGCTGCAAGTCCGTCTACTGTCGGGCGGATGATGCGGTCTTCAACCTTCTGCATCCATTCTTTTGTTGCGAAGGGCACAGGAGTTACGCTGCCCATTCCGCCGGTGTTGAGGCCTGTGTCGTGTTCGCCTATGCGCTTGTAGTCTTTTGCCTCAGGCAGAATTTTATAGTTCTTGCCGTCTGTCAGTACAAATACGGAGCATTCGATACCGCTCAGGAACTCTTCGATTACAACATTTGCTGATGCGTTGCCGAACATTCCGTCGAGCATTTCCTTGAATTCTTTCTTGGCTTCTTCAAGTGTCGGAACAATAAGAACACCCTTGCCGGCACACAAGCCGTCGGCCTTTAGAACATATGGAGGCTGGAGCGTTTCGAGAAATTTCAGTCCTTCCTCAATGTTTGTGCCGTTGAATGTCTGGTATCTTGCTGTCGGTATGTTGTGGCGCTGCATGAATCCTTTGGCAAAATCTTTTGATCCTTCAAGAACAGCTCCCTGCTTTGACGGACCGATGACGGGGATGTTGGCTGTGCGTGCATCATTCTTGAATTCATCATAGATGCCTTTTACCAGAGGATCTTCAGGTCCTACAACAACCATGTTGATGCCTTTCTCTACGGCAAATTCCTTCAGTGATCCGAAGTCGTCAGCCTTTATGTCAACATTCTCGCCTACATTGGCTGTTCCGGCATTGCCCGGAGCAATATATAGTTTCTCAACTTTGTCGCTTTGAGCTATTTTCCATGCCAGTGCATGTTCGCGGCCGCCTCCGCCCAATAATAATATCTTCATTTTTATGATAATATTTGTTTATCGTTTTTACTTTAGATAATCCTCAAAATATTGTGTTATTCTTTCATGCAGGTGTACGCTTTGATGACCCATCATGTTGTGTCCCTCACCGGGATATACAAAGAAGTCGGGCTGCGTGCCTGCCTCGATGCAAGCCTTAAGGAATGAGATGGCATGCTGCGGAACTACAGTCGGGTCGACAGTGCCTATTATTATCTGCAGTTTGCCTTTCAGGTTCTTTACTTTGTTTATCAGGCTTGTTTCTGCATAACCTTCAGGGTTGGCCTGCGGTGTGTCCATATAACGCTCGCCGTACATCACTTCATACCACTTCCAGTCGATTACCGGACCACCTGCAACGCCTACTTTAAATACGTCGGGGTAGGTGGTCATGAGCGATGTTGTCATGAATCCGCCGAAACTCCAGCCGTGAACTCCCATGCGTGTGGTGTCTACATAAGCAAGGCTCTTCAGATATTCTACACCTTTGAGCTGGTCTTTCATCTCCTCTACGCCAAGGTGGCGGAATGTTGCCTGCTCAAAGTCGCGTCCGCGGTCGCACGAACCTCTGTTGTCGAGGATGAAGAGCAGATAGCCCTTCTGAGCCATATATGTTTCCCAGCTGCGGCTAGCATAGTGCCAGCGTGCCTCCACGTTGCGTATGCCGGGGCCTCCGTAGACGTATACAACGGTAGGATATTTCTTGTTAGGATCAAAGCCTATCGGCTTCACCATTCTGTAATACAGGTCTGTGGTGCCGTCGGCAGCCTTGATGGTTCCACAAGAATATTCAGGTATATTGTAGCCTTTCCATGGGTCGGCAGCTGTAAAATAGTTGACGTTTTTAGCGTCGCCTGTGCTTACAATGTTTATCTTGCGCGGTACATCTGGTTCGCTGTAGTTGTCATAAAGATATTTTCCGGTACTTGACAGAATCATCTCACAATGTCCTCCTGCGCCGCGTGTTGAAGCGTGGAAGCCTTTGCCGTTGTCAAGTAGAGTGCGCTTGCCTGTCTCTATGTTAACCATATAAAGGTTGTTCTGGATGGGGCTGCATTCTGTTGAAAGTATGATTGCACTTTTCTTCGACTCGTTGAATCCTACGAGTTCAAGTACAAGCCATTTGCCGCTTGTTATCTGCTTGAGCTGCTCGCCTTTGGTATTGAACAGATACAGATGGTTGTATCCGTCTTTCTCACTCTGCAGTATGAACTTGCTGTCGTCCCAAGGCAAGAATGTGATAGGAGTTACCGGATGAACATATTTGTCGTTATGTTCCTTATAGAGAGTCTCGAGCTTGTTGCCTGTTGTTGCGTCATAGCTTACGAGCGCCATGTCTGTCTGGTCGCGGTTAAGCTCTATCATATAAACCTTCTTGCAGTCGGGGCTCCATGCTATGTTTGTGAAATAACGGTCTGTTGGGTCGCCTGCTTTCAGATATATTGTCTTTCCTGTCTTCAGGTTATAAACGCCCACTGTAACCTTATGGCTTGTTTCGCCCGCCATAGGATATTTTATAGGCGTTTCGGTGGCAATGCGTGTGTCGATGTTAACGAGCGGATAGTCGGCAACCATGCTCTGATCCATGCGGTAGAAAGCCAGACTCTGTCCGTCGGGACTCCAGAATGTGCCTTTATATATTCCGAATTCATCGCGGTGTACGCTCTGTCCGTAAACAATCTCCCTGCTTCCGTCGGTTGTCAGCTGAGTGGTTTTGCCTTCGCCGTCGGTAACAAACAGGTTGTCATCCTTTACAAAGGCAACAGCTCTTGATGCGGCGTTCCATTCTGCGTTGCTTTCGCCTTCGCAGCTCTGGCGCCATACAACCTTTTTCGACTTGAAGTCGATGAGCATGCGCTCTTTCTTGCCGTTGATCAGTACGAGTGATTTTTCGGGATAGGGGAATGAGGCATAGAACAGGTGACGGATTTTGGTGCTGTCGTCTGTTCCTGCCCATTTGTTGATGTCGTCAACAGTAAACATCACGGTCTCTTTGCCGGTTTTCTTGTTGACCAGGCTGCATTCTTCCGTGTCTGTTCTCACGAGTTGGTCACCCCACCATGTAAGATACCTGTTCTTAGGCACCATGTTATGGTAGTTCTTGCCGCCGAAGTTAAGGTCTTCGAGCGTAAACTGCTTCTGGGCATTTACAGCTGTTGTTGTTAGCATCATCAGTAATGAAAATAAACCCAATTTGGCTAAAGCCGCAATATTCTTATGTTTCATAATCAAAACGTTTTACGGTGATCGCGTTTGCCTTTGTTGTCTTTATAGCCTTTTCCGCCTTTGCGTCCGCCCCTGTCGCCGTTGTCGTCGAAGTTGCGGCCCTTGCGCTTGTCGTAGCTAAAATCTTTATGGTCGTCAAAGTCTCTGCGCTCACGGCCGCCTTTTCTGCGCTCGCGTCCGCCGTCGCCGCTGTCTTTGAACGAAATCTTGTGGAATTTGAACGTGCGGATGTCGCCTTCCTCGTTGTCATCTTCCTCTTCAATGCGCTTCTTGAACTCGCGGTTTTTCTTGAAGCGGTGCTTGTCGGCCATGGCGCGTTTCTCTTCTTCGGTCTTCAGGATGTTTCCTTCGCTTCTGAAGTCTTTTAGCTTGCCGTCAAATATCTGATATTTACGGAATTCGCACTCAAGCGAACCGTTGTAGAGAGGTATCTTTATTGATGGTTTCAGGCCTATCTGGTCGAAGCACTCCTCGCGATAGCTGAGCACCCATGCATTGTTCTCTTTAAACTGATGTTTCAGTATTTCGCCTATAGTGCGGTAAGTTCCCAGCAGGTCGGGTGTAGATATTCTTTCACCATAAGGCGGGTTTGTCACCATTATAGCCTTTTCAGCAGGCTGCTTAAAGTTCTTTATGTCAGCCTGTTCTATGGTTATGCATTTTGTCATGCCGGCAGCCTTGACGTTGAGGCGCGCCTTTGTAACGGCTGCAAGGTCGATGTCATAGCCATATATATGGTGAGTAAATTCGCGCTCATTAGAGTCGTCGTTGTAAATCTGGTCGAAGAGGTCGCGGTCAAAGTCGGGCCATTTCTCGAAGGCATATTCCTTTCTGAACAGACCGGGAGCCATGTTGTGGGCTATCAGGGCAGCCTCTATGGGCAGAGTTCCCGATCCGCACATCGGGTCAACAAAGTCTGTTTCGCCTCTCCAACCGGTCATAAGAATCATTCCGGCAGCGAGAACCTCATTGAGAGGAGCCTCGACAGACTCCTGTCTGTATCCTCTTCTGTGAAGACTTTCACCACTCGAGTCGAGCGACAGCGTACACTGGTCTTCGGCGATGTGCATGTTCAGGCGAATGTCCGGGTTGGCCACTGATATGTTAGGACGCTTTCCGAATTTTTCGCGGAACTGGTCTACTATGGCATCTTTCACCTTGTAAGACACAAATTTGGAATGTCTGAATTCCTCAGAGAACACAACCGAGTCAACCGAGAAACTCTTTTTCAGGTCGAGATACTGTGTCCAGTCTATTTTCTTTATTTCGTCATACACCTTGTCGGCCGTGTCTGCCTTGAAGTGTGCAATAGGTTTCAAAATTCTTATTGCCGTGTGCAACTGAAAGTTAGCCCGATACATCATTTCCTTGTTACCGGTGAACGACACCATGCGTCGTCCTGTCTGCACATTGTTAGCTCCAAGCTCTGTCAGCTCCTGTGCCAAAACGGGCTCCAGACCCATGAACGTTTTGGCGATGAGTTCAAATTCTTGTTCCATTATAAAGGTTTTTCTTTGTTATTTTGCGAGTGGTTGTTTTATTGGGTTAATTTGATTTTTTATATTTCCTTTTTTGCAGTTCCATGTCTTTTGGGCTACAAAGCACAGGCCTGCTGCAATCTGGTCTGACAGCAACTTGTGCAGCCGCTCTATGTTTATTCCGATATGATATGTGATTGTTCTGATATTTACCGTCGGCTTCCCATAATATCCGGGACACAAGATAGAACGCGAAAGCTCTATGATTTCTTTAAGCGTCTTGCCTGAAGGAAGCCGATCCCCGTCACGATGCCGGTGAAATAATTCCTTATGAGATTCCGGCTTTGACAGTCGTTCTGTTGTCGTGGTGAGAATCTTCGTTAAATTATCAGTGCTCATGCAATTTTTATATCTATAATTTCTGCAAAATTAATTCATTTATAATTAAAAGCCAAATTTTTTTTACTTTTATTCCGTTTGACTTTTTCATATCCGTTATATGATGTTGCATGTGGCTTGTCCGTGCGGTTTCGCGGCATGTGGCGTCATGCTGTTTAGCTTTTGATTTTATATGTTTTGACATTGACTGGCATACAACTTGTCGGGCCGGCTTTGTCAAAAAACAGCCAAATTTGTTTTGTTCTGCTCTCAACTTGCATTATCTTTGCATGCCGAAAAGCGATGCCTATGCTTAATGTGGCATGCAGCTGCATGGTTTTCAGGCTTGTTTTTATTTTTTATTCTTATTATTTTCAGATGATATGGATTGGATACACGGCATAATAGAGCATACTCAGTTTCCTTTGTTGACGGCGTTTTTGCTTGGTCTTATAGTGGCACTTCACCCCTGTCCGCTTGCCACCAACATTGCAGCCATGGGCTATATTGCGCGCGATGTGGCTAACCGTCGCCGAGTGTTTCTTAACGGACTTTTCTATACCTTCGGCCGGATGATTGCCTATTCGGTGCTTGGCATGGTGCTTATCGTTGTTTTGCGCAACGGTGCCGACATGCTGTCGCTGGGCCATTGGTTCAGCGAGTGGGGCGAGCGTCTGCTGGCTCCGGTGCTTATAGTCATCGGATTATATTTCATGCTCGGCCATCTGATCCACCGCCATGAGCATTGTCCCGATGTGCATTCACGCGGACATCGCTTCCATGGGGCCGGAGGCAGCATGGCTCTGGGGCTTCTTCTTGCCCTGTCGTTCTGTCCTGAGAGTGCCGTGGTTTATTTCGGCATGCTCATGCCTCTTTCTGTCGAGTCGCACGGCGGATTCATGCTGCCCGTGGTCTTTTCTGTTGCCACAGCCATACCTACGGTGCTTATGGCCTGGGCTGTGGCTTACGGCCTTGCCGGCTTGTCGACCATGAAGGAGCGCATGCATGTTCTTCAGCGCTGGGTCAGTGTCGGCGTGGGCATCCTGTTTATCGGGGCAGGAGTGTTCTGCCTGTTCTTCTGATGCCTTCCGGCTGTCGGTTTTTCCGGTGTCAGCGTGTTTGGCTTCCTTCAAAGCTTATGTTTACATGCTCAAAGCCCATTGCCTTCAGCATCTGCGTAAACTGCCTTTTGGCGTTGTCCTGTGCGTTTTCTATATTTTCTTTTGTAAGGCATCTTGCCTTCATTTTTGCATAGGCGCGCTTATACATGTCGGCCCTGTCCTTGTCGCTCCATGAGCCCGACTCGAAGAACGATTTTGTGCGGGCTTCGTCTATGAAGTTCTCGTCGAGCAGCTTTATCTTAGGCAGGGTTATCACGAGCGTGTCTTTGTCGGCTTTTATCCAGTCGGCCTTGGCTTCGCTCATGTCGAATCCGAGGCGCAGTGTGCCGTAGTATATTCGTATCAGCTCGTCGTCTTTAAAGAAGCCTTTCCTCACGGTGTCTATCATTTCCTCGTTTTCAATAGACAGAAATTCCCATTCGCCTATCTCCTTCATCGCCAGCACCTGTGTCGGCGTTATGTCGATCTTGTCGTCTACGTATACCGTGGCCTCGTTGCCCCTGCACGACCTGACAAGATATGCCGACGCAATGATGGCTACAAGGATGACGATGAATATTATAGATAGCTTCAGGCGTCCTATCATCAGCCACATGCTGGCCCATTTGCTCCTTTTGCGGCGGTAGTTATTATTGAATTCTTCCATTTTCGATAGTGTTATTTTCAAGAATCATCTGCAGGTCGCTGTCGGTGAATTTCTTTCTGAACGTTATGGTTATGTTCTCCTCCTTGTATCCCATTTTGGTTATCATTGGTATCAGGGCATGCGCTGCGCTCTCCTTGGCCATGTCGAGTATGCCCAGCCGCGGTATGCTGCTGATTATCGCCGCCCGTCCCTGTTTCTCGTAGTTGGCCATTTCGGCGTCGCTGAAGTTCGACCTTATCAGCGACACGTGTTTCTTTATCTCGTTGTGGTCAATGCGGCTTCCGGTCAGCTCAACCTTCGGGTCGGGCAGTATTATCTCTATCTTGTCGCCGTTGCGCCTTACGTTCTTTTCAGAGAAGTTGCCGAAGTCGATATATGCCTTCAGCGTGGCGTCTATCGGTATGGCTATCTTTCTCGTCGTGAGCGGCACGGAGAAGTCGAACTTCTGCTGCAGGAACGAGCCTTTCAGCTTCACCTGGTCGTCGTGCGTTACAATCTTGTGCACCTGATATTCAGCCGTGTACAGCTTGGCGCATTTCTTTATCTGCATCACCATGACAGGTATGGTGTCTATCTTTTCGGCTTCTCTTTTCACGGGCTTTCTGTCTGTGCATGCCGTAAGCATCATTGCCGCGAGTGCCAGATATAATATTATTGTTTTCATACTTGATTACAAAGTTAATCAAAAAAGTTATAATTACGGCGTCATTCAACCGTTATTTTTTTGCGTCTTTTATATTATTTTGATGTTAAAGCCCGTTTGTTTTGCTCATTGTGTAACCGTCAAATCAAATTTAAGGCTCGTTTAATTATTTTTATTTTGTTCTTCGTGCTATTTGCATTATCTTTGCACGAGTAATTCTTAAAATACTGAAATGAAATTAACGCACACATTGATTTTTATGGCGCTGATGTCGGTTGCCGCCGTGTCTTGCAGCGAGAAGAAACAGCCGAGCAACATCATTGCCCATAAACCTGTAAAGAAGGCGCCCTCAGCTCCTGTGAAGATGCAGAATTCTGACTATGAGGATGCCGTGAGTTGGATAGGAAGTTCTTATAATGTCAAGATAAGCCGCAGGTCAGACACCGGTCTGCCGCTGATTGTAGACGACAGCGGCAACAAGTATTACGACAACGTGATAACGCTGAGCGTCGTACGCCCCGACGGGTCAGAGTTTTTCAACCGCAAGTTCACCAAGTCTGATTTCTCGTCATATATCGGTGAAGAGTATGCCAAGAAGAGCGCCTTGCTCGGCATCGTGCTTGAGAAGGCAGACGGCGACAACCTGAAATTTGCAGCCAGTGTGGGTGCCCCCGACGTGCTCAGCGACGACTATGTGCCGCTCATCATCACTATTTCGCGTACTGGAGGAGTGAGCATTCAGAAAGACTCGCGCATCGACTCTAACAGCGATCAGCCCGACTATGAGGATGAAGGTGTTTAGACTGTTGTAACATATTGATAATCAGTAGATTGTAAAAGGCCGTCTTTTAGCTCCTAAAAGACGGCCTTTTACATGCCGAAAGCATACCTTTTGCAGTGTGAAAGGTATGCTTTTGTATTTTTGCAGAATATGTATGCCGGTCTGATTGGCTATTTCCGCTGTCTGAACTCATGCGGAGTTATGTCGGTTATGCGCTTGAAGAACTTGCAGAAGAAGCTCGGGTTGGGGAAGTTTAGCTCCTCGGCTATCTGCGCTATCGGTGTGTTGCCGTATCTCAGCATTATCTTTGCGTTGGTTATCAGCGCGCGGTCTATCCATTCTTTTGCAGTTATTCCGCTGGTCTCCTTAATCACAACGCCGAGATAGCGCGGCGTTACGCACATCTTGTCGGCATAGAACGACAGAGCGTGCTCCTTCTTGTTGTAGGTGCTCACCAGCTGTATAAACCTGTCGAACATCTCCCTGTTGTGTGGCTTGTTGTGCTCGTCGGTGTCGTTGTGCTTGTTTTTCAGAAACTTATAGTAGTGGATCAGCGAATATATTATCCCGTCTATAGTTTCGTCAGGACAGTCTTTCTGTCGTGCAATCTCCCATGCCGACAGAAACATCCTGTCGGCAATGTTTATGTCGCTCTGTCCTGGTGTGGCCACAAAGTTATAGGCGTTGCGGTTGTATTCGCCCGGAATTTTTCCGCTGAACACCATGTTCATCTTCTCGTTGCTTATCATCATGCCGCACATCTCGAAGTCATCCGAAAAGTGGTTCACCTGTATTATGCTCCCTCTTCCTATGAATGCTATCGAGTTTTTCTCCAGTTTATAGTCTCTCAGGTTTATCGTTATGCTGGCTTCTCCCGCCTTGATAAATCCCAGGCGGCAGTCTTCTATAATATAAGGTGTGCCTGTCTGAAGCAGGTTACTGAACAGCTTGTGTCCTGTGCGCAGCATGCCGACGTCGCGGCCTATAATCTGTAGTGCGTTTTTCTGCTCGTCGATATTTCCTAGCATGGATTTTATCTCGGAGAATGAAAAACGTTCAGGATACATGTTGTTTGTCTTCATAAAACGTATTTTTTGAGTGCAAAAATAATGAAAATGTGGAATAAAGGCAATAAAATACTCATATCTACACCTTTTTTACGATATTTTAAGTACAAAAGGGACATTTTATAGCTTTATAGGATAATACTTGTAGTGTTATTATTTGCTACCTTTGCACTGTGTTCTTTTAGTTGCCTGTATTGCATTAGTTGCTACATCTTGCAGCGGGCTTATTGGTGTGAAATATTAATTATATGTGAATAACAGTGATATGAAACGTTTAATTGTTTTTATTGCGTTGGCCTTGTCGTTCGTGTCGGCCTTCTCTCAGATAACGCTCGACGAGTGCAGGAAGCTCGCCCGGGCCAATTATCCGCTCATAAAGCGTTTTCGCCTGGTTGAGCAGAGTCGCTCATTGTCGGTGAGCAATGCCTCCAAGGCATGGCTTCCGCAGGTTTCTCTCAATGCCCGCGCCTCTTATCAGAGCGAGGTTACGCGGCTTCCGGCAGACATACCGGGCGTAGAAATCAGTCCGCTTCCTAAAGACCAGTATGACGTCAGCGTTAATGTCAGTCAGCAGATTTACGACGGCGGCAGCGTCAGTTCGTCTAAGCGGCTTGAAGATGCGCGCAGCGACGTGGAGCGTGAGCAGGTCAACGTGGCCATTTATGATGTCTACGAGCGCATAGATCAGCTTTATTTCGGCATATTGCTCCTTGACGAACAGATAAGACAGATAAGGCTTCTGCAAGACGACCTGTCGCTGAGCTATCAGGCTATAAGCGGAATGGTGCGCGGGGGAGTGGCCAACCAGACCGACCTTGACGCCGTTAAGGTGGAGCAGGTGAAGGCCGTTCAGACAGAAACGGGTCTTGTTACGTCGCGTGCCACTTATCTGAAGATGCTCTCAACATTTATCGGCAAGCCGCTATCCGGCAGCGTGAGCCTTGTCCGTCCGGCTGAGTCGGATGTTTCGGGTATGGTCAACAATCGTCCTGAACTCGCCCTTTACAGTGCGCAGAACCGTCTGCTCGACCAGCAGCTCAAGAGTCTCGACACGTATCTGCGCCCGCGTTTAGGTCTGTTCCTGCAGGGCGGCTATGGCAATCCGGCACTTAACATGCTTAAAAACGGCTTTGAGGCTTATTATAAAGTTGGCGCGACGCTTACGTGGAACTTTGGTAGTCTGTATACACGTGCCAACGATAAGCGCAAGATTGAGACCGAAAGACTCAACATACAGGCCGAGCGTGAGGCTTTTCTCTTCAATACCGGCCTGCAGAGCGAGCTGCAGCGCGGCAACATAGAGAGTCTGCGCCGCCAGATCAGTCAGGACGACGAGATAATAGCCCTGCGTGAAAACATACGCTCAAAGGCTGATGTCAAGGTGGCAAACGGCACCGAGACCGTCAATGAGATGCTGCGCGACATCAATGCCGTAAGCGAGGCAAGGCTCACAAAGGCCTTTCATGAGATACAGCTTTTACAGGAAATATATAAACTTAAAAACATAAACAACTTTTAGCCGTATGAAAAAGTTTGCATTTATATTCTTGTCCGTGGCCCTTGCGGCATGTTCTTCGGGCAGTTCCGACTATGACGCCACGGGCATGTTTGAGGCCACAGAGGTGATAGTTTCTGCCGAGCAGAACGGCCGCCTGCTCTCGTTCATCGTAGAAGAGGGCGACCGCCTTCAGGTCGGCAGTCAGGTCGGACTAATCGACACCGTTCAGCTCCAGTTGCGCGCCTTGCAGCTCGGCGCCACAAAGGATGTGTATGCCACGCAGCGTCCTGACATAGAGACACAGATAGCAGCCACGCGTCAGGAACTGGCCAAGGCCGAGGCTGAGCAGCGCCGCTATGAGGCTCTGGTGAAGGACAATGCCGCCAACCGCAAGATGCTCGACGATGCAGTGAGCAACGTGCGTGTGCTGCGCCGCCGTCTTGCCGCTCAGCAGTCGTCGCTCGGCAAGAGCACAAGCAGTCTTAACAGTCAGATGACTGCCACAGAGATACAGCGCCGCGAGGTTATCGACCAGTTGCGCAAGTGTCATGTCGTGTCGCCCATCAGCGGCACGGTGCTCGAGAAGTACGCTGAGCAGGGCGAGTATGCCACAATGGGCAAGCCTCTGTTTAAGATAGCCGATGTCGTCGACATGAAACTCAGGGCTTATGTAACAGCCAGTCAGCTCAACTCGATAAAGATAGGACAGAAAGTTAAAGTCTATGCCGACGAGGGCGAGGACAAGCGACGTGAGTATCCGGGCGTGATAACGTGGATATCAGACAAGGCGGAGTTTACACCCAAGACTATACAGACGCGCGACGAACGCTCAAACCTCGTCTACGCGGTGAAAATTTCTGTAAGAAACACCGACGGTCTAATTAAAATAGGAATGTATGGCGACGTCAGGTTTTGATGCCGGTGGCATTGTATGGGCAGACGGTCTCTGCAAGAAATATGGCAAGACCGAGGCTCTCAGTCAGCTCTCATTCAGCGTTGACGAGGGCGAGATTTATGGCATCATCGGTCCCGACGGCGCCGGCAAGACCACTCTTTTCCGCATACTAACCACGTTGCTGTTGCCTGATGAGGGCAAGGCAGGCGTAGACGGACTTGATGTCGTGGCCGGCTATCGCGACATACGCCGCCGCATAGGCTACATGCCGGGGCGCTTCTCGCTCTATCAGGATCTTTCGGTCGAGGAAAATCTAAAGTTCTTTGCATCTGTGTTCAATACTACCGTTGAGGAAAATTATGCCCTTGTGGCTGATATCTACCGTCAGATAGAGCCTTTCAAGGACCGCAGGGCGGGCAAGCTGTCGGGCGGAATGAAGCAGAAACTTGCGCTCTGCTGCGCCCTTATCCATGCTCCGCGCGTGCTGTTCCTCGACGAACCAACAACGGGTGTCGACCCCGTGTCGCGCCGGGAGTTCTGGACCATGCTGAAAAAACTGCGCGATGAACACGGACTAACCGTGCTTGTGTCAACGCCATACATGGACGAGGCGTCGTGGTGCGACCGCATATCGCTGATGCAAGGCGGCCGATTTATGCAGACCGACACGCCGCATGGCATTGTTGAGGCTTATGCCGACAGACTGTTTGCTGTCATGGCTGCCGACATGCACGGACTTATGACCGGACTGAAGGCATGTCCGCTCGTTGGCACTTCGTTCTCGTTCGGTGCAGCCTATCATGTTACGCTCGCGCCAGGTGCAACCCCTGACGCCCTGCGCTCGTGGCTCACAGCAAAGGGCTACGCCGAAGTCGGCATAACGGAGATAAGCCCTTCGGTTGAAGACTGTTTTATGGCATTAATGAAAACATCAGAAAAATGACAGACGAAAAAGTTATAATAGCAGAAAACCTCACAAAGCGTTTCGGCAGTTTTGTTGCCACCGACCATATATCTTTCAGCGTAAGACGCGGCGAGATATTCGGATTTCTCGGTGCTAACGGCGCCGGCAAGACCACGGCCATGCGCATGCTCTGCGGACTGAGCCGCCCGTCGGAGGGCAGGGCAGTGGTGGCAGGCTTCGACGTTGCTTCGCAGGCAGAGCAGGTGAAGCGCCACATAGGCTACATGAGTCAGAAGTTTTCGCTCTACGACGACCTGACCGTGGCTGAGAACATGAGACTCTTCGGCGGCATATACGGCATGGGGCGCAGACAGATAGCCGAGCGTACAGCCGGCATGCTTGCCGACTTGGGGCTCGAGGGCGAGCGCAACTCTCTCGTAAAGTCATTGCCGCTTGGTTGGAAACAGAAGCTGGCTTTTGCGCTTGCCATATTCCATGAGCCGGAGATAGTGTTTCTTGATGAGCCTACGGGAGGCGTCGACCCTGTTACCCGGCGCCGATTTTGGGAGCAGATATATCAGGCTTCCGACCGCGGAATAACTGTGTTTGTCACCACTCACTATATGGACGAGGCCGAATATTGCGACCGAATGTCGATAATGGTAGACGGAAAGATCGAGGCTCTAGATACTCCCGCTGCGCTCAAAAAGAGCTTCGGGGCCGACAGTCTGTATGATGTGTTTTTCAGTCTTGCCCGCAGAGCCAGGCGCACTTAGGGCTGGGCGGTGTCAGTATTGTTTTTCGTGTTTATGATAATTATATGATATGAGACGGTTTATTTCTTTTGTCCACAAGGAGTTTTGCCATATCCTGCGCGACTGGCGCACCATGCTTATCCTGCTGGTTTATCCCGTAGTGCTGATAGTGCTGTTCGGGTATGCCGTCACCACAGAGGTTAAGAATGTTCGTGTGGCAGTGCTCGACTTGTCTCACGACGCTGTTACATCTAAGATTTGCGGGCATATTGCCGCCAGCCGTTATCTCGTCATGGCAGCCGCGCCTCACAGCCGTCCGGAGGTTGAAACCATGTTCAGGCGCGGCGACATAGATGTGGCGGTGATTTTCGAGAGCGGCTTTGCCGACAATATTCGCCATGGCGGCGATGCCCGTGTGCAGATACTTGCCGACGGCAGTGAGCCTAACCAGGCTGCCGTGCGTGTGCAGTATGTCGAGCAGGTGCTTGCGGCAGCCAAGAGCGATGTCGTGGGAGATGCCGTAGGCCGTGGCTTCACGATAGTTCCTGTTACGCGCATGCTCTACAATCCGCAGCAGAAAAGCGAATACAACTTTGTGCCGGGCGTTATAGGCATGATTCTGTTGCTTATCTGCGCCATGATGAGCAGCATAGCCATCGTGCGCGAGAAGGAGAGCGGCACCATGGAGGTGCTTCTGGCGTCGCCCCTGCCGCCGGCTTGTATCATCCTTGCCAAGCTAGTTCCTTACTTCGTGATATCCTGCATAAACCTTGCGGCAATACTGCTGCTGGCTTTCTATATGCTGCATGTGCCCATGGCGGGCAGCCTGATATGCTTTCTCGGCGTAACGCTGCTCTACATACTCGTGTCGCTCACGCTCGGACTGCTAATCTCTACGCTTGTCAGCACGCAGATTGCGGCCATGATACTGTCGCTGCTGCTCATTGTGCCCACCATCTACCTGTCAGGACTCGTGTTTCCGCTCGAGAGCATGCCGGCAGTTCTGCGCGACATCTCGGCCATTGTTCCGGCGCGGTGGTATATCGACGCGGCGCGCAAGCTGATGATTCAGGGGGCAGATGCCGTTTATGTGGCTGCCGACGCTGCCGTAATGGCTGTCATGGAGGCGGTTTTGCTTGGCGTATCTCTTAAATTGTTTAAAGTAAGATTATAACTGCGTTATGGTGATAAGATATTTGATAGAGAAGGAGTTTTTGCAGATCAGGCGCAACGCCATTCTGCCCAGATTGTTTGTCATGCTGCCTCTTGTCCTGCTCATAGTGGTTCCGTTTGCCGCCAATCAAGAGATAAAGAACCTTAAGTTCTGTGTCGTCGACAACGACCACAGCTCTTTTTCGCGGTGCCTTGTGCAGAAGATAGACGCATCGGCATATTTCTCGCTGGCAGACTATTGCGGCAGTCATTCGGCAGCCATGCGCAGCATAGACGGCGGCAGTGCCGACGTGGCTGTTGAGATAGGGCACGACTTTGAGCAGAATCTTGTAAAGACGGGCGTGGCAGACATTAATGTAGAGGCCAACGCCGTCAACGGCATGAAGGGCATGCTGGCTCAGGCATACATGCTTCAGATAATAGCCGACTATGCAGCGCAGCTTGGCGAGGAGCACGGCATTGATGCTTCGGGCGTGAGCCTTGCCGGAGCAGACGTCAGGCCGAGGTTTCTTTATAACGGACAGCTCGACTACAAGATGTTCATGATTCCGGCAGTTATGGCCATGCTTCTCACGCTGCTCATAGGCTTTCTGCCTGCGCTGAACATCGTCGGCGAGAAGGAGAGCGGTACGATAGAGCAGATAAACGTAACGCCGGTGGGACGGTTTAGTTTTATCTTCTCCAAACTGATACCTTACTGGCTCATAGGTCTGTTCATGCTTGCGTGGTCGGTGTTTCTTGCGTGGCTCATCTACGGAATGCTCCCGGCAGGCAGCATCCTGTTGCTGTTTCTCTATGCTACCTTGTTTCTGCTCATCGTGTCGAGTCTTGGTCTGATAGTGTCCAACTATTCGTCCACCATGCAGCAGGCGGCCCTGCTTATGTTCTTTTTCCTCGTGATATTCATCCTTATGAGCGGCATGCTCACGCCGGTGTCTGCCATGCCCGAGTGGGCACAGCTCATCACCTATGTCAATCCGCTGCGCTATTTCATCGAGGTGCTGCGGGCGCTCTATCTTAAAGGCAGCGGCTTTGCCGACCTTCAGATGCAGTTTTTCGCCATGCTGGCGTATGCCGTCGTATCGTGGACATGGGCTATATGCAGCTACAAGAAGAGTGCGTAGCCTTTTCAGCGTGGCATGCGGTATCTGGCTTTATCTTTCAGCCGCCGTTCCGCCCTGCCGCTATCGTGTTTGCTGCATCCTTTTGTTAAGGCCTTTGGATGTCTCGGCTCGATAGAACAATGGTTGATAAAATCTGTAGAGCAATAAGTATAATACTTTTTCCTAAAAAACTCGTCACTCGTCACATTTGCTTTTAACATATTGATTGTCAATGTGTTGCAGTGTGACGAGTTGGCGTTTCAACTCGTCACACTGCAGTGAAAATCCCGGTCAGCCAAAGTCACAAAAGGCATTTTTGAGATAAAAATACCATAATGTGATGAGTTGAAAATCCAACTCGTCACACTCTATCTTGTTGTGTTACAGATATTTACATGCCGATGTGATGAGTGATGAGTTTTTCAGAAAAACTTTTTTGTTTTTCTCCGCATATGTCCTTTCCTGATTTCGGTTGAATTCACACCTTTCTTTCCCTGATTAAGGTTGACTCCGGTTAAACTTATAACTGTTATTGGTTGACAAAGTTATTAAAAATTAGGGTTTAATGCCGTGTTGTGAATATCAGATTTTTATGACATTATCATCATTACCCCACGTTCTTGTCATATTGCTATTTATCCAAACAACGCTCCTTATTTTTCCAATATGTCCCCTTTTGCATCCTGATATGCCATGTTTCACATCGCAATATGCCGTCTTTCGCATGGCAAAAGGTGGCATATCGCATTACAATATTATTGTTTATGCGAGTAGCTTTATCAGCTTTATTTGTCGTTAATGCAGTTCTGGTTTCAGAGTTCTTTATAGAAAATAAAAAAGCAGGCTAAATCTAAAGACAGATTTAGCCTGCTTTTCAATAACAATGAGTGTTTTACAGCACAAGTTCAACCGGACAATGGTCGGAGCCGTATATCTCGGTGTGGATGCTTGCAGATTTTATTTTTTCTGTCAGGCGGTTTGACACGACGAAGTAGTCGATACGCCATCCTGCATTCTTCTCACGCGACTTGAAGCGGTAAGACCACCATGAGTAAATGCCTTCCTTGTCGGGATAGAAGTAGCGGAAAGTGTCTGTAAAGCCGCTTGCAAGCAGTTGGCTGAACTTGTCGCGCTCCTCGTCGGTAAATCCGGCGTTCTTTCTGTTTGTCTTCGGATTCTTCAGGTCGATTTCCTTATGAGCCACGTTCATGTCGCCGCACACTATTACGGGCTTCAACTTGTCGAGGCGCATGAGATATTCGCGGAAGTCATCTTCCCATTTCATTCTGTAGTCAAGCCTCTTCAGTCCGTCCTGAGAGTTTGGCGTATATACGGTTATCATGTAGAAATCTTCCATCTCGAGAGTTATTACGCGTCCTTCGTGGTCGTGCTCCTCTATTCCGAGTCCGTAGCTTACGCTGAGCGGCTTATGTTTAGTGAATATGGCTGTGCCGGAGTAGCCTTTTTTCTCGGCATAGTTCCAGTAAGACTCATAGCCGTCAAACTTCAGGTCGAGCTGTCCTTCCTGCATTTTTGTTTCCTGAAGACAGAAGAAGTCGGCGTCGAGCTGTTTGAATATGTCGCTGAAGCCTTTTCCCTCACAGGCCCGCAGTCCGTTTACATTCCATGAAATTAGCTTCATAATGATGAATGGTTTTATATGGGTTAAAAAATAAAGGGCAGACTTTGTTAAATCTGCCCTCATTTATACTTTTATCGGTTTCTATGTAAAATTAGAATTTTGCCATCTTTATGGCATCAATTGCACACTCGTCACCCTTGTTGCCCAACTTTCCTCCGCTGCGGTCTTTAGCCTGCTGCAGGTCGTTGGTGGTGAGCAGTCCGTAGATTACCGGAATCTCGCTCTTGGCGTTAAGACGTGCAATGCCGTAGGTTACGCCCTGACAGATGTAGTCGAAGTGAGGAGTCTCGCCTCTGATAACGCTTCCGAGGATGATTATTGCGTCATATCCGCCGTTGAGCGTCATCTGGTGTGCGCCGTAGATAAGTTCGAAACTTCCGGGAACTGTCTTTACGTGTATGTTTTCAGGCAGTGCTCCGTGTTTCTCGAGTGTCCTTACGGCACCTTCGAGCAGTGCTCCTGTTATTTCAGGATTCCATTCGGCAACGACGATGCCGAAGCACATGTTGCTTGCGTCGGGTACTTTACCGTAGTCGTAGTCAGAAAGATTGTGCAGTGCGGTAGCCATTATTTTACAGAAACTCTTTCAATATATTTGTCAATATCCTGCGAAACGGCAGAATTAAGATACTTTGTCTTTATATCCTGATAAATCTGCAGAGCTTCGCTCTTCTTGCCCTGACTCTCGAGAATCTCGCCGGCCTGGAGCAGGAATATAGGCGAAATGCTGTTGTTGGTGTTGTCGGCAGCCTCGCTGTCGGCCATGCTTGCAGCCTTCTTGAGATATTCAACGGCCTTGTCGAGCTGCTTAACGTGTGCGTAAGCATTGCCAAGTGCAGCTACGGCAGAGGGGCTTATCATCTGATCATCGGCAGGAGAGAACTTGTCGAGATATGTTACTGCGTCGTTCCATTTGTCGAGGTTTGCATAGCATAGTCCTGCATAGAGGTTTGCCAGGTTGCCTGCATCTGTGCTGCTGTAGTCAGATGCAATGTTTACGAATCCGACATATCCGGCTCCGTCTCCCTTCAGCGCCTTGTCGTATTGCTGATTAGAGAAATACTCCTGACCTTTAGCCAGTGCTGTGCTTGCTTCCTGCTCTTTTGGGCCTGAAACATAGGTCTCATAGCAGATGATACCTGCTACAACAAGGATAATCGCCACGATGGCGATTGAGATTGTTTTCTTATGTCTCAAGAAAACAGCCTCTTTCTGGTTGAGGGCGTCGTTCATTGTGCCCTTCTGTTCATTAAGATTTGCCATTTATATTTATTTTTATAATTAGCGGTTTATAAAGCGTGGCAAAATTACGTAAATTATCTGGTATTGTGAAATTTATTACATACTTTTTTTGTTTTTCATTGATAAATCGAGTAACTTTGCATGACAAAAGCAGCATTGGGCAATCGTAAATGTGTTATTGCCGGTATATGATTTTTATTGCTGTCCTCAAGTTGATAATTTGTCGGTAAATATGTTTTTAAAGAAGATATCCATAGTCAATTATAAGAACATCAGGGAGGCCACTCTCGACTTGTCGCCCAAGATGAACTGTTTCATAGGGCATAACGGCGAGGGAAAGACCAACATGCTTGATGCTGTATATTATATGTCGTTCTGCCGCAGCGCTTACACAACGAGCGACGCCAACGTGATACGCCACGGTGAGGATTTCTTCGTGTTAGATGCTGTTTATGTAAACGATTATGGCGATGAGGATTCTGTGTTTTGCGGCATGAAGCGCGGCTCAAAGAAGCATTTTAAGCGTAATAAGAAAGAATATAAGAAACTGTCGATGCATCTAGGCATGATACCTCTGATATTTGTCTCGCCGTCGGACACGGTGATGATTGAGGGTGGGAGCGAAGAGAGACGCCGGCTTATGGATGTGGTTATTTCGCAGTATGACAATTCTTATATCGATGCCCTTAACCGTTACAATAAGGCTCTGCAGCAGAGAAATACGCTGCTTAAGACAGAGGAAGGGCCTGACATTGAATTGTTGTCGCTGCTTGAGGAACAGATGGCTTTTTACGGAGAGGCAATTTATAACAAGAGAAACGACTTTATAGCCGAGCTGACTCCTTTGTTTCAGACGTTTTACAGCCGGATCTCTCAGGATAAGGAAGAGGTTTCGTTGGGCTATGTGTCTCATTGTCAGCGCGGTCCGTTGCTTGATGTTATCCGTCGCGACCGCATGAAAGACCTTGCCGTGGGCTATTCTCTTCATGGTGTTCACCGCGATGACCTTGAAATGCTTATTGGCGGATATCCGATAAAGCGTGAGGGCAGCCAGGGACAGAACAAGACTTTTGTCATAGCCCTGAAGCTGGCTCAGTTTTACTTTCTTAAGCGCACTGGCTCAAAGACCACTCCGATACTGCTTCTTGACGATGTGTTCGACAAACTGGATGCACAGAGAGTGGAGCAGATTGTGAAGATTGTTGCGGGAGACGAGTTCGGGCAGATTTTCCTGACAGACACCAACCGCGACCATCTCGACCGTATATTAAGCAGTTCGTCGCTTGATTACAGGCTCTTTTATGTTGATAACGGCGACATTATGCCAAAGGAGGTTGCCGATGTTTAAACGTGATGTTCAGACTCTGGCGGATATCCTGCAGAAATGTTTGAGGCAGGACGGACTAGAAACGCCACTGCAGCAGAAGCGTCTCATCGACTCGTGGGATAAGGTTGCAGGTAAGGTTATTGCCGGATATACGGCAGAAAAGTTTATCAAGAACCAGACATTGTTCGTCAAGATTCTTAATCCGGCGCTGCGTGCCGATCTTACGATGATGAGAGACAGACTTGTGAAAAATCTGAACATGGAGGTGGGCGCCAATATCATTGTCGACATAAAGTTCTTCTGATATCTTTTTTCGCATGCCGCATTTCGGCATGTGTAGTGATGTGCTGATTGCTTTTCAAAAACATGGCAGCAATCAGATTGCGTCATCATTTTGCAGCAAGCCTATTCTTGCTTGTTAGAACTTTCGCGTATTTTTAAAATCATCGGTACGATTTCTTTGTAAATCTTTTTATCGCCGCGGATGTTTCTCAGAAGCAAGTCGCATGCTTTTTCGCCTGTAAGATGCGCCTGGTCCATTATAGCCGAAAGCTTTGGCGTTACAAAGGCAGACGACTCTGCTTCGGTAAAGCCTATGATGGCTACGTCCTTAGGTATGTGCAGTCCGAGGGTCTTTATTGCGTCAAAGGCAGCATAGGTTATGATGTCGTTGAAGGCAAGGATTGCGTCGGGCCTGTCTTCGCGTTTTAGCAATTTCAGAGTTTCGTTTCGCGCACTTTCGTAGTCGATGTTGCCGTTGATGACAATAGAGCGGTCAATGGTGATGTTTCTTTCGCGCAGAGCCTCCAGGTAGCCGTGTTTGCGGCGCTTAACCATGTCGAGATGTGTTGGTCCGCCGATAAATGCGATGCGCTTGCTGCCGGTGTCGATAAGGTGGCGTGTAGCCTGAAGTGCGGCTTCATCTCCGTTTGACACGACAGATGAGAATATGTCAGGAAGGCAAGTGCGGGCAAAGAATACCAGCGGTATACCCATCTTGTTGATTTCTGTGAAGTGAGAATAGTCTACAGTATCTTGCGCCAGACATGCTATAATGCCTTCAACGTACATGCTGACAAAGTTGTCAATGGCTTTTTCTTCTCTAATATGGTCTTCATGGCTGTTGGCTGCCACAACGGCATATCCGGCCTTCGTTGCAAAATCTTCTATTCCGTCGAGTACGGCCGCATAATAATGTGTAACCAGATTCGGCACAACTACGCCTATTACTTTGGGCTTCTGTTGCCTCAGGCTTTGTGCGAATGGGTTAGGGCGGTAGTTGAGCTTCTTGGCAAGCTCTTGTACGCGAGTTCTCATTTCCTCACCTACTTCGTGGCTGTTTCTTAATGCGCGCGACACTGTCGCAATGCTGACTCCCAACTGTTCAGCCATTTCTTTTAAAGACGTTCTGCGTGCTGCCATTGCTACCTGTGTTTGTCGAATTGTTGAAGGAATAGTTAAATGATTATTGCAAATGTAATCAAAAAAAATAAAATACGCAAACGTTTACGTAACTTTAATAAAAATCGCTCAAATAGCAATGGTTCATTGCCGGATTTATGGCATACTGAAGGTTATGTGTAGATGTAAAGACGTTGCTGACAGTGGTGAAATATTGTTTTAAGGAGCACTATTGAAGCGTGTAGACTGATACCGGGATTTGTGCCTGCGGCATCGGTTGTGGGTATGACAGTTTTCTGATGTCCGGTCAGATGGTGAGTATATTGTTTCTCCCATTTTGGGCAGAATGTGTGAAAAAGCACAAACCCTTAAGCCGTTCTGTAGTTAGCTTAAGGGTTCGGGCTATGTCGAGACAATTTAATTTATACCTTTGTTGCAGATAAGGAGATTACATGGGCAGAAGCTCTTCGCCTTCAAGTTCACATGAAGTGAATCCCATTTCTTTTGCTTTTTCTTTGTTGAATGCAAAGTATGTGGCTTTACCTTCCGTGCATATCTCGCCTTTTGAGTTTTCGAGCGTAACCTCAATAGTTACCAGGTTGCGTCTTTGTTCGGCTATGTGCGCCCTCAGCGTGATTTGCGGTTCTGTTGTCATTACCGGCTTCTTGTATCTTATTTCGAGATGAGTGGTCATTCCGCTTGTCTGCAGTTTTCTGAAAATCACCCATCCGGCTATCTCGTCAATGAGTGTGCACAATATGCCTCCGTGCATGGTGTCTATCCATCCCTGATAGTGGGTCTGCGGTTTCCAGAAGCTTATTATGTCGTCGCCGTCTTCAAAAAACTCCATATGTACACCTATCGGATTGTCGGGGCTGCATCCAAAACAGTTGTATCCTTCCTTATCCATCCATGGATTTTTAATCTTTCTCATAGGCAATAAATTATTTATGGTTGTTATCTGATTTCAGTGTCACCATGTCTTAGAACGTAAGTCGCATCATAAGCCTTACGCCGTTCTTGGTTGCTGTAGGCAGATGGTTGTAGTTCAGACGGTGTACATACTGAATATGTATAATCTTGAATATGTTGTGGATTCCGGCAATTAGCTCAATATACGGACGCTTGCTGTCCATTATGTATGAACCTTCCGGGAATTCCATTAACATACCGTCGCCTGCGTTTGCTGCCAGGGTAGGGTTGTTCTTGTCGGTAAGTGTGCCCCAAAGGCATTTTATGCCAAGCCACTCGCGCCACTTTAGTTTCTTGAGGAGCGGTATGCGGTTGAATATCTTTCCGTTCAAGTCCCACGATATGTCAAGGCTTGCGTATCTGTCGTTAAGGAACTCCATGTTGTTTATCAGGTTGAATGTTTCGTCACTGATGATATACGACAGGTTGGCGGCCGGCATTATGAGCAGCGGGAACGGCACCTTGTTCCATTGTATGCCGCCTTTTGCCAGGATGTCAATCTTTCCCCAGCTGTTCAGCCACAGGCGCTTGTATATGCTTGCTTCGGTGAAGTTGTAGTCGTAGTCGCCTCCGAGGAAACCTTTTATACCTGTGGTGTGCGACAGTGTGAATACTGGTGCGTCAAGGTTCACGGGCAGACGGCGCTGCTTTGTATTTATGAATGTCTCACCCGGAGCATATCTCAGTTCAATGCGTGCCTCGGTTGTCCTGAATTTTCCCTGTCCGATCATGGCGTCTTCCATGCCGACCATAGACAAAGGCTTGAAGAAAAGGTCGCCGCAGGCTTCGTTCTCTTCTGTCTTCAGGCTTATGGTCGTTCTGAATCCCCATTCCTCTTCACGTTCGAACGAGAGCTGCTGGCGGTTGTAGAACATCATTTTTTCAACCTTAGTCCATTTCAGAGCCGTGAACACGTTATCCTTGTCGGTGTGCATGAATTTGTCTGAAGGTGAACATACGTCGTAAGTAGAAGTGAATGTCAGCGTGCGTTTCGGGAACTCTCGCGGAAGATATTCCTTCTTGTTAAACGAGTATGTCAGCTCGCCTTTGTAATAGTTCTTGCGGCTGTCCCATCCGCGTGCATAATATCCAGACAGGAACCAGTGCGGGTTAAGGTTAGCCGTTGTCTGTGCGCTGATACGAGTGCGCACTCCGTCGATGAAGTTAGAGCTTATCATCGTGTTGATGGGTCCTATGTCAACCTTGCTCGGATGATTCTGACTTCCTGTCTCAACAAAGTTCTCTATGAATGCCCTTACACCAAAGATGATATACTTGAAGGCTTTCTGCTGACTCAGGTTGTTGATGAATGCATCCATCGAACTTTCACTTTTTGTCAGCTCCACGCTTCGGTATTTGTCCCAGAAAGCTTCGTCGCGCATCATGGCATTAGACTCATGCAGCACTTTCGTCTTGCCCTTAAACAGCTTGTCGGGCAGTTCGTCAAAGGCATAGTCGCTCATTCGTGTTGTTCGTATGACTATGGCTTTGGTTAGGAACTTGGCTATCGACATTTCAACGAACATGTCGTCGGTTGTCAAAGCCCAGTCACCTTCGGGCAGGCGGGTGTATTCCTGTATAATCTGAAGATTGTCGACAAAGTTGACGTCGCTTTTCTTTGGAAGCGTCAGGTTGCATCGTTTAACGTGCAGCGTTGAGTCGGCCAGAATCCATATTTCGCCCCTGAATCCGAAGTCCTGCTGGTTGTTGGGCAGGAACTGCAGATGGAAACACTTGTCTCTGTCAACGTATACGGTGTCGACAATGTAGAAACGGTAAAATGATATGGCGTCCTTGCCGATAGGGCTTGTAAACGGATATTGCAGCAGACGGATCTGGTCGTCATACAGGTCTACGTCTGTGAATACGTCTTTTAGCACGTTGTTCAGGATGTCTCCTGTCTCAATCAGGTCGTTGACACCCGATGAACTTTGTCCCATTATTATCGACTTCTCGGTCTTCGGGTCTTTCCTGTATATGTTTCTTGTAACTGTCTCGTCGACAGACAACGGCAGAATGAGCTTGTTGTTGTACGGACAGGTCTCAATCTGGTTAATCAGCCATTTTTTCTTTTTCAGTTTTTCGTTCTCAAGCTCGGTAGGCTTTATGTCGTTTATGGCGAACGTTATTTTCTGATATTTGTTAAACTGATAATAGTCGTGGTTGGCAAGGTCGGTGCGTTTCTTAGCCGCAATGACACGCTTCATCAGCTCTACGGCCGGATTATTCTTGCGGCTGTATTTGCTTCGCTTCGTCTTCACCGTTACGCCTTTCAGCTGCTTGGTGTCAGTTTTGAGCGTGATTTTCATTTCTGAAGGCGTGTTCGGGCCTATCAGAATGGTGAGTTCCTGATATCCAACGGCGCTGAACGTAAGCTTCTCACCGTTAAGACGCTTTATAGAGAAGCGTCCGTAGGCATTTCCCGACGTTGCAATCTTCTCTTTTTTATATTGCACGCTGGGAAACGGAATGGTGTCGCCGGTGGATTCTTCAACAACAACACCTGTTATTGTCTGTGCGCCTGCTGCCTGTGCCAGTATTAAAAGAAGTAATATCAGAATATTTTTCATTATATGATTTTCTGTTTATTTTGAACCGTTGTTGTTTTTAGCGTATGAAGGGTCCGGTGTCCTTTGCTTTAAAGAATCTGACTCAGGTCGGTTATGATCTTGTCAGGTATGGTCTCATCATATTTTTCGTCGGTCCAGCCTTCGCCTTTGAACCATATAGTCTTGCATCCGGCTTTCTTGGCAGGTGTGATGTCCTTGTAGAAGCTGTCGCCTACTACGGTTGTGTTGGCGGGATTTAGCTTCAATGCCTCTACGCCGAGAGTGAATATGCGCGGGTCGGGTTTGCGTATGCCAACGACGGCCGACTCTATAATATTAAGAAACAGATTGTCGAGTCCGAACTCCTTAAGCACCACGCTGATGTTGCCGTAGAAGTTGCTCACGAGCACCATCGGATGATTCTCGTTTATGCGGGTCAGCACCTCGCGGCTGTGACTCGTCTCTCTCTTCACCTCTTCATAAAGGTCTTCGAGTATGGTCTTATGGCTTTTTACATATTCATCCTCTGACACGTTCCAGTAGCCTTCTGCCATGAGATATTCCATCTCTATGCGCAGTTTTGTGTCGAGCGTTTTGTGGAAAGTGTATTCAGGCTGAATTATGGGGTGTGAGCCTAATGTGCGTTCAGCATGAACGTATGCCTCGCGAAACTGTTCTTCAGTTACAGGTATGTTGTGGCGGCTGTAGGCATGCCATAGCACCTTGCCCCAGTGGCGGCCGACTGTGTCGAGCGTGCCGCCGTAGTCGAAGATATATCCTTTTGTCATTGAATCTTTTTTGTTATTTTCTTGCACAGTGATTCATGCTTCTTGTGCATGTAGATATATAGAATGTTCATCAGCGTTATCTCTATGAGCATGTACACCCACGGGCAGCCGAGCAGGCATGTAACGTAGATGCATATCGCACGCGTGTTGAAAGTCAGGATGTTGGTGTACTTCATCAGCGGACGGCTTCCCTCAAGAAACTCCTCTCTGATGTCGGCCGGCACCTGCGATGCGCTGCCGTATTTTTCTTTCATCACCTTTATCATCTTCTGAAAAGCAGGCGAACGTTTCTCCTGACTCTTGCAGTAGTTGGCATAGTTGTAGTAGAACAGATGCTCGAACAAGGCTCCGCGCTTGGGCAGCGACTTGTATATCTTTATCTGACTTTCGTAAGTGTCGAGTTCGCTGCCTTCCTTGCCTTTAAGGAAAAACAGGTGTATCTGACGGTAATAGTCGGAAAGCGAGCTCTGAGGCGAATGGCACATCACTCCGGCTATGAAGGCAATGACCCATATCCACAGGCCCCATTGTATGTCAAGTCCGGGGATGGTCTGTCCCATCATGCGGTATGAAAGGGCTGCATATATCGCAAAGAACCACACGTCTCCTGAGAAGCCGTCGAGCACTCGGCCAAGAAGCGTCTTCTGTCCTGTAAGGCGTGCAAGCTGTCCGTCGGTTGAGTCGCAGAAGTTGGCAAACATAAGCAGCACGATGCCTGCAATGTTGTGCATTATGTCTGTGTATGAGAACATCCATCCGGCACCGACGCCCAAGAATATTGACAGTATTGTTATCGTGTTAGGGTGAACGCCTAGCTTCTTCCACATCAGGGCGAACATCAGTCCGATGGGGCGCGTGAAGTGAACGTCGAGCCACTCTTCCGTATCTTGTGATTTCAGTGATGCGTTAAGCATCTCTTTAAAATTGCTCATAAGTTTCTTTCTGTTTTTTATAACGTTACATCTTTTTGCAGATTATCTCTGCCATAGCCTCGGCTGCCTCTTCGCGGCATCTTGAAAAGCTGGGCCAGTCGTTAAAGTCTATTATTGCATACGAGCCGTCCTCGCGCACAATGCAGTCGCCTCCGTATATGTCGATGTTTATCAGCGATGCTGCCTTCTCGGCGTCGGCCTTAAGGTGTGCGGTGTCAAACTCATAGTGGGCAGGCTTGCCGTTGACACGCTCGTCGCCGAATTTCGACACGCCGTCGTCGCCGGGATAATATGTCCTGAAAAAGTCGGTGCCCCTGACGCCGTAGAACTTCACGAGGTCGCCCATGACGTGTGCGGTTGCCACAATCTGCGTTATGCCTCTTGCCGCAAAAACGGCTATTTTGTTGTCTCTTTCAGTCTCGTCTGCCGCGAACACCACGTCGTCTTTGCTCTGTGCAGCTTCGTCGCCGCGCTTAATCCAGTAGCCACTGTTGCCGGTGAGCGGTGCCACGGGTATGCCGTTGTTGCGCATCACGCTGTCTATGTTGGCCCTTGCGCATGCCCTTACGCCTTCGGGCGAGTTGATTACCGTTGTGCCTAGACGCTGCTGTTCCTCCAGAAAGTTTAGCGTAGAGCTGAGGCGTCCCATGGTAAGAATCATGTCAGCGTGTCCGCATTCGCCCAGTTGCTCTTCCTTTACGGCTGTTGTTTCGTGCCCTTTTGCCTGAAGTCTTGAGCATACGGCGTCCATTATGGCCTTGTCTTTTTCAACGGAGTTAGGTGAGAACTTTTCGGCACGGTATATAGCTATCACCTTCTTCATGACTCTCCGTTCAAAAACTTTTCAGCCTTGGCTATGTCGCCGGCATGGTCAATGTCGAGCACCTTGCTGAAGAGCCTTGCCTTCAGGCGGCATCCTGCTGCAACGAGCGCGCGCTGAAAGTTGCGCATGCGGCTGTCTCCGCGTTCTATACACTGCCGCAGGATGGTTATTGCTCCGGGGGTAAGTCCGTAGATTCCGCCGGAAATAAGCTTGCAGCCGTTCTGCTCGTCGAAGAATCCCGTTATGTTCATGTCGCTGTCTGCTCCTACATACAGCGGCTTTTCGTCGTCGATAAAGTCGGTTACGCCCATCATTCCGTCGGCTGTTCCGTTCTCAACACATTCGTTAAACTCTTTGATGTATTGTGCAAATTCTTTTTCGTGGAATATAGTGTCTACCGTGGTCAGGCAGAACGGGCCGTCTTCAAGATATTTGCTTATTTCGTAGAAGCTGTGCATCGAGCTCGGCGTGCTCTTCACTATATATTCAAGCGGCACGGCTGTTCCGTTAAGACCTTTCTCCTTCAGCTCTGCCAGATGCTGGCTGACGGCAGTCATGTTGCTGTTGCATATTACGATTATTTGTTCCGCGTGGTTATCCATGAACACGCTAATCAGCCGGTCAATCAGGCAAACGCCGTTGACTTTGACCAGAGGTTTGGGGGCATTTACGCCCTCTTTTGCCAACCGTGAACCTTCGCCGGCGGCAATAATGGCATATTTCATAAAGATATCTTTTTACTCAATGAGTGCGCAAAGTTAGCCATTATTGGTGAAAGTAGAAAACTTTTTAGTGTATTTTTGTTTTTGCATAAAGGTTATAATTACAATATCTTAGCCGCATTTCCGCTCTGAATGTGCCTAAAATTAATGTGTTTGAATATCCTTGTTATTTTATCTGCATATCAGTGTCATTAATAAAATTTAATATGTCGGCAGGTCTGTTATTGTGGTTTGTGCCGTTCTGTAATGTCGTCAAGCGGCGGCAATGACGTTCGTTTATATATATATATATTAGGTGTGGCAGCACTGGTAGCAGCTGTATCAGCCTGCATTTCAGATAGTATATTCATCATTTGTGTCATGCACGGCATGGAGTGTGTGGTGACCTTATAGTATAAAGGATGGTTATGGATTGATGAGGCGCTTGTGCTTGCCGTACATCATATTGCAATATGTCTGCCGGATAATCATAGCAAAGTGTCAGACGGATTATGTCTGAGTTTTTGTGTGAAATAGAAATGCTTTGCCGTTCATATCAGTGCTTTTGGTAAAGCATGTTTACAAAATACGGCAAATGTTACGTTTCTTTTTGTAAAAGCATGCCTTTTACCGTTCCAAAAGCCACGTTTCTGACTTCAAAAGCAGTGAGTTTGCAGTGCATTTTGCTGCCTTTTATATGGATTTTATGTGATGATTTGTTGCACAGATTGCCAGGATTTGAACTAACACGCTGATTTAATATGCTTTACGTCTGCACACTATTTCTGCGCTATTTTCGGATAAATGATTTTAATTTTCAAATACCCTCGTTGTGCAACGTCGACAAAAATCATAATGAAAGCATATGGCGACAGATGCTTTCATTATGGTTGGGGTTAAAAGTAATGTAGTTGAAAAAATATTAGGTCATGATGCCTGTATATAAAATATTTCGCTATCTTTGCCGTCGGCGGTAGTGCCCGTTTCTCTTTCTGTTATGTCATACGCCGATTGTTGGCACGTGTATATGGGCAGACAGAGATGTGGTGCAAGCTAAAAACCTTTCGGTGTTTCGGCTCATTGCGAGTAAACATTGTTTGTTTTATTTGATATTAACCTCTAAAATTTTAAGGTAATGAGAAAAAATGTTATTCTTACGGTCATTGCGCTCATGATGTCTTTATCTTCGGTCATGGCTCAAGACAAGGTTTATCAGTTGTCGAGTCATATACTTGACATTAACACCGGTCGCCCTGCGCAGGGCGTAAAGATTGTGTTGTCTAAGCTGTCAGGTGAAAATAACTGGAGCGTCATGGAGGAAAGGACTACCGACGGGAACGGACGCGTTAAGGATTTTCTTGAGAAAAGGACAGGTGCAGACAATCGTGGCGTGTATAAACTTACATATTACGTTGCCCCGTATTTCGAGTCACAGGCACAAGACACTTTCTATCCATTTATCGACGTGGTGTTCGAGATAAAGGACGATAGTCATTACCATGTGCCGATAACGCTTTCGCCTTACGGATATTCTACTTATCGGGGCAGCTGAACCCGGCGCAATCTGCGCCTTCATGCAGGTATGTCTGCTGCTTTTCTTATGGCATTATGTGCAGATCTGATTGCCGCATATTGCTGATTAATGTTTTCTGCCGGTGTGTGTCAGTCGTCCGGGTCTTGTTTCAGACAAGATATTCCGGCGATTAAGGGAGTAACACATCCGGCAGAAAACATTTTGGTAAATAATTATTCTTCAGTATTTATGCACACATCCGCTCGGTGCTTATCTCACATTTACGCTCCCTGATCCGGTTACGCTCTCATCATGTTTATCCACCTTGCCTTGAATGTCGATAGAGCCCGAACCTGTTATTTTGCTTTTTGCATAGCCGATGTTGGCATTGTTAAGCTCTATTGAGCCCGATCCGGTTATGCTGCCGGTAACGTTTTTAATAGTTGCGTTGCTGATGCTTATCGAGCCAGAGCCAGGAATGCCCATGTCGCTTTGTGCCGTAGTGAGACTGTTTATTTCAATGCTTCCGCTGCCCACGACGCCTATTGACGATTCGTTGCATATTATGCTGTTGATAGAAATGTCTCCGCTTCCGGTTATCTTCAGCTTCAGCCTGTCGGTGTCGATGCCCTCTTTGGCGCTGAAGTTGCCTGAGCCGAGAACAGACACGCCTCTTATGTTGGGCGAGGTTACATATACGTTGACATCCTTGCGCGGATTTCTGAGCAGCGACATCAGTGATATGCTTTTCGACTCTTCCTTGATGTGCAGCGTGTTGTCCTTGCTGTATATCTTCATCCGTTTAATGTCTTCCTCATTTCCTGATACTTTTACAGAAGTTTTGTTCCCCTGTATGAAATAGACGTTGTTGCTTCCTTCAATGCTGATGTCGGTAAAGTCGTTCACGTTTATGTTTCTCTCTACATAATTTTCACTGTTCTTTACGGCATTCTCCGTCTTGCATGCCTGTAGCGCAATGGCCATCAACGGCAATAAAAGTAGTCTGATATTCATATTCTTCATATTTTTATTTTGTTCTTTATATCATTAAGACGTAACAGAAGCTGAAAAAGTTGCACGCCATCAGACTTTTTTTCAGGATTAATAAATAATCTGGCAAGTCAGACTATGAATCCCGTCGGACGTCGGTCAGTATGTTGTTCTGCTCACTCTGCATATTGATGCTGTTGTCAGTCTTTTAATTTCCTTGGTTGTCTTGCGGTCTGCTTTTATTTGCATAGGCAGTTATGCCGGTAAAGAAAGCAGGTGCTTGCCTGCTTGATGCAGCGTATAAATACGGCAGGATGACAACGGCTGGTCAGGATAAAAAACGAAAAAAGGTTGGCTCAGGCCTTACGGCCGTTGCCAACCCCAGTTTAAACAGTTTTGATTATCTGAGAATATTATTATTGTCTTTCCTCAAGAAACTTTCTTGCGGCGCGCAGCTGATGGCGCATGATGCTGACAAACTCTTGGCTCTCCTGCAGAATGTTAAGATAGAGCAGCGACACTTTCAGGTTTGTGCTGTTGTCCTGATACATGTGGTCTATCACATTCTTGCGCATTGCAGACAGCTCTTCCTTAAGTTCCTCTGCTATGGCGAGAGTCTCCTGATACAGGTCGTATCTGTTGGTCGAAATCATCTGCTCTGTGTGGTTCATCAGTTCGCTTATCTTGCGGCGCACGCTTTCAAGCTCGTTGAGATAAACCTTAGGCAGCGGGTTGAAGTTGTTGTCAACGTGCTCCTTTATAGGGTCGAGCATACGTTTCAGACAGTAGATAAACTGCTGGTTGCTATTGGCTCCCAGATGGAACCATGTGTTGCGCTCGATAGCTATGTCTCCCGGTATGCGTCTCATTGCAAGAAGTTCCTTGCGGCGGAATTTCTTCAGCTGCGACTGCTCTTCTTTCAGTGCGCTTCCGCAGTGGCGCAGTTCGCGCAGGCTCTCGTTGCTGATGCCTTCAACTATGCGGTTGTACTGCTCAAGGGCAAATCTTGTTACGAAGCTCTGTGTGCGGGCAACATGCTTTGACAGCAGATCCCATACAATCTCTTTGTCCTTTGTGCGCATCATCAGCTGGAACACGTCGTCTTTCTTCTCCTCCTTCACCTTCTTTGCATAGTTGCGGTTGCTTCTCCAGAGCAGGTAGATGTCGAGGCACATGAAGGCAATCATTACGATGAATCCGCCGAAGTGCATCAGGGCACATACTATTGCGCAGACTGCAAAGGCAACGCCGGCTGTTACGAACCATCCGCCGATTACTGATATTACACCTGTTACGCGGAACACGGCGCTCTCGCGGCTCCATGCGCGGTCGGCAAGTGAGCTACCCATGGCAACCATGAATGTAACGTATGTTGTTGAAAGAGGCAATTTATAGTTTGTACCAACTACGATGAGCAATGCTGCAAGCACCAGGTTGACAGCTGCACGCACCTCGTCGAATGCTGCGCCCTGAGCAAGTATCACTTCTTCTTTGTTGAATCTGCTGTCAATCCATTTGATGGCTTTGGCAGGTATTATCTTTGATACGGTTTCGCCGATGTCCTGTGTGGCTCTTACCATACTGCGTGCCACGCGTGATGATCCGAACATTTCGTCGCCCTCATCCTGACGGCTCAGGTCAACGCTGGTCTTAACCACGTTCTGTGCCTTCTTTGATGTGGCCATTGCTATGATCATTATGATTCCGGCAATAAGCAGATAGAGCAGGGGACTCTTGGCTGATGTCATGAGTGAGTCCATCATGAATGAGTCGTAGTTGCCGTGACCGTTGGCAAGGAAGTCGTTAAGAGAGTCGAGACCGGCAAGAGGCACACCGATGAAGTTTACAAGGTCGTTGCCTGCGAAAGCCATGGCAAGGGCGAATGTGCCGAGAAGCACAATCAGCTTGAACACGTTGATGCGCAGAAGATGGATTATCTCCATGAGTATTGTTGAGGCTATCAGTGTGATAATCATCAGCATTGATGTGTTCTCCTCAATCCATGTACGCGCTGTCTCAGCGATATACGGCGACTTGCCGATACCCTTGATAAGGATGAAGTATGTAAGTGTTGTGAACGCTATACCGCCGAATATGGCTATTGTGTAGCGCAAGTGTTTCTTGTAGTTGAATGTAAAGATCAGTCGTGAAATCCATTGCACGATAATTCCGAAGAAGAAGGCGATGGCCACCGACACGAATATGGCAATGATTACGCTCAGCGCCTTGTCGCTGTTAAGCAGGTCGTAGATGGTGAGTGACGGATCGGCATGCATCTTCAGCATAGCCAGGATGAATGTACCTCCGAGAAGCTCGAACACAAGCGATACTGTGGTTGACGTAGGCATACCGAGAGTGTTGAACACGTCGAGTATGATGACGTCAGTAACCATTACGGCCAGGAATATCGTCATTACTTCCTGAAAGGTGTAGTTCTCCGGCCTCATTATGCCATGGCGTGCCACGTCCATCATTCCGGCGCTCATCACGGCTCCGATAAGTACACCGACGGAGGCAACTATCAGCACCGTACGGTATTTGGCTACCTTGGCGCCAATGGCCGAGTTTAAAAAGTTAACCGCGTCGTTGCTGACGCCAACAAACAGGTCGAAGACTGCAAGCAAAAGCAGAAATGCGACAATTAAAAAATAAATTTCTGTCATAAACTGTAATTTGTTATGAGTGATTCCGTTTTATTTCACGCTGCAAAAGTAGAAAATACGTGTTACAGCGGTTTTAAACAGATGTTTCATTTGTGTTACAATTATGACATTGCGCACTTTTTTTGTCGTATTATATAATAAGGTATACCTTTGTGTTTTGTGGCGGCAGCGTTGTGTTATATTGATTTTTTGCAGGTTAAGGTGATAAGAGTTCCGAATAGCACTGTGCCTGTGATAACGGCATAAGGGCCGGCATGGCTGAGTCTTTTTGCGTTATGAGTCAGACCGCTTGACCATGCCGGCCCTTATGCGCCGATGTTGCAGACGTTGCATTACACCCTCTGCTCGGTGTTGTTCAGTTTCAGCATGTTTTCGGGCACGCTGCTTTTTATTGTATCTATGAGCATGTTGAGCACGGCATGCCTTACGAAGCTCTTTGTCGTCATCATGATAATCTCTCTTGTCGGTATGGGGATGGCGAAGGGGCGTATCAGTTCTCGCTGCCTGTCGGAAAGCTGCGGCAGGGCAAGTTCGGGTATGAAAGTTATGCCCTTGCCGTTCTCAACCATGCGCATGAATGTCTCTATGCTCCCCAGGCTATATGTTGTCTTGCTTGTGCGTGCCTCCTTAAGGTCGCAGAATTTTACCAGCTGGTCGCGGAAGCAGTGCCCCTCGTCGAGCAGCCATATAAATTCGTTGTTAAGGTCGGCCGTGCGTATGCTCTTTTTCTCAAACAGCCTGTCCTCGCGCGACACGTATGCAATGAACTGCTCGTAGAAAAGTGTGGTAGATGCAAAATGTTCCATGTTGTCCAGCCTTACCAATATGGCCGCATCTATTTCGGCCCTTGCGAGGGCTCTTTTTATTTCTTCGGTCTTCATCTCTATGACCTTTAGCTCCATTTCAGGGTGCTGCGATGTAAGCTGCGGAAAGAAGCGCGGCAGCAGATAAGGCGCTATGGTGGGCAGTATGCCTATCCTGAATGTTCCGCCAAGAGCCTGCTTTGCCTCTGCAACAATGTCTTTTATCTTTCTTGCGCGTATCAGCACCTTCCACGACTGCTCTATCACTCTCTGTCCTATGTCGGTAGGAGTAACGGGCTGTGCCGTGCGGTCGAATATCTTTATGCCCAGCTCGTCTTCAAGCTTTTGTATCATGGAGCTAAGTGTGGGTTGCGTTACCTTGCAGTATTCGGCTGCCTTGGCAAAGTGGCGCAGTCTGTAGACGGCCACGATATATTCCATTTGTTGTAGTGTCATGTTGCTGTTGCTTTTTGTCTTCAGGCCGCAAACATACACATAAATTCTGAAAAGATAAATTTTTGAGCCGAATATTTTTGTGCTGTCATCATTTGTGGGTATGCCGTTTTGTCTGTTCCGCTGCAGCAGCATGTTTTGCCCTGTTTCAGGCAGGTGTAGCTCCATGTCTTTATGTGCCTTATGGGGCCGTTATAGTTTTTTTCTATCATGCAATAGAAAAAATCTGTTTGCTTTGTTTTGTGTCTCAAACTATCTTTGCATTGTCAAAACGACATAGAGCTGAAATTTAATAATAACAATTTAAAAAACTTATAGAAATATGGAACCAATTATCAATGCACAGATGCCTGAGTTCAAGGTACAGGCTTTTCAGAATGGAAGTTTCAAGACTGTTAGCAACGAGGATTTGAAAGGTAAGTGGGCTTTATTCTTCTTCTATCCTGCCGACTTCACTTTTGTTTGTCCTACCGAGCTCGTTGACCTCGCAGGCAAGTATGAACAGCTGAAGCAGATGGGCGTAGAGGTGTTCTCTGTCAGCACTGATACACATTTTGTCCACAAGGCATGGCACGATGCTTCAGACAGCATAAAGAAGATTGAATATGCAATGCTTGCCGACCCCACAGGCGTGCTCTGCCGTGGATTCGGTGTGATGAAGGAGGACGAAGGCGTGGCTTATCGCGGAACATTCCTCGTGAACCCGGAAGGACTTATAAAGATTGCAGAGATACAAGATAACAGCATAGGCCGTAATGCCGACGAGCTCTTGCGCAAGGTTGAGGCTGCACAGTTTGTGGCAACACACGACGGCGAGGTTTGTCCGGCTAAATGGAAGGCTGGCAGCGAAACACTGAAACCCAGCATAGACTTGGTTGGTAAGATTTAGTCTTTATTGTTCGGCCGGATTTTCTGATATGACATGTCAACGAATCCGGCCTTTCTTGACTTTTACGGACAGCATTTTTTAATTTATAGAAAAAACAGAACGGGTATGTTGGATAAAGGTATATTAGATCAGGTTAAATCGCTTTTGGGCGGACTGAAGTCTGAAATAGGAATTAAGGCCGTTTGTGGCGCTGCGCATACAAAGGCAGAGGAGTTTGGCGACTTCTTGAAGGATTTCTGTTCATGTTCAGACAAGCTGAAGCTTGAACTGACCGTAGAGGATAGTCTCAGACTTGAGTTTACATTATATAAAGACGGCGCCGACACAGGCATCGTGTTCCGTGGCATCCCCGGCGGCCATGAGTTCTCATCGCTGCTGCTTGCAGTTCTCAATGCCGACGGACAGGGAAAGAACATGCCCGACGATATTGTTGCGCGCCGCATCAGAGCCATCGGTGGTGATATAAAGCTGCGCACTTATGTCTCGCTTACATGTACCAACTGTCCTGACGTGGTTCAGGCGCTGAATGTTGTGGCACTGCTCAATCCGTCGGTGAGTCATGAAGTTGTCGACGGGGCACTGTGGCAGGACGAGGTTGAGCGTCTCGGCATACAGGGCGTACCGTCTGTTTATGCCGGCGACGAGCTTATCCATGTAGGCCGCGGCGACTTGTCGGCATTGCTGTCTAAACTTGAAGAAAAATTCGGCACTGCTCAGACTGCCGACAGCTTCGAGCCTGTTGAGCGAAGCTATGACGTTGTAGTTGTTGGCGGAGGACCAGCCGGTGCGTCTGCCGCAATCTATTCGGCTCGCAAGGGGCTTCGTGTAGCCGTTGTAGGCGAGCGTGTCGGCGGTCAGGTTAAAGACACTGTCGGGATAGAGAACCTTATCTCGGTGCCTCACACCACGGGCGACAAGCTGGCATCCGACCTGATGAGCCATCTCGGACATTATGCCATTGACGTGTTTGAAAACAGAACGGTGGTGAAAGCCGAACTGGGCGGTAAGCAGAAGTATATCCATGCGGCAGGAGGCGAGAGCTTTGTTTCGCCGGCAGTGATAATAGCAACAGGTGCAAGCTGGCGCAGACTGGGCATAGAAGGTGAGGCTGACTATATCGGCCGCGGAGTGGCTTTCTGTCCTCATTGCGACGGTCCGTTCTATAAAGGCCGGCATGTGGCAGTCATCGGCGGAGGCAATTCGGGCATAGAGGCAGCCATAGACCTTGCCGGAATATGTTCAAAGGTAACCGTACTTGAGTTTGCAGATGAGTTGCGTGCCGACACTGTGCTTCAGGATAAGGCCAGAAGCCTTGACAATGTAGAGATATTCACGTCGATGCAGACAATGAGAGTGATTGGCGACGGCAAGAAGGTGACGGCCATTGAGGTGAAAGACCGCAAGACTGAAGAGGTGAAGACCGTGGAGCTCGACGGCATATTTGTGCAGATAGGACTGGCAGCAAACAGCAAGTCGTTTGAAGGTCAGCTGGAGCTTACGCCGCGGAAGGAGATAAAGACAGATGCTTATTGCAGAACCTCGATAGCAGGCGTGTATGCTGCCGGCGACGTTACCGACGTGCCTTACAAGCAGATTATAATTGCGATGGGCGAGGGTGCCAAGGCTGCCCTTTCTGCTTTCGACGACAGGGTGAGAGGACTGATATGATGCCTGAGTGCGGTTTAGTTCAATAGGTAATAATCACATATTTTCATTTTATAAGGTTTATAGATTTTTATAACATTATTTTTATTCTTCATGTTAGCATTAGCATGCCTTTTGATCTGCGAAAGGCATGCTTTTGTGTTGTAATATGTGTCCTTTTATATCGTGATATGTGCCCTTTTGCGTTATGATATGCCTTCTTTTGTGATTTATATGCAGGCATATCCTTTGTCGGGTATAATGGGGTTCAGGCAACTGATTATAGCTTATGTCTGTAGGTGAGACAACTTTTACCATAAATGTCGCATGCTTGTGTCATCTAAAATCAGTAAAATGGCTGTTTGAAGTCAACCAAAATCAGGAAGGAGAGGAATGAGAATACACGAAAATATTTTTTGCAGAAACTCGTCACTCGTCACATTCCTTTCCATCAGCCTGATAATGAAGTGGTTAGAGTGTGATGAGTTGAAATCCCGACTCGTCACGGATAATCATGTGTGACGTTTTAAAATCGCAACTCGTCACACTTTAAATCATTGATTGTCAGTTTGTTATGTGTAGATGTGACGAGTGACGAGTTTCTGCAAAAAAACTTTTTTCGGTTTGTCCGCAGCGGTTTGTGTTATGGGCAGCAATATGCTTTTATGCATTTTCTGCGTTGCTATATAAAAAGAAAGACACCGTTATTCTCAGATAACGGTGTCCATCTTTATGTCGTTTTCCTCATGAGGAATTTCTTTCTCTTTTTGAAAGTCGAAGCATACGCCTATCTTGTAGGCCTGTGGAATATTCTTCAGGAACCTGTCGTAATACCCCTTTCCGCGTCCCAGCCGGTTGTTGTCTGCGTCGAAGCTCATGCCGGGCACAACAGCAGTAGTAATCTTGGCGTAGTCGGTGAAGAGTTTTCCGTTGGGCTCCATTATGCCGTAGCTGCCCACGGCCAGGTCTTCCTTGCTTTCATACACCCTTATTTCCATGTTCTCGCCGTCAATTACCTTTGGCAGCAGCACCGTCTTGCCTTGCCGGGCCAGCAGTTCCACTGTGTCGTGAGTGAACACTTCGTCAGGCAGCGAGTAATACATTAATATAGTGTCGGCATTAGCCACCTCGCTCATGCCGAGCAGCCTGTTCATGATCGGAAGCGACAATTCTTCCAGTTGCTTCCCGGTGAATTGCCGTTTCCTCTCGCGTATGAGTTTTCGCAGTTCCTTTTTTTCCATGGTTATGCTTTTAGATTCATCTTCATGTCAACGTATGGCACTGTTGTTCCCGTCATGGCCGTCTTGCCGTCCTTTTTCTTGTCTTTTGGCTCCGGCTTTTTGGGGAATGCCGCATTGTTCTTAAACACATTCAGCGCAGCCTTTATCACGTTGTCGTCAAGATTGAGATATTCAATCCAGTCTTCCTCGTCCATGATGTTGTATATAATCCGGCTGTTGATGTATCTTTCGAGCAGGTTGTGCGATTTCTTTATCATCAGGTTGCGGCGCTGCAGTCCGTGCTTGTCGGCATAGGTGGCAAACTTGTCTACGGTGTTCTGCTTTACAAGATAGTCGGCAAGCTCCATCATTTCGGTGAAGTTGTTGAGCTTAAGGCGGTTGTCGTCGGTATAGACGAATGCAAACTGCAGTATTAGTCCGCTCATGCTTGCCTCCTTGAAGTATGAAGTTATGCCTAAGGTGTCTTCAGGAACGAAGATGTCAGGCGTTATGCCTCCTCCGCCGTACACTGTGCGGCCAATGCTTGTGTGATAAGCCGGTCCGGTGTGTTTGATGCTGTCCTGTGAGAAGAACTCACCATGCTGATATCTTACCAGCAGGTCTTCCTCATAGTCCTTGTCGTCGCCCATCACGTATGGCTTCTGTATGCATCGTCCTGACGGTGTGTAATAGCGTGCCACGGTCAAGCGTATCATTGAGCCGTCGGGGAAACCGATCTGCTGCTGTACGAGACCCTTGCCGAACGAGCGGCGGCCTATGATTGTTGCCCTGTCGTTGTCCTGCATGGCTCCGGCAAAAATCTCTGAAGCCGATGCCGATGTCTCGTTTATCAGCACTACCAGCGGGATGTTCTGATAGCTTCCGCGCCCGTCGCTCTTGTAGTCTTGTCTTGGCGACTTGCGGCCTTCTGTATATACGATGAGGCGGTTCTTGGGCAGGAACTCGTTGGCCATCTGAACGGCCGACTTCAGGTATCCGCCTGTGTTGTCGCGCAGGTCGATTATCAGGTTGCTGAAGCCTTCCTGAGAGAGCTGTGCCAGGGCGATGAGAAGTTCGGGATAAGTGTTCTCGCCGAAGTTCTTTATCTTGATGTAGCCAGTGTTGTCGTCGAGCATGTATGTTGCGCTGACGCTCTTCTGCGGAATGTCGCCTCGGGTTATAGTGTAATATTTTATACTCTTTTGTCCGTAGCGCTGCACGCCTATTTTCACCTTGGTGTCTTTAGGCCCTTTGAGGCGTCGCATAGCTTCTTCGTTAGTTACGACCTTGCCTACGAAAGGCTTTCCGTCTACGCTCACAATCTTGTCGCCGGCAAGGATGCCTGCCTGTTCAGCCGGGCCGTTCTTTATTACGCCCTGCACGTGTATGGTGTCGTTTCTTATGACAAACTCAATGCCCACGCCCGAGAACGAGCCTTTCAGGTCGTCGGTGGCCTGCTGTACGTCCTTCGCACTGATGTAGACAGAGTGGGGGTCGAGGTCAGACAGAATCTGAGGTATGGCCTTGTCAACTAGCGAGTCGATGTTAACCGCGTCAACATACTGGTCGTCTATGATGTGCAGCAGATTGTTCAGTCGGTTGCTGCCCGAGTTTATTATGTTCAGTCGGTTGCCTGAAAAGTGGTTAGCGTAGAACGTACCTATTATGATGCCGATAATCACACAAAGAGCCATCAGCAACGGCATCATGCGGTTTGATTTATTCGGATTCATGTTCGTCAGGATTTAGATATATAACTTCAATGTCAGCTCTTTTAAGAAGATTTATGCCGTCTTCAAGTCTGTATCTTTCGCCATATACTACACGCTTAATGCCGGCCTGAATTATCAGTTTTGAGCATTCTATGCATGGAGCAGCTGTTACGTATAGCGTTGATCCGTCGCTGTTGTTGGAGCTTCGCGCCAGTTTTGTTATGGCGTTTGCTTCGGCGTGCAGCACGTAGGGCTTTGTAACGTTGTTGTCGTCTTCGCAGACATTCTCAAAGCCGCTCGGTGTGCCGTTATAGCCGTCGCTGATAATCATTTTGTCCTTAACCACCAGGGCTCCTACCTTGCGGCGCTGGCAGTAGCTGTTTTCTGCCCAGATGCGTGCCATGCGCAGGTATCTCAGGTCAAGCAGACGCTGTTTTTCTTCTTTGTTCATTGTGCTTATATGTGAAGAATAGGTTATTTCTCTTACTTTTTCTTGTTCGAAGGCTTTTTTATGCCGTTGCGCTTCAGCAGGGCGTCTATTGTGGGTTCGCTGCCCTTAAAGCGCTTGTAGAGAGTCATCGGGTGTTCGGTGCCGCCCTTTGAAAGGATGTTGTCGCGGAAGCTTTGCGCTGTCTCCTGATTGAAGATTCCGTGCTTCTTGAATACGCTGAAGGCGTCTGCGTCGAGCACTTCGGCCCATTTGTAGCTGTAGTAGCCGGCAGCGTATCCGCCAGCCATGATGTGGCTGAACTGCACAGTCATGCAGGTGTCGGGCAGCTGTTCGGTAACCATGGCTTTCTTCCATGCTTTCTTTTCAAACGGTATGATGTCTTCGTCGAACGTCTCTTTCTTTGTATAGTAGGCCATGTCGAGAAGTCCGAAACTTACCTGGCGCAGACATGCGTATGCTGCCATGAAGTTGCGGCTCTTCACAATGCGGTCGATCAGCTTGTCGGGCAGAGGCTCGCCTGTCTTATAGTGGAAGGCGAACGTGCGCAGAAATTCTTTCTCAACAGAGAAGTTTTCCATAAACTGTGACGGCAACTCTACGAAGTCCCACCATACATTGGTGCCTGAAAGACTCTCGAATCTTGTGTTTGCGAACATGCCGTGGAGCGAGTGGCCGAACTCATGCAGGAATGTTTCAACTTCGCCCAATGTCAGCAGTGCCGGCTTCTCGTCGGTAGGCTTCGTCAGGTTCATCACCACGCTTACATGAGGCCTTACGTTTTCGCCCTTGCGGTCGATCCATTGTCCCTGATATTCTGTCATCCATGCACCGCCCTGTTTGCCCTTGCGCGGATGGAAGTCGGCGTAGAACACGGCAAGATAAGAGCCGTCCTTGTCGAACACCTCGTAGGCTTTCACGTCAGGGTGGTAAACCTGTATGTCCTTGTTCTCCTTGAATGTTATGCCGTAGAGCCTGTTGGCAAGGCCGAACACGCCCTGAATGACCTTTGACAGTTCGAAATACGGGCGAAGCATCTCTGAGTCGATGTTGAATTTCTTGAGCTGCAGTTTGTGAGAATAATAGCTGAAGTCCCACGGCATCACCTTGAAGTCTTTGCCTTCAGTCTTCTTTGCCAGTTTCTCTATGTCGCTCACTTCCTTTACGGCTGTAGGCTTGTAAGCGTCTATGAGGTCGTCGAGCAGCTTATACACGTTGCGTGCGTTTCCTGCCATGCGGTTCTTAAGCACGTATTCGGCGTATGTCTTGAAGCCGAGCAGCTGTGCTATCTCGCGTCTCAGATTAACCAGACGCTTGCATATTTCAAGATTGTTTTCTGTATTCTCGTGTGTACACACCGTGTTGCGTGCCATATACATCTGCTTGCGCAGTTCGCGGCATGTAGAATATGTCATGAACGGACTGTAGCTTGGAAAGTCGAGCGTAAACACCCAGCCTTCAAGATTGCGCTCCTTTGCAGCAACGGCAGCAGCCTCGCGTGCCGTGTCGGGCAGTCCGTCGAGCTGTTGTTCGTCAGTTATGTGCAGCGTATATGCCTTGTTCTCTTTGAGCAGATTCTGAGAGAACTGCAGCGACAGCATGCTTGCCTCCTCGGTAAGCTTGCGAAGCTTCTCCTTGCCCTCGTCGTCGAGCAGTGCTCCGCTGCGTACAAATCCGTCGTAGCAGTTGTCGAGCAGTCTCTTTTCTTCAGGCGTGAGCTTGCGGTGATGCATGTGCACAGCCTTTATGCGCTCAAACAGGCGTTTGTTGAGCCTTACGTCGTTGGCATGCTTTGTCAGTATGGGCTGCAGCTTCTGCGCCAGCGCGTCCATCTCGTCGTTGGTCTCAGCACTGAGAAGATTGAAAAACACGGTTGACACGCGCGACAGCAAGTCGTAATATCCGTCCTTGTCTTCGTCCACGTTGATTATCGTGTTGTCAAAAGTAGGCTTGTCAGGATTGTTTATAGTCTTCTCAATCTGTTCGTCGTCACGGCGTATGCCCTCCATGAAGGCCTCCTCAAAGTCTTCAAGGCGTATTTTCTCGAATGGCACAGTGTCGTGCGGCGTGTTATATTGTTCAAAAAAAGGATTTTTGCGTTGCTCTTCTATTCTCTCTTCATTCATACTCACGTTTCCCTAATTTTTGTTTACAAAGGTAGTAATTTTCTTTCTTCTGAATAATAATACGGAAGAAAAATTTAGCTAATATTTGTTATATGTCGGCTTTTGTCTGCCGCTTGTATATCAAATTGGCTGATAAGCTTCCTACATGAGCATTCTTTCGAAAGCATGAACGCAGAATTCACCCCTTCTGAGTGATATAATTCCTTCGTCGTTCATGGCTTTCAGAGCTTTCGACACGTTGAGACGGCTCTCGCTGATTTCTTCAGCGAGCCGCTCCATCTTTATGTTTACAATCTTCTCTCCGGCAGGTCTCAGGCTTCTCTCTTCGATGAATCTGGCTATCTTTTGCCTTATGCCTTTCGGACGTAGTTTCCACATCTGTCTGTCTGAGCGTTGCGACAGCGTGCAGATGATGTTAAGCAGGTTTAGTCTGAATATTTCGTAATTGTCAGACATGAGCATCACCTCTTTCTTTCCCAGACATATCAGGTCGCAGTTTGTCTTTGCCGCAAACGTTCTTGTATAGCGCTGCATCAGTCCGAAAATCCTTTCGGGCTGAAGTATGTTGGGGGCTGCGAGTGTTTCGGTTATCGAGTAGCTCTTGTCGTCCGAATGGCATGTGGTTGTTATCTGACCTTTAACCAAAAAAAAGAGTTTGTTGCAGGTTTCGCCTTCATGCACAATTACTTTTCCTCTTGCGAACGACAGTTGCCTGAATTTCGTTTCCGAGAGTATCTGCTCCAGGTCGTTCCGGCTCATACCCTGAAAGAGCGGAAGTTCAAGCAAGTGTTCTTGTAGCTCCGTGTGCATGTGGCTGTGCTGTTGTTATTCTGCAATCTTGTTTTTTAGCGACGGCGAATACCATACGGCGTTTTTGCCGTTTTTGTCTGAATAGATAAAATATACCATCAGTTCGGGATGCCTGTCAAGAATGACTTTTGCCTTTTCAAGTCCCATCACCATGAAGGCTGTGGCATAGGCGTCGGCCGTGGCGCAGTTGTCGGCCAAAACAGTTGCCGACAATATGTTGTGCTGTACAGGATAGCCTGTTATGGGGTCGATGGTGTGGGCATATTTCTTGCCGTCTTTGTAGTAGAAGTTGCGGTAGTTTCCGCTTGTAGCCATTGCTTTGTTGGTTACGTTCAGTATGGTCTGTATTTCCTGATTTGTGTTTAGCGAGTCGTCAACGGGTTTTGTGACGCCTATTTTCCAGGGCAGTCTTTTCTCGTTGATGCCGCGTGTAACAATCTCTCCGCCTATTTCTACCATAAAGTTTTCTATGCCTTTGCTCCTCAGCAGTCGGGCCACGGCGTCGCTTCCGTAGCCTTTGGCAATGGCGCTGCAGTCGAGCATTATGCGCTTGTCGTTCTTTACTATTTGTTTCCCGTCAAGCCTTACTTTCTTGTAGCCTATAATCTGTTTCAGACTGTCTATTGCCGCTGGCGTGGGCTTCGTGTCGTTCTTGAATCCGAAGCCCCATGCGTTTACCAGTGGAGCCACTGTTATGTCGAAGGCTCCGCCTGTTTCTTCTGATATTTTTTGTGCAAGGTTAAACACGTCTGTGAACATGCTGTTCACTTCAACCTTCTCGTTGCGGTTTACTTGTGATATTATTGAACTTTTGTTGAACGGAGACAGCGATGCGTCAACCTTCTGCAGCTCTGCCTCAATTTCTTTCTGCAGGTTCTTGTCGCTTTGGTATGTGATGTTGTACACCGTACCGAATATGAATCCTGTGTTGTGCTGATAAGGCATTGTGCGCTGCTGCCGCACAATGATTATTGTCCCTATGATTAGAAATATGAGAAAAGCCAGCTGCAGGGCCAGTTTCTTCTTGCTTTTTTCTCTGTTCATCGCTGTTCTTGTTTTAGTCTATTGTCTTTCAGAAGTTTATATGTCTATCGATACGTTGAATGTGCCTCCGATGTTAGATCCTCCGGTCTTTCCGAATCCGGGCACATACCATGAGTTGCCCAGTTCGCCGTCATCGTAGGCTATTCTGCTCTTGTATCTTACACTCCATCCAAGATGCAGAGGTCCCCATATTTTGGCGTCTACTCCTATTACTGCTTCAATCCAGTGGTAATTGCATTTCACGCCTTTCGCTGAATATACGGCAGTGCTTCCCCATACGGGGTCGGTGATATCAGGATGCGACAGGTCGTATTTAAACGAAGTGAAAGCGTATCTCGCGCCGGCATAAAGCCTGTATATGTCGTGCTTGTTCTTTAGCAGATTGAAGTCGATACCGATTTTTGCGTATGGTGCGCTCGTCTTGTATGATATTTTGGTGACGTCGTTGTCGTGGTCTGCCTTGCCGAGACCAAGCTCAAACACAGGGAAGTATTTGTCGCGCAGGTTTATTCGCAGCGCGGCTTCATACTGTCCGTAGTCGCCAAGAAACATCTGTGCCGGTCCGACCAGGTCTACTGATACGGCAAAGCCCCTTAACAGGGGCACGCTGTCTTTCTTCTCCACGTTCTTTTCCTGCGCGTTGGCCGTTGAGGCCAGTAGGAGCATCAGGCTAATTGCTATGCTTGAAATATATGAAAAAATGTTTCTTCGATGTGTCATAGTTCACGTCCTGATTGTTTATTGTTATCGAGTCGATGGCGTTGTGCGTGCAGCTTACGGATGTTATCTTGTGGAAGAATGCCGGTGCGCAGTCAACCGACTCGAAGTGGGGCTTGTTCTCTTTCTCTACGGTCACTGTGTCAAGTTTTGTAGTCTTGTATAAAGTGTCCTTCGTTTCGATGAAAAACACGTCCTGGTTCTGCGCATAGCTTATCGGCAGCGAGAATTCGGTGGTCTTTACGCTGCGGTTTATCAGCACAGAGTCGTTGCCGTCAACACGGTTTGTGAATATCGTGAGCGTGTCTGCCAGTGTGTCAACCTTGCCGTCGGGCGTCATCAGCTGATATTGTGTGTAGACAAGGCTGTTGAGCGGGCAGTCGATAGACGAACACGCTGCGGTGGTTATCAGCAGCGTTATGAAGTATAGCGGCAGTGCGGCCAGTGAGGGACGCAATAGTCTGCGTGCCTTGCGGCTTGCCTTTGTCGTGACCGACTTTATCGTTTTTATCTTAATTCCTGTCATGGCATGCTTGTTCTTGTAGCAGCTTTATGTGGCGTTGTTGTTTTCTATGTGTTATTTTCTGTTTCCGCCACATCTTATTTCTTCAGATATCTGATAGTCGTTCCTGTCTGAAGAGTTGCGGCTGATGAGGTCGCCGAGGAATCCGGCAAGAAACAGTTGTGTGCCTATAATCATCATTGTCAGCGATATATAGAAGTAAGGCGTATCGGTTACGAGGCGCATCTGCTGACCGTTTGACACTGCCACCAGCTTGTCTATGCCGATAATGGCTGCTGCAATGAAGCCTATGAAGAACATTATTGTGCCGAGGAAGCCGAACACGTGCATTGGCTTGCGTCCGAAGCTGCTCAGGAACCACAATGTTATAAGGTCGAGATAGCCGTTGAAGAAGCGGTTGAGGCCGAATTTCGACTTGCCGTATTTGCGCGACTGGTGATGAACCACTTTTTCGCCAATCCTGTCGAATCCGGCATTCTTTGCCAGATACGGGATATAGCGGTGCATCTCGCCGTACACCTCGATGTTCTTTACCACGTCCTTGCGGTATGCTTTAAGGCCGCAGTTGAAGTCGTGCAGGTTCTTTATTCCGCTTATTTTGCGCGCCGTTGCGTTAAACAGCTTTGTGGGGATTGTCTTCGACAGCGGGTCGTAGCGTTTCTGCTTATATCCCGAAACGAGGTCGTAGCCGTCTTCGGTTATCATTCTGTAAAGTTCCGGTATCTCGTCGGGAGAGTCCTGCAGGTCGGCGTCCATTGTTATCACCACGTCGCCCTGTGCCTCCTTGAATCCGCAGAACAGGGCTGGACTTTTTCCGTAGTTGCGGCGGAACTTTATGCCCTTCACGCATTCGTGCTCCTCGCTCAGCCGGCTTATCACCTTCCATGAACCGTCGGTAGAGCCGTCGTTGATGAATATTACTTCATAAGAGAAATTGTTTTCCTTCATCACGCGCTCAATCCATGCGTAGAGTTCGGGCAGTGATTCTTCCTCGTTGTATAATGGTATTACGACTGATATGTCCATCTTATCTGTGTTTTAGAATTTACGTTTATATTTTGATTTCAGCAGCGCGGCTATCGGCCAGCTTATTACAATTCCCAGAAACAGGTTGGTTGTAAGAAACTGCAGCGCTATGTCGATAGGGCGGAGCGTTGCTATTGTGTCCATTGTCATCTTCATTTCATCGGCCTTTATCCCGTAAAGCGTCATGAGCGACTTAAACTCAGGGCTTGATGTCATGGCCGTGTACTGGGCGAGCATGAAGCCGTGGTCGATAAACTGAAAATAGATATATTGTGCAGCAGCCATCAGCAGCGATGCGTAAAAGTATGTCAGCAGGCTGTAGCCGTATGCTTTCCAGTAAGATATCACTCCGTCAAGAATATTGTCGCGGAAGTTCTTTAGGCGTATTGCCGATACAACAATGGCTGATATGCCAAGAACCATCGATGCCATGTTCAGCACGGGCTCATAAAACTGTCCGATGAAGCAGGCAAAGCTCAATATCCACATTCCGCCCATTATGGCGCCGTCGATGCGCGCGTAAGCTTTTATTTGTTCGTATTCCTCGCGTGTAGTCATTATTGGGGATTAATTGATTTTTTTCGTTTGTCTGTCTGAAGCGTGGTGTCTTATGGTGTGTTGCATCAGCTTTGACACCCGGCGCCATACGCCTCACGAGAACATAATCGGGTGCAAAATTACTTATTTTTCACCATATAATTATTAGCTGTATGAGTTTTTTTGTTTTTTTATGTGAAAGATGTGCCGTCGGCGTGCGTTATGCCTTCGGTCTCGTGCCGCCTTTATATATAGCCATTGTGCATGTCGCCTGTGCCGATTCCGCATGCTGCAAGATATCGCTGATTTCAAAAAATAAGTTAAAATAGCACGAAAGACGATGCAAAAATGCTTTGTTGTTAAACTTTATTATTACCTTTGCAGCCGCAAAGACGGGTAAGTCTTGTACGGCCAGCTCCCTTCGAATCCTCCAGGACGGGAACGTAGCAAAGGTAGTTGGTTGTAGCGGCGCGATACAAGTAGCTTGCCCACCCGCCTCTTTAGCTCAGTTGGCCAGAGCACGTGATTTGTAATCTCGGGGTCGTTGGTTCGAATCCGACAAGAGGCTCAAAAGAATTTGAACGATTAAAGGCAGATACCTGTTAGGGTGTTTGCCTTTTTTTGTGTCCTGTTTTTATGAGGTGCTGCCCCTGTATTGTGTTTTCCTTATGACGTGGGCGGCAGTGTTGCGGGTGTGTCGTTTGTAAAGCTATGACGCAGATTTTGTATCTTTATGATAGTTGGTCTGTGTCATTGTTTTTGGATAAAATAGAAAATCAGAATCGCTAAAATCCGCTTTACAGATAAAGAATGTTTACGTTATGAAGCAAAAGTTGTGCTTTCATGCTGTAAAAGCAATGCTTTTGCATGGTCGTTTCAGGCATATTGCAGCTAAAAATAAGGCTGTTTTGCTGTCAAAAACAGTGGTTTTGGCTTGTTTTTACGCTGAAATAACTGCACAAAATCTGTGCGGCGTGCGTAACATCTTGTGATATAGTTGCTTACGTTTGCACACGATTTCGCGCTGTTTTCACGGCCGGGTGATTTTTATTTCAGAATATCGCGGCTGTGGAACGTCATCTGAAATCAGAAAGAAAGCATTTTGCGTAATATGCTTTCAGTATGCCGGCAGCCGTTGCGCCCTTTGTCGTCCGGCTTTATTTCATGTCTGCTCGTGAATTGCGACGGGGCCAATGGCCATAATTTACCATACCGTATGTTTGTGAAGTATGCTTATTTTCAGTATCTTTGCATCTGGAATATGAAAATGAACAGAAACCATATCTTGCAGCTTGTTACCGAAGGCGAGCATGTGCATCAGGACTTTAAGTTTGCCATAACAGACGCATGCAAGATAGCGCGCAGTCTTTCTGCCTTTTCAAACACCGAGGGAGGGCGGCTGCTTGTGGGCGTTAAGGATAACGGCAAGATTGCCGGCATACGTTCGGCCGAGGAGATATACATGATTGAGGTTGCCGCAACGAGATACTGCAGGCCTTCGGTTACTCTCGACAGCCATATATATAAGGTCGACGGCAAGGATGTGCTTGAAGTCAGCGTGGCCGAGAGTCAGCATAAGCCCGTATACGCCGTTGACGAGGACAAGAAACCTAAGGCATACATTCGCATTAAGGACGAAACGATACTTGCCAGTCCGGTGCATCTCGATATTTGGCGGCATGACCATAAGGATGTGATGATAAGATGTAACGAACGGGAGCAGTGCATCTTGCGCCTTTTGGAGAAGTATGGCGAGATTACGCTTAACCGGTGTGTCAGACTGTCGCATATTCCCCGCCGTCAGGTAATCAGCCTTTTGGCCGACTTTATCCGTTTCGACCTGGTGGAGACTGTTTTCAGAGAGCATATATTTTATTTTAAACTTAAACAAAACCAATAAGCGTCATGGAACTATTCACACAGATGATCAACGAGACCAACGACATTCTCTGGACTTACATACTTGTAGTAATGCTGCTGGGCTGTGCCGTATGGTTCAGCATCAAGACTAAATTTGTGCAGTTTCGCATGATAGGAGAGATGATACGCCTGCTGGGCGACTCCACGGCAAAGATAAACGGACACGAGAAGCACATCTCTTCTTTTCAGGCTTTCACCGTGTCGCTGGCAAGCCGCGTCGGCACGGGCAACCTTGCCGGAGTGGCAACGGCCATCACCGTGGGCGGTCCGGGCGCAGTGTTCTGGATGTGGATTATAGCTTTGCTTGGTTCGAGCAGCGCATTTGTCGAGTCGTCATTGGCGCAGTTGTTCAAGATAAAGGGCAAGCACTCGTATATCGGCGGACCGGCTTACTATATGGAGAAGGGACTCAAGAAGCGCTGGATGGGCATTCTCTTTGCAGTGCTTATCACCATAACGTTCGGCTTTGCGTTCAATTCGGTGCAGAGCAACACCATGAGCGCTGCTCTGCAGAGTGCGTTTGCCGTTGACCCCGTGCTGTCGGGCTCCGTAATATCGGTGCTTACGCTGTTTATCATCTTCGGAGGCATCCACCGCATAGCGGCGTTCAGCAGCGTCATAGTGCCCATAATGGCCGTTGGCTACATCCTGTTGGCACTGTTTGTCGTGCTGACCAACATTGGCCGCATACCCGATGTCGTATCTCTCATTGTTGGCAACGCCTTCGGCTGGCATCAGGCTTTGGGCGGCGGAATGGGGGCGGCACTTATGCAGGGCATAAAGCGCGGACTGTTCAGCAACGAGGCGGGCATGGGCTCGGCTCCCAACGCTGCCGCCACAGCCCACGTAACCCATCCCGCCAAGCAGGGCTTCATACAGGCGTTGGGCGTGTTCACCGACACATTGCTCATCTGTTCGTGCACGGCTTTCATCATTCTGTTCAGCAAAGACAGCGTAGACAGCAGTCTCGACGGCATACAGCTCACTCAGGCTGCACTCACCAACGAGGTGGGCGGCATAGGCACTGTCTATGTTGCCATAGCCACTTTGTTCTTCGCCTACAGCAGCATTCTCGGCAACTATTATTACGGCGAGGCCAACATACGTTTCTTCACGTCGCGCCAGTGGCCTGTGTTTGTCTATCGTATTCTGGTTGTCGGCATGGTCATGTTCGGCTCTTTGGCAAGTCTTAATCTTGTGTGGAGCCTTGCCGACGTAACTATGGCCCTGATGGCTCTCTGCAATCTCGTGGCAATATTGCTTTTGGGCAAATATGCTTTCAGGCTGCTCGACGACTATCTTGATCAGAAGAGAAGGGGCATAAAGAGTCCTGTCTTCCGTAAGGAAAGCATGAAGGACATCGAGCAGGATATCGAATGCTGGTAAGCTGAAAAGCATTAATATTGCATTTCTGTGGCTGAAAAATGCCGCTTTGCAGGCGTCTGCAGCACAAAATGGCATAAATTATGCGCTTTTGCATGAAATAAATTTATCAAAGATTTGCAGAATTAAAAAACAGGCATTACCTTTGCAGCCGCAAACACGGGGATAGCTCAGTTGGTAGAGCATCGGTCTCCAAAACCGAGTGTCGGGAGTTCGAGCCTCTCTTCCCGTGCAATAACGTAGAGCCGCAGCCAATAAGGTTGCGGCTTTTGTTTTCTTGATAGTTGCTATTGCGCCATGCCAGGTTTGGATTAAACCGGCAAAATCGTTATATTTGCATCGCCATAAACATTATCTCTGAAGATATGAACATAGAACAGTTTCGCGATTTTTGCCTTACAGTGAAGGGTGTTGAAGAATGTTTCCCTTTCGGCAGCGATGTGCTTGTGTATAAAATTATGGGCAAGATGTTCACATATTGCGGTCTGGAGCCCAAAGACGGCTGCTTTATCGCCAACATGAAGTGCAGCACGGAGCGGTCGGCTGAACTCATGGAGCGATATGACGGCATATTCTTCGGTCGCCACTCTGACAGAAAATATTGGATAACGGTGGCTCTTGATAGCGATGTGCCCGACAGTCTTATCTGCGAACTTATACTTCATTCGGTCGAAGAGGTGGTGAAGAAGATGCCTAAAAAGATGCAGCGCGAATATGAGTCACTGACAGAATAATGGCTTTATTGGGCACTTGTGGCGTGAGTGTGCGGTGGACGGTGCTTATCGTCTGACTCTCGCCGGATAAATTATTTTATGTCGAATTAAATAAAATATCAGATATGCAGATTCTTATTGGATGCGCGAAGGATATGCGCGGAAGTGATGACGGCAATTATGGCATTATGACCGAGCCGCGTTTTGCCGGCGAAGCTATGCACAATGCATTGCAGATGGCGGGATATGATGAGGCCGAACTGGCTGACATGCTTCACTGCAACGCAGACATTGCGCGGCAGAACCGGCTGAGGTATATGCACTTTGCGGGCGAAGGACCGAGGCTTCAGGCTGTTTTGGCATATACGGGCGTGGTTTATAAATATCTTGATGCGCCGGGCTTTACGCCAGAAGTTCAGACTTATGCACAGGAGCATCTGTGGATAACTTCGTTCTTGTATGGCCTTTTGCGCCCCGCCGACATGATAAAGCCTTACAGACTTGAAGGCAACGTGGTGCTGCCGGATAATGGTGTGAGTATGTTCGACTATTGGAAACCGCTGCTCACCGATGTGCTTATCGATTCGGTTAAGGCTTCCGGCGGACTGCTTGTCGACCTTGCGAGCAGCGAGATGAGGCGACTGTTCAACTGGCGCAAGGTGGCGCGCGAGGTTGATGTTGTTCGCCCGGAGTTCTATGTCAGCAAGGGCGGACGGCTGAAGACTATTGTCATTTATGCCAAGATATGCCGCGGAGCCATGACGCGCTATCTGCTTCAAAACCGCATTGACAATGCCGACAAGCTGAAGTCGTTCGATTTTGAGGGATTCTCTTACAGCGAGGTCGACAGCAAACCCGGTTCCCCTGTGTTTGTCGCAAATCTATAAAGCGGCTGAAGGCATAGGTATAACGCTTTAATAAACCACGATGCGGCTTGTTGACCCATTGTGGTTGTGCTTTTTGTAGTTGAGTATCCGTGCCGGAATTGTGATATTGTTTATCTCTGTTTTTATATTTTCGGTAAGCGATAATAAACAAAAATGACTGCGGAGCAATGTTATAATTTGCTCAGCAGTCATTTTTATATTGTGAAGATTATTATCGGTCTGTTTATTCAAGGTCAACCACCGTTATTCCGGCACCGCCAAACTGCACGTGTTCATCGCGGTAAGAAACAACGTTTGGCACGGTCGACAGATACTGACGGATAAGCTGGCGCAGTATGCCCGAGCCTGTGCCGTGCAGAATGCGCACGCGGCTCATGCCCACAAGTATGGCATCGTCGATAAAATATGTAACGGCGTTTATGGCTTCGTCGCCCCTCATTCCGCGCACGTCTATGTCCTGCTTGAAGTTCAGCTTGCGGTTGTCTATCGTCTCGCGCGTCTGTCGTCCCACTGACGCGTAGGTCTTCGGCTCCTCCTTCTTGGGCATGTCGGCACGCTCCAGGCGGTCGGCGCGCATCTTGGTGCGCATGTCGCCGAATATCACTGTGGCCATCTTGCCGTCAGTGCTTTCTATCCGTCCCACAGATGTAAGGCCCTTTATGCGCACTGTCTCGCCGGCTTCCAGCGGTGCGTCTTTCTCTTTCTTCTTCAGCGTGGCCTCTTTCAGTGCGGCAGCTGCGTCTTTGTTCTTCTCGGCCTTCTCCTTCTTGCGCTTCTCCTTTCTCTCCTTGCGCTCCTGTATCTGTTTTATCTTTCGGGCTATCATCTCGTCGTTGGCAGTAGTGTCAACCTCGTTGATTTCCTGCTTAAACGCATTTAGCTCTTCCCTTATGCGCTTGGTCTCCGCCTTTTCGGCCTGACTTTCGCGTATCTCCCTTATGGCGTTCTCAATCTTCTTGTTGCTCTCGCGCAGCAGTTCTTCAGCCTGTTCCTTCGCCTTGCGTATCACGTCCTTTCGGCTCTGCTCCAGTTCCTTCACCTCGCTTTCATATTTAGCAATGGTCTGCTCCATTGTCTTTTCGCGCTGATGAATGTTCTGTCGCTTGTTTTCCCAGTAGCGTTTGTCGCGCACAATGTCCTGCAGATACTTGTCGCTCTGTATGTAGTCGCTTCCAACTATGTCGCTCGCGTCCTTTATCACCTCTTCGGGCAGTCCTATCTTGCGCGCTATCTCTATGGCAAACGAGCTTCCGGGGTTGCCTATCGAGAGCTGGAACAGCGCCTTCATCTGCTGGCGGTCGTATAGCATGGCTCCGTTTACCACTCCTTCGTGGTCTTCGGCAAAGTGCTTCAAGTTCTGATAGTGGGTGGTTATTATGCCGTAGGCCTGTTTGTTGCAGAACTGCTTCAGCACGGCTTCGGCTATGGCACCGCCAATCTGCGGCTCCGTGCCCGTACCGAATTCGTCGATGAGCAGCAGCGTGCTGTTGTTGGCAAACTTCATCATGTACTTCATGTTCATGAGGTGGCTCGAGTATGTACTCAGGTCGTTCTCTATGCTCTGCTCGTCGCCTATGTCGATAAGAATGTTCTTGAATATTCCTGTGTGCGAGCGGTCGCCTACGGGGATTGACAGTCCGCACTGAAGCATGTATTGCAGCAGTCCGGCCGTCTTCAGGCAAACCGACTTTCCGCCGGCGTTAGGGCCCGATATTATCAGTATGCGCTTGTCTTTGGTCAGCATTATGTCGAGCGGCACAACCTTCTTGTCCTGCTTTTCTAACGACAGTTGCAGCAGCGGATGGCGTGCCTGAATCCAGTCTATGTGGGGCTTCTTCCCGACTTCCGGCTCAATGCCTTTTATCAGCCGTGCCAGTTCGGCCTTGGCGCGTATCATGTCTATCGTTGCCAGAAACCTGTACGACTCCAATATGGGCTTTACGTGCGGACGTACAAGTTTTGAGAAATCTGTCAGTATGCGTATTATCTCGCGGCGCTCCTCGGCTTCAAGCTCTCTCACCTTGTTGTTGGCCTCAACCACCTCGGTAGGCTCAATAAACACGGTCTTGCCCGATGCCGACTCGTCGTGTACTATACCTTTAATCTTGCGCTTCAGTCCCTGCGTTACAGGTATCACCAGTCGGCCGTCGCGTATGGCAGGCGTAACGTCCTTGTCAACCAGACCTTCGCTCTGTGCCGAGCGCAGTATGCTGTATAGCGTGCGCGATATGCTGCCTTCGGTGCGCGACAGCTCGCGCCTTATGTTCTGCAGCTCGACCGATGCGCTGTCTTTCACCTTTCCAAACTTGTCGAGTATCTGGTCGATGCGCTGTATCAGTTGCGGAAATGTTATAATGTCTGCCGTCAGGCGGTGAAGCGCGGGGTAGGGGTATGTCCTTTCTTCCTCGTCGTCGTTGCCGTCCGTGCGGTTAAGATAGTTGACGATGTTGCATATCGTCTCGAGCGAGCGCCTGAGGTCAAACAGTTCGCCCTCGTCGAGATGAGTGCCTTCAAGTCGCAGGCGTGCCACCGACTCGCGCACGTCGAAGAAATATTGCATCGGAAAGTCGTCGGCTTTTTCTTGCAGCCGTCTGAACTCTTTCACCTGTTGCAGCCATTCGTTTATCACTTCTGCGTCGCTCGAGAATGTCATGTTGTCTATTCTCTCCTTGCCGAGTGTACTGAGGCAGCGCTCGCGCAGAAGCGTGCGGATTTCATCGAATCCTATCTTAGTTTCAAACGTCTTTGGATAAATCATGCTGCAAAGGTAGTGCAACCCTGCTGAAATGCCAAATAAAATCATCACATCTTTATATCGTGCGCATGTATGGAGCATTGATTTTCGCCGTGTCGCAGCGTAAGAGTTGCCAAACTTCAGGCTTTAATCATGTCTGTTTTACGTTTTAAAATATGTCTTTTCGCAGCATGATATGTGCCCTTTTGTATCTTAAAAGACATCCTTTTGCCTTCTGAAAGGTGCTCTTTTGCCGTATGAAATGTATCCTTTTGTATGTTGAAAGATGGTCTTTCGGCAGCACGCAGGTGTCTTTTTTATATTTCTCGGTTGTTGTTTTTTGTTTACAGTGCATATCCGTTCATATTGCCTTTTTCATGTTTTTCTGTATGTAAAGCATATAAATCCATTGCCGTTGACGCCTTTCCCTGATTTCGATAGATATGTTTTTTGCTTGTTCTTGCCGGAAGTCAACTTCTGGTAGTCCTTTTACTGATATTGGTTGACTCTAATACTAAAAAAGTTTTGTTAAAAACTCGTCACTCGTCACAATGCGGTTTAACTCGTTGAATGTCAGCTTGATAAGGCGTGACGAGTTGATTTCTCAACTCATCACATCCCGCCATTTTCGCCCTTTTTTGCCCGAAATTCTTCATGTTTCGGCTGGTCGTGATGAGTAGTGTGACGAGTTGAAAATGCAACTCGTCACACTGTAACGTTTTGATTGTCAGTGTGTTAAGCCCTGATGTGACGAGTGACGAGTTTTTAACAAAAACTTTTTCTCGTTTCTCGCCGTGTCGCCATGTCTGGCATCAACGCATGCTTTTAAGCCATCTAAAAGCGTATGAAATCACCATGAAAACAAGAAAAACACACTTTTTTTGAAAAAAGTCGCCAAAAAATTTGGAGATTACATAAAAACCCCTTACCTTTGCACTCGCTTTTGAGACACAAAGCTTGTCGATCCGACAAAGGAGAGATGGTAGAGTGGTCGATTACAACGGTCTTGAAAACCGTCGTGCTGAGAGGCACCGGGGGTTCGAATCCCTCTCTCTCCGCAATAAAGGGTGTAAATCAAGCATTTGCGAGATTTACACCCTTTTTACACCCGGAAATCGGTGTATCTATTTTGGTAATAATTTAGGCTCAGTTTGAAAATCGAAGTGCTATGCGCTCCGCAAGTACAAAATAATTCTAACAAATATTCTTTTTAATATAGAATGAATCATCAAATTCATTTCATTTGTTGTTGAACGCATTCCAATTGTTTAATTTTATAGCCCAATAAAGAAATTGCAAATTGAGCCGTTTATGTAAAATAGGAAATACAATGAATATAAAAAATTACTATGGCAACTTGTGCACAGAAATGTATGAAATCTTACATGATAAAGCACCGCAAGATGAATTGGATTTTTATCTTTCATATGCAGAAAAAAATAAAAAAATCTTAGAAATAATGTGTGGAAGTGGTCGCTTCCTTGTTCCATTTTTGGAATATGGATATAACATTCGTGGGGTTGATTTCTCGGCTGAGATGCTTGAAAAACTGAAACTAAAAGCTCCTGAAGCTGATGTGGAATATGCTGATATAGCAGAATATACGACCAATGAACAATTTGACTATATATTTATTTCTTCTGGGTCTGTGTCATTATTTACAGACATGAACCTTTGCCAAAAGATTCTGAAGAAAAGTGGGGTTGATTTCTCGGCTGAGATGCTTGAAAAACTGAAACTAAAAGCTCCTGAAGCTGATGTGGAATATGCTGATATAGCAGAATATACGACCAATGAACAATTTGACTATATATTTATTTCTTCTGGGTCTGTGTCATTATTTACAGACATGAACCTTTGCCAAAAGATTCTGAAGAAAATAAAAGGCTTGTTAGCCCCTGCAGGAAAGTTTGTCTTTGCGGTAGATACTATTGCCGCTAAATGTTTGGACAATGATGATTATGAAACGTCCGTATCTGTAAAAATGAAAAATGGTTTCGATTTGGTCTTAAAGACTAAAAACTATTTTGATGTACAACAACAGATACAGTTTTCACCGGGAATATATGAACTTTATGATAGGGACAAACTGCTGAAAAGTGAACATATGGACTTTCAGACCCATCTGTATAAGTTTGGCGAAATGGAAAATTATTTGAGAGAAGCAGGATTTACAGAAATCAAGACCTATTCCTCCTTTGAAAAGGAAATAGCCATTGATGACTGTTGCGATATGTTTTTGTTTGAATGCAATTTATGACATTTCATTACACAAGAGAAACAATGAATCAATTACACATAAAATTGGATGAGAATTCGTCAGCCATGCAATGGGCAAACAGCCAGACTGACAAATTGGGTGCCAGAGGGCATATAGGAACCCATCTGGACTGTTATACGATAGCTCCGGAAAAGAATGAATATGAGGTAAAGGGACTGATTCTTGACTGTAGGACCAGTATGCCTAAGCCAGAGGATATTTTACATATAGACTCGTTGGAAAATATGGCATTGGTACTGCATACGGGAAATTCAGAAAAACATCAATACGGAACGGAAGATTATTTCAATGAAGCTACTTTCCTGTCGGAAGAGGTGCTAAATCTTATTTTAAGCAAGAAGCCTCTTTTCATTATCGTGGATTCCCATGGCATAGCTGAAAAAGGAGCAAAACATATTTCTTATGACAAGAAATGCGAAGCTAATGGCTGTCATGTCATAGAGAATGTGGATCTGACTTCCGTTAAGGACAAAAAATCTATTCAGATAAAAATATCAATCAATGTCAGTCATCCTTCAACGGGTAAGCCGTGTGAACTGTATTGTATGTAATTATATCAAGATGATATGGTCATATTAGTCACTGGTTGTACCCATACGGGAAAAACCTTGTTTGCACAAAGACTGCTGGAGAAATATAAATATCCCTATCTGTCAATAGACCATCTGAAAATGGGACTTATCAGGAGCGGACAGACAAGCCTGTCGCCAGAAAGCCCAGATTCGGCTCTGACAGATTTTTTGTGGCCTGTTGTACGGGAAATCGTAAAGACCTGCGTTGAAAACGGACAGAACCTGATTGTAGAGGGATGTTATATACCGTTCGGCTGGGAAAAAGACTTTGCGGATGATTATCTGTGTGATATAAAATACATGTGTTTGATATTCAGTAAAGAATATATAAAACAGCATTTTGCGGACATTGTAAAAAACGAAAGCGTAATAGAGAAAAGGCTGTCTACAGATATTGTTGCCGATGAGATGATTAAATCCAACAGATATAATCTGGAACAATGCAAATTGAGAGGCTACGACTATATCCTTATTGACGACGTATATCAAATAACTACAGATATAAAATAAACACTCCAGTAACCATTTTTACAGGAGTGTTTTATATCGTTTCTATTAAAGTTTGGCACTATAAAATGTTTTGTGTAAATGTAAAATACAGGATTCAAAATAGAGTTCTGTATTTTTTATTTTATATATTTACACCCAAAGAATAAGATTATGCGAGAAAAGAATCAAGTAGTGCCGGATGAAATGTTAAGCAAGGAATTCCTTAGCCGGTTCAAGACAGAATCCGATGTAAGCAGATTCCTGAAGCAGTTGCATGCCCAGGTATTGGAAAAGATGCTTGAAGGTGAAATGGATGCCCATTTGGGGTATGAAAAGAATTCCGTGGCCGGTAATAACAGTGGCAATTCACGCAACGGCAGTTATCCGAAGCGGATCCAGACTGAACATGGGAAAGCAGTCATCTCCATTCCGCGTGACCGTAATGGCCAATTTGAGCCGATAGCTGTGCCCAAACATGAAAGCCGTGGACTTTCTATAGAAAAACTTGTCATCTCCCTGTATGCCAAAGGAATGAGCGTTTCTGACATAGAGGAAGAGATGCGTGAGATTTATGAAATTAAACTCTCCACATCAGTTATTTACATCATTACAAACAAGGTAAACCAGGCCGTTCAGGAGTGGCAGAACCGCCCGTTGGATCCGGCTTGTCTGATAGCCGGGCTAATCCTTTTTCAAATCCTTTAAACCAATCTGACAATTCCATGATGATAACGTAAGTAAGGATACAAAGGTACGAAAATGAAATAATAAATGGATAAGTTGGTAGGAGTATTTTTACATTGTCCGGTTTAATATAAAATTTATCTCTTGATGAACCTTTGAACTTACATATTCTATTCCTTTAGTTTTTTCTGAGTCGCAAAGTTGTTATTTACAATCGCAAAAATATCTTACTTTCTTGCATCTTTTTTGCCTTTCCCTTATCAAATTTCGCATTAAACTTATAACTTTGGGGAGAGTTAATGTTTGATGCTTATGATACAGAAATTCTTGCAGAGATACAGAGATGCGTTTGGCGATGGCGTACCGTTGCCTGTGGCCTTTGGATATAGCGACACGCCTGTTGAGGAGATAAGGAAGATACCGCGCTGTATGATTGGGGCGATACGCAAGGTGTGCGACGGCCAGGCGTTGACGTTGAGCGTTGACAATGTGCTGTGCGGCGGCGGAAGTCTGTATACACGGTTTGCACCGATGCAGGAACGCATACCGCGCTTTGTTTCGGAACAGGAACACTATAAGCAGACGCCCGAACAGGTTAAGACGTATGTTAGCCGTCTGGGTATCAGTCTGACAGAAAAGCCGTATCTCAACTTTGTGCGTATGGATAAGCTCGCTTCTTTAGATGACGCAGAAGGCATACTGTTTTTTGCCACACCCGATGTGCTTTCAGGCTTGTGCAGCTGGGCTTTCTACGACAATGATGCCGACGATGCCGTGTGCACACGCTTTGCTTCAGGATGCTGCAGCATAGTGACATTTGCCGTAAATGAGAACAGAAAACAGGGGCGCAGCTGCTTTATCGGAATGTTAGACCCGTCAGCCCGTCCGCTTGTTCCTGCCAACGAACTGACATTTGTTATTCCGATGCACCGCTTTAATGAAATGATGCAGACGATGGAGAAGTCGGCGCTATTCCAGAAAGCATACTCGATAGTAAGAAAACGTATTAACGGGGAGATTGGGAAATGAGACAAGAGCTTATACACACCTGTCCGGAACTTGTCGACTATATCAACGATATAGGTTTTCTGCCTTTGCTCCGCATGGGCATTGACGGCTGGTCGGCAGAAGATGCTGTAGACGAAGAATGTCAGTACACACGCCTGCCTGACGGAAGATGGGAATGGCCTTTGTGGGAATGGAAAGGCTCTGTGCTGCGTGAGAGCCGTTGCGCCTATGGCAAGTTCTTCAAGCGTAAAGCCGCGTTCGTAAGCAGTGAGTGGTGGCCTGACTTCTGCAATTATCGCCGCAGCCTTTATCCTTATCCCGAGGAGGGTAGCGTAGAGGAGGCCGTTCTCGCCACGCTGAAAAGCGAAGGGAGCCTTATCACACGCGAACTGCGCGCTGCATGCGGATTTACGAGGCCGAAGATGCGCAGCCGTTTCGATGCATATTTGACACGACTTGAAATGGGCTGCTATATTGTAACAGAAGACTTTATCTATCCGCGCGACAGACATGGGCGTGAATACGGCTGGGGATGGTCGCTGCTGACAACGCCCGAAAGTCTGTTTGGGCGAGAGGCATGCTGTCCTGACCGCACGCCGCAAGAATCATACGATAGGCTGCTTGAACATTTCAGAAAAATATTGCCGGATATGCCTGAAAAGACTTATAACAGTCTGCTCGGGATAAAGTCATGACATCTGCCGAATGCGCCTGCCGGGGCTGTATGTCCTCCGTAGCTTATCCTGCTTATGTTGCCAGGCGGCGTCATGTATCTGCTAAAAGTGAACAAAACGCAGTCATGATTTTGTCTGTAGCGTAAATTATTGTACATTTGCATTGCGCATGCACGAAACATGCTACTGACGACAAAAAATATGAGAACACAAGTGTTGATGGCGAAAGATGCATTCATCAGGCTGCATGCACATGCTCAGATGTATGGCGGCTTCATCCAGCTGAGCGGTAATGACCGTGATTAAATGCCTTTGATGCCAACAAGGCCGACTGTCGCCCTGCACGACCTTCGGACAGATATATGCTTAAACATTGTAACTAATATGAAAACCGAAAAACAACATCTTTTGAAGAAAGACGGGATAAGCTATGTTGTTCCGTTCATACTGATTACGTCATGTTTTGCCCTGTGGGGCTTTGCCAACGACATAACAAACCCGATGGTAAAGGCCTTTTCAAAGATATTCAGGATGAGCGTCACTGACGGCGCCCTGGTTCAGGTGGCCTTCTATGGCGGCTATTTTGCCATGGCATTTCCCGCTGCAATCTTCATACGCAAATATTCTTATAAGGCAGGCGTGCTCATGGGGCTGCTGCTTTATGCCGTAGGTGCGTTTATGTTTTTCCCGGCCAAGTACACAGGCTGCTATTATTCGTTCTTGCTAGCCTACTTCATACTTACCTGCGGCCTGTCGTTCCTTGAGACGAGCTGCAACCCTTACATTTTGTCGATGGGCACCGAAGAGACGGCTACAAGGCGCCTTAACCTTGCCCAGTCGTTCAATCCCATCGGGTCGCTGCTGGGCATGTATGTAGCAATGAACTTCATTCAGGCGCGCCTCAATCCGCTTGACTCCGATGCACGCGAGCAGCTCAGCGAGGCCGAGTATGCCGTGGTGAGAGACTCCGACCTGAGCATTCTCATACAGCCTTACGTGATAATAGGCGTGGTGATTCTCTTTATGGTCTTTCTGCTGATGATTGTGCGTATGCCGAAAAACGCAGAGAAGCAGGACGGCAACTTCATGTCTACCATCAGGCACATCTTCCGCCTGCCTCATTATCGTGAGGGAGTGATAGCCCAGTTCTTTTATGTCGGTGCGCAGATTATGTGCTGGACGTTTATCATACAGTATGGTACTCATCTGCTCATGCAGACAGGTATGTCGGAGAAAGATGCCGAGGTGATGTCGCAGCATTACAACATCATAGCCATGGTAATCTTCTGCTGCAGCCGCTTCATCTGCACGTTCTTCCTTAAGTTCTTCAATGCCGGCGCCATGCTTGCCACGTTGGCTGTTGCGGCTGTATTTTTGCTTATAGGAGTGATATTTATGCAGAACATCTATGGCCTTTACTGTCTTGTAGGCGTTTCTGCCTGCATGTCACTGATGTTCCCCACGATCTACGGAATAGCCTTGTATGGGCTTGGCGAGTCGGCCAAGTTTGGTGCCGCCGGACTTATCATGGCCATACTTGGCGGAAGCGTACTGCCTCCGTTGCAGGCTCTTATCATCGATCAGGGATATGTTATGGGGCTGCCGGCCGTCAACGTGTCGTTTGTTCTGCCGCTAATCTGTTTCCTTGTGATAATATGGTATGGCGTGCGCTCTTATTCGCGCATCGCTTCGCGTTAGTAAAAGGGAGCAAAATAATTCGCAATTAACAACTAAAAATTAAAAGTGAAAAACGCCTGACGGAAATGAAAAGTTAAAAGTGAAGAGTGAAAAATCCAATAGCAAACGTAGTGATTACAAGTAGAAACTACAATACATTTGGATTTTTCACTCTTCACTTTTAACTTTTCACTTCCGTAAAACGCACTACGTTGCTATTGTGCCGGCGGATCTGTGCTCCGCCGGAAGTGAGTATAAAGATTTTTAATCTGATTACTTCCTATTTGCTATTACATCATGTAGACTTCACTTAAACAAGCGGTATTTTAAGCGGATTGAAAATCCTGATAATATCTACCGGCAGATTGCAAATCAGCCGGCACAATAGCAACCTAGTCTTGCGACAGTTTTTAACTTTTCACTTTTAATTTTTAATTGCGCTTTGACGCCTGCTCTTCACTTTTCACTTAGAAAATGCTCCTTTAACTACTCTAACTACCGAGAAACAAAAGCCTCCCCACGGGGGAGGTTTGGTGGGGCTTTCACTTTTGTGTCAGCAGCGAATACAGATATTTGAAGTTTTCTTTAAGTTCATTGGTGTCGAGGCCGTTAAGGAAGGCGTGTTCGTATGATATGCCGTAGAATACCTGCCTGAACATCCGTGCCGTTGTCGTAACGTCCACGTCGCTCCTTATCTCGCCCTTGTCCTTAGCCCTCTGTATCACCGTTGACCACATCTCATAGTCCTTGCTGAAGATGTCTTCAATCTTCTGTCTTATGCCGGGATAATACATGCGGACCTGCGAAAGAAAGTGGATATAATAGAAGTTCGGGCAGCAGTCGTATGGGTTGTTGCCGTCGTTCACGAGACTTACAATTCCGTTCATTGCCTTCGACACTCCAGCCACATACTGATCTATAAATTCCGCCAGTGTGTCTGCCGGCTGGTCAAACTTGTTTACGGGGTTCTGCAGTTGTATGAAGAACTTGTCGGCCACGGCAACAAACAGGTCAAGCTTATGCGGAAAATAATACACTATTCCGGTCTTTGCAAGTCCGCAAGCCTTCGCCAGTGTGCTGATGCTTGCCTTTTCGTAGTTCATTTTCAGGAAAAACCTGAAAGCCTTGTCTATCACTTCTTCGCGGTTTGTTATCATAATCGTTTTTGTTTTCAGCTGCGAAGATACAATATTTTTTACTTTTCAGCTGTATGTTGTAATGCTTTTTATGGAGCAAATGGCCAATAAGGAATGTCTTTGGTCATGCATCGTTGCATATATGCTATTTGTCTTATTATCAGACACTTAACGACGCCGTTGTAAAACATGCCCTTTTAGCTTGCAATTTGCCGCCTTTTATGAGCTAAAAGACGGCAAATTACAATGCAAAAGGCATGCTCTTATATTTCAGGCCTTTTGCATGTGCTAAATAGGCGGCATATTCGTGATGTGGATAACAGGATTGTTATACAATTCCTTTTATGCAGGCAAACCTGCCGTCATGTATATGTTCTGTCAGAACCTCTCTGTTATGCTCCGTTCTTATTTATCCGATGCTATTTCCTGCATTCTCGTACACTTCTGTTATTTCCTCCTCGGTGGTGAGGTTGAAGTCGCCGGGTATGCTGTTCTTGATGGCAGATGCGGTGAGGGCGAAGTTGATGTCCTTCGGGCTGTCGTCGCCAAATTTCAGCAGGGCATGAATGTATGCGGCTATGAAGGCGTCGCCTGCACCCATAGGGTCGATGACGTTGTCTATGTCGTAGATGCGTGCAGGATAGATGTTGCCGTCTGACCAGAGAACGCCTGACAGTATGTGATGGTTGGCCGAAAGGGTGTTGCGCAGGGCAAGAATCATCTTGCGGCACTTGGGGAACATGTCTTTTGCCTTGCTGAAAAACTCTTTATGGCTTTGGATGTCGAAGCTGAAAGCTGGCGACGTGGCAGTAAATTTCGGCGGAGTGATGCCCGTGAGAAGTTGCCATTCGCCTTCGGTGCCGAACATTATGTCGCATTTCTTGGCCAGTGGCAGCAGTATGTCGTGGGCGCTCTTGCCGTATTTCCACAGATTCTTGCGGTAGTTTATGTCGAAAGATATTGCAAGACCCTGTCTTTCTGCCTCGCACACGGCCTCTTCGGTAACGTCGGCAGCGCTTTGTGACAGGGCGCAGGATATGCCCGACCAATGGAAGACGGATGCATCGGCAAATGCGTCAGCCCAGTTGATTGTGCCTTTGGCAACGGTGGTCATTGACGAGTCGGCACGGTCGTACACTACGCTCGAGCCGCGCATGGCTGCCGCATTCTCATAATAGTAGGTGCCGAGACGTATGCCGCCGCGGGTTACAAAGCGAGTGCCTACGTTGTATTTTCTGAGTTCGTTAAGGCAAGCCTGACCTAATCTGTTGTCGGGCAGGCGTGTAACATATTCGACATCATTGCCTAGCATGGCCAGCGACACGGCAACATTGGCCTCGCTGCCTCCGAAATATCCGTCCCATGTGCTTCCCTGTATGATGCGCAGCTTCTCCGGACGTGTCATGCGCAGCATAATTTCACCAAACGTAACTATTTTCTGTCTCATGTCAATTTTTGTTTGTCCTGTCTGTTTCTTCAGGCAAGTGGTGTTGTAGTTTGTTTATCTCTTTGCACGTTTGTCTAAAAAGCAGACTGCTGTTTTCAAGATGTAAAGATAGCTATTTTTGCTTGTTGTCATAGCGGATGAATGTGAAAATAATGTGAATGTTTAGAATATTTATGACAAAATGCTTTTAGAAAGGCCTTTGTCCATAAGGCGGATTATACGGCATGAAGGGCGACGTAAGTTAGTTTCTTATAGCCGGACAATAAAACAGCCGTTATTTTTTGTTAAGTAAATAATTTCTGCGGTTATCGTTATTCTTTGTATTTTTGCAGGGTATAGACAGGCAGACAGTTGACTATAATTTTTTGTTTATGGAGATAATAATTCAGAACGACAGCTTAAGCCATAGAGAATGTTCTGTTCTGGGGCTTAATGAGGTCTTTGCTGAGGACTGTGAGAGGCAGGCCTTGCTGTTCGACGGCTTTATTTTCGGCGTCTGCCTTCGAGGCGAGGCGTCGGTGAGGATAAACGGAACAGTGTTTGATGTGGTGCCCGGCAAGGTGTTTGCCGTTTTGCCAAAGCATTTGTTCTCAGCCGTGTCATATTCAGCAGATATCGACGTAAGACTGATTTTTGTTCCTATTGACATTGTCTGTAAATTGCCGTTGTCGCCTAATTTTGACTCATTGAGGAACACGGCGTCAAATCCATGTGTCGAAGGTGGAGAGTGGACCGCTGATCTCGGGGCGCTGTGCGACATTATGATGAGGCATGACTATACTGCGGGCAAGGGCGAAGACATAATGATGTCGCTGGTATGCTCGGCAGCACTGATATTGTCTGATCTCTTTGAAGGCAGCGGCCATGACGTAAAGAAAACGCCGTCGAGACAAGAAACTCTGGCAGGAAACTTCTTTGAACTGCTTTTCAGCCATTTCGAATCAGAACGTAGCGTGGCTTTTTATGCCGACAAGCTATGTGTAAGTCCAAAGTATCTTTCTGTTGCCGTAAGGAGCGTCAGCGGGTGTTCCGTACAGAAATGGATAAACGAGATTGTACTGGCCGAGGCCAAACGCTATCTGTGTACAACGGAAATGACAATACAGCAGATATCAGAAAAACTGCATTTTGCAAGTCCGTCTTCATTTGTCAGGTTTTTCAGGCAGCACACGCTGACAACTCCTTTGGCGTACAGGAAAGACTAATTATGATTATTGCAGTTTCTTGGCGTTGGTGTGTTTTCTGACAATTTGCATGAATTCGTCGCCCGTGATGGTTTCTTTTTCTATCAGAAAGCCAGCAGCCTCGTGCATTATTGTCATGTTGCCGGTTATTATTTCTTTTGCCTTTTGATGGGCTTTCTTAATCAGTTTCAGCACCTCGCGGTCTATTTCGGCTGCCGTATCTGCCGAACATGTCAGCGAAGAGTCGCCGCCAAGATATGCGTTACTGACGGTTTCGAGCGCCATCATGTCATATTGGTTGCTCATTCCGTATCGGGTAACCATGGCACGGGCCAGTTTCGTAGCTTGCTCAATGTCGTTAGACGCACCTGTTGTGACGGTATTCATGACTGTTTCCTCGGCAGCACGTCCTCCGGTGAGCGTCACGATGCGGTTGAACATGTTTTCTTTGCTCAGCAGCACCTGTTCGCCTTCATCTACTTGCATAGTGTAGCCCAGGGCGCCCGACGTGCGCGGTATTATCGTTATTTTGTGAACCGGAGCCGAGTTTGTCTGCATTGCAGCCACCAGTGCATGTCCTATTTCATGATAAGCTATGATTTTCTTTTCGTCGGCAGATATCACCTTGTTCTTCTTCTGTGCTCCGGCAATTACTGTTTCGACGCTTTCTTCAAGATCAGACGTTGTTACACGCTTGCGGCCCATGCGCACGGCACGCAGTGCAGCCTCGTTGACGATGTTTGCCAGTTCGGCACCTGACGAGCCGGCAGTGGCTCTTGCAACAATGTCGAGGTCTATATCCTCGTGTCTTACATTAGCCAGATGCACCTTAAGTATGGCCTTCCTGCCTTCAAGGTCGGGCAATTCCATCTGTATGCGCCGGTCGAAGCGGCCCGGACGCAGCAGCGCCTTGTCGAGAGTTTCGGGCCTGTTGGTGGCAGCAAGGATTACCACACCACGCTTTCCGTCGAATCCGTCCATCTCTGTAAGCAGCTGGTTGAGAGTCTGTTCGCGCTCGTCGTTGCTCGAGAAACCGCTGTCGCGTCTTTTTCCTATAGCGTCAATCTCGTCAATGAATATTATGCATGGTGCCTTCTCGTTGGCCTGCTTGAACAGATCTCGCACCTTTGCTGCACCCATGCCTACGAACATCTGAACAAACTCTGATCCGGATATGGCGAAGAAAGGCACTTTTGCCTCACCGGCCACAGCACGTGCTATGAGTGTCTTGCCTGTTCCGGGAGGTCCTACAAGCAGCGCTCCTTTGGGCAGCGATGCTCCGATTTCGACATATTTACGCGGATTATGAAGAAAATCGACGATTTCCTTCAGAGTGTCTTTTGCCTCGTCTTGTCCGGCAACATCAGCGAAAGTTGTCTTTATGTCAGCATCGGCATATATCTTGGCTCCTCCGTTGCCGAACGACATGAAGTTGCCGCTGTCGCCCATCCTGCTTCTGATGCTTCTGGCGGCCTGTCGCCATATGAGATAGAATATGATGCCGGGGAGAACCCACATGAGCAGGAAGTTGAGCAGAGGTGAGTTTTCCTGAGGTATAATTTCATTGAAAGAAATCTTGCCCGACTTGTTAGGACTCTTGGCCGACAGCAGCCTGTCTACCAATTTTGGGTCGTTAATCTCACCTGTCTGATAAGTTATTGTCTTGCCGTCGGTTTCTTTCGCCGTGAAGTAGATGCGGCTGCTCTTAATCATAACGTCCTTCACCTTTCCGCTGTCCACCTTTCCGACAAAAGTGCCGTAGTCGGTTTCGATTATGCGGCCACGTCCGAATTTAGGGAATATAAGGCCGTTGAGAAACAGCACAAGCAGAAAGCCCCACAGAAGTCCGTAGTATGGATTTGTCTTTTTCTGGTTCTGAGTGTTTGTCTTCTTCATAAAAACTGTTTTTTCCGGTTGCAAAGATAAATACATGCGCTGCATGAACCGTTACCGGAAAAGAATAAAAAATGTGCAATATTTCACATAAATGAGGCGTATGAAGGCTTGTTGATGCATGGCTGGAATTTGTTGAGTGTTAAACCAAAACCAGATATTGGAATCAATAAGGATTGTAGTTTTATGTGGAATGTTTTGCAGCCTGTTTTCTCGAAGCTGTGTCGGGCTGTTTAGATAAGTGGTAAATGGCAAGATGAAAATAGAAAACAAAGAGCGTGTTGAGAATATAAATGTGCTTTTAAAAGTAAGACAAATGCGGACAGATGGCAGACGTTGTTAGGTTATAAGGCATGTCTTGATGACATAAAAAATCCGAAGCTGACAGAGCCAGACGTGGCTGAGGCATGTTGCCTTGTGCTGTTAGCTTCGGATAATATGATGTTGCAGTACATTCAGGGCTACGGCCGGCGTGGCCCCGGATGCAGTTGTTATGTTTAGATGAAGAGGTTGACGCCTGCTTCTTCAGCCTTCTGCATGTAAGAGGCTACGCCGCCCACGGTTACGCCGTCGAGCAGTTCCTCCTTCTTTATGCCCATCATGTCCATTGTCATCTGGCATGCTATAAACTCGACGCCGTTGTCCATTGCCTGACGGATGAGCGACTCGAGTGAGTCGATATTCTTCTTTTTCATTATTCCGCGTATCATTTTGCTGCCCATGCCCATCATGTTCATCTTTGACAGGGCAAGACTGTCGCTGCTCTTGGGGAGCATGTGGGCAAACATCTTCTCGGTGAGAGTCTTCTTTACGGCCGGGCCGTGCTTCTTCTTTATGACGTTGAGGCCCCAGAAGGTGAAGAAGATAGACACTTTGCTGCCTGTGGCGGCTGCGCCGTTGGCAAGGATGAATGTGGCTATGGCGCGGTCGAGGTTATCGCTGAAGCATATAAGGGTCTTGTTCTTGCCGGCAGGAGCGCATGCGGCGGCAGGCTTGTCGTCAGACTGCTGCTTCCTGATGAGGACGGTGTGACAGCCGTCGGTGCACGAAGCCGAAAGGAAGGCGTTGCCCGTTGACTTACACCACGCCTTTGCGTCTGATGGGAAACCGGGGTCGGTGGCCTTTACTTCTATAGTCTCGCCGGGCTGCATGTCGTCGGTTGCCTGTTTCAGTTTAAGTATCGGACCGGGGCACTGCAGTCCGCAGGCATCAACGGTAAGCGTTGCACGGCTGTCGCTGCATTGACTGCCCGGAGTGCAACTGCACGAACAAGAAGAGTCGTCTCTGTCATCATTGCCGTCGGCACACTGAAGGTCTTGTGTGGCCAGCTGATAAGTCTTGTAGCCGCCCGAAAGGTTGCGTACGTCGTAGCCGTTGGCCATAAGTATGCGTGCGGCGATGTAGCCTCTGAGACCTACGGCGCAGAACGTTATTACGGGTTTGCTCTTGTCTATCTCGCCCATGCGCTCGCGGATGTCGTCTACGGGAATGTTGATGGCCCCGCTGATTGTGCCGAGGCTGAATTCGGAAGGTGTACGGGTGTCGATAATCTGAACCTTGCTGCGGTCGAGACCGTCGATGTCGCGCCAGTAGATAACTGGCATCTTGCCGGATATGATGTTGGCAGCTGTATAACCAGCAATGGCTATCGGATCTTTGGCCGACGAGAACGGAGGAGCATAAGCCTGCTCAAGGCGGATAAGGTCGTAGATGGTGCCCTTGTGTTTGATGATTATGGCCAGCTGGTCGATGCGCTTGTCTACGCCTTCGTGTCCTACGCACTGCGCGCCGTAGAGCGTGCCGTCTTCAGGATTGAAGGTGAGCTTGGTGGTGATGAAGAACGCACCGGGGTAATATTCGGCATGAGACATGCTTGTCGTAGTGCTGCTCTGATATTTGATGCCGAGTTGCTTCAGGCGCTTTGCAGGAAGGCCCGTAGAACCTATAACTACATCAAACACCTTAGCTATCGACGTACCGATGGCTCCTTCATATTCGGTTGTGTTGCCAAAGACCATGTTGTCAGCCACGATGCGTCCCTGACGGTTAGCCGGTCCGGCAAGATAGTTGAGCCACGGCTCGCCATATTCTGGATGCGGATATTCTATGGCGTCGCCTACGGCATATACGTCCTTGGCCGATGTCTCGAGATATTTGTCTACCTTGATGCCACGTGCGCCAAGCTCTATGCCGGCACTCTTGGCAAGCGACGTATTGGGGCTTACGCCGATGGAGAGCAGCACGAGGTCGGTTACAATGCTCTTGCCCGACTTGAAGAACACGCGTATGCGTCCGTTGTCCTTCTCGAAGCGCTCAACGGCTGTGTTGAGATGCAGCGAAACACCCTGACTGAGCAGTTCGCGGTGAACATGAGAAGCTATGCTGAAGTCGACCGGTGCCATTACCTGCGGAGCCATCTCGACAATAGACACGCGGGCGCCGGCATGACTGAGATTCTCTGCCATCTCGAGTCCGATGAATCCTCCGCCTACAACAACAGCGCTCTTTACGCTGTGCTGCGTAAGATAGTCTTTTATGCGGAATGTGTCTTCAACGTTGCGCAGGGTGAATATGCCCTCGGTGTCGATGCCGGGGAACGGAGGTCTGACGGGCGACGAGCCGGGCGAGAGCAGCAGGCGGTCGTAATGCTCGTCAATAACAGAGCCGTCGGGGCGGCGCAGCGTTACGGTCTTGGCCTTAGTGTCGATGCTTATGGCCTCGGTGTTGACGCGCACGTCGACGTTGAAGCGACGTCCGAACGACTCGGGTGTCTGCACAAACAGCTTGTTCTTGTCGGCAATGGTGCCGCCGATGTAGTAGGGCAGTCCGCAGTTGGCATATGAAATGTGCGGCCCCTTTTCAACCAATATTATCTCGGCCTTTTCGTCGGCCCTGCGAATGCGTGCGGCTGCGGTGGCTCCACCGGCAACTCCGCCAATGATGATGTGTCTCATGTCAGTGTGCTTGTTTTAATTATTATTGTTTGTTGTTATTTCTTTTTCAGTCATGCTTTCGGCTATCAGGCGCAGCTCTTCGGGCAGCGAAAACTGCGAGCAGTGTATGCGGTCGATAAGTTCGCGGCCCTTCTTGGTGAGGTGGAAACTCATGCAGCGGCTGTCGTGTGGGCACACGTTGCGCCTTATGTAAGCCTCCTTCTCGAGCGATGCAATCACCTTGGATGCGTTTGAGCGCGAGAGCTGAAGCTCGTCGGCTATCTCGCCCGAAAGCATCTTCTCTTTTTCAGACAGCACGCAGAGCAGCATGGCCTCGTTGAAGTTGAGGCCGAAGGCCTTCTGTAGCTGTAGCTCAAACTCGCTAATACAGCGGTATATCTTTCTTATCTTGCAGATGCAGTTGTTGTTCATGTCGATATTATTTTGCCGTTACATATTATGGTGAAAGATTTTTTAATTCTTATATTATTTCCATTGGAAAACATTGCAAATATAGATATTTGTTTGTTATAAAGATAATTTCCGATAGAAAATAATTTATTTTGTAACATTTATTTGCTAAATAGCCTGCCTTTTAACATTTTCCAATGGAAAATAAATATGTAATAGACGGATGTGTATATGTCATAATCCATGCGGTGATATTGCCAGTGAGCAGTAGGGCAGGCAATGGTGTTGTGCGTTCAAGTCAGCAGAAGCTGGGCATAAAGATACTTGAGGCATGCGGATATGAGCATGGACGAAGGTTATGCATTAGGCTGCATGAATAGGTATAATGGCTATGAAAACGACGCCGCGGATGAAAGACCGCAAAACGGATTGTGAAAGGTGTCCTTTTGCATTGTAATATGCCGTCTTTCAGGATGCAAAAGGATACATATCAGAAAAAGGGCAGGAAGAAGAGTTGTGTGATGAGTTGGAAAAACAACTCGTCACACCGTATGTATCAGAAAATAAATGACTTACATGCGAATGTGACGAGTTATGAGTTTTTAAAGAAAAATTTTATTTGTTTGATTGCCTGCCGGTGCGGTGCGTCTTGTCCGCATCATACCGCAAGGACATGGCCATTATGCCTTCATGATAATCTGGTTATAGTAAGGATACGGAATCTCTATCTTCTCGACGTCGAAACGCTCCTTGATAGCCCTCAGCAGGTCGCATTTCATGGCAAAGGCGTTGCCCGTGGTAGACGCCCACGCCCATGCACGCAGCGTTATGGCAGAGTCGCCAAGATTGATAACGCGTATGACAACCTGCGGCACATTGTTGGCTTTCTCCTCGTCGGTGCGATGGTCTATGAGCATCGGGTGCTTCATAATCTCGTCTCTCATCACGTCGATGGCATGGCCGAGGTCAGTGGTGTAAGACACGCCGACTTCTATAAAAGAGCACGTGGTGGTTTCGCCATAAGACGAATTGACTATGGTGCTTGAGTTTATCTTGTTGTTCGGAATGAGAATCATGCGGTTTTCGGCGTTCTGTATGACCGTATGGCGGAGCGTAATCTCCTTTACTGTTCCAACGATGACGTTGTCAACCTGGATAAAGTCTCCCACCTTAAACGGACGCGAAAAGATGATGAACAGTCCGCCTACGATGTTAGACAAGGCCTCCTGAGAAGCAAGGCCGACGGCCATGGCCATGATACCGGCACTGGCGAGGATTGAGTTGCTGACCTTCTCCATGCCCGGAATGAGCGACAGAAATGCAGCCACACCTATGATGTATACGGCGGTGGTGATTATCTGGCGTATAAAACTTATCTTTGTCTCGTCGAAGACAATGCGGCCGCGCTTTCTCTGCGAACGGTTGAACAGATACTTGATGAACGCATTGAGTATGCGCACGAACACGTAAATTAAGAAACCCTTGATTAAGAATACGACAATCCAGCGGATTGACAGTCCGAAGACTTCCATGTTTAGCATTTCATTGATATTCATGGCGTTATGATTTAGTTTTATTTATAATGATGTGTCATGTCCAGCCTTTGTACATTGCTGCCGGATATGTAGCCCCGACTGCATGTTGAAGCTTGGTATATGCAAAGATAAGAAATAAAAATATAAAAGATGAAATAATATGCATAAAATGTGCTACCTTTATTTACACATTTTATGCAGCACGGCCATTTCGCGTAGCTTTATGTCTTGCAGGTTAGAGGATATTCTGATTTTTTGTCGTATCTTTGTGCTTGCCGGCAGAACGTGATGCAGGTGGCTGTCGGCAGAAATAACATTTGATATGAGAAAACGTATTAATAATGGAAGAAAGCCTGTGGAAGGAAGTCTGTTTGGCGATGACGATTTTGAGCCTATCATGCCGGCCATAGACCTGAGTAAATACAATTTTGATGAAGTGTTCGGGCGGTTGGCGAAATCGGACTTCAGGCGGCGCTTCCGGCTGAATGATGAGATGAAGGATTATGTAACGGAGAAGGGACTTGGGCGCATTGGCATGCATGCAGCTGACATAATAAGAGAAAGACTTGCACCGGCCGTTATACCAAACGACGGAAAGCAGACACCGATGAAAGGACATCCCGTGTTCGTGGCACAACACGCAACAGGATGCTGCTGCCGGGGCTGCCTGTCAAAATGGCACGGCATTGAGGCGGGGCGTGAACTTACGGCCGCTGAGCAGGAGTATGTAGTGGCTTTGCTGCTGACCTGGATATCCAGACAATTATAACGGCATAAAGACTACACCGGAAGATTTTCTGCGGTGTGCTTTATGCCGTCATTTTCGATATAACGTTCCGCTACGAAACGTTTAAGTGCAGACAGGTTGTCTGCATGATGTTATCCCTAAACCTCAAAAAACTTATAAGGCATTAACTATTGTCTTAGTTCTTGTCGCCGGCCCAGTCTTTGGCGTTTATTGCCTCGAGGAGCTTGATGGCGTCTACATACTGAGCTATGCCGTCGGCAACGTTTTTGGCGTCGCGCATGGCAAGTACGACGGTCGAGGGGCGGTTTACAACGTCGCCTCCCGCAAACACACCCTTGCGGCTCGTCATTCCGCATGGAGTCTCGCGTGTTAGCACGTATCCGCTTTCGTCAACCTCAATGCCCTTGGTGGTCGACACTACGCGGCTGGCGGGCACGGAGCCGATGGCCATGAGCACTTTGTCGGCCTTTTCTGTGCGGCGCTCGCCGTTGTGCTCTATGACTACGCCGTTGAGAATGCCGTCCTTGTCGAGAATCTCCACAATCTTTGACTGCCAGTTAAACTTGACACCTTCTTCGACAGCTTCTTCGTATTCAGAGCGAAGGGCGCTCATCTCGTTCACCGTGCGGTGATAAACAATCTCGACATCCTTTGCACCCATGCGGATGGCCGTGCGGGCACCGTCCATGGCTGTGTTGCCGCAGCCGATGACAAACACACGGTCGCCTTCTTGTATGGGCACGTCTTCGCGCGCAATGTTTCCTTCGTTGTATAGACTCACCTTTCTTAAGAAGTATACAGCCTGACGTACGCCTTTGAGGTTTCGTCCGGGAATATCCGGTTTCTTCGGCTTTACTGTACCAGTGCCCATGAATATGGCGTCGAAGCCACGTTCAAAGAGCTGGTCGATGTTTATGTCGGTTCCAACAGTGGTATTGCAGTGGAACACCACTCCAAGTTCTTCAATCTTTTTGATTTCGCGTCTTACTATCTCCTTCGGCAGTCGGTATTCAGGGATGCCGAACATGAGAACGCCGCCCGGTTCGGGTTCCATCTCGAATATCTCAACGTTGAAACCTTTGCGTGCCAGGTCGCCGGCAATGGTAAGTCCGGCAGGTCCTGAACCGATTACGGCTATGCGTCCGCGTGTCTTTGGCTGCAGGTTCTCGCGTATCAGGCCCATGCCGCCGTCGAAGTCGGCTATGAATCTTTCCAACTTGCCAATATGTATCGCCTGTCCTTTCTTGCTCAGTACGCAATGTCCCTCGCACTGCTTCTCGTGCGGACATACGCGTCCGCATACAGCCGGCAGGTTACTCTTGTCGTTGATTATCTTCATGGCGTTACCGAGATTACCTTTCGAAAGCTCGTGAATCCAGTCGGGAATGTCGTGGCTTATGGGGCATCCTTTCTTGCACTGCGGAACTTTGCAGTGAAGACAGCGCTTGGCTTCGTTTATGGCTTCGAGCATGGTATAGCTCTCGTTTACCTCGTGAAATAACTCTTTTTGTTCTTCCATTTGCTTTAAAGTAGTTTGAGTATTGTAAAATTATTTGCAAAGATAGTGTATTTTTTGACTTAAATAAAAAAATAGTGTGACGAAAATGAAAAAAGTCATCATAAAATGTTTTTACAAAATAAAATTTAGTATCTTTGCGTGCAATTTTTTTGGTAAATATTATTTATTTGCGTCTTATATGGTGGTTGTGTAAATCGGCGAAAGACGTATATTTTATATAAAAACAATATTAGACTATGATCTCTGCATTTGACAAAACATTTAAATTAGGTATTCTCTTGTCAGTTATCGACTGGCTTACATTTAATGTAGTATTCTTGTTGTTCACGCTGTTTTCAGGAGCAGATACGAGCGGAGAATTTGTGGCTGATTTGTTAATGGCAAATGTCTCATATGTTGTTGCATTGCAGATTGTTACCATAAGCCTGCATCACAGACAGGCTCAGCCGGCAAAAGTGCTCAGCAATACTTCACGTACATCAGCTATATTCATAGTGCTGTATGCGGCAGTGTTGGGTATCATGGGATTTTCCGTACCGGGGCTTGCTTATTGTATCGAAATATCTCTACTTGTTTTTCTTGTTACAAGTATTGAGCGACTTTTACTTAGAACATACATTAAGCATAAGCGAAGTGTTGGCCGGAACAGAGTTGATACAATAATACTTGGTACAGGACAAATGGAACAGAAAATTGCTGACGTGATGACTAACGTCTGGAACGGATACAATCTTCTGGGATATTTTATCAAAACAGATTCTGACTCAATGACAAACAGCTCTACAGGTGAGGAACTTGCTTATCTGGGAGAGGAGAGCGAACTGCTGCCTTTTATAGAGAATAATCATGTTGACGAGCTCTATATCGGCGTAATGCCGGATAAACTGAAAGAATATAAGGCTCTGATGAGGCTTTGTGAAAAGCATATGATCAGAACATATTATGTGCCTACCATATCTTACGGAGAATTCCGCAGTGCGAAGGTTATGGAGTTTGGCGACATTTATGTCATGTCGCAGTATAACGAACCGCTGAAGGATATGCGCAACAGGATACTGAAACGTGTATTCGACTTTGTGGTTTCGCTACTTTTTATATGCACATTGTTCCCGATAATATTGATAATTGTGGCGATAGTATCAAAGATAACGATGCCCGGACCGTTGTTCTTTAAGCAGAAACGTACCGGATATGACGGAAAGGACTTCGTGTGTTATAAGTTCAGGAGCATGAAGGTAAACAAGGATTCTGATAAAGTACAGGCTGTCAAGGATGACCCGAGAGTGACTAAATGGGGCTTGCTGATGCGTCATACCAACATTGATGAGCTGCCTCAGTTTATCAATGTACTTAAAGGAAACATGAGCATTGTCGGTCCGCGTCCGCATATGCTTGCTCATACCGACTATTATTCCCAACTTATATCAGACTATATGATACGCCATTACGTAAAGCCCGGTATAACAGGATGGGCTCAGACTCATGGTGAGAGGGGAGAGACAAAGACAGTGGATGACATGAAGCGCCGTGTGGAAAAGGATATTTGGTATATTGAGCACTGGAGTTTCTGGCTCGATATTCAGATAATATTAAAAACCGTTTCTGATGCCATTCATGGTGATGAAAAGGCTTATTAAAAGGATAGAAGTGCAGATTGCATTTGGGCTATATATAAACGGGGATGTCGCTTTTGGGAGCATCCCCGTTTGTTGTTGAAGTATTAGTGGTGTCTTGATTTTATGATAGATGTGATAATTTCATTTGTCTGTGGAGCAGTGGCGTCCTTCTCGCGGATTTTTCTTGTTTGGAGATGAGGGATAATGCGTTTGGATAAATTATACCTGATTGTTGCTATGACGCTGAGTCCATATTCTTGATTATCATGTTTTATGGTTGTCTTTCTGTGATTGTTTTTTGCGTATGGAGATATAATCCCGGAATAATAGTACCATTGTCGTTTTTTGCTTTATCTTGGTTTTTACACTTTTAGCAGATCTGCGTTAATAAAAAAGGAGAAAACAGTTTTTACACCGCTTTCTCCCTTGCAAAATTTAACCCTCTATTTATTATTTATCATAGGTAAGGAACTTTGTGTTCGTGATTTTTACGTCAACGTTATTGTCAAAGTCCTTATCTTTTTTCGTGTAGAAGAATGTACAGTTGTCTATTGTAACGTCATGTACGCACTTCAAGCCCGGGAGGCCGTGTGCCGAAATGGCTGTTTTTGTGTTTCGGCATACGACGTTTGATATATGTATGTCTCCAAAGTCAGGTGCAAAAGGTGCGTCGGTGTAGGTGGCTGTTTCAGCCTTGTCTTCTTTTACGCTGTATTTCTTGTCGATATAAGTGCACTCAAATACAATTGCTTCATCTTTGATGTCCGTCATGAAGATGTCGCTGATATACAGCCCTTCAACCTTTCCGCCGCGTCCTATGCCGCTCTTGAAGCGCAGACCTGTGTCAGTGCCGCTGAAGCGGTTGTTGCGTACAACAATGTTCTTTATGCCTCCGGTGAACTCGGAGCCTATGACAAAGCCGCCATGAGCATGGAACACCGCATTGTTCTCAATGAGAATGTTCTCACATGGTCCATATTTGAGACCAGACTCTCCGGCTCCCGCCTTCATGCATATTCCGTCGTCTCCGGCGTCGATGGTGTTGTTGACAATCAGGACATTCTTGCAGCTGCTGATGTCGAGAGCGTCGCCGTTCTGGGCGTTCCACGGGCATCTTATTGTAACGTTGTCAACTATCACGTTGTTGCAGCGTGTAGGGATGAGGTGGAACTTGGGCGAGTTCTGAAGTGTAACGTCTTTTACGAGCACATTCTCGCAGTCGGTTATTCTGATGAGGTGTGTGCGCATCTTTTCCTGTGCCTCGGGTGTGGCTGCTATGTTTTCGTAATGCTTGAGGTTGAACGGAAACCACAGTTTGCCTCCTTCTGTCTCTGTGCCTCCCATATAGAGAAACTCTTTCCACTCGGCGTCGCTTACTTTAGAACGTTTTACAGGACGCCAGAATGCGCCGTTGCCGTCGATTACGCCTTCGCCGGTTATGCTGATGTTCTTACGCTTGCTTGCGCTTATCAGTGGAGTGCATTTGTCGTCTTTCTTGCCGTTTTCTTCTTTTATAAACAGGCTCTTTTCGGGCGAAGCCATTATTATGGCGTTTTTCTCTATGTGCAGATCAATGTTGTCCTTAAGCGAAATCATTCCCGTCAGCCATATTCCGGCAGGCACCACAAGATGGCCTCCTCCCTGCTTGTTCAGTGCGCTTATTGCTTTTCTGAAAGCTTCTGTATTAAGAGTTACGCCGTCTCCTACGCCTCCGAAGTCTTTAAGATTAACGGTGTTTGCCGGTATGACCGGTGCAGTTGCTTTAGGCATTTCAACCGGAAGGTTTTGGTAATAAGTGTCGTAGTCACTTGCCTGGGCAAAGTTTAATGCAAGCATAAATGCTACGCATAGAGATAAAACTTTTTTCATTTTGATTAGTTAATAAGTTTATTTTTATTTTAGTATTTAATATTCCAATTTGTTTAATATGTTAATGTCCGGGTGTTTTGTCCCCGTTCATGTATGGGCTGTTCAAATAATTATGTATATACGTTGATGTCGTTTGATTATTTTTATAGTTTGCGGTAAATTTTTTGCAAATGTAATGCAAGTTGGAGACATTTCCAAATAATAAATATTCTAACATGATAATTTTATGTGTTTTTAAATTTTACAAAAAATATTGTCTATGTGTTTTTACGGGTAAATTATGGGCAAAATAGGGAGATTTTGGGCAAAAATAAAATTTTTAGTAAAAAAGTTGCTGAAAAATTTGGTGGTAATAAAAATAATGCCTACCTTTGCACTCGCAATTGAGAAACAAACACCAATCAGTTGTTAAGGACGCGCTTGTAGCTCAGTTGGTAGAGCATCTGACTCTTAATCAGAGGGTCCAGGGTTCGAGCCCCTGCAGGCGTACAAAGAGACACTTTCGAGTGTCTCTTTTTTTTGTTTGTGCATATTGTGTTTTTGTTTAAAAACGGCTAATCCGATAAATAGTGGCTCACCCGATAAATAGTGGCTCACCCGATAAATAGTGGGGAAAGAAAATATTACGCATAAATTTTAGTCAGC
>OMDZ01000023.1_pt1 | contig 146619 bp, 110 predicted proteins | sample 1673641 | NCBI WGS metagenome assembly OMDZ01 (sample SAMEA103958117, study PRJEB25191) | human gut metagenome | biome: human-associated habitat [ENVO:00009003]; feature: intestine environment [ENVO:2100002]; material: feces | place: Germany | collected 2013/2015
ACAAACTCGTCCAGCCTGTCACGTACCTCGCCGCTAACAAACACAGGCTTGCGGTCTTCGATTCTCGGGACCTGAAGAAAGGCTTTCCGGTATTCGTCCAAGGAAAGTTTCCTTTGCCTGCTGCTTATACGACGTTGAGATGAGAGAACTGCTTCCTCTTTTCCTGTTGGCGGTTGCCGGGGCTCGGATGGGTTTTCGGTTTGTACTACCGTTTCTTCTAACTTCTCTTTTCCGGTATCATTCAAGGATGATTCATGTGCAGTCTCAATGCTGCCATCTGACGGGAGTATGAGTGGCATATCCGTACCTGTCATAGCCTCCCACTCTTTTTTGGTCAAGTTCTTTTTTGTTGCCATACATTTTTGATTTTAATCGGTTTACTCACTGGTCTCGGTGCGCACCTCGACTCATTGTCGTGAGCAAAGGAAGTGTGTATAGTAAACAGAATCAAGCAAATGGAGATACCGTGGCAATTATGTTACCCTATGCACAATACTGATTGGACAGTCAGTGCTGCCTGCTGCGATTTGCCTGAGTGATTTCTACATACCGGATTGTTCAAGCAAATTCTGTTTATAAAGAAAGCTCATTGTATGCAGTTGATATGTAAGATGATGTCATTCCGGGCAACGCATCGTCACCGGTCTGAAAATCCATTGCAGTGTGATTTCTACTGCTTTTATTTGCAGTGGGAACAGAGAAAACGGTCACGTTTCTTGCCTAGAATAGGACGATGAGACATGATGGAATATCAGCTGTAAAAGAACTGTTCTGTTCCAGATTCTTGAATATATGTTTAACTGAAAATAAAGAAGACAATGGAAATCATCAGCTTTGAAAAAAGGACTTTCGAGGAGATTGCCGCCAAGCTGGATCGCTTCGTGCAGCGAGTGGAAAGTCTGTGCCGTGAACACGGTGGGAAGGAAACAGGTGAATGGATGGACAACCACGAGGTCTGCCGCAGGTTGCGTATCAGTCCTAGAACCTTGCAAACTCTGAGGGATAACGGAACGCTTGCCTTTACCAAAATTGGGAACCGGACTTACTACCGTCCTGACGATGTAGAGCGAGTGGTCGGGAATGTGGAGGAAAAGCGTAAGGAAGCCCGCTGGAAAGGCAAGACCATTTGAACGAGTTTCAAGAATAATGTATAACCCAATATCAAACGCGTATGAGTAATGAGATCAGAGAAAAGGACCACGAGTGGGTAAAGACGTTCCACTCGAACTTCGACAGGCTGCTGGCCCTGCTCGAAAAGTTGCTGGAGAAACGACAACCTTCCACCTATGGCGATGAACTGCTGACGGACAAGGAAGTGGCATACTTGCTGAAAGTGAGTCGGAGGACTTTGCAGGACTACCGAAACAACGGTATTCTGCCTTACACACAGGTAGGCGGCAAGATTCTCTACCGGGCTTCCGACATAGAAAAGACACTGATGAAAGGGTACAAGGAGGCGTACAGATACAAAAGAAGCTGACACGCCAAATGCTCCACAAAGGATACGTATGGATTTTGATTTTTCTGGAGGGAGCGCAGTTGACCGCCTGCCCATTTTATGTGTGTTTCTAAAAAACAGCCTTTCCCAATGATAAAATAACAGCATATAGAATTAGGTCCTATTTGAACCAATCTATATGCTGTTTTGTCTTTTTTTGTGACTTTTCCGTCAGTCGCTTGTTTCCGCTGCCGTCGGCATCCATTGTACAGACGTGAAAGGGAAAAGGTTTTCGGGCTGAATACGCTCTGAAAGAGGAAGATTCTGCCCGAAACGGCAAAGCCGCCTGACCTTTTCGCTTTCAATAAAGTCTGTACTAACTTCTATGGACGGTGAGGAAATGGGCGACTGATATAGAAGAATGGTTATGATGCATCACTGTTTTTTATGGAGTTATGCTATCGGAGTTTATATAATTCTTTATAGGTTAACATTAAATAAATCTATTAATATCAAGAATTCTTTTACAAATTCTTATCTTTGTATTGTGTAATATTTTTATATAAAAATGATTAAAAATATAATTAATAAGATTATTCAAGATTTGGGGGATGACAAGCCGATTAAAGGGATATTGCTAAAAGCTCAAATTGTTGCATCTCAATTAAATAATAAGGAGTTTGAAGAGTGGATAAAAAGTGAGCAAAATGGATATTCCGATGCTAAAAATCTTCCAGATTATAGAGTTTTAGGAGCTATAGTTAAAGCTAACGTATTTCAGCCTTATATTGGATTATACCAAAATTGTACAATCCCTCCTGGAATATTTGAAGATGAAATTATTAATGATTGTATGAGCCATGCACACATTATTAATTCTCTATCAGAAATAGAAAATATTTGTAGTTCAAATAAAAATGGCCATGTATCAATTAATTCTCCAGTTATTGCATATCCCGAAGTTGGAAAACATGTAAGAGGAAATGTAGAGAAAGTTTGGCAAGAGATTCCTGTATCTTCTTTAGCTAATATTGTGGATACTTTCAAATCAAAACTATTATCTTTTTTTCTTGATCTTGATAAAAAAATTGATGCAGGTGTCGATTTTTCTAAAATAGAAGGACAAAATGAAATAAAAAATATCATGAACAATTATTATATAAACTCGGTAGTTGCGAATACAGGGGACGGGACTGTAAATACAGGAGATATTTCTAAAAATAACAGTGTGTTATGCATTTCTGATCCTGATCAACAAAAACAAATTAGAGAATTAGTATCAGAACTTGTAAAAGCTACAAAAGACATTGATAATGAAGATTTAAAGATGGCAGTTGAAACCATCTCAGAAGAATGTAATAAACCATCTTGGACTAAAAAGACATTGAGAATAGCATTTAATGCAATACAAGGAATTGCAACAAGTATTGCCGCCAATCAATTAACGCCAATTATTACAGAGGCATTGGCTCTATTAGCATAAACACACAAAACATGTGCTATTTATTCGAAATCATATAAGTTAAAATATAAGACAAGAGCTCCCAGACTATAAGTAAATCTCAACTTACTGGCAGCTCTTGTATATTTAGAGTTAAATTTCCCCAATTTCTCATTTCAAATAAGAATTTAGGTAAAAATCTCTTTTACATTATAAACCTCCAAGTAATGAAGATTTATTAAATATACGTTTTCTTCTCTTCATTAGCTTATCCATATCCTCAGAAATCTTGTCATCTGTAACTTTTGCGTATCCTTGTGTAGTTCTGATATTTGTATGTCCCATCATCTTTGAGATGCTTTCCATGGGAACTCCGGCAGAAACCATCAAGGTACCGAAAGTATGGCGACTTTGATGATATGACAGGTTATGCTTGAACTGAAGCGAAAATCCCAATTCATGTATCTCAAACCAAATCATGCTCCGTATGGGTAACGGGAAAATGGGCTGACTATCATCTGTCGTATTATACAAGGAAATTATCTGCTCCGCTACCGGGTGCAATGGTATAAATGACTCAACGCTTGTTTTCTTGCGGTATGTTCTGATATATTTCCGTCCTTCTGCAGTTGTACCTATATGATGCGGATAGAGATTGCGTACATCAACGTAAGCCAAACCGCAAAAACATGAAAATATAAAGGTTCTTCTTGCAAGTTCCTGTAGTGGATCCGGTTTTGGATGGCTCATTATCTCCTGAAGCTGGTTCTTGCTTATATACATGAGCTTTGTAGGTGCCTTCTTTTCATATTTTATATCATCCAAAGGATTATATCTCAAAATTCCGTTATCCACGGCAAGATAAACCAGACGTTTCAGCCAGCAAAGACAATGGTTACGGTATGATGGCTTATGAGGGTAATTTGTTTTCAGATACAAAATGAAATTGGTGCCAAACTCTTCGGTAATATCTGTAAAAAGCATGTCCTCCTTGCCCAGAGAACGGATATATTCCCCCAGATAGTAATGATACATTTTTGATTGCCTGTAACTGGAGGTTGAATCTATTTGAATGGAACGGATTTTCAGATTTTCCCGTTCCACCTCCCCTGCCTGTAATATGTACTTCGGGATGTCGACCGCTCCTGTCATGGCTGTTTTCAGCAGCTCTGCACTGATGACACCATTTACTTTCAATAATTCAGCATAAGTTTCATCTATCCTTTTTTTATACTCACAAAGCACCCCGTTCAGTCTGTTGTTCTTGACTTCCCCTTTCTTGCTGTTCCACTCTTCTGGCTGGCAATACAACCCGGTCGATAATACAACAGCCTTTCCGTCTATTGTAATACGACACATGATTGATGTGGTCCCGTCAGATTTGACTTTACTGCGGTTTATATAATACAGTTGCTTATATGTACTTCTCATGATTCTTTCATTCTTGATTTATAATACCAGTTTCATATCACTTGTTGCCTCGATGAATTTGTCCATATCCTCGAAAAGTTTTTTAGGAGTTACCCTTGCATAAAGCTGGGTAGTTGTCAGATTGGTATGACCAAGCATTTTGCTGATTGTTTCAATAGGAACACCAGCCTCAAGGGTTATCAGACTTCCGAAGGTATGTCTTCCCATATGATAGACCAAATCACAGCTTATGCCAGCCAGATCCCGTAAACCTTTCATGTGGCGTCTCATATTGGGATGGTGTATCATCGGGAAAAGCTCTTCCCTCTCATCCGAACGATATTTTTCTATAAGAGAGATAGCCTCCGGCAGCAATTTGACGCGGGCCAGATATTCATTCTTCTTTCTCAGATACTTTAACCATAAGTCGCCTTTATCGTCCTTGTATATATTATCTCTAGTGATTGAAACTGCATCCGCATACGGAACTCCTGTATAACAGGCAAAGAGAAACAAATCTCTGGCTATATTATGAGTGATTCTTTCCGGTGGTATCACAACATCACGAATCTTCTCAAAATCCTCACGACTCAAAGCCCGTGGTGGTTTCCGGTTCTCTTGGGGTAGTTTGAAATTCACAAAATAACGCTTCTCCGCATGTCCTTCCTTGAATGCCATCCGGCAGATTTTCTTCAGAATTGCCAGATAATGTCTTACCGTATCTACCGCAAGTCCTTTGTCCTTCAGTATATAATCCTGAAACTCACATGGGATGTGTTCATTCAACTGTCCAAAAGCAACATCACTTGTCTTGAATCGTTTTTGAATAAACTCGCCAAGATACCTGCGGGTGTAAATGTATGTTGACATGGAGCTTTTAGCTACATCAATACCGATTCTTGAGCGCATATCTTCTATATGCATATCAAGCCGTTTCAACAGAGTAATCTGGGTTTCTACGCTTCCCTGCAAAAGCTCTTTGACAGCAGTTGCGTCAAAATCAATTTTACGTTCAACAAGTGAATCAAATGCAGAATTGACCGAAAGCAAGAGCCGGTCAATTTTCGCATTAATATCAACGGCTTCTTTACTCTTTCCATTCAGTCGGCTTTCTCTTGGATTCCATAATTCCGGAGTACATGACAGCTTACAACTGAATTGCGCCATCGTGTTGTTTACTGTTATTCGCCCCATTATCGGAGCCCTTCCGAATTTGTCTAGACCGCTCTTTTTCAGGTAGAGCAACACCTTGAATTTTTCTACTTTCATACGCTTATTTTTTAATGGCAAAATTACCTATTTTATAAGCGTCCTTTGATATGCAAAATACCGACATACAGTGAATAATAGGCTCTGTGACAGTTTCTTTATTGTTCAGTCTGTTACCTATTCGGTTCAGGTAACTGGGTAGCTAACATTCTGGTAACTGAACACCTGCAATATTCTGTTCATTTTTGCTTTCCCCAATCTCAGCAAAATACGGAACTCCTGCTCATATTCAACTGATTACGTTTTCCTTTCTCATCCCTTCATCTGCTTGCTTCCTGTATTCTGTTCCACTGCTTCCGCCATACCTATGCCACATTGCAACTTACCAATGGCACAGACATCTATACAGTCAGCAAAATGCTTGGCCATAAAAAGGTAACAACAACTCAAATCTATGCCAAGATAGTTGACGCAAAGAAGAATGCTGCCGCTGATGCCATCCAGATCAACCTTTCTGACGACATGATAGGAACTCCCATCGACTCCAAGAAAGAATAGTTCGTATTCCACTACCATAGGTCTAAACATACAGTAACTTTTACGTTGTTCACATCCATAGCCATTCACATTCAAGTGTGAGTAGCTTTCTTCGTATTTGGCCTTTTGCTTCTGATTTCCATTATGACAAGGGTATGATACCAATCATAACGATGCCATAACGAAATTATTTTTCACCACCGTTGTTTTTTTCTTCTCTGATTATCAGCATTATATAAATAAAATAATGCTATAAAAGACATGTTCCTTTTATGCCCATAATCATGCCCAAATCACCATTCCTTTTTCCGATACTTTTGCGGTCGCTTTCTTGCAAAAGAGAGTGACTGTAGCATAAGCTGCAGCCAACTTAAACACACATTTATGCGTACAGAAGTACCCACATTCGATGCAATGCCACAGATGATGGCGAACATCCTTGAGAAGTTGGAGACGCTTGAACAAAAGTTCGACGCTCTGCAGTCAAACAACAATGTAGAGGCAGATGCATGGTTCTCGCTGCAAGACCTATGCAACTACCTCCCTAACCATCCTGCCGAACAGACCGTTTATGGTTGGACGAGCAACCGTACCATTCCCTTCCACAAAAATGGCAAGAGCATTCTTTTCCGCAAATCGGAGATTGATGCATGGCTCATGCAGACCTCTCGCAAGTCAGTCAATGACATTTACGATGAAGCGCGTACGTATGTAGTCAATAATCCCCAAGGCAGAAAGGAGGTGACACGCAACCATGTGTGACCACCTTTCTATCTATGAGGAGTTTTTCGGAGTCAAAGAGGGAGAACTGCTATCTTTTTCCTTTTTCCGAAAACCCATCCGCAACACGGAGCCACTGTGCTGCATCGGTATTCCTGACATCTACCGCTACATCGTTGGCCCGTATGCAAAGAAGCAAACAGAAATGTTGCGCTCCATTACGGGCAAAGACCAGGCACGCAAGTACAAAGCTGAGAATTTCGACTTCTGCACATTCTCTGGTATCTTTCATACTCGAAACAAGGCTGGCCTGTTGCAGCAATCCGATCTGCTTTGTATTGACTTCGACCATGTGGCTGACATTCCTTCGTTGCATGAAAAACTGCTCAATGACCCTTGCTTTGAGACCGAACTACTCTTTCGCTCTCCTTCGGGCGATGGGCTAAAATGGATTATTCAGGTATTCCGCAAAGGATGGGAGCATAGCCGGTTCTTCAATGCAGTATTCAACTATCTCGTAGCAAATGGCTATCCTGAGCCCGACAAATCTGGCAGTGATGTTTCTCGCTCCTGTTTCATTCCACATGACCCGGAAGCTTATATTAACCCTAAGTATAACAACGTTAAAGATGAAAACTTTTTCACCAGAAGAATGGGAGAATGTCCCTTCTAACACAGAGAACAGCAACACAAGCAATACACCGTCTGCATACTCCAATACAAGCGAAGACACCCGAGCCAAGGTAGAACGTGTCCTTTCTCTTATTGAACAAAAGGGAATAGATATTACAAATGGCTATGACAACTGGCTGAAAGTCGGGTTTGCTCTTACAAGTGAGTTCCAAGAGGCAGTAAGAGGAATCCTCCACTGTGTCAGTCGGCAGAACCCCGAGTATAAGGCAAGTGATACAGACAAACAATACAATAAATGTCTGTCTGCACATGGGGATGGCATATCTATCGCCACATTTTTTCAGATGGCGAAAGATGCTGGTATTGACATTTCCAATCCCAAAGAAATCCAAAAGTCATCCGTTGGAACTTTGGATATTTGGACTTATGGTTCTGACAATCAAATATCCAAAAAACCAAATATCCAGCCTGTCGAAGTGGACTCCAAATGGATTTTGGATGAAGAATCCCTTCCACATTTCCCTGCCTTCATATACGACATGCTTCCACCTTTCCTAAAGGAAGTGTTGGGCAACTGTATCTCAGAAGATGACCGAGACATGATGCTGATGGGCACGTTGACTTGCATCTCAGCCACACTTCACAATGTGGTCGGTGAGTACAATCACGATGATTGGCACCCTATGTTATACTTCTTTGTTATGGCCGATGCCGGTATGGGCAAAGGCTCGCTGAAATATTGTCGCGAGATAGTGGCTCCCATCCATAACGAACTGCGTGAAGCTTCCGAGCGGCTGATGAAAGAATATAAGGAGAGTAAAAGCGAGTCCAAGTCTGGCGAGAAAGATACTTCCAATGTCAATGAGGCTCCACACCGTCGCACACTCTTCATTCCTACCAACAGTAGTGCTGCATCCGTCATACAGCAATTGGACAACAATGGAGGTGTCGGTCTGATATTCGATACAGAATGTGACACGCTGAGTGCCATTCTTAAATCGGAATATGGTGACTACAGCACCATCATCCGCAAGAGCTATCATCATGAACCTATCGACCTGAGCCGCAGGAAGGACGATGAATATCGTGTCATTGAAAGACCGATGCTTGCTATCTGTCTTTCTGGAACGCCTGGACAACTCTACACTTTGACACCTCAGGCTGAGGATGGCACCTTCTCACGTATCACCTGTTATCACATGCCATTCAAGGCTGAGTTCCGTGATGTCCTTGTCGAGAGTGCCAACACCAATTCTGATAGCTATACCTTGCGAGATAGATTCTTCCAGCTGGGTAAGCTATACAAACAACGACGTGAATCATTCTTCCGTGGTGGAAGATATCGCATCGTCATCCCGAAGGAATACTGCAAGGAGTTCAATGAGCATTTCAGACAGATGAATCAAGAGGTAGTCGATGACATTTCTCATGATATGCAGAGTGTTGTACGCCGTCTGGCCTTCACTGTGTTTCGCATTATGATGGTACTGACTACTATCAGGTTCATGGACGAAACTCCTAATCCTTCTACACTGACTCCAAAGGACGGTAGTCGGATCTTGTTGCGATGCTCAAAAGACGATTTCGATATTTCTATGGCAGTGGGCGATGTTCTCATCTACCATACTGTTTATTGCTATGCCCATCTGCCACAGAGCAAGGTCACTACTAATGGGCAGGGCGAGATTATCACGAAGAAGAGCAAAATGGAACAGTTGTTAGCCGCACTGCCAAACAAATTTGACAGAGAGACCTATCGGGCTGTGTCCATGAAACATGGCTATCCCGTAAGCACTACTGCCAAGTGGATCAATGACTACATCCGTCAAGGTCGTCTGGAACATTCCAGTCAAAACTGCTATCGGAAATTGTAACAATGGACATATCCCGTCCTGCGTGGTGTGACGGACTTTTGTAAAAGTCCTAAACATAATAGGGACTTTTAGATTCACTGGCTATGGCCGCTCACTTAAAAAGTCCTCCCATTATGCTCAGGCACCGCCCGAGACCTGGCATCCTCCACTTACAGATATTATAACAATGTATAACCCTAAAACAAAAGTTTTCAATGGAAACGAATAAACCACGCGCCTCTATCCATGTTGGTGCAGACAAGAAATCTTTCTCTGCCCAAATGGGCAACGAGGCAGAGCGCAGAGGCTGGGACGAGAAACGCTACCAGTCAAAGAATGTGGAGATGGAGGAGAATAATCACTACAACTTCTCACGCAAGCACCTCAACTTTGAAGTCATCAAAGGATGCAAGGTCGTGCCTCTTGGTTCCAATCCTGTTCCACTTCATCAACGCCTCCAGCAGCGCTACGATGAACTGGGCTTCAAACCTTACATGGATGCAAAGCATCCCAACCAGGTTGCTCAGAACACTCCAAACGGATTTGTGAATATCATTTTCGGTGGCGACCACGAAGTGATGAAGAAACTTGCCTTTGGCGAACAACAGATATACACCTCTGACCCATACGCTGACAATAGCCACATCAAGCTAATGCCAACTATCTACGAATGGGCAAAGGATACGTATCAGTTCTGCTGCTGTATGTGGGGCGAGGATAACATCATCGGCTTCGACGTGCATTGTGATGAGACTGGTGTTCATGCTCATGCCTTGACCGTTCCTGTAGAGCAAGTCAAGAAGCGTGGACGCATCGGCAGTCAGTATGTCAACAAGGACAATCCCGACAAGGTCCTGTCAACGAAAGAGTGGAAGGCCTTGCCCAAGGAGGAACGCAGCAACTACATCAAGACGGAGTCAACAAAAGGTGTGGTAGAGCGTGTATCGTATGCTAAGGTATGGGGTGAGAGAGCAAAGGAAAAGTCCCAATATCTATCTGACCTCCACACAAAATACTATAATGAGGTAGGCAAGAAGTATGGTTTGGAACGAGGCATCCCATATCATGAACTCTCCGAAGAAGAAAAACGGGAACGCAGACACAAGAGCAAGGTTGTGTTGGAAGCTGAACGTCAGGCGAGACAGGCAATAGCAGAGGCAGAGAAACTGAAAGCAGAGATTGAAGCAGAAACATCTATTGCTACTCAACAAAAAGAGGAAGCCTTGAAGGATTTGAAGACTGCTCAATCTGGTTTCCTTGCCAAGATCTTCCAGCCCGGCAAGTACAAGAAGGAGGAAGCTGCGAAGTTCAAAGAGTCGTATGATGCTGGTGTCAAGGAAACCATCGGCAGCTTTATCAAAGCAACGGGACTGAAATGGAAGAGTGAACCCACAACCGAGATCCTGGGACGACAGTACCGCATGTTATGGGACACGAACAAAGACCTTTCCAATGAATTGAATACCAAGGAAGAAATCATCTCATCAAAGGATGTTGAAATCCGAGGACTTCGTGCTAAAGTAACCACTCTCACAGAGGAAGTGAATGGACTCAAATACCGCTTGACACTCATTGATGAGAACGCCGTAGAGCGACTGCGTAATGCCAAGAATGCAGAAACCAGTCGTGCTGACAAGGCTGAAAGCGAACTGGATTCGCTTCGGTCAGCTTATCAGAACCTATTAAGGAAGTGGAATGCTCTCTGGATGGAGCCAGAGTACACCGAGGCAGCAAGGAAGGTCAAGGAGCGCAAAGAGCGCGAGGCTCGACTTGCCGCAGAGAAACAAAACCGATACCAGGACATTCTCAATCGTTTCATCGCAGAAGGACGTGCTACCCTCAGAGCATTCGCACTTACAACCAGAACTAATTTCAACGACAAAGAGGCTACATCCATCTACTATGGCATCATGGCTGTTGCCTGTAAGATGAAATTGAACCTTGGTACAAAGGAAGGTATTACCTCGGCCGTCAACAACTTCCTTAGTGGTGTGTCATGGAGTGACTGCTCAAAATTCAATGTAGAGTGCGTCACTAACTGGACACATCTATTTGCAGAACGGGATGTGACCTACAACCCATCTGTCATAGACAACTTTATCTCTTTCGTTGATTATATGTCATGCAATGCAGAAACCTACACTTCTCTTGGCGGCTCCAATGGCTGTGCCGACCAACTGACGAATTGGGATGGCACGAAGAAACTTGGCCTCGGCTCACCATCCAAAAAGAAAGGTCAGTCCTATTGAGGCACACAAGGCATATAAGCTAGAGCGATTTGCAGCAAATTGTACCTGCAAGTCGCTCTCATCTGTTAAAATGTAGCTAAAAAACGAAGAATCTTTTGCAAAATTGGCCGTATTTCAAAAATTGTGATTATCTTTGTGGTCAAAATATGACAATTCTAATAAAGAAAAGTTTAATATCAGCCAGCATATGGAAAAAGACTTCATCAATTACATAATTGAGGGGAACAATTATCCACCCGATGGGTACGTTTCTTTTGATACTTCCGACCACATCCGTTTCCAAAATGGAAAGGATGTATCAGGTCACAATTACGGGTGCAATAGACGCTTTGTGATTGAGAAAAACATTCAAGGAGGCGAAGGATATACGGTTACCGTGTACAATCTTGATGGACTTCACCCCATTTGGAAGAATAATATTCAGATGGCACCCAAGCGTATGCGCATAGTCTCTTCAAATGAGAATATTGTGGAGTTTCGCGGCTATGGGTATGACGAAAATGCTTTGGCATTAGGTGCACCCTTAGCGGATGCATCATTCGATAGTTATGGTATTGTGCTCTTAATAGAAAACGCGGAAATAAGAAGAATACAACTTAATATGTACGATAGAAATATTAGCATCGTATATTTAAAATGAACAAATATGGCAGAATTAGATAGAACCATTACGGAGGAACTATTTACAGAGGTGCTGGAGTCTACACCCTGTATTATTGTATATTCCCAACAAGCCTTTGAGTATAGCAAAAACTATATAAAATCTATTACTCAGACAGCAAAAGAAATCTTTGATAGCATTTTGGGCGTTCATAAGTGTAAAATCGTGTATAAGGGAAAGGATAAAAAAGATTTTCGAAAGTATCAATTCATTATTGAAGAATTGAAGTTGTCTATCTATGTGACAGCAAGACAAAATTTAACTGAATTTTCCTTAAGTTACATTTCAGATGAAGAGATTGTTGTGCCTACGGATCCTTCTGAATACAAAAGCATGAATCTAAAATTCATGGCAGAAGAATACATTAACCACAACCTCATGGATTTCCTTGATCGTAATGACCTTATGACATCCTATCGCGAGATAAAGGATTTCTGCACAAGCCTAACATCTTTAAAAGAACCAATACGAGAAATTAACAGAGAGCATTCTCGAAGAATGTGGAAAGCATATATTGATGGCGAAAGAGCTCTAAATACAGACAAAAAAGAATTGTTTATTGTTGAAGAAGTAGGTACTATAGAAAAGGAACATTTTAATAACCGAACTTATAGTACATTGACTTTAAAGGTTAAGGCACCTACTCTGCAACAAAGACTAGTTTCTGCTATTAAAGGTGTTCAATCAACAAAATACCGCAATCCTAATGTTGAATTTGTAACAAACAAGAAGGGCGAAATATCTTTTGCAGGATATGTTGATATAACTGAAGAGATATTGGATGAATTGTCAAGTGCTGCAGCTGATAACTGCTATAAGTTAGCTGAAGATGTAAAGCATGTACTTTCTGGTAGTCTAACACTTCAGTCATCTGAAAATCTTGACGAATTGTTGGAAGATATAAATTTATCTTTAAAAGATTTTGATGCAAAATTTGATTATGCCGAAGGTGTTTATACCTTTAAGGATGATAGCGAAGCATTATATCTTGACAGATTAGTGCAATCAAAATATCCAGAAACTTTAACAACAGAGCGTCAAACGGTTATCACTACTTCTTTTAAGAGTAATCAGGATATTTCTTCTATTACGTCTGCTATAAAGAAAATGACAGGTGTAATAGATGTCTTGGATTCTGTTAGTGGTCAACTACTCATCAAGACCCAAGGTAAAACTTATCTAAACTTAAATGAACCAGCACTTCAAAGTATAAGAATTGCTGCGTGTAGAGCAATTTTTACTCCAACAGAATTCAGACCAGATGTACAAATTGAGGGCCTTTCTGTAAATGGTACCTCTTATATTTTCAGTACAAATGATTCTTATTCTTTTTTCAATACTGCGTATGAAATGCATCAGAAGGTCATAGCTGCTTATGACAATAAGACTTTCATAAGAAAAGAATATGATTATGGGTGTTTTGTGATTCCAAATAAAGGTTTACTGCGTGATATGCAGCTACATTTTGTTTCAAAAAAGCAGATCAAAATCAAAGCAGCATCAGGCTTAGTTGAGTTTTATCCAACTGATTACGATAATTATGTTGAATTACTTTCTGAGGTTCGTCAATATTGTGGTGAGTCTCTTAGCATTCAAGAACAGGAATATCATCCTTCTGTTGTCATCAAGCTCTTGAGTGACGATGTTAATTATTGTAAAAAGGTATATAAAGAAGTAGCGGAGAAAATCACAGAGATAACACCGTCTTTTACTGCCTCATTTGAAAACGATGAGACATGTAAGATTCTTAATTACACTATAGAATATTCAGATATGGAAGAGTTAAGCTCTTTCCATAATGCTATAAACTCTTGTATAAGTTTATATCCATCTTTGCTTACTAATGAATTTGAGACTAATGATGAAGGCAAAACCATATTATCTTTTGAGTTTGATCACCAACTCAATATAAGATTTGAAAAGAATCTTAGAAATGGTTATGTAAATGAAGATGTTAATCTTATTAAGGCGAATGAATATGATGCTATTAGTGAAGCCATAGACATGGCATATGAGGAAGAATATCAGGATTACGACGAAATCAATGAATTGAGAAGGAATAGGTCTCAAATGCTAAGAAATGCTTTAACATTAGGCAGATGTATTGGCAGGAAACTCAATAGTATAAAGCTAGAAATCAGTTCAGATTTTATAGATTACATGGAAGATCGCAATGCCAAAGGGCAAGTTGCGAAATTTATTCATGTCGGTGACTACTTGCAATTCCCAATGGTTGGCAAATCTTCAGAGTTAAGAAGATTGAGCGATTCTATGTTGCGTATTACCAATCCCAACCAATTCTATCCTCGTTCTAAAACAAAAAGAATTCCCGCTCCTGCCAATCCAAGGTTATGTGACTTCCTATTCGACCCCAGGTATGCAGGTGAGTTTGACGAAGATCTTGAAGAGGTAAAGAAACGAATAACAGAAACTAAGATAGAGAATTATCTTAATGAGAAACAATTAGAGGCAGTAGCAAAAGCTGTCTCTGCTCCTGATATAGCCATTATTCAAGGTCCTCCAGGCACTGGTAAAACAACTGTTATTGCTGAGATTATATGGCAACAAATTCTTAAGAAACCTGATTCGAAGATTCTTCTAACATCCCAAACAAATCTTGCCGTTGACAACGCACTTGAACGATTGCAGGGACGTAGAGGTATTAGACCTGTTCGAATTCAAAATGCTTCAACAGAAAAAGAAGTTGGAATAGAAGCTAAAAGGTACATGCTTGACTTCATGGAAGATTGGTGTAAAAAAACAAATGCTGATAATGAAGACAATGGAGTAAACATTTGGATAGACTCAATTCTTCGAGATATGACAGAAGATGAGAAGTATGCGTCCGTTATTGATCAATGGAAGAAAGATCTTATTGTTCGTGACCGAAACACGAGAGAACAATTCTACGAAGCCTATAAGGGTAATGTAAACCTTGTAGCTGCTACATGTAGTATCTGTGGTTCTAAGCAACTACAGGAAATATATGCACTATTGTTTGGTAACAATGAGAATGCTTTTGACCTTGTAATAATGGATGAGGCAAGTAAAGCTACACCATTGGAGATGTCTGTACCTATGGTTTGGGGAAAGAAAATTATAATCATAGGTGATCACAAGCAGCTGCCTCCAATGATGAATGAAGACAACATTGTATTATCATTGAAGAAAGCTAATCAGAAGGTGTTGGCGGAAACCATAGAAAGTTTCCAAGAGTCGCAATTTGAATTATTGTTTAGGTCTGCATTTAAACTAAAACCTTCAATAGTTGCTACCCTTGATACGCAATACCGTATGCATAAGCAGATAATGAATACGGTAAGTCATTTCTACAGTGAAGAACTTGAAGAAGGATTGAAGTGTGGTCTTTCAGATGAAGACATGGATAATGAAGAATACAATGCAAGAGGAAGTCGATATCACGGTCTTACCCTTCCAGGATTCATCGATCCTCAGACACACGCAATCTGGGTTGATGTAGATTCATATGAGAGTCAGCCAAGTGGTTCTACTTCTTACGTAAATAACGGTGAACTTAATGCTATTAGAACTGTTATTAAGGCTTTACAGAAAGCAGACGGATTCCAAAAGTTTATGGATTCACAAGAGAAACCAGAAGATAAGGAGATTGGCATTATAACGTTCTATGGAGCTCAATACGGCAAGATTAAAGAAATGTATAAAGATGGGAAAATTGACAAGTCGCTTCCATTCCGAATTAATGTTGTCGACAAGTTCCAAGGAATGGAACGTAACATAATCATTATTTCAACGGTGAGAAGCAATAAAGAGCATCGCTATGGCTTCGCAGAAGATATTCGACGTATTAACGTAGGTTTCTCCCGTGCAAGAAGACTGTTAATCGTGGTCGGAAACAGACAGTTCTTTAGACAGAATGCTCACTATCAAAGATCAATTGATGAGATGGAACATTTTGACATTAAACAACTTCAAGACTTGGTAAGATGAAACAAAATACGTATAACAAGGGCCGAAACAAAAATTTCAACCCAAGGATTAAGAATTTGAAGTCAAAACCTCAAAAGAAAGGTGTTGATAAAAAGGAAATAATTGAAGAGACGTTAGATCAGCGCCTCAATAGAGTCATTGAAAATAACAAGGCTATATCCGAGCTTATTATCGGATATATTCCATATACTATAAAGTTCATTGCTCAGTCGTATAAGGGCGTAACTAACAAGCCAGAGAAGATTTCTGCGTTCGAAAAGGCTGTTGTTGGCATAATCAGTATTGATGGACAAACATCCCTTTCCAATATTGGCAAAATATTGGGATTGGATATTGAGCATGACATTGCTGAACAAAAAATGATTCGTAGTGCCATCGACACTATGATCCGATACAACCTTGTGCGAGGTGATGAGTCTGCATATTTTATAACGGAACAAGGCAAGGAGTTCGCGGCTCATGGTGAGAGAATGAAATCATTTAGTTCTGATTTTGAACTTTGGTATTTGAATAATAATCATTCTTTTACCGGATTGCGAGATTGTATTTCTGCTGACGATATTCAGCTTGTTGACGAAACCGATTTTTTCAAAGAGAACGAATCGTTATTGCCTCTTACTTTTGAGGAAGTCAAGGAACTTTCGGAGATCCAAGCATCTAATATGCAAAGTTCAAAAGAAAGATTTATTCTTCAGGAAGCTACGCCACAAAATCATAATTTTTATAAGTACGATTTAACAGTATGTTTTGTTCAGAGTATCAGAACGAAACAAGTAAGGACAATTGTCTATGATGATACGACACAGGCTGTTTTACATCCATTATCTCAATTAATTGAGGAAGATGAAGATTTAAAGCAGGCATTGTTCTCACAAATGCTGCAAGTTGCTAGTGAGAGTGAAGACCTTGCTATATATGATGACTTAGAACTTGCGAAGTCGGATCCTTTGGTTAAGGAAGATATAAAAAATATTATTTCCGCAGAGAAAAAACTTATAGAACAAGAGGATAAGCAAGCTGCAGTAGGTGAAGAGAATAAAGAAGAAATAAACCCAGATGACCTATCAGAAAGACTTCATAAGCGAGCATTGTACGACTCTATTACATTTGAGTCAGAATTGCATAATATTTTCCAAACAGACAAACCTGATGAAATCTGGTTATCTAGCCCTTGGGTGGGAGATAGCACATTCATACGTAATCGTCTTCCTTTGATTAAGAACTATCTTAAACAAGGAGGTAAGGTGTTTATCTCTTACTCAGCTCCTGATGGGGGACTTGACAGCCACAAAGATAAAATGGTGGGAGATCAATCTCAAAAAGCCCTTGAATCTTTAGAATTCGAATATGTTAAACAATTCTTCCATGTGGAACTTCCTGCATTCCATAAAAAGAATGTTATTGAAGTAAAAAATGGACAATGTGTTCTTTTCACTGGTAGCTTTAACGTTTTGTCTTTCTCTGTGACATCTAAAAACATCACTCATGTCAGAGCTGAAGAAATGTGCCTTGCACATTATCAAGCAGCAATAAATCAATATCATTTATCAAAGAAACTATTTGCAGAAAAGTATATTGAAAAAGCATTGCAAGAGATTTCTACATTGTCATCTAATGAAATACAAAACTATCATAACGATAAAATTGAGTATTTTAGAAAGGATGATAAGCTGGAGGAGTTGTTTATTGATTACGACAATATGCTAGAGGAGCGCAAAGCACAAGCGAAATCAGACATATTAGCGAAAGAATTAGAGTCCTTAAAGAGCGAAATTGAAAGCAAGATTAACGATGGATTGTCTCAGAAAGAAGTAAACTCATATAGAGCAAAACTGTTTAAGTTATCGTCTTTTTGTGATACCTCGCTCATAAACGATGATATTCAAAATGTAATTCTACAATTACAGGACATAATCAATGCGTCTATAAAGAAACCAAAGTTCAATGGCAGTGAATCTAGCAACCAATCTACAGCAAATGCTCAAAGCGTGGATGTAAATCAAACTTTAGCATTGTCCTTCTATGAACTAAATCCCACAGATTCTGCATCCATATTAAAGCATCTGACAGGTTTGTTTTACTTGTCGTTATATAACAATGCGTCAAAAGCAAATGTGGGCGATAAATGGAAAGAGAAATTGGTAACATTATTAAGTGACTCAAACCTACTTAAGTTATTTAAATATAATATTTTGAGGGATAAAGAGGAGGGCACTTCTAGAGTGTTTATTGCTATTGATGGTAAGTTGTTTTCATTTTATAATGTAAAATTGGGCAATAAATTAGTTAGACAGTTATTCCCTGGCAAAACATTTTTAGATAAAAACGATTACCAAGATCCATCTAAAATTATTGGTAAATTATTACATTCATTATAAATATGTCAAGATTTGAGTCATCTAGATTCGCTCGGAATCCACAAGTTATGAATGCTAATGTCTTGAAAGCAGCGTGTGAAGCTTTGGGATGGAAGTATTCTATACAGAATAATATACTATTGGTTACTGAGGTTGGTATTGGTTCCAACTTCTATGGCGAGTTTGCATTAAAACTCAATATGTCAACCAATGAAGTTACTTACAATACTTATTATATGCCAAATGCGCAAGAAAAAGTAGAAGAACTAAAAGTAAAATTTCAAGAGTTAAATGCAGAATACTCAAAGAATGCTTTGATTTCAGAATTTGAAAAAGCTGGTTTTACATACCGCTCGAATTTCACTTTTATTCCAACTAAAGAAGAAAAGTATTGCTTCTTTATGGAGGCGAAATCGTATGATCCTTCAGAAGACGAGCCATTTGCCTCTATTAAATTTACAATACTTTATGATGGAACTATTGTAACAGATTCTGATTATTTGCCAAATGACATTAACGAAAAAGCTCATGAAGCAATGGATATTTTGGAGCATCTTCTTGGTAACAAAAGAGTAATGACGAAGAAGCCTGTACCTGCAAAATACATTGGCAAAATGAAACCAAGGAGAATTAATAATGTTGATTTAAGAAACAAATAATATGGAAGACATCTTTCAAAAATTGATTTTAATGATACGAGCATACTATCCAGTCTTGTATCTTCATAGTTTTGAGTATTATCGTACCAAACAAAAGATTAAGGGTATTGTTGATATTTTGCGTAGAGAGGGTAAGACCGTAAACCTTTTTCAGTGGGATTGTGTTTATGGTCTAGTACAAATAATGCCTGATAAAACTGAAAAAAAAATCGAAAGGATGCTGAATCCCATAGAATTGTTAGGGTATATTCTAAATGCTAAAAAGGCCGGAGAAAAAAACATTTTTATCCTTGATGACATTAACAACTATTTTGAAAGGGATGAAGTCAAATTGTTAATTAGGAAAATAGCGGAAGCAACAAATAATAATACACATGCCATAATTTTATCCTCTAGTTACAATTTACCAGCTGAACTCGAAAAATATGTAACGGTTTTGCAGATACCTCTCCCCAAAAGAAATGAAATAGGAGAAGTCTTGGATGTTGTTGCAAGACAATCAAAAATAGAACTTAGCACATCTTTAAGAGACAAGTTGATCGATGCTGCTTTGGGAATGACATCAATGGAAGCAGATTTAGCATATTGTTTAGCCTCTGTTAAGGACAGTTTTGATAAGAATTCACCTTTTACAGTTTCCTCCGAGAAAGAGCAAATCATTCGAAAATCTGGTATCTTAGATTATTTCCCGAAAAATGAAAGTTTATTGGATGTCGGTGGTATGGAAAATCTTAAAGACTGGCTCCAAAAAAGACAATTAGCATATGAAAAAAATGCAAGAGAATGGGGATTAAAAGAACCAAAGGGTCTACTTTTGCTTGGTGTTCCAGGATGTGGCAAAAGCTTGATTGCAAAAAGTATTGCTTCAAATTGGAACATGCCTTTGCTTAGACTGGATGTAGGTAAAGTTTTTCAAGGAATTGTAGGAAGTAGTGAAGACAATATAAGAAAAGCTATCGCCACAGCTGAAGCTGTAGCTCCCTGTGTTCTTTGGATTGATGAAATTGAAAAAGGATTAAGTGGAGTTCAATCAAGTGGGGCAACAGACGGAGGTGTGACATCCAGAATATTTTCTACAATATTAACTTGGATGCAGGAGAAAACAGCACCTGTATTTGTTGTTGCTACAGCGAACAATATCAATCAACTTCCTCCTGAATTACTAAGGAAGGGGCGATTCGACGAAATCTTTTTTGTTGATTTACCAGAAAAAGCGGAAAGAGAAAAAATCTTTTCTATTCACCTGAAAAAAAATGGCAAAGACCCGTCTCTTTACGCCTTAGATGTGTTAGCTGAACAAGCAAACAATTTTAATGGTGCAGAAATAGAGGAATGTATCAAGGAAGCTATGTTTTCTGCATATATTGAGAATCCATCATCCCCCAAACTTGAAATGATACATATCCTAAATGCTATAAATGCTACAGTTCCGCTTTCAACAACTATGAAAGAACAAATTTCTACATTAAGAAATTGGGCTGTAAAAAGAGCCAAAAATGCTTCCAATGTTCCAGTTACGACAAAACAAGAAGAAATGCCAATCCTTCTAACTCGTCCAGAGTTGGAACTTGAAAGGTCATTTGATTTAAATACTACAAAAGAGTAATGAGTGAGTATCGATATAGAATTAGGTGCTTATGACAACGTTGTTCCACCTCTTACCATTCCGAACAGAGAAGTGAAATGCGTTAATGCCGATGGTACTGCAAATGCGGGAGAGTAGGTCGGTGCCAGCCCGGAAGCGAACAGGGATGATAACATGTGATGCGTAACATAATTCAAAAAGTCATTATGGATAATTTTAATGTTATTCTAGTAAATGGTGACTTGTAGTTGAATCAGTCCGAAAACAAAGGGGCTGATTTGAAAAAGTCATCTCCTTTTTGGGATTCGTTTTAGACCCAACTAGGAAAGCGCTTTGCTGACCTTGTGTGGCTACTTGCCTTAGTGGGGCTAATAATGTTTCTGTAATAAGGACCTCCTGAGCATGAGGGTAAAAGGCTCATTTATAAAGGATGATAATATGATAGAAAACATTGACATAACAAAAGAAACTTCTGGTCAACTTCTGGCCAATGATCCCGAATATGTGAGACTTGTCTCACATATCTCAGACCTTTGGGATGGGGCAAAGAACAAGGCTGTATATGCAGTCAATGCTGAACTGATCAATGCGAATTGGCAGACTGGTCAGTATATCGTTGAGTTTGAACAAGGTGGCAATGCTAAGGCGAAGTATGGAGACAAACTATTAGTTAATCTGTCCAAAGACTTGACTCGATTGAAAGGGCGCGGATTCAGTCGCTCCAATCTCAACTACATGCGTAAGTTATACTTGGCTTTCCCAATTTGTGAAACACTGTCTCACAAATTAACATGGAGCCATTATTTTGAACTACTGAAATGTGATGATCCCTTAGAGATGAAGTTCTACATGAAAGAATGCATCAAAGAAGGATGGAAAGTCAGGGAGTTAAAACGACAAATCAATTCATCTCTTTTCCAAAGACTTGCACTCAGTACAGATAAAGAAGGAGTGCTTGCGCTTGCAAATGAAGGGCATCAGGTCATGTCTCCTGCTGATATCATCAGAGACCCATACGTTTTAGAGTTTACAGGAATACCGCAGCAAAAGCGGTATAAGGAATCCGATTTGGAGAAAGCTCTGAAGACCAATATGGAACAGTTCTTATTGGAATTGGGCAGAGGCTTCGCATTCATGGGACGTCAGTATGTCATACCAATAGGGAGCAGACGTTTCAAGGTTGATTTGGTATTCTACAATGCCATATTGAAATGTCATGTTTTGATTGACTTGAAGCGAGGAGAAATTAAGCATGGAGATATCGGTCAAATGAATCTCTATCTGAATTACTTCAAAAATGAAATTTGCCAACCAGACGATAATCCCCCAATTGGTATTGTATTGGGTGCAAAGAAAGATGAGCTATTGATGGAATACGCGCTCCAGGGTATCGACAACCAACTTTTTGCAGCGCGTTATCAACTTTATCTACCCAATCGAGAGGAGCTTCAGGCTCAATTGGATCTATTACTTGATAATTCAAATGAATAGAAATAAATATGTTATTCGGAAAAAAGATTAGAGAATTAAGAGATGAGAATGGCGTACTGCAACGCCAGTTGGCTGCACTATTGGAGATAGATACTCCGATGTTCAGCAAGATAGAACGCGGTGACAGGCGTGCTAAACGTGAGCAGGTTATAAAACTTGCAGAGTATTTCCATCAGGACGAGAACGAAATGCTGACCCTCTGGCTGGCTGACAAAGTACTTGATGCGGTGGATGGCGAGCAAGAACTCAGTTCGCAAGCCATTGAAGTTGCCCAAGAACAAATAAAAGCATTGTAAAATATGGAGATTGACATTTTTCCTATACCACATCGGAAGGTTGGGACGGCTCATAACTTTGACAAGGTTTTCCTTGGCATTCTCATCATCACTTACATCATCGCTGCTTTTAAGACGGCTCAGTGTATTGTAGGCAATGATGCAGAAAAGGAGTTCGTATGTTTCCTGCTCACAATTCCGATATTCGTTGGCTATTACGCTCTGTTTGTGCTTGTCTGTCATGGCATCAAGACGGGACTCTATGCTTACTTCAAGTCTCATCGCAAAGAATGGAACAGCATGGCAGACCGCGAGGAGATGGAGGAGCACATCGCTCAGAACCTTGGCCATATACAGAAGAAGGCACAAGAGAAGACAGCAACTATCACCAATACAAAGAATGCTGCACCTATTGCTGATGACACTCCCAAGAGAGAAAGCAATGTGGAATCAAATAGTCCAGAAGAAGTAACTGTTACTCCTGAGGCATTGGCAAAGTTGCAGTTGAAGCGTAACATCCAGAAGGCGCATGATGAGTTGGAGGTATTCATCAATCAAGTGCAAATTGACCGCAAGCAAATGAATGAAGCAAAAGTCGCTCGTGAGGCAAGGAAACTTGAAGCCATCCTCAAATATACCCGTTATACGCTCATGCCTCATGGTTTCACGGATGAAGAACTGTATCAAATAGAGGAAGCTGTCAAACTACTTGTTGAACTAAATGGTGTTACCCGAATGGAAGTCCTTTCTATCAGCAAGAAGAAGGGGCTGAAGCAAGCCGACCTAAAGAACTTCTGTTGGAACATTGCAAACCAATATGGAATTGATCCGAAGACAACGGCTCTGTTTGCGCTCAATCTGTTTTATGCCTGGTTTAGCAACACCGAACCTTCAAGCATTCAAAAGACGCTGCGCAACACAGCGGGCACATATACAATTGAAATTGACGCAAACATCATAGACCATCTGCCTCAGTTGGAAGAGAAAGTACTTGGCAAGAATCACAAATAACAGCAATCTGCAAATAACATTGACATTATGTTCAATTAGAGTAAAACTTGTACAGTTAATACTAGTCGGTATAGTAAAAACAGAACGAACATGAAACAAAATAGATACAATGAATTATATAAAGAGTTGAATCCTTCCCTTAAAATGAAGTTGAATGCTATACGTATGAACTTACATGAGGGAAAGGCTTCTTGTTTAGTAGGTGCAGGCTTTAGCAAGAATGCCGAAATGGATGATGCCATTCATATGAAAGATTGGTTCGAGCTTGCAGATGACTTCTATGAGACTCTATATGGAGAAAAGCCAGACGATAAGAATGTAAGATATAAGAATGTTCTTAGGTTGGCATCTCAAGTGGAGGCATCCAAAGGAAGAGGGGAGCTAGAATCTTTGATTCAAAATTCTCTGCCTGATGAGCGTGTATATCCGGGACGCTTGCATATCGAACTAATGAAATTGCCATGGTCTGATGTTTTTACTACAAATTATGACACACTGTTAGAAAAGGCTTTCATAGAAGCTGATAGGTATTACTACAAGGTAACAAATAAGGAAACATTATTGTACACGCCTCATCCAAGGTTGATTAAGTTGCATGGCAGTTTTCCCGATATACGTCCATTTATTATAACCGAAGAAGACTATCGCACTTATCCACAACGATTTCCAGAATTCGTAAATACAGTGCGACAGTCTCTAATAGAAAATGTTCTTTGCCTTATTGGATTCTCTGGTGATGATCCAAATTTTCTCAGTTGGATAGGCTGGTTGCGTGATGTTATGGGAGAACAGGCCTCTCCTGTGTATCAGATCACGTATAATAACCAAATGCACGATTCTAATATTCATCTATCGCACGACCTTGGAATCGATGTCATCAACCTTGCAGACATAAAAAAAATTAGTGGTTTCTCGGAAGCGTTGGATTTTTTCTTGATGTATATAGGTAAGAAATATAAAACGGATTGGTCGGGAGAGTTAAAAAATGCCCATACATCAATACACATCGGAGAAAACTACGACGTCGATGCTCTTATAAAGGAAATGAAGATGATACGCGAATCGTATCCAGGCTGGATTGTATTGCCAGCATCTCATATGAGTGAATTTTCCGACACAAAGGAATATATACCTTTTTGGACCAACATATATGCGAAGTGTGCTAATGATGTTATAAAGCAGGTAAATTTCTTGTTCGAAGTAAATTGGCGTATTGAAACAGCATTGGCATCTCCAGATATGGAATGGTATTTACAAGCTTTAGAACAATTGCCTTCAGAAGATGCAAATGGTTTGGATAATTCTACATATCAGAAGCTATTGGGATTAAAGCTTTCTCTTCTCAACACCTATCGTTTCAAAGGTGCAGATGATGATTATGTTCATCTGTTAGAAAACATTGAGACTCACATTTCTCAGCTCACTTACGAGCATAAACGGCAGTTGAATTATATAAAATGTCTATATGCCATCTCGACATTGAATTATTCCAACGTTCAACAAGTTGTTGATGACTGGAACCTCCGCTCATTTGATTATCAAGGCCACTTGTGGAAAGCCGGGATGCTGATAGAGATGGGGCAGTTGCGAGAATCCCAAGTAATGCTTCGTGACTTATTGAAGTCAGTGAAAAGGAATATTCTAACATCAAAGTACTCCGCACAGTTGTCTTCTGTTCGCTCTGCCATAGAACTCTTCCTATGGAGGATGGATTATATGTATTCCATGTATAAATCTAACCCAGATTTCGACTTTGCTGAGATTGCGAGAACTTGTCGCGACATGATTGTTAAAGAAGAAAACAAACCATCGCATCACCAAATAACACATGGTTTCAATCTATTAGACACTGGTCAACAATGGAATTTTGGCGGAAGTGGATTTAGAGGAGATTATTATGGGGCGATTCGTTATTTCCGACTATATGAAAAGTTAGGATTCCCATTTGGTATGCCTGTAGGTTTTTCTTCGGAAGTTGAGACTAAGACTTTTATGATAGAGCGATTAATGCGTTATTATCCGAAGTATGCATTACAATGGATCGTTAGATGTTGTGAGACAAAAACTATAAATGCATTAAACCGTGAAACATTATTGCATATTAGGCGAGAAGATGCTTGTGCGTTTTTTGACAAGTCGATTGCATCTTGCGAAATAGGTCTTGACCGGTATGCAGGAAGAATCCTACAGAAACGAGTTTTGACTTGTCTGTTGCCCATACTGGTAAAACTTTCAGTTTTGCTTACGCAGGAAAGAATGGAACGTGTATTTAATGCGCTTTGTATCGTATATCGTCAACATTCACGAAAGTATGATGGAAAACAAGTCCAAACTTTATACGACAATTTGTCTGGAGAATCGTTGAAACGCTGCCAGAAAAAAGCTTTGGAACAACCAATTTTGCAATCAGGCGTTAGAGAAGAAGATTTTAAAATGCCCAATTTGTTGAAAGATGAAATTGATTATTCTATAGAGGCTGGTAACATCGCCATGACAGGTTTATCGTCTGATGTAATTAAAGAGCAACAAGCAGCTTACAAAAGACTCAGAATTTTAAAACGGACAAAGAAAGATGATTTAACTTCTTCTGTTTTAGATACGTGCATTAATGTATGGAGAACAATACCGCCTTTATCTGATGACAAATTAGAATCTTTTTATGAGTTTCCTGCAGAGGAAAATACGATGAAATCCATAGCGGCTTCTGAGTTAGATTCGTTTTTGGCTACAGACTTCACAAATGAGAATTCTTCTGCCTTCATAGATAAAATCTCGAATAAATTATTCCGTCTTCAAATAGGCTTCCCTCGTTTTACAGAGGAACAACACTCGCTATTCTTGAACAAAGTAATAAAAATTCTTACAGAAAATGAAGATGCATTCAAAAAGGATGATTCAGACAGTTTCTTTGGAGGCTTTCGCTCTCATGTAGAGAGGATTTTCTCCTATTTGAACTATTATAGCCAAGTAGAGGGTCTTCCGTCAAAAGAGAATGATATCTGGCTGTCTTTTAAAAACGTAATTGAACGATACCGTAAACACGGATATCCAGTATTAACAATTATGACTCACCTTGTTTATTGGGGCATATGGAACAAGACTACTATCAAAAGTTACGTGAATAAAGCAATATTCTCAGAATCTAGTTCATTAGTCCGTGATGCTGGTCAGGCTTTAATCTATACGGCTACCAAGCAAGGTTCAAAAGTTAATCAAACCATAATTAAAGACATAATAAGTAAGGTGTCTTATGTCTTTGATGAGAGTACTCATACATATCTTCGTATTATAAGAGATGTCTTATTGAATAAGGGGATAAGTAAAGAAGCACATGTCAAGTTAGAAGAGTGGGTGAATAACCTGCCATATAGAATAGAACGATGTTCGGTATCAGAAGAAATTAAAGACGATATAAGATATTATGCAAATCAAATAGCAGGTATTATGACAACAATTTGGCCCGACTGGGCAGGTTTAAGTGCTTGGCAAACTTATATGGAAAAAGAACATATAAAGAATGATGTCAGAAACGGATTTGAAATAGGAGTCCGTCTCGCTAATTCATAATGAAAATGGAATATACAATACAAAAAATACTAGAATTCCACGACTTATTTCCAAAGGAAAAAGATTTGGACGTGCGAACAATACTGAAGAAATATAGCCGTGAGTATATTGTTCGTTGCTGTCATGTCCTATGCAATAATTACAGCAATGCAGCCTTTATTCCAGACGATAATAATACCTTTTTCTCAGAGGTAAGCAAGAAACATATTCCTGGTCTAAATGAAAAAATATCTAAATATCTTAATACAACAGGGCTGGATAGAGTATGCTATTGTACAGTGAAAACAGCATTAGAGTTGATGCGAGTGGCCTTTTCTATTCCCGTACAAGAGTACAAGAATGAAGGACAAAAAGAAGATTTTGAATATGATTTGTTTCGTTCTGTGCTGATGCTTAATGAAAATTTGATGGCTTTTTCCCATGTTGGTCAATTAGATTTAGCAACACTGTTGTTCGCCAACTACTACGTGCAGAATGATATAATTAATCAAAATCAGAGTGATTCTTTTGTTCGTCAGATTACACACTATAAGAAACTAGTGGATTTCTTAGAGAATCACCCTAAATGTGCTAATGCATATGAAGTATTCATGCAAAAGATGGGGATTAATTCAATTGATGAGTATTCCAAAACTTGGATGTCATTAGTGTCGCTATCAATGGGATATTTGAAGAGTGGTGTAAAAGCATGTCCTATCTTTGACTATAATCAGTTGAAAGATGAAGATCATCTTATAAGTAAGTCTGTGCTGGATAATCTCTGTATAGACATAACGGCTACTATACCGTATGATGCAGAAGATGCGGAATCAAGAGATAATAATGTAGATTATAGAACTTTCCGTTCACACCCTCTGGTGAGAATTGATAGTGGTAAATATCTGATTTATAGTCTTCACTTGTTACTAGAGAGACTATACAGCAGTCTATTCTTTGATATAAAGGATGGATTCAAGAATGCTTTTGCATTTTATAATAAAGAATTTGTTGAGCGACGATTGTTTCAACCTGCAGCTCTTGCTGCTCTTTCAAAGCATACGTCGTTCTTTTTGCCTACTAAATACGATGTAGAAGAATTGAATGCCCCTACAGAGATTGACGAGCAACCAGATTTCTATGTTAGAGAAGATTATAACATAATACTCTTTGAGTGTAAAGCAATCAGAATTAAAGGTGAGGTAAAAGATAAATCTGACATTACAGAACTGCTGGATTTGTTGAAACAAAAACTCTATCAGTCAACCAAGAACACTGATAAATCGCGTAAGGAGAAAAAGAAACCTGAAGATTTGGGAGTAAAGCAGCTTGTTAATCAAATGAAACTTATAGACGATGATGTTTTTGAGCTTGATAAAAACATACCAGACGAAGTGGCGTATTACCCAGTGCTAGTATTGGAAGATACTCATCTTGTCATTCCTGGTATATCAGGTATCATCAACTCTTGGTATAAGGATTTAATTGATAAAGAGCTACCAAATCAAATGTGTCATCCGCTTGTTGTAATGTCCATAAACACACTAATATGGCATAGACAAGCCTTTGCTAGATTTGGTTTCCATACCATATTTGATAATTATTATAGTAAAGCGGCCAAATATGAGAAAGATGGCATCCATTGGTCTTTTAATCCTTTTGCAGATTTTGATACTTTTATGATGGAGCATTATAAAATATCGAAATTAGAGAGACAGAAAATGTTTAATGAGTCATTAAACGCATTAGGACTAAAAAAGAAAATCACTAGTGTTAATTGATATAGACGAGAACATAATAGAGAATTTGCCAAAGTTGGAAGAGAAAGAACTTAGCAAGAATCGCTAATAGCGTATTTGTGGATTTCTATTTTTGTTTGGCCTAACAATCTCTTTTACATTTTCTTATCGTTCACGTATGCTTGTAAATGCCTGATACACAATAGCGTTTAGATTCGAGGAAGTGAAATAAGGTTTCATAACCTAATATGATATAAGAAGTCCGTGTAACTTATTGAGTTGCACGGACTTCTTGTTTTATTCTACCACAATGTTTAATTACACATAAAAGACAATAAAAAGGGCTGAAACCATCAAATTGATTTCAGCCCTGCTTATGTTTAGTAAAATAGGTTTTATCTTATGGCAATAATTCTAAAATCTGATTTTTCGCATTGTTGTCTGTCCTGATTCAGAAGTATGCTTAACGATATAAACACCATGAGTCAGGTTATGACCAGGAACCTGAATGCCTTGAAGATTGAAAACTTCCAGTTTACCTTCCTCAGAACAGCATATTGTTCCCTCCGGAGTTACGTAAATTGAAACATTAGTTATTTCATTATTTCTGATATCAGTTGCTCCGGTTTCAATGTGTGCCTTTGCGGCATTGTCTATAATACCGGTCTTACCATTTATCAGCAAAGCTACGATTGACAGATATTTTGTGCTCTGTACTCTCGGCAGCTCAATATCCTTAGTGAAATCATAAAATTCTCCAACCTCAACTTCTGAAGGCATACTGTTTTCTATTCCATTATAATCGAATATACCTCTTGCCACATGATTGAATTTAATCGGTGCCGGATTCGGAAGGTTTTCAAAGCCTCCCATCTCACCATTCGCACCTCCGGCATAAGCATTTGCCTGCGTAACTCCGGTGATACTGTCCTCAAGTATGACAAAAGCTATGCGATAGTCAAGATCCTTGCCTGGATTAGCAAACGTCGCCGTAACCTTTGCATGTACGACATTGTCTTCTAAGTTTGCACTTGTCACCATGCTGGCAACGGCCTGGTCCCTTACAAGATTCTTGTATTCACTTTCAAGATTACCCGACAACGGACTGCAAACCTTTTGCGGGTCTCTGTTAATGATACAGTTTGGATATGAGTCGAAATAATTCTGTATAGGTGCATAAGTGTCCTCGCTGAAGACATCTCTATCGTGAGCGGCTATACCGATAAATGTATCAGGATATTTCTCATCCATATACTCGAAAGCCACAATTCCTTTAGGACACCATCCGCACCAAGTGCCAGTACCTTCTTCAACAACCATCCTTCTTACAAAAGAATTCTCTGTAACTTTTATATATGCAACAACATCATTATTAACAGGATTGGCATCTTCTATGCCATTAACAGAGACAAGTTTCATATTGACTGTATGCATTCCAAATTCGTTAATAGCAGGCACATCAATGCTGAAGCTTGTAGAAGAACCGCCTGTAAGATACGTGGTTTTCTCAATTGTCTGAGTTTCGCCGTTGTCAATATTGTATTCAACCTTATAGCCCTTTATTGCCTTAGTCGAAAGATTTTCAAGTTTTGCCGTAAGTTTAAATCCCTCACCCGGTTTTACCAATGTTTCATTGTTTACTATTAAGCGTGCGTCTTCGGGCAAGTCTTCGCCTTCAATGCGGACAGCAATATTCAGAGCATTGTATTTATACTCTTCATTACCGGCATAGTCTATCCATGCGTTGTCTCCGTCTTTCACCCAACATCCGTTTACATTATAAATGCTTGAACGTCCTATAGGGTTTATACCTACGCAAGAATATCCCACATAAAATCCCTTGCCGCTTATTACGTATGCATCATCGAAACTAAAAGAAGCCACACCTGTTTTTTGCGAACCGAACGTTTTCTCTGTTTCAGGTGTACCGTCAAGAACTTCAGTAATGAACACCTTCAATTCACTTACCGAATTATACAGTCCAACACGTACAGCCGTAGCCTTCTTTCCCTTGTAAAGTTCTGCTACTTCAGAAGGTATGTATATGGCTCCCGAAACAGTTGTATTCTGCCCTATACCGATACCATTTAAAATGATATTATCACTGTATCCCCAATAAATTTGGGCCGCTACATCAGCCCGGCCAAGCATAAAGAGCAAAGATAATAATAATAATTTTAGATATTTCATTTTGAATAAAATAATAGGGTATGATGTTATTATTGTCTTTTTATAAAAATCGGATTACGACCTTCCGCTACAGGATGGTCGTAATCCGGACAAAAGATTATCTGCATACATTAACTTTGACGTTGTTCATAGAACCGTCAGCAGCAACAGTGTGTATTATATACAATCCAACAGGAAGATTAACTGCCAAAGAATTCTGCGAGCCGTTCAGATTAAACATCTTTATCATCTTACCGCTGATATCATATACATAAACCTTCTTAAGGTTATTTTCATTAAAGTTCAAAGTAGAAGTCTTTGAATCATACCATACAGAATTAGCACCAATATTTACATTTTCAATACTGCCTGCAATGCCCCTTACTGCCATATGTATAACAGGAACCTTCCAATATGCCATCGGTGAACCGTCACTAAGGATTGATCTTGTATTTTCAAAATCATCATTGTTGAACATCTTAAACAATGCAGGATAGTCATTTCCAACCAAACCGTTCTTGACAACTGCTATACACAAGTTTTTATCTTTCTTGTATTCAAATTCTTCAGAAAGGATGAAAGACATAAAGTTTGTTCCAGGATTGATTGTTACAGATCCTTCGTAAACCTGTGTCATATCTTCAAGTGGAATAGCCTCGCTTTCAGTCTTGAAGATAGTCTTGTCCGTATTGCACATATAGATTTTTACATCTACCGGACCAAGAACAGAAGTGATTTCGTTACCGGTATATTCATATGCTATACGGCTTATACTTCCGTCAGTCTCAACATTGATCTCGTCTGCAAAATATAACGTCTGTGTCATACTTTCACCTACGATGAACGACATAGGAATTCTGGTGTCATCACCTATTGTATTTTCATCTGTAACGAGTACATTGTACGGCGGCATGCCTTCCGGCAAAACATTTACAGTATACGGTTCAGTAACATTATTACTTTCGTCGCCGTCACCCTCAATTTCAACCAAGCCAACAAGTTCGACCTGGTCTTCAACATCAGGAACGTAAGTTACAGTAACTTCTGCAGTCTTGAACATTTCAACAGCAGGAACATCTGTAGTTGAACCTAAGACAACATAGTTGCCATTGTCTACACGTGCAATCTTAACTTCGTATTTGTCTGCCGTCTTATAAGAGTTGTTGTACAGTTTTACCTTACATGTATTATTTCCATTGCATACTGCATCAATAATTCCATCCAAGCTTACAGCGCTCATATCAACAGGATGAATCTCCTCTATCGTTACTTCCTGCAAGCTGAAGATATCGTCGCCTGTTACCAAAGACACGTCTATTCCATAATTGTAAACACCTGTCTCCTTAATCTCAACAATGTCTTCAAATGTCTTAACGTAGTAATATTCATCTGCAGAGTAACCCTTCTCTTCGCGAAGCACGTTTGTCATATCGCCAGCAGTCTTTCCTTGACCGACAGCAATTCTAAAGTCTTCCTTACAGCCATTAGGACCATAATAAGTCTTTATCTTTGTTGTTATTTTATACGTCTTTCCTGCTTCCAGCTTGACATCCGGTGAAATCAACCAACAGTTTTCTCTCTGATGTGTTGTTGTCATCATTCCTTCGTCTCCAGCCATAGAGCCACCGCTCCATTCCCAATCGCCAAGATTTGTCCATGCTTCTGAGAGAATCTGGTCTGTGAAATTGAATTTCACAGGAGTTGTGTATGCTGCTCCGGCTATGAACTTCTCTGTCTCTGTTGTCTCACCGACACCTGTTACGTTTGAAGTCTGTATTGTATAATAGTAGCACTGCTGATTACCTAGATTTGTATCTGTAAATGTAGTTTCAGTCTGGTCTTTAGCAATTTCAATTTCGTCAGGATAACGTATGATTGTATATTTAAGTCCATCAGGATTTACATATCCGCCGTTCATACCATATTCTGGAGCATCCCATGTAACAGTAACACTTTCTCCATTGTTCTTCACCACAATATTTCCGACAGCTCCGGGAACATCCTCGCCTACGAAAACGCTGATGCTGTCCTTTATACCTTTTCCAAATTCATTGCACGGAACAACATAATATGTATTTATTCCTGCATTTGGAGTTTCATCTGTCCATGACATTTCCTGTCCTTCCTTGCCTTCTGCAGGGAGAGTAGCCGCCGGTGTTTCTGAACCGTCCTTATATATCTGTACTTCTTTCAGGTCTGTAAGTTCCTTCTTATTCCACTGTAATGAAGGATTCGTCCATGTCAATGTGCTTTTCATTGATCCTGTCATATCGGGAGTAGCTTTCAAATCCTGAACTTTTGCAGGTGCATTCTCATTTTCAGGCAACGTATAAGGAATATACAGTCCTACGAAATCGCCCCAGAATGCTCCAAGAGCTTCCATATTACCAGTTTCCAGATTTACAGTATACAATTGCTGCTTGTTATCATCTGCTCTAAGGGCGATCCAATATAAGTCACCTGTAGTGTAGTCAAATGACATTGTTCCATAATAAGCTGTAACAAACGAACTTCCGTTATAAGAAAGCTTCACTTCTTTTTTAACATCGAAGTTGTCTGTATCATATGCAATAAGCTTTGCACCTACGTTACTTTCACCTTCGTATATTCAATTCTGCACCCATAATGTACCTTCCATATCTACAGACATAGCAAAAGATATGAAATCAAAATCATGCAGTTTTGTCGGCGTACCCGTAGCTCTGTCTATTTTGTAAAGAGTTGACACCTGTGCCTGATTTTCTTTTGTTGTCTGTCCAAGAGCATACACCTCGTCTTTCACGGGGTTATATGTCATGCAATACAACGTATAGCTATGCCAGTTGTCATAAAAATCATCTCCCTGCTCGAAATTCTTGACTATATCCAGTTCTCCCGTCTCCGGTTCAACTTTTACAAAGGCATACGGATAGTCATATCCCAATGAATACTGGAAAATATAAAATGCATAATAAGCATCGCCGCCCCAGCATCCACATCTCAGACCATCAACGAATGACTGTGAACCAGGATTCCATGTTTTTAGCTTTATAGCATTTTGAGGCTCTTTTGACCAGAACTTATACCATCCACGCTCTTGATTGTAATAATCATCCAATGTTGTTGCATACATCAGGATTCCTTTTTCTTTTTCCTCATTAGGATTCACTTTTTGCATGCCATTAGTCTGTAGTTTAGAGCTAACTCCTAATTTAAAATCAGGAAATTTTTGTCCCGTTTGCGCATGAACGGAAAACGATGTTGCTGCTACTAAAAGTAACAAAACAAATAGTAACTTTTTTTCATAGATAAAGTTTTTGTTGTTAACAATTATTGTTTTAATAAAGATTTCAAGCCATATCAAGCTTGATTTTGTTGAGAGGATGCCGCCTGCAGGTGTGTATGCAAAGAGGACTGTGAACTTAAACAATTACCGGTTGAAATGGGAATAAAACCTATTAAAAAAGGAATTTAAAATCAACTATAAAGCAGAAACAACTCCCTAAACCTGGGTAAAGATAAATACAATATTTCAAAGCTGAAATATTTTGCCTGGTAAATCTTATTATTTTAATGTTTTTTAAATTTAACATTTATAGCATTTTTAATTGCAATATGCTATACTTTGCACATATTTATTTACAAACTGAAAAAGGCATGAATAGGCGTTTCTGCCCATTTCTCAATACGACAGCACACATAAAATCGACAAACAGGCACACTATATCACAAAGAAAGAATCATGTCCGCCAGCAGAACAGCAGTCTCAGCTTCATCCCTCGGAGCATCCTTCGGTTTCCATGCAACAATGAATCTTACCGATGCCGACCTGACACGATAACCTCTGCTCTCCCACTCCGCAAGCGTCTTCTGCATATTGACAGACAACTTGGCCACAGGCATGCCGGCCGCATTATACAGAAAATGATTACCGTATGTAAGTCTGTCGCCGCTACGCAAGGCAAGAACTTCGCTTTTACGGCCTTTGAAGAACTGCAGATACACATCTTTGTGAGAAAGCTGCAAGACTATCTCCTCGGGCATGGCATACAGCTCTCGGTCTGTCATGTGGCAGTCAGCTCTCAGACGGTCAAAACAGTTGCCGTTGGTATAGACAAAGAGTCGCTGCTTAGCCCGCGTCATTCCTACATAATAGCGGCGCATCAGGCAGTCGTCTTTCGCATAATTGCCGGAGATAAGCATATACACATCGTCAAACTCACGGCCCTTTGCCTTGTGTATTGTCGATACAACGACATCTGCCCCAGACAGGTCGCAGAAATCTTCGACAGACGACTCAAACACGAACTCTCTGAAATCGCTGAGATATTTAGTCTTGCTGGTCTGCTCAAACAGTTCTATGCAACGCTTCAGATACACCAGACTCTTGCTACATTCATAAAGCGAGAATGTTTTCTGTTTGGCCTTTTCCCACAAATCATCCTGAATCAGCGGTGAAGTAATATGCTTGCTTATGTATTTCATGAAGTATCTCACCTCTACCATGTTCCAAAAGAGCATGCCTTCCATCGACTGTATCAGTTTGCATCTTATGCCGTGTCTGCGCAGAATGGCAACAAGCGTAACCGTTTCTTCGTTTGTCTGTGTGAGTATGCACGACGAACCTTTGCCCTTATACGACATCAAGCAGTCCACGAGCGGCTTATACATATACAAAGAATTGCAGTGGACGACCTCTACCCTACCGTCGCTGTCTTTCATCGACTTTATAGGCGTTACCTTCATTCTCCGGCTTACGTTACGCAAAAAGTCGTTAGAGAAATCAACCAAATGACGCTCACTGCGGTAATTCTCCGTCATTTCTATAAAACGGCTCCCCTCTTCCTTGGTCAACTGATACATATATTTAGAGTCAGACCCACGAAACTCGTAAATGTTCTGGTCGTCATCACCAACGGCTATCACGCGCATGTCATCATTGGCATCCATAAGTGCCTTTACAAGTTTATATTCGTCGCCACTCATGTCCTGTGCCTCGTCAATAACAAGCACCGTCTTGCCTATCTTTGACGGCTCCACCTCACCGTCGACAATCATCTGAGCCGCGCGCCCAACAACATTGTCAACATCGTCAAGATTGCCGATACGCCCGAGCAAATCAAAGCAATAAGAATGGAATGTCTTTATCTCAACAAAGTGGGCTGCGTTGCCAATAAGCTGCATCAGCCGCTGCTTAAATTCTGTAGCCGCAGCCCTCGAGAACGTAAGCATCAAGAGCTGCTCATGCTTCACATCTTCAAGCAACAGGAGCGATGCCAGCTTATGAACAAGCACACGCGTCTTGCCGCTGCCAGGTCCGGCTGCCACGACAATACAGCGCGACTCTTTATCGGAGATAATTTCCATCTGCCGCTCCGACAGCTGTCCAAAAAGTTGCTTGTATTTCTTTGGCGTAAGATTGCGCTGCAGATCGTTAACTCTCTCACCCTTAAAATATTTTGATATAAACTTTTTATAATCCATCCGGAAATAGTCGCTGACATACTGCAGGGCCGCGTTATAGTCTTTCACCATCAGGTTAGCATATTCGCCGACGATATGCACCTGCTGTATCTTCTGCTTGTAAAACTCATTGAGCATGCGGTAATCTTCCTGCTTGAACCTCGATTTGGTGTCCTTTATTCTTTGTATGTTCATCGCGTTATAAAGGACAAGAAATCCTCCTTCAAGCTTGAGCGCGCCTATCCTCGACAGATACAGCAATGCCTCTTCCACGTCATCGAGCTTTACATTATCTAACTCGGTGAAAAACGACTTTTGTTTTTGCTTTATATAATTAAGGAGTCCTACAAGAGAGAACATAACCGGCTTGCTGCCCGACTTGTCGCCGTCTTTATCATCCACCTGCCCATAAAGCCATTCTATCGCAACCTGACATATCTCCATACGCTTTTCAAGACGCTTAATAGTCGACTCCATATCGCCCACACGCCTCAACTCCATGTTATGCTGTGCGTCCTCCTTCTTGCGCACATATCCTTTCACTGTCAGAAAATAAAGCAACGTGCGTATGTCTTTCTCTTTAGACGTGGTTATTCCATAGTTCAAGGCATTGTCGTTAAACTGCTTGCACGATATGCGCAGCGGCTCATCGGGCAGACAGGTCAATATGTATTTTTCAAGTTTTTCAAATCTCGTCAGCAACAACATTGCCCTACGCTCTGAGTCGCCTGCGTCAAGCAGGTATGCCGAGATATCCCTGCTGTCGGCCAAGATGCCGGCCTGCCGCATACGCTCAACCACAGACACCACTTCGCTCTTGTTCAGTCCTAATATGTCTGCCAGATAGTCAATGCGCGACTCGCCCTCAGCGTCTCCGGCCTTGGCTATGTTTTTCTGCGAAATCAGCGACTTTATTATTCTCACGGCTGTCTCCGTTTCGTCGCTGCCGAACAATACCGAAGATGATATGCGCATTCTTGCCTCGTCCATGTTTTTCACGGTGATGCCTGTAGCATAAACATGCGGCACGTTGTTGCCCCTTATCAGATATCCGCTCTGTTCAAGCGTGGCGAGTGCCGTGCGCACGCGTGTTTCTATGTCATACACCGAATCGTCCCATCCGGCGCAACGCGCTATCTCCAATGCCGAACAGCTGACCTTCATGCGGTGCTTTGTAAGATTCTTCACGGCTCTCCACACCTGTTGGATTTCGCTGATGCTCAACTTTGTCTGATTAAGCAATATGAAATGCTTGTCCAGATCGTTGTCATTATACAGCACGTAGCAGCGTGCCGTCAGTTCGGGGGCGCGCCCAGCCCTGCCGGCTTCCTGAACATAATTTTCAAGCGAGTCGGATATGTCGTAATGCACAACAAGCCCCACATCTTTCTTGTCAACTCCCATCCCGAAGGCCGAAGTTGCCACTATTATGCGCACCCTGCCGCTCATAAAGGCATCCTGATTGCTGATCTTCTCATCGGCATCCATCTTGCCGTAGAAAGGCAAAGCCTTCAGCCCGTCGGAAGTCAGCTTGCGCGCAAGATCGACAGTGCGCTTTGTGCGCGACACATATACTATCGCGGGACAGTTGAATTCCGACACCAGCGACCTGAGCTTCAGATACTTGTCATTGTCGGTTTCGACATATATTACCGAATAGCGCAAGTTGGTTCTTGAGGCATTAGAGGCAAAAAGTTCAAGATTGATGTTCAGCGTCTTGCTGAAATAATCGCAGATGTCCTGTATCACTTTCTGCTTTGCCGTCGCAGTAAAGCACGACACGGGTATAGGCGTCTTGCACCTTTTTCTTTTCTGATATTCGCTGATAAACTTGCCTATGTAGAGATAGTCAACCCTGAAGTCCTGCCCCCATGAAGAGAAGCAGTGGGCCTCATCAATGACAAACCTCACAACATTGCGTGCTGTCAATATCTTTTCGATTGTCTTCGACCTCAGAGTCTCGGGGGAAATATACAGGAGTGAAGCGTCGCCGTCCTGCACTCTTTTTATTGCCAGCGAGCGCGATATAGGGTCAAGCAGTCCGTTAATGGTAACGGCGTCAGTTATGCCACGGTCAGCAAGATTGTCCACCTGGTCTTTCATCAGCGACTGCAAAGGCGAAATTACTACAGTCAGTCCGTGAACGGAACGGCCCTGCATCAGTGCCGGCAACTGAAACGTAAGCGACTTGCCTCCGCCTGTAGGAAATATGGCAAGCAGCGACTTGCCGTCTATCGCAGCCTTGGCAGCCTGCTCCTGAAGCGGCACTCCGTCGTAAGTGCGAAAGCCGTCGTATCCGAAGAAAGTCTTCAGGTTATATCTCACGTTGAGCTTTGTGTTGCAGTAGTCGCATCCTTCGCTGCAGCTTGTCTCACGCAGCAGCTTCATGACAAACTCAACGGCAGGATAATTCTTAAGCACCCATCCGGGAGTAACCGAACGATGGTCTGTAGTATCTATCAGCGCCAGCGCATACGCCAGTTCGCATGGATATTGCCTTATCATCATGTCCACGTCTGCATGGCCACAAATCATTCCTTTATATATGCTGCGTACAAGGTCTGCCGGTCTGTCGTCAAGAACCATTATACCTACCATCTTGAAAAATCCTTCAAACTCACGTTTATCTTTCAATAACGACGCAAACAAAATGCGCTTTTCGTCAGACAGCGAATTCCATTGTGCCACTTCGTCCATCAGCAAGTCTCTTGCCTTCTCGCAGTCGTTCACGGGATTGTTCATCTGATCGCTCACCAGCTTGTCGTCTTTCACAAGTCTGTGATACGGACGCTCGGGAAAAAGCAACGGCGAAACATAGAGCGTGTCTACCAAAATCCATGGGCACGGCTCGTCTTCAAACAGATATTTTATGTCATGGTGTATGATGTTATGGCCGCACAGATAATCGACATCTTTCAGAAAACTGAGCAGCTCGCTTTTAGATGACTTATGAAACACGCCACCGTCATGGCGCAGCGCACCAATGTCATGCACCTTATGGTCACTAAGCCCAATCTCAGTATCTATCACGGCATAATGCGGAGCATTATTATATGTGTCGGATGCAGTTTTTTGACTGAAGATTCCATTCTTATCCTCAGCCTTAATTCCCCGTATTAGTCTTTCCCATATTTTCATGCTTCCCAACCGTAAAAAATTTGTCAACGGTGCAGTCTGACGGCATCATCAATATGCCTCTATCTGCAAATATCCAATTATCAAGGTTACACTTATCAGATTGCAAGACTTGCAATAATTCTTTACAAAAATACAAAAAACTATTTTATTCACATTAATTCAACAAGATTTTATTCGAATTAATGCTACCTGCGCAAATTAACTCAAGCTGCTGCAATAACAGCTAATAATACTTATTATAAAAACCTATGCGAATAAAAATCAGCTGGAAACCATGTTGCGTTATCTGAATTTACGAAACATACGCGAGTTAGGGATAAGATAACATATATAAAATTTGGTAATCTCGCAAATATATTGCATCTGTATATTAAAAAATCAAATAGTTACAAATAATATAAACGATGATTACTTATACATAAGGAGAATACACTACAACTCAAACTTTTTTATATTTCATATCCAAAATTCGCGTAATTAGATGCATTTTATTAAACAAGCCTAAAGAAAATATTTGTGATTATTCGGCAAATTTATTAATTTTGCATTTATATTAAAATTACTAATCGATCTTGATGACACTACCATCATTATACTCTTAATACCTAAATTTACCCATGAGTGAAATTGATTTCAACCCCGATACAGAAAATGATTTTGAATTAGACTTCGAAGATGATGAATGGGATAAACCATATATAATAGAGCACTCTAATAAATTTTCTCTTTCATTAATAAAAGAAGGAGAGCCTATTAAAGATGAATGGTTCGATTCTATAATAACAACTGAATATTCTAACAGCGATGCAAAATGTTTCGTTGTCGAGAAAAATGGCAAATTTAAGATTATAAATAAATCGATGGAAGACATTACTGATTTCGTACTTGAGAAATTTGAGTATTATGAGGTGCTTTTCTCCAATAGCGAATCATTTAGAAATGACTGCACTAGAACTATTTTTAAAGTTCCAAAATATATTTGTGTAAAAAAAGGCGGAAAATTTGGAATTCTAAATTTAGATGGAAAGATAGTGGTACCATTAAAATATGATTATGTAATAACCCCTGCCTCGTTTGAGGCTTTTGCGCAAGAGTGCCTTTTCTCAGACATTTTATGTGTATTCTACATTGATAAAAGAAAACCAACTCAAAAAGTTGGTTTTCTTGCAGAGTATCCTATTGTAAAAGGCAATAAGAAAGTTATTATTGATACTTATATTGATGCAATATTTGATGATTGGCACCCAAGAATTGCTCCTTTTGAAGTAGATGATATGGATGTTACTTTGAACGGGAAAAAAGGATATCTTGACATTAACGGACAGTTTACTACAATTTTCCCAAACGCTTATATCGGCATAGAATCTGCATGTGATTATAAAAAACTGAATATTGGTGGAGAAAGAAGTAAACTTTTGCATAATGAATGGCAAATCAAGCATCCTAATGATTCCTACAAATCATTCTTAAATAAGAATAAAAGAATGGATTGGTTAAAATATTTTTTTGATGAAATTGAAGATCAAATTGCGGATGAGCGAAGACAGAAAAATAAAGAAAAACACAATAATTATAGCGGTTGGATAAGACCATATTATGGTTCTTATGCACGAGATGAAATGGGATATAGTGCAGATGATATTGACACTATTTTTGATGGTGACCCAGATGCATACTGGAATATAGATTGAAATTGGGATGAATAAACCTAAAAACAAAAATTAAAAGATGGGTGCTGATTTCCTAAAAATAACTCTATGACTTACGGATAAAAAGTGGCCCACTTTTGAGTGAAAAGTGGCCGAGTTACGGGTCGTAAACAGGCCGCTAACAGTTTGAAAGTGAATGTGCGTTGTTTTGTTACACAAATACCATATAAAAGAAATAAAAATATTAACCTTAAACATAATAAGCCAAAAATGTTACGATTTTCACGCACTTTTTCTTTATGATGAAATTCTGGGCTTGAAATGACGCAAAAAAGTATAAGGAGAAAGCAGTAAGATGGTGTATTGAACGACGGCAAAAACTGACATACGGACATTACTTGCGGCTGGCAAAAAAAGCCATAATAAGAAGATGCGTTGCCATAAAGCATGATTATGTTTTTTTACTAAAAAAATCAGAAAGTAATCAGGATTTATTCTATCTTTGCAAAAAAGCACAAGATTATGAAGAAACTCTATTTAATAACATTAATCTTCAACGTCTGCATCCTGTCTGCTGCAGCACAAACGTCAGCTAAACAGAATGCACAACAGCCTGCTGACTCTATAAAAATAACAACGTGCAATGCCGGCATGACGACGATAAGAAATGTTCATCTTGGCAAGAAAGATTCTACGCTGCATAAACTAAAGGTGTATAAAATTGACAACAATGCCATAAAGACACCTAAATACGATGCATTCAAGGAGAGCATGAAAAGAAAGCCACAGGCCGTTGACTTACTGAGAGACATTGCCGGACACCTCATTAAATAGTCTGAACACACAGAATTAAATAACCGGTATACACCGAAAAACCAATATCACGGATAAGCCAACAACAGGAAATGCATGGCATAAAGCATTGGCGCAAGACTCTTACAGATGATAAAATCCAAAGAAACATGCCATGTGCCTATGAGCCGTTCTTGACTTAAGGCATGAAACATGGGCATGAAAGAATTATTTAACACAAAAATTAGTACACAATAGCAACTAATTCAAAATATAATATTACCTTTGCAAAAAATTTAAATCATGCCAAAGGAACTGTTAGGAACAACAATAGGAAAACTGCGCAACAAGCTGCACCGTCTGATGAAACAGCGATATGCTGCCGAGGCAAGCATAAAACTTACCGTTGAAGAGTTTATACTCCTGACAATGATAAGGGCAAAGACCGACCAGATTCTGCAAAACATTGCCATAGCAACAGGCAAGAACAAGTCGGTTGTGATGCGCATGATAGACTCGCTCGAGAAGAAAGGCCTCGTGAAACGCACCGTAAACCCGGAAGACAGACGCGAGAATCTGCTCAGCATCACAGACATGGGCGAACAGGTTGTTGCCGAATACCACAAAATTGAGAAGAAGCTGTCTTACGAATTACTGAAGGGCATCCCCGAAGAAAAGGTGGAGGTGTTCTTCGAAGTAGTAGAGGAAATATCAAGGCGCACAAACAGTCTTTAACGCGATAAAGGCAAACTATCCGGAAAATAAAGCTCACATCAGCCGTTATATTTCAAATTCAGTCACCCAGAAGTTTAAGTCGTCCACATTGCCCGGACCGCAGAAACGCCAAGGCATACCATGCTTTAATCTGCGGCACGAAAGGCAACGAAAACGGTAACATAAAAGGTGACCGAAACATAACCTTATGTTTGAGCTTATTATTTTATAGAGATAGTTGCTATTGTAAACTATTTATATTATCAATAAAAATCAGATGAAGAATATAATTAAAAATGTTATTACGTGCCTGTTGCTGATTTGCCCGGCATCATTACACGCACAGCAGACAGCACGCATCATGAGTTTGAATGAATTATTCTCACTGGCCGACACGCAGAGCAAGACGATAAAGATTTACGAGTCGGTTGTAAGCGGTGCCGAGAAAGACATCTCGGTGGCAAAGAATGCCTATCTGCCCAGCGTGGAGTTCTCGGCTTCGGCAACGTTCAACGGCAACGCATGGGTGGCCGACCGCGACTTTTCAAACGGACATTCATTTTCATCGCCTCATTTTGGCAACAACTTCGCAATAGAAGCCTCGCAGGTGGTGTTTGCCGGAGGTGCAATCCACTATAACATAAAGGCCCTGGAGATACAAAAGAGAATAAGAGAGTGGGAACTTGCCTCGCACAAGCAGGACGTTTACTTCCTGCTGACAGGTTATTATCTCGACTTATATAAATACCGCAATCTGCTCACGGTGTATGACAGAAACATGGAACAGACGCGCCAGGTGATACGAGACATGCACGCACGCGAAGCTGCCGGAGTGGCACTGAACAACGATATCACCCGATATGAGGTGCAGTATCAGAATCTGCAATATAAGCGCACTGAGCTTGTAAGCTCGATAAACATCTGCAACAACAAGCTCGTAACAATGATCGAACTGCCTGAAGGCACAGAGATACTGCCAGACACGACTCTCCTGTCGAGTAACATGCCGAAACCCGGCGAGGCCGAATTTCAGGACATAGCCTACAAGAATTCGCCTATACTAAACAAGAACAGGCTTGCGCTCGACATGCTCAGCAAGAAGGAGAAAGTGATAAAATCGGGCTACATTCCGCAGATAAGCATCATAGCCGGCGACAATCTAAAAGGTCCTATCACATATGAAATACCTACATTGGACAATAACATCAACACATGGTACGTAGGCATGGGACTGAAATTCAACATAGGCAACATATACAAGCTGCCAAAAGACCTGTCGCGCCTGCGCTCTTCAGTGGAGCAGTCGCACAACGAACTTGCATCGGCCGAAGAAAGCGTATCGCTCGACGTAAACGCCGCATATACAAGATATCTCGACTCGTTTGAACTTCTGAAGACACAGGAAAAGAGCCTTCAGCTTGCACGCGAGAACTATGACGTGATAGCCAACCGCTATGCCAACGACCTTGTGCTCGTGACCGACCTCGTAGACGCCGACAACCTCAGACTGTCGGCAGAGGTTCAGTATGTCAACGCACAGATAAACGTAATATACAATTATTACAAGCTCATTTACTCAACCGGTTCACTGAATACGATAATTAAATAACCAAAAATAATTATGAACAGAAAAAACAAAAAGATATTGCGCAACATCATCGTAATCGCAATAATTCTGAGCGGACTGACATGGGTCTGCTCAAAGTTCATACACTTCGGCAATGTTGAATACACCGACAATGCCCAAATAAGACGAAACATCATACCGATAAACTCGCGCGTGCAGGGCTTCATACAGAAGGTATGCTTCGATGATTTCCAGTTTGTACACAAAGGAGACACTCTCGTAATCATCGAAAACTCTGAATATAAGCTGAAAGTAGAACAGGCAAAGGCAAACTATCAGAAAACCCTCATGGAGAACACGGCCATGGGAACGGCAATATCTACCACGGCAAACAACCTTTCGGTTTCTGACGCAAGCATAGAGGAACTGAGAATAAGGATGAACCAGACCGAAACAGACTACCAAAGATATAAACAGCTGTATGCACAAAAGGCCGTTACACGTCAGCAATATGACAACGCAAAGGCCGACTATGAGGCTACGAAGGCCAAATATGACATGCTCGTTAGACAAAAGAAAAGTACATCGCTCGTAAAAGACGAACAGACACAGCGCCTTGAGCAGAACCAGACAAACATAGACGTGGCCAAGGCAGCCAAAAACCTAGCCGAACTGAATCTGTCGTACACCGTGATTGTTGCCCCGTGCGACGGTTACACATCACGCAAGGCCCTGCAGGAAGGACAGTTTATACAGCCGGGACAGACTCTGCTGTCAATAGTTGAATACGACAACGTGTGGATTATAGCCAACTATAAGGAAACACAGACGGCCAACATACGCGAAGGCATGCCCGTAAGCATAAAAGTGGACGCCGTGCCGGGCGTTGAATATCACGGCAAGGTAGGCAAGCTGGCCAACGCCACCGGCGCACAGTATTCGATAATACCGCAGGACAACTCTGCCGGAAACTTTGTAAAGATTGAACAGCGCATTCCAATAAAGATTGTGTTCACAAAAGAGAACAGCAAGGAAGCCATAGAACGCCTGCGCTCGGGAATGAACGTAGAATGTGAGGTTAAATACTAAAGCCTATGCCAGCACCTTCACCACAAGAAGTAGCAGCCGCAAGGCGCATAATGGTATGGAAAGACTTCGTGCCCCAGTCTCTGCGCTTTCCGCTGATAATATTTATAATTGTTGTCTACATGTTCTCAGGCGGCATATACATGTCGGCCGTGGCCGAGATGACGGGAACATGGGGCTGGATCAACGAAGACGTAATGATGGCAGGCTATGCCTCAATGACGGGACTAACAATGGCCTTTCCGCTGCTGTTCAGGATACTGTTCAGATTCACAACGCGCGACGTTCTCCTGTTCTCTGGTGCAGTGTTTATTATATGCGATTACATCTGCATGATATGCGACTTTCTACCGTTTGTTGTTGCTCTGTCATTCATTAGCGGTTTCTTTAGAATTGTAAGCACTTTTGTATGTTGGAGCAGCATCCAGCTGAAGATTACGCCAAAGAGAGACTTTGCGGTGTTCTTTCCATTCCTGTTCACGTTTGTCCTCGGCAGCGTGCAACTTGTCAACGTTGCCACGGGCTACAGCATTTATGCCTTCGACTGGCAGGCCATGCACCGCATAACCATTGGTGCGTTCATACTTGTTTTCGCGCTGGTTTATTTCTGCATGCGCAGCAAGTTCCGTCAGGGTCCCTACATCCCGTTCAAGGGCATCGACTATCTCGGTGGAATAATGTGGACTCTGTGGCTGTTCTGCATCATATTCATCTGCGTATACGGCGAACACTACGACTGGCTTGACGGCGAACCAATCCGCATAGCCATAGCGTTTGCGGTAATTCTGCTGCTGATGTGTCTGCAACGTGCTGCCACAATCAGGCATCCTTACATAAACATAAGGACGTTTTCGCAACACAACATGCTCTATATATTCATCCTGTTCGGGTGCATGACGCTGATGTCTGCCACGGCTACATCCACCCAGAACATATTTACCAGTTCGATTCTTGGATACGACGCACGCCACAATGCCGACCTCAACTGGGGCATAACGGCAGGAATAGCCGTAGGCACGGGCTTTTTCTTCATGGCTCTGACGAAGTGGAAATGGCGCATTAAGGACATCGTCTTAACCGGGTTTGTTTCTTTTCTGCTTTACCAGACGATGCTGTATTTCCTTATCGACCCTTCAACGGAGAAATACATGCTGTATCTGCCCATGCTGCTTAAGGGCGCAGGAGTGAGCATTGTGTACACATCGCTCACCTACGCCCTTGCCGGCTGCGTCACGTTTGAGTATTATTTCGAGGCCATGTGCGTCATCGGATTTATCCGGACGAGCTTCGGCGGACCGCTCAGTTCGGCCATAATGACCAGGATTTTCAACAACGTCAAGCAGGCTAACACAGCCAATCTGGGCAGCTATATCGACCCGATGTACTACAACTACGAATCGTTTCAGACTCTATACAGCGAGTTTCAACGGCAGATGCTCATGGTCAGCCTTAAAGAGGTCTACGGATGGGCCGTGATAATGGCCGTGATAATCCTGCTCGCCATACTGCTGTCTGACTATCGCGTTCACCTTGGTGCAAGGGCTAGTCAGATGCTTAGGCTGTCGCAAATATGGAGGCAAGTGCGCCACAAGTCTGACTAAGGTGTCAAAAGCATAACGGCACGGAGCCTTACAGACGGCAGCACAAGACACGGCAAATAAGCCGTCAGCCGGATATTTCTGCCGCAAATTACAGGCATGCTCTGAAAATGGCCGAAAAACCGTAACTTTTTCGCCATATATAGTTAAAGATTAAGCATTGGCAACGTCAATAAGCATTATATATTAAGAAAACATCGCAGGTTTAGTTTCAAACCGTTAGTGGCCCGTTTACGACCTGTAAACGGCCCACTTTTCATGCAAAAGTGGGCCACTTTTTATCCGCAAACGGCATACTAATTTCAGACTAAATGCAAGTTGATGAAACAAGGGAGACACAACGAGCGGCAAGGCACGCTGCACTATAAATGAAACAAGGACAGCGGACACCTAAAAAATAACGGCAAACACACAAGAATATCGCTGCAAAATCTTATCTTTGCAGCGATATTTTTATTTTACAAAAACAGAAAATGCTTATGAAAAATAACAGAATAACCGAACTTTTCGGCATTGAATATCCCGTAGTTCAGGGCGGTATGGTATGGTGCAGCGGCTGGCGACTGGCTTCTGCAGTGAGCAATGCCGGCGGCCTGGGTCTGCTCGGAGCAGGCTCTATGCACCCGGAGACGCTGCTTGAGCACATAAACAAGATGAAAGCTGCAACCGAAAAGCCGTGGGGCGTGAACGTTCCGCTGATGTATCCCGAGATAGACAGACTCATGAAGATGATAATAGACGAGGGCGTAAAGGTTGTGTTCACGTCGGCAGGCAGTCCGAAAAAGTTCACCCCGATGCTGCACGAAGCCGGAATAAAGGTGGCACACGTAGTGTCGAGCAGCAAGTTTGCCGCAAAATGCGAAGAGGCAGGCGTCGACGCTATCGTTGCCGAAGGCTTTGAGGCAGGCGGACACAACGGACGCGAAGAGACAACCACGATGACTCTGATACCGCAAGTGCGCAAGGCAACCACAAAGCCGCTCATAGCCGCAGGCGGAATAGCATCGGGCGAGGCTATGCTCGCAGCCATGGCTCTCGGCGCAGAGGGCATACAGGCCGGCACATTGTTCGCACTCACCGAGGAGAGTTCGGCGTCTGAAGAGTTTAAGAAGAGATGCACAGAACTTGCCGAAGGCGACACCATGCTGTGTCTGAAGAAGATTGCCCCCACCCGACTCATCAAGAATGCCCTATACACCAAGCTGGCCGAAGCTGAAGACAAAGGAGCCACAGCAGACGAACTGCGCGAGATACTCGGCAGGGCAGCATCAAAACGAGGCATATTTGAGGGCGACATGGATAGCGGCGAACTGGAGATAGGTCAGATTGCCTCAGCGATAAAGACGATAAAGCCTGTGAGTGAGGTGATGAAAGAACTTATCAGCGGCTTTGAAAAGGCAAAGGAAAGAGTTGCACTTCTGTAAGCCTCAACGCTTGTTTATCATCATTTTGCGGCAGAATAAAATGATTCTGCCACAAAATATTATACCCGTAAAACAATTCGTCATCCGCAACATCCTTATAAAGCGGCAACAAAAGTCTGCCGCATGATGTTACGGATGACGAATAAAATTATCAAACAATATCACGACGGACATCCGTCCGACATCACATATACATCTTATCCCAGCTTTACTTTGAGCCATCGTCCGCTGAACAGGCGCCATAAGAATATTGCACCGCGGAACGTAAGCTCTATGGCCATCGCCATCCATACGCCGCGCAAACCGTAGATAGGCGCAAGATAAGCAGCAAGAGTAAGGCGCACGAGCCACATGCTGGCAAGGTTCATGCAGGCAGGAACAAGCGTGTCGCCTGCACCGAGGCATACGCTGTAAGCCACTATCGAGGCGGCAAACATCGGCTCGGCAAAAGCCTCAATGCGCAAGGCACCGATGCCCAGCTGGCGAATTTCTTCCACAGGCGTCATTATTCCAATCATCTGCGGTGCCGTGATATACATCACGACGCTGATGGCAGCCATGACAATCATGCCAAGAAATACGGTGCGGTAGGCAAAGCTGCGCGCCAGGCGCGGCTGACCTGCACCGATGCTCTGCCCAACAAGTGTGGTGGCAGCCTCGCCGATGCCGTATCCCGGCATGTAGCAAAGGCTCTCGGCGGCTATGGCAAACGTGTTGGCGGCTATGGCAAAGTTGCCAAGCGGGGCAACAATCATCGTACTTACAATCTGCGCACCGCTCATCATAATATACTGTGCGCCCATCGGCGTGCTTATCTTTGCCGCGTTGCGCAGATAATCCCACAGCGGCGCAAAGGTCCATTTCTCCTTTTTCAGCATCAGTTCCGACGACCTGAGCGTTGCAAACCATATCAGCATCACACCCGTAACGATGTATGCAAGAGCCGTTCCAAGGGCAGCTCCTGCCACGCCCATGCCCATTCCGGGCATCAGTATGTCGTAGCCAAGCACGGAGACGTGACGCGTGCTGAATATAAGAAAATAGTTGAACACCACGTCCAGAAGACACATCAGCACGCTGACGGCACTGGGCACGCGCATGTTTCCCGAACTCTTAAGCATGCTCGACGACAGTATTCCAAGCTGATATACGGGCAGCGACATGCAGAATATGGCAAAATAGCGCGACGCGTCGGGAGCGATATCGGCTCCTCCGCCAAGCCACAGGGGCAGCGGACCGGCTATGACAAGGCATATGGCGGTAAGGATGAGCGTGAAGAGCGCCGTGGCCATTATGCCCTGACGGAACACCTGGCGCGCCTTTACAAAGTCGTTGGCACCGATAAAGTGGGCAGCCTGCACCGAGAAGCCCATGGCAGCGGCCGACGTAAGACCGCCAAAGAGCCACGTAGTTGACTGTACTATACCTATCGACGCCGAAGCCTTGGCACCAAGCGAGCCAACCATCGACGCATCGATATATACCATCAGGGTGTTTGTCAGCTGTGCCAGAATGGACGGCACGCTGAGCTGGGCTATCAGATTGAGCATCTGACTGCCGTTCATCGTCTGGCCGTTGCGTATCATGGCCAGCAAGTCTTTTCCTTTATTAGCTGAAAACATCGTGCGAAATTACTACTTTTAAGATGAATAAACAAATTACGCGGACAAAAAACACGCGGAAATCTTTTATTAAAGACTTCCGCGCACATTATTCAGTTAATTCAATTTTCTAAAAAAAATGGAGGCTCATGCAATTCGTTTATGCTTTCCCTTACCCCCAATACCTGTTGCTGTATTCACAGCAAACAGGGTTAACATCCGTTACCTTAAACAATCTTTTTTATTTACCTTAATTACCTATGAAAACTTTTTCATGCCTCGCGGCATCTTTGTTATCCTTTACCAAAACAATCTTTCTCTTTACCTTAGCTTTATACCTATGAATTATTAATACCTATTGTTTTGTTTTGACGATGCAAAGATACTACTGTTTGCGCACACAACCAAACATTTCAAGCATTTTATGCATCAAAACGCATGTTTTTTGACATAAATCAAAATCAGTATACGGGATGTTGATTTTTACATATTATTTGATTACACAAAACGCCACGCTGCGTCAGCACTGCCATGCCTTAACACACATGCGGACAAGAAAGGCAAGGCACGGCAGGACATTGCAATACATAAAGCAGAAAAAGAAAAAGCATGAGGATAAAACGCAAAGACATATACATAATGAAATAAAGGCGCATACATAACGAAATAAAGGCGTATACATAACAAATTCAAGGTATAGGCATAACCTTCGAACATACCAACGTTTACCAACCGTGTATGTTTACATAATAGATTTAAGGTGCATGTTTAACTGTCGAACGCACAAACGCTTACCAACCGTATATGTTTACATAATAGATTTAAGGTGAATGTATAACTATCGAACTCACAAACGCTACCGACCATACGTGTTTACATAACAAAATTAAGGTGCATGCATAATAAAATTAAGGCATATACATATATAATATAATGTAAAAGGGACGGAAGCGGCATAATGCCGTCCGTCCCCAGGAACATTATCTTTACGTAAGTGTTATTCTGTTATCCACTTCCCTTTCTTGGCATACCACGGGTCTGGCGTAACTCCCGGACGATAATATGCCACGAGGGCTATATCGAACACCAGCGTGCTGTAAGCCGGAATACCGGTGCTTCCGGTTGATCCGTAGCCCAGCTGATAAGGGATATAAACGCGCCAGCGGTCGCCTATGTGCATATACTGCAGCGCTGTGGTGAAGCCGTCTATAAGGCCGCCTACATACAGCTGGCGAGGCAGAGCTGTCTGAGGGTTGAACTCTCCATCATAGCTTTCGTCGAACACATATCCCTCGGAATAAGAAGTTGAGGGCAGGAGGCGTCCGCGATAGTGCACCAACACAGAGTCGGTGAACATTGGGCATCCGCTGCCTGTTCCTTCCTCGAGCACCTCTACCACGATATGGTCGGCATATCCGGCCGGTATGGTGTCCTCAAGCGAGTAGTTTCTGATAATCTTCCAGCTGCCGTCCTCAATGCCCATAGCCTTCTCGTAGATATTGTCAAAATAGGCCTCGTTGCGGTTTTTCCAATCTGGAAATTCCTCAACGGTGTCTTCGTTCTCGCTGCAGGCCATGAAGCACAGCGGTGCAATAAGCAGCATCAGAAGGGCAAAAATATTGTACTTCTTCATTTATTGTATCTTTTTAAGAAGACTTGCAATGCTTACCTTATCCTCAATAATGCCGTTGAGCTCGTCGATGCTGACTCTCTCCTGCTCCATTGTGTCGCGGAAGCGCAGCGTAACGGTGTTGTCCTTCAGCGTGTCGTGGTCAACGGTTACACAGTAAGGCGTACCTATTGCGTCCTGACGGCGGTAGCGCTTGCCGATAGAGTCTTTCTCGTCGTACTGGCAGTTGAAGTGGAACTTTAGGCTGTTTATTATCTCGCGTGCCTTCTCGGGCAGTCCGTCTTTCTTTACAAGAGGCATCACGCAGAGCTTGACAGGAGCCAGGGCTGCGGGCAGCTTGAGCACAACGCGTGTCTCGCCGTTCTCGAGTTTCTCCTCGCAGTAAGAGTGGCACATGATTGAGAGGAACATACGGTCAACGCCGATAGACGTCTCGATGTCATACGGAGTGTAGCTCTCGTTGGTCTGCGGGTCGAAGTATTTGATTGAGCGGCCTGAGAACTTCTCATGCTGCGACAGGTCGAAGTCGGTGCGGCTGTGTATACCCTCAACCTCCTTGAATCCGAACGGCATACGGAACTCGATGTCGGTAGCGGCGTTTGCATAGTGGGCCAGCTTCTCGTGGTCGTGGAAACGGTAGTTCTCTGCGCCGAATCCGAGGGCCTGATGCCACTTCATACGTGTCTCCTTCCACTTCTGGAACCACTCGATCTCTGTTCCGGGCTTAACGAAAAACTGCATCTCCATCTGCTCGAACTCGCGCATACGGAAGATAAACTGGCGTGCAACAATCTCGTTGCGGAAAGCCTTGCCTATCTGTGCTATGCCGAAAGGTATCTTCATGCGGCCTGTCTTCTGCACGTTAAGGTAGTTTACGAATATACCCTGTGCAGTCTCGGGGCGCAGATAAATCTTGCTTGCGCTGTCGGCTGTAGAGCCCATCTCGGTTGAGAACATGAGGTTAAACTGGCGCACGTCGGTCCAGTTCTTTGTTCCGCTGATCGGGTCGACGATGCCTTCGTCGAGAATAATCTGCTTCAGCTCGTTGAGGTCCATGGCGTTCATGGCCTCGCTGTAGCGCTCGTGCAGGGCGTCGCGCTTCTTCTGGTTGTCGAGCACGCGTGGGTTGGTCTCGCGGAACTTAGCCTCGTCGAAAGCCTCGCCAAACTTCTTGCGGGCCTTCTCCACTTCCTTGTTTATCTTTTCCTCGTATTTTGCTATCTGGTCTTCAATAAGCACGTCGGCGCGGTAGCGCTTCTTTGAGTCGCGGTTGTCGATGAGCGGGTCGTTGAATGCGTCAACGTGTCCCGATGCCTTCCATATCGTTGGGTGCATAAAGATGGCCGAGTCGATGCCCACGATGTTCTCGTGAAGCAGCACCATGCTCTTCCACCAGTATTCCTTAATATTGTTTTTCAGTTCAACACCGTTCTGTCCGTAGTCGTAAACTGCGGCCAAGCCGTCATAGATGTCGCTGCTCGGGAACACGAATCCGTACTCCTTGCAGTGAGACACTATTTTCTTAAAAACATCTTCTTGTGCCATTGTTGTTTATTTACCTTAAATTTTTATTTCACAGAAAAGCCCTCTGCGAGGGCAACAAAAAGTTATCGTATAAACACTTTTGCGTGCAAAGATAATGCAAAGCTACCGAAACACAAAACTTTTTCACACACATTATTATATTTATTTCGTGCTTGGCCCGTGCCGGCTGGTGCCTGCCGCCATGCAGCGCGTTATGTTTATTTAACACGGAGACGGCTGCCGGTTTTTCGTTTTTCTTGACAATATAAATTTGTGAAATAGAAAACTTACGCCGAGAGATATGGGTTCGCGGACGGCATAAACGCCATGAAACGACCAAAAAACGGCATCCTGAAACATGAAATGCGGCCTTTCATGATGCAAAAGCATGCCTTTTGGCTACCGAAACATGGCCTTTTGCAGTGAAAAAAGCAGTGTTTTACACCGCAATTTGCGGTATTTTACATTATCTCATGCCGCCGCAGGCCGTACCTATAAACACAAATAACTGGTTATCAACTACTTACACAAAACACGATTTATGTCGGTTTTTCATGTCTGAAGCCGGATTCTTGAGCAGCACGGGCATTCTGAGAGCGTCAAACGGACGGCAACGGACATTTCCGGTTAACTTTATTTAACCTCGCACAGACCGTCCTCAACGGCATCTCAGCATAAGGCCGCGCTGCCGCTCCTTATATAAAAAATAAAATATTTATTTTGCATTGTCTCCGATTTTAGCTATCTTTGCATAAGATAAGCGGCATCTCAGCATAACACTTAAACATGTTTCAACAAACAAGTTTAGTGGTTCTGCGTTCGATTTGCATTATCCTTGCATAAGATAAGCCGCACGAAGGCATCAAGCTAAAACAAGCCGGGCTGCAAAAGCCACACCGATTTGCATTATCTTTTCTACAGACATACATCATCATGGACGACAATATTAAAGACCCCGAAAACATAGAAGAGCAGGACATGCCCGTTCAGGACGACAGCAACGACATCGAACCCGAAAGCCACTCTGACTATAAGCCGGCCAACAGGTTTGACGCCTCTGCCGTGCATCATCTGAGCGGAATGTACCAGAACTGGTTTCTCGACTACGCATCATACGTTATCCTTGAGCGTGCCGTGCCCCACATCGAAGACGGACTGAAGCCCGTTCAGCGACGCATACTGCACTCTATGAAGCGCATGGACGACGGACGCTACAACAAGGTGGCCAACATCGTGGGCCACACCATGCAGTTTCACCCTCACGGCGACGCATCTATAGGCGACGCGCTCGTGCAGCTCGGACAGAAAGACCTGCTCGTAGACTGCCAGGGTAACTGGGGAAACATACTCACGGGCGACCGTGCCGCCGCTCCGCGATACATCGAGGCGCGCCTGTCTAAGTTTGCGCTCGACGTGGTGTTCAATCCTAAGACCACCGAATGGCAGCTGAGCTACGACGGACGCAACAAGGAGCCTATCACGCTGCCGGCAAAATTTCCGCTGCTGCTGGCACAGGGAGCCGAGGGCATAGCCGTGGGATTGTCGTCAAAGATTCTGCCGCACAACCTCAACGAGATATGCGACGCCGCCATAAGCTATCTGCACGGCGAGCCGTTTACGCTCTATCCCGACTTCCCTACGGGCGGAAGCATCGACGTGAGCAAATACAACGAGGGACAGCGCGGGGGCACGCTGAAGGTGAGGGCAAAGATAGAAAAGCTCGACAGCAAGACGCTCGTGATACGCGAGATACCCTTCGGCAAGACCACAACTACGCTTATCGACTCGATACTCAAGGCCATCGAGAAGGGCAAGATAAAGGCACGCAAGGTGGACGACAACACTGCCGCACAGGTGGAAATACAGGTGCACCTGGCTCCAGGCGTGTCGTCAGACAAGGCCATCGACGCCCTCTACGCTTTCTCCGACTGCGAGATAAACATCTCGCCCAACTGCTGCGTAATCGAAGACAACAAGCCGCAGTTCCTGACCGTGAACGACATGCTGCGCCACTCTACCGACCGCACCATGGCTCTGCTGCGCAAGGAACTCGAGATACGCAAGCATGAGCTGCTCGAGCAGCTCCACTTCTCGTCGCTCGAAAAGATATTCATCGAGGAGCGCATCTACAAAGACCGCAAGTTTGAGCAGGCTCCCGACATGGACGCAGCATGCGAGCACATCGACAACAGGCTGACGCCGTTCTATCCGCAGATGATACGCGAGGTTACAAAGGACGACATCCTGCGCCTCATGGACATCAAGATGGCACGCATACTGAAGTTCAACAAGGACAAGGCAGAGGAGCTGATAGCCAAGATAAAGGCCGAAGTGGACGACATAAACCATAAGCTGAACAACATGGTTGAGGTTACGGCCGACTGGTTCAAGTATCTGAAGGAGAAATACGGAGCCGCACATCCCCGACTGACCGAGATAAAGAACTTCGACACCATCGAGGCTACAAAGGTCATCGAGGCCAACGAGAAGCTGTATATCAACCGCAACGACGGCTTCATAGGCACCGGACTGAAGAAAGACGAGTTTGTGTGCAACTGCTCCGACATCGACGACATCATCATCTTCTACAAGGAAGGCAAGTATAAGGTGGTGCGCGTGGCCGACAAGATATTCGTTGGCAAGAACATCCTGCACGTGGCAGTGTTCAAGAAGAACGACCGCCGCACCGTCTACAACGTTGTCTACCGCGACGGAAAGCAGGGCAAATATTTCATGAAGCGCTTCTGCGTGACCAGCATTACGCGCGACCGCGAATACGAATTCACACAGGGCACGCCCGGCTCGCGCGTGGTTTACTTCACCGCCAACCCCAACGGCGAGGCCGAGGTGATAAAGATTACGCTCGACCCGGCACCGCGACTAAAGAACATCTTTAAGGAGAAAGACTTCTCTGAGGTTGCCATCAAGAGCCGCGGGGCAAAGGGCGTGGTGATGACACGCTTCAACGTGCACCGCATATCGCTCAAGAGCCACGGCCACAGCACGCTGGGCGGACGCAAGGTGTGGTTCGACCCCGACGTCAAACGACTCAACTACGACAGCCACGGACGCCTGCTCGGCGAGTTTAACGAGGACGACAGCATACTGGTGGTGCTCGACAACGGCGACTTCTATCTCACCAACTTCGACGCCAACAACCATTATGAAGACAACATAAAGATTATCGAGAAGTTCGACGAGCACAAGGTGTGGACCGCCGTGCTCTACGACGCCGACCAGCAGGGCTATCCTTACCTGAAGCGATTCACCATGGAAGCCACCAAGCGCAAGCAGAACTACGTGAGCGACAATCCGGCAAGCCGGCTCGTGGCGCTCACCGACGAGCCTTATCCGCGCTTCCTCGTAACCTTCGGAGGACGCGACGCCTTCCGCGGCACGATGGAGATTGAGGCCGAACAGTTTGTAGGCGTTAAGGGATTCAAGGCCAAAGGCAAGCGCATAACCAACTGGGAGACGGAGAGCATAGAGCAGCTTGAGCCGGCACAACAGCCCGAACAGGAGCCAGAAGACAGCACACCTGAAGAGCAGCCGGCTGAAGAGACACCGCAACAGGAGAACCTCGACCCCGATGCAGGCAAGAGCCAGCAGCAGGTGATAGACGAGATTACAGGACAGCTCAGCCTTTTCAACGACAATGAAGATAATTAAGCTATTAACGCTCGCGGCCATGCTTGCCTCCTCTGCGGCGGCATGTGCCCTGCCCTGCGGCAACGGGCCTGAAGACGGTACGGCGCTGCACGGCAGCCTCAACACAGGCAACGTATATGCCCCCGACACCATAAGAAACAACAAGATTATAACCAACGCCCAGATGATAGGCATCGGGGCGGTGAACATTCTCGACACTTACCTCTCGCCCGAGAAGTATCGCGGCACCGAGCTGCGCTACATTTCACACACGCTGCGCGAGCGCAGGGACAGCCGCTGGTCGCGCCTGATAGTACATCAGGGCAACATGTCCTACAGCGACAACCGCTCGGGCAACGGCGGCGAGATAGCCGGAGCCTACACGTTCAGCTACGGCGTACACTACAACTGGAACTTCTTCGACGGCAGCCTCAACGTCAAGGCCGGCGCACAGGCCGATGTCAACGTGGGCTTTCTCTACAACACGCGCAACAGCAACAACCCTGCGCAGGCACGCCTGTCGCTCAACATATCGCCGTCGGCAGCCGCCACATACCGCTTTCGCCTGTGGCAGCACAACTACTCGCTGCGCTATGAGCTTAGCGTTCCGCTCATGGGACTGATGTTCAGCCCCAACTACGGACAGTCGTACTACGAGATTTTCAGCCGCGGCAACTACGACCACAACATCGTGCCTACCACCTTCGGCAGCACGCCGTCGCTGCGCCAGATGCTCACCTTCGACTTCTCGCTCGGCCGCACCACGCTGCGCCTTGGCTACATGGGCGACTTCCAGCAGGCCAGGGTGAACAACCTGAAATATCATTCTTACTCTAACATGCTGCTCATCGGCATTGTCAGACAGTTCAACATAACTAAAATAGTACCATGAGAAGAGTCTTAAACTTTCTGCTTCCGCTCATCGTGGCACTTGCCGCCGTGTCGTGTGTCGACGAAGAGGAGTACAGCGACGACCCGCGCGGCAACTTCGAGGCGCTCTGGAAGATAATGAACGAACACTATTGCTTCTTCGACTATAAGAACAGCGAGTACGGACTCGACTGGAACGAGGTGTATGCGCGCTACAGCCGGCAGATAGACGACGGCATGACGAGCACCCAGCTGTTTGAAGTATTGGGCAACATGCTCGGCGAACTGCGCGACGGACACGTCAACATGTACGCCTCGTTCGACCAGTCGCGCTACTGGAGCTGGAAGGAAGACTATCCCGCCAACTTCAGCGACTCGCTGCAACGGCGCTATCTCGGCACCGACTACAAGATTTCTTCGGGCATAAAATACCGCAAGCTCGACGACAACATAGGCTACATCTACTGCGGATCGTTCTCCAACGCAATAGGCAGCGGCAACCTTAACGACATACTGATGGAGCTCGCCACGTGCAACGCTCTCATCGTTGACGTGAGAGACAACGGCGGAGGAATGCTTACCTCGGCCGAAACCCTGGCGTCGCGCTTCACCGACGAGGAGATTCTCGTGGGCTACATGCAGCACAAGACAGGCCCCGGCCACAACGATTTCTCCGAACCGGAGGAGCAGAAGCTGAAGCCTTCGAGCGGACTCAGATGGCACAAGCCCGTGGCCGTGCTCACCAACAGGGCCGTGTTCAGCGCCGCCAACGAGTTTGTCAAGTATATGAAGTGCTGCCCCGGCGTAACCGTCATCGGCGACAAGACGGGCGGAGGCGCAGGCATGCCCTTCAGCAGCGAGCTGCCCAACGGCTGGTCGGTGCGTTTCAGCGCATGCCCCATGTACGACCGCGACATGAACTGCACCGAGTTTGGCATAGAGCCCGACCATAACGTACAGCTCACCGACAGCGACTTTGCCAAGGGCCGCGACACAATAATAGAATATGCACGCAACATCCTTAACCAATGAACAACAGCAACACTTCTGACACAATAAGGCTCGACAACCTTACCATAGGATACAAGACACACGACGGCATACGCACCGTGGCAAAGGACATCAACGCTTCTATAAAGAGCGGCAAGCTGACATGCCTCGTCGGAACCAACGGCATCGGCAAGTCTACGCTGCTCAGAACGCTGTCGGGATTTCAGCCACGGCTTGGCGGAAGCATTGTCATCAACGGCAGCGAGTTGTCGGGCTACACTCCGCGCGACCTCTCGCGCATAGTCAGCGTGGTGCTTACGTCGAGGCCGTCGTCGATAAACTTCACCGTAGAGGAGATAGTGGCACTTGGCCGCACGCCCTACACCGGATTCTGGGGAACGCTCAATGATGCCGACAAAGAGATTGTAAGCGAGAGCATCAGGCTTGCCGGAATATCCCATCTGGCCAAGCGCAACGCAATGTCGCTAAGCGACGGAGAACGTCAGAAGATGATGATAGCCAAGGCACTTGCACAGCAGACGCCCGTGATAATGCTCGACGAGCCCACCGCCTTTCTCGACTATCCGAGCAAGGTGGAGACAATGCTCCTGCTGACACGTCTGTGCCGCGAGGAAGGCAAGACGATATTCATGTCGTCGCACGACCTCGAACTCGTCATTCAGCTTGCCGACATCTTATGGGTTATGGAGCAGGGCGGCACCATATCTGTAGGCACTCCAAAGGCTCTCGCCGACGAGGGAACGCTCAGCCGCTTCATCGAGCGCACCGGCATAATGTTCGACAAAGAGGCGATGCGCATAACCGTATGCAAGAGCGGCACCGACTGACATTTTAAGACGATATTAAAGCTGCGGGCATACACATTAGTATGAATATGTATGCCTTGCTTAAAAAATTCCAAGAATTTATATTTTTTGTACACACCTGTGATAAGTCGTGATTAATTATTAAATTTGCATCAGAAACATAAAGTTCATAAGCCATGCAATCCATACTTATCATAGAAGATGACAAAAGAGTGGCCGACCTGCTGAAAGCCGGACTAGAGGAAAGCGGATACCATACGATGGTGGCATACGATGGTGCTATGGGGCTGCGGCTGTTTGCATCCAACAGCTTCAACCTTGTGCTTTCAGACGTTATTCTTCCAAAGCTGGACGGTTTTGAACTTTGCAAGGAGATACGCAAGACCAATGCATCTGTACCCATACTCATGCTGACAGCCCTTGGCTCTACTAACGACAAGCTCGACGGCTTCGATGCCGGAGCCGACGACTACATGGTTAAGCCTTTCGACTTCCGTGAGCTAAACGCACGTATCAAGGCGCTGCTTAAGCGCAACACCAACATCGCGACAGAGCAGCCCGAGGAGCTGAAATATGCCGATCTGACGATAAATCTCAAAAGAAAGGAAGTCTGGCGAAACGGGGTAATGATAAAGCTGTCGCCCAAGGAGTATAACCTGCTGTTGTATCTGACAGAGAATGCCGAACGCGTGATAAGCCGCACGGAGATTGCGGAGAAAGTATGGAACACCCACTTCGACACTGGTACAAACTTTATCGACGTTTACATAAACTATCTCCGCAAGAAAGTTGACAAGGAATTTGAAATCAAACTAATACACACAAGGCCGGGAATAGGCTTTATCTTCACCGACAAGCCATGAAAATACGCACAGCCCTGACATTAAAGAACACATGCGCCACGGCAGCCGTTTTCCTGCTGTGCACAATATTAATCTATATTGTCAGCGAACATACCCGTAGCAAGACCTTCTTTCATGACCTGAGAAGCGAAGCCATAACAAAGGCACATCTGTTCCTGCAGAACAAGGTTGACCCAAAGACAATGCAGGACATTTACCTTAACAACAAGGAATTTATCAATGAAGTAGAGGTTGCCATTTACACGCCCGACTTCAAGATGCTGTATCACGACGCTGTGCAGAACGACATAATAAAGGAAAACCGCCAGATGATAAGCAGCATCCTGAACAAGAAGGAAATAGAGTTTTATATAGGCAAATATCAGGGCATAGGCATGCTCTACACCCTCAACGGCAAGAACTACATCGTAACGGCTGCCGCCTACGACGGTTACGGATATGCCAACTTGACAAAACTGAAGAATGCACTGCTCATCTTGTTCATCATAGGTCTAACCCTGCTGTTCGCAACAGGCTACATACTCGCACGCACTGCGCTGCGCCCGATAAGGGAGATTGTAAAGGAAGCAGACATCATTACTGCGTCGCAAATATCAAGAAGGCTGCCCGTAAAGAACAGAAAAGACGAACTCGGCGAGCTTTCCACCACATTCAATGCCCTTCTGAACCGCCTAGAAGTTTCGTTCAACGCACAAAAGATGTTCGTCAGCAACGTATCGCACGAGCTGAGAACTCCGCTTGCAGCCCTGATTGCCGAGCTCGACATAGCATCTCAGAAAGAACGCAGCTGCCAGCAATACCGCACGACAATACTAAACGCACTTAACGATGCAAGACGCATGACCAAACTGATTGACGGACTTCTTAATCTTGCCAAGGCCGACTATCAGCAGGAACAGATAAAGATGGAGCACATACGCCTGGATGAACTGCTGCTCGACGTCAGAGAATTTATCCTGAGGGCACACCCTGACTACCATGTAGAAATAATATTCGAACAGGAGGAAGCCGAAGACGACAGTCTGATAACCGTAAACGGCAACCATTATCTGCTGTCGATAGCATTCTCAAACCTCATCGAGAACAACTGCAAATATTCGGCCGACCACTCCTCGTTCATACAAATATCCTATTGGGACAAATGCGCAGTGGTGCGCTGTTCTGACGACGGCATGGGAATGTCTGACACCGACAAGCAGCATCTTTTCAAGCTGTTCTACCGCGGCGAACAGGAGAAAGTGGCCGAAGGTCACGGAATAGGCATGGCCCTTTCACAAAAGATTATCCGTCTGCACAGAGGCGATATCGCCGTACATTCGGAAAAAGAAAAGGGCACAACCTTTATAGTTGAGCTTCCGCACATATAACAGCAACCGGAGAAGGGCGCCAGCACGGACAATTACAATTCGCCGCCACGCAGTTCGCGGCGATGCCAGCCTGCACTTATAACGCCGGCATGAGCCTGCAGCCGCCGTATTATCAGTTCTGACAAAGTTCTGTCATCACCACGTGCCTCAAAATCACAGAACACGACAAACACGCCATCAGCCTCCTTATAGAACAGCTCATTGACCCTTGCCTCGCCAAAAAGCAAGGTGTTCGTTATAATATTCCTTACGGCGTCAAGCGACTCCTTATCACATTCCACCTTTACAGTCAGCGACGCCGCCCCCTCAAACTTTGTTTCGATAAAATGGCATAAAGGCCTGAAAAGGCAATGAGTGACAAGCACACAGGCAACAAGGACCGCCAGCTCAGAGAAGAAGCCGACTCCGGCAAGGGTTCCGCAAGCGGCAGAACACCATATCGTGGCAGCCGTATTGAGTCCTCTCACGTTGAATCCGTCTTTCAGAATAAGTCCTCCGCCCAAGAAGCCTATGCCCGAAACTATCTGCGCCGCAACTCTTGAAGGGTCGCCGTTTTGAGACGTTATGGCATACGACAACACCGTGAAAGCGGCAGACCCTACAGAAACAAGAATGTTGGTGCGCAGTCCGGCGTTGCGCTGCCTGCACTGACGCTCCAGCCCGATCAACGCTCCGGCAAGAAAAGCGCTGCCCATCCTTATCAGATAATCAACAAACAGAATCATAAGTTTTTTATGCAAAGTTAGCCCTGCGGCAGCAGAACGGCTGTTAGAAAATCATTAGACCCGGATTAAAATTTTATTAGAACTTTCTCTAATGATTTTCTAATACCGTTCTAATGACATTCTAACGGCCTTACAGAAAAACATTTCCGACTTTTGCAGCGCAAAAAACAATAGTATTAATCTAAAAACACGGATACGCTATGTGGAAGAAAACGCGCAAGATGAAATTAGAATTCAATGCCGAGAAGATTTTTCTGGCATCAGAACTGCCTATGAGCTCTGTGTTCAGCTATTTCCAGACAGCCCCGCAGGGCCTAAGCAATGAGGAAGTGGAAAAAAGACAATCGCTTTACGGAAGAAACGAAGTGGAGCATGAAAAGAAGATGCATCCGCTGACAATGCTTATAAAGGCCTTTATAAATCCCTTCATCGGAGTGCTTACGGCTCTGATAATCATTTCGTATATTATTGATGTATATATCGCCGCTCCCGAGGAAAAAGACTTCACGTCGATAATTATCATAGCCTCGATGGTAATACTCAGTACCATTCTCCGCTTCTGGCAGGAATACAAGGCCAGCGTGTCGAGCGAGGCGCTGCAGAAGATGGTCACCAACACATGCACCGCTAAAAGAGACGACGGCACGGAACACGAGATCGGCATATCGTCGCTCGTGCCCGGAGACATCGTGAAACTGGCGGCAGGAGACATGATTCCGGCAGACATACGCATCATAGAGACGAAAGACCTCTTTGTAAGTCAGGGCACACTGACAGGAGAGTCGGAGGCTATAGAGAAGAGAGCGGAGGCAAGCGGAGGCGACAGCCGCGGGCGGAGCATAGTGGAACTCGAGAACATCTGCTTCATGGGCTCCAACGTGGTGAGCGGCTCTGCCACGGGCATCGTTGTGTCCACAGGCAACAACACGTATCTCGGCACCATAGCCCGGAGCATTGCCGGCCACCGTGCCTCTACCGCCTTCGACAAAGGCATTGCCAAGGTGAGCATGCTGCTCATACGCTTCATGCTGATAATGGTTCCGTTTGTATTTCTGGTGAACGGCCTGACAAAGGGCGAATGGCTAGACGCCTTCCTCTTTGCGGTGTCTGTAGCCGTGGGCCTTACGCCCGAGATGCTTCCGATGATCGTAACGGTCAACCTGTCGAAGGGCGCCGTTGCCATGTCGCGCAAGAAGACTATTGTGAAAGATCTCAACGCCATACAGAACTTCGGGGCCATGAACATACTGTGTACCGACAAGACCGGCACGCTGACCTGCGACCAGATTGTGCTCGAGAAGTATATAAACGCCGACGGCACAAGCGACAACAGCAGACGGATACTGCGCCACGCCTACTTCAACAGCTTCTTCCAGACAGGACTTAAGAACCTGATGGACAAGGCCATACTGTCGCACGTAAGGGAGCTTGAGATGGAGTCTGTCAGGGAGAGCTACAAGAAGGTGGACGAGATACCCTTCGACTTCACGCGCCGCAGGATGTCGGTAGTGGTTGAAGACGTCAGCGGCAAGAGACAAATAATAACCAAGGGTGCAGTAGAAGAGATGATGCAGATATGCTCGCACACCGAAGTGGGCAACTGTGTTGTGCCCTTCACGCCCGAATTAAGGGTAAAGGCATACGAGATAAGCAAGCGCATGAACCGCCAGGGACTGCGCGTGCTGGCCGTGGCACACAAGAGTTTTCTGAGCAAGGAGAACAACTTTGCCGTTGAAGACGAGAGCGGCATGGTGCTTATAGGCTTCCTGGCGTTTCTCGATCCGCCCAAGCAGTCGGCGGCCGGAGCCATAAGGCAGCTCCATGCCCACGGAATAGAGGTGAAGGTGGTGTCGGGAGACAACGACGCCGTTGTGCGCACGATATCAAGACAGGTGGGCATCGACACGACAAACGTGCTCACCGGTGCGGAGCTGAGCGCCATGAACGACGAAGAAAAGCGTGAGGCAGTGGCCAGGACAAGGGTGTTTGCCAAGGTTACGCCCATGCAGAAGACCGAGATTATAGCTCTGCTGCAGACTCAGGGCAACACGGTAGGCTTTCTGGGCGACGGCATCAACGACGCTGCAGCCCTGCGTCAGTCGGACATAGGCATATCTGTTGACTCTGCCGTAGACATAGCCAAGGAGAGCGCCGACATAATACTTCTGGAAAAAGACCTCATGGTGCTGGAGAACGGCGTGATAGAAGGGCGCCGCACCTTCGGCAACATAATAAAGTATGTGAAGATGACCGCCGGCTCCAACTTCGGCAACATGTTCAGCGTGATGGCCGCAAGTGCCTTTCTGCCCTTCCTGCCTATGCTCCCGATACACCTGCTCGTGCAGAACCTTCTGTACGACATGTCGCAGACGGCCATACCGTTCGACCGCATGGACGACGACTATCTCAGCAAGCCGCGCCGCTGGGACGCCTCCGACCTGAGCCGCTTCATGATATACACGGGCCCCATAAGCTCCATATTCGACATCACCACCTATCTGCTCATGTGGCATGTGTTCGGGTGCAGCTCGCCCGGCGCCCAGTCGCTGTTCCAGTCGGGATGGTTTGTAGAAGGCCTGCTGTCGCAGACACTCATCGTGCACATGATACGCACCAAGAAGATTCCGTTCATACAGAGCCGCGCGTCGTGGCCGGTGATGTGCATGACGCTGGCGATAATGGCGGCAGGAATAATAATACCCTTCACACGCTTCGGCTCATGCATCGGACTTACGCCCCTGCCTCTGTCCTACTTTCCCTGGCTGGCGGCAACGCTCATAGCCTACTGCGTGCTGACGCAGGTAGTGAAGGAATGGTATATCAGGCGGTTTAAGAGATGGCTCTGAGCAGATGAACAAGATTGCATGCCTCATCATCGCGGCGGCGGCATACGGCTGCTGCCGCGCCACGGCACAGGACATCAGCGCGCAACTTACAGCCGAGATGCAGGCCGACGCCGGGGGACACACCAACATGTCGAGCCTGCTGCGCATTGACTTCATGCAGCCTTTATGCAAAGGCGTAAGGCTCGATATGGCTGTCATCAGCATAGCAAGGACGCGCAGCGGGGGCATAGACGGCAGCCGTCAGGGCTTCTCAAACATCGACGAAGACAACACCACGCTGGCTCCGGCCGTGGCTGGACTGACCTTTACATCGGGCGGCAGCATGCTGTTTGCCGGCATACGCAACATGAACGAAGACTACTTCACGTCGCACTTCATGTCTCTGTTCACCAACAGCTCGTGCGGCATATTCCCCACCATATCGGCCAACTACCGCATAGCCAACTATCCGCTGGCATCCATGGGCATTCACCTTGAGCGGAAAATAAGGGAGCTGACCGTAATGGCATCGGTCTACAACGGCGTGGGATACAAGAGTTTTTCGGGCCGTCAGAATGTTTTCAGGCTTTGTCCTGAATCCGACGGACTGTTTTCAATATTATCCGTAAATTATCAAAACAATGGCAGCACTTTTAATATTGGAGCTAACCTGCATTATGGCAATAACATGTCTTATGAGGAACTTGCAGGCACCGCGACGGCAGAAAAGGCGCAGAAGACGCAGAAGAAGACAGCAACAGGGGCTGTATGGGGATATGCCGAACTGATGATTGCGCCGCGGATGTGCGCCATCATGCAGTATTCGGCCAACCCGTCAAAGGGCGTCATCTGCCGGAGATATGCAGGCATAGGACTTGTAAGGACGATGCGCAATGCCGAACTGGGCGTCTTTGCCGACCGCGCCGTGTATAAGGACGAAACAGAATGGGCGGCGGAACTTACGTGCCGGATAAACTGCTTAGGCAGGGGATATCTGCAACCTGCGATACATCTGATAAAGAACTCTGACGGGGCTTACTGCGCAGGACTGCTGCGGATGAGCTACACGATATGAACCGACGATGCTGACCGTGGCGGCTGAGCATGGCGGCTGTATAACGCCACGCATCATCAGCTGCATGTCAGCAACAGAAATGCGTGCCGTCGTGCATGTCTAAAATGCGAAAAAAACGTACAAAACGCCAACCGGTTAACGCCTCCAGAATAGCGATGCTCATCACGGCGCTGCTGTTTTGGCTAAAAAACAGCCAAAATAAGCATCTTCAGTTAAGTCGTTGATATATTGCGCTTTACATATTTTACACCGTCAACCGGCAGCTTTAAAAAGTGGAAATCAGGCATTTTTTATGCCAAAAGCTATGCTTTTGCAACACAAAATGTGCCCTTTGGGCATTCAAAACGTATGCTTTCATGGCGCGAAAAGTGCCTGTTCTGCATCATCATCACGCCAAAACGCAAACAGATGTTAACAAAACAGCATCCTACGCCCTACCCGTTTAATCTTCATTAACTTTCATTTTTCCAGATAAGAAAAAACTTTTGTCCTGATATTTTACTTACGGACATGCCGGCGGCAGCATAAATCTGCAACGCGAATGCAACGGTCTGAAGCCGGCAGCTGCACACATACGTCATCAGCCGGTGAGGCAGACCGATACATGCCGTTATCGGTAAAAATGACGCAAAAATAGGCATTTATGTAAAAATGGTACTTTTTTCTGTAATACGGATAGCGCGTCAACGGGATAATAAATATAACTTTGCAGAGCAAAGAGCAGCCGGAGCATGCACGGCAGACAGGCATACGGCGGCGCAACCGCTACCGCAGGGACTGAAGAAACAACAAATAACACTATATGTATATGAAAACGTTAATAGCATTGGCAGCCGCGCTGCTGTTCAACTTGTGCGCGCAGGCTCAGCCTAAAGTTTACTTTACCAAAGAGATTTCGCCCGAAGCACTCGTGCGCATATACAAGGCCCTGGGCAAGGAGGCCAAAGGCCGAGTGGCCGTAAAGATAAGTACGGGCGAGGCCGGAGGCAACAATTATCTTAAGCCTACGCTCATACGCAACCTCGTAGACGAGGTGGGCGGCACCATCGTAGAGTGTAACACGGCATATGCCGGCAGCCGCAACACGTCAGAGGCTCATTGGAAAACGATACACGAGCACGGCTTCGACTCTATCTTTGCCGTCGACATCATGGACGAATACGGCGACATTAGGATTCCGGTGAAGGACAAGAAACACATAAAATACGACATCGTGGGCGCACATCTGGCCAACTACGACTTCATGATAAACCTGGCCCACTTCAAGGGTCATGCCATGGGAGGCTTCGGCGGAGTGCTTAAAAACCAGTCGATAGGCGTAGCATCGAGCTCAGGCAAGGCGTACATACACACCGCAGGCAAGGTGCAGAGCCAGGAGGAACTGTGGAACAATCTGCCCGCACAAGACTATTTTCTTGAGAGCATGGCGGCAGCTGCCCAGGCCGTGGCCGACTATTTCGACGGAAACATCATCTACATCAACGTGATGAACAACATGAGCGTCGACTGCGACTGCGACAGTCATCCTGCCGCTCCGGCCATAAAGGACATGGGCATAATGGCATCGCTCGACCCCGTGGCACTCGACCAGGCATGCCTCGACAAGATTTTTAACCTCAAAGCCTCTGCCGGCGACGACAACAAGCCGCTCATAGAGCGCATCAACCGCCAGCACGGCACATACATAACCGACTATGCGGAGAAGATAGGGCTTGGCAGCAAGACCTACACTCTCGTAGATATAGACAATTAATAACTTCTTCTACAACTGAATGAGCCGGACGGGACCCGGCAGAACGCCTGCTCAAATAGCCAGAATCGTTGAAATACCGACTGACAAGTCGAATCCTAATTTTGTCCTCCAACAACGGCTGACCGCAGGAGCCGGCATCTGCCTGTCCCACCGGCTTTTATCACAGACACATCATCAGCAAGACAAACTTATGAACAAGACATTATTTTCAGCCTTATTCATCGCCTTAACTGTTACAACATCAAACGCACAGACCGACTCGCTCACATATCAGCTCGACAACATTGTCGTAACGGGCACGCGCAGCACAGCCAGCATAGGGCATCTGCCTGCCACGGTTACGGTGGTAGGCCGCGAGACTCTCACTGAGACTCAGCGCACAAGCGTGCTGCCCACCCTTGCCGAATATGTGCCCGGACTGTTTGTCACCTCGCGCGGAATGCTCGGCTATGGCGTAAGCGACGGTGCTGCCGGCACTATCTCTATGCGCGGACTCAGTAGCTCGCAGGGCCGATTCATGGTGCTCATCGACGGCCATCCGCAATATCAGGGCATCTTCGGCCACTCCATAAGCGACTCTTATCAGACAATGCTGGCCGACCATGTCGAGGTGATGCGCGGCCCGGCCTCAACGCTCTACGGATCCAACGCCATGGGCGGAGTTATCAACATAGTAACCAGAAAGATGAAGTCAGACGGCGTAAAGACCGACGTACATCTCGGCGGAGGCTCTTACGGCACGTTCCAGGGCGAGCTGACCAACCGCATAAGGAGCGGCAGGTTTTACAGCGTTGTGTCGGGACAATATGCCCGCACCGACAACAACAGGCCGCGCATGGGCTTCGAGCAGTATGGCGGATACGTCAAGCTGGGCTACGACATGTCGCAACATTGGTCGGCATACGCAGACATCAACCTCACCCACTTCAACGCCTCTTATCCCGGAAGCGTGCAGGTGCCCGTCTATGACGCACGCCAATGGATTACGCGCGGCGTGGCATCTGTAGTTGTGAGCAACGACTACGGCAGCACATCGGGAGCTGTCAGCGCCTACTACAACTTCGGACGGCACAAAATCAACGACGGATATGAGGACGGCGAGCAGCCCAAGGATTATTACTTCAGGTCGGACGACGCTCTTGCCGGACTGTCTGTATACCAGAACATCAGGCTGCTGCGGGGCAACCTGACCACCATAGGACTCGACTATCAGCACATCTACGGCAAGGCATGGAACCGCGACAGGGCTTCGGGCGAGACCACTTCAGTCATAGGTCATGAGAATGAGAACGAGATAGCAGGCTACGTTGACATAAGCCAAGACCTGCTTTCGTGGCTCACACTGAGCGCCGGAATACGCCTCGACCACCACTCGCAGTCGGGCACTGAGTGGATTCCGCGCGGCGGCATTGTGTCGAGAGTTATAAGAAACGGCGAGATAAAGGCCATGGTGAGCAAGGGTTTCCGCAATCCGTCGATACGCGAGATGTATTTCTGGAAGCCCGCCAACGACGAGCTGCGCCCCGAACGCATAATGAACTACGAGCTGTCGTGGTCTCACAAGCTGCCGGCGACAGGCCTAAGCTACGGCGTCAACCTCTATTACATGAAGGGCAGCAACATCATCCAGCAGCAGATGGTGGACGGACGGCCAATGAACGTGAACACGGGAGCCATTGAAAACAGCGGCGCCGAACTCGACCTTAGCTGGAGAATAAACAGCAGCTGGCAGGTGAACGGCAACTACAGTCTGCTGCACATGCACAATCCTGTTGTGGGAGCGCCCGAGTCTAAGCTGTGGCTCGGAGCTAACTATAAGTCGGGACGATGGAACGTAAACGGCGGACTGCAGTATATCAGCGGCCTTTACACCCAGACCGGCGCCGACGAAGTGAAGGAGAACGTTGCCCTGCTCAACGCCACCGTAAGCTACAGAGTTTGCCGCATGATGCAGCTGTGGGTAAAGGGCGAGAACCTTCTGGCACAGAAATATGAAATCAACTACGGCTACCCTATGCCAAAGGCAACATTCATGGCAGGCGTAAACCTGTCTTTCTGAATGTAACCGCACAGCCGGACAATATTTCAGATATGCGTTGCAGGTTAAAAGCAGATTACAGAAAAAATAAAAAAACATAAACTTACATCGCCTGACGGACGAAAAAAGAGAGAATAAAAAGAATTTATATTATTTTTGCATTGCGAACAAAACAAGAAAAACATTATGATTGGAACACCTGAACTTATTTTAATCGTGCTGGCGCTGGTGCTGCTCTTCGGCGCAAAGAAGATACCCGAACTGATGAAAGGTCTCGGACAAGGCGTCAAGAGCTTTAAGGACGGCATGAACGGCAAGATAGACGACACTGCTGAAGACAAGGAGAAGAAGAAGGACGAATGAGCAATGCTGAAAGCAACAGCGGCACGCCGCAGACGTTCTGGGATCATCTCGAGGAGTTAAGAGGGTGCATCCTGCGCATGCTTGCGGCGGCGGCAGCGGCAGCGGCCGCAGCCTTCGGCTTCAAGGAAGAGCTGTTCGGCATAGTGCTTGCTCCTGCCGACCCAGGCTTCATAACCTACAGGATACTGGGCGCGGAGCCGTTTAAGTTTCAACTAATAAACACCGGGCTGACAGAGCAGTTCATGATACATCTGAAGACGGCGCTGGCCGCAGGTCTGCTCATAGCCTCGCCCTACATTCTGTATCTGCTGTTCAGATTTGTGTCTCCGGCCCTGTATGACAACGAGCGGCGCTACTCTGTAAGCATCACCCTTTGGGCCTACGCCATGTTCCTTATGGGCGTTGCCGTCAACTATTTTGTAGTGTTTCCTCTCACCGTCCGTTTTCTCGGCACCTATCAGGTAAGCGCTGCAGTGATGAACATGCTCAGCATAAGCTCGTATATGGACACCCTCCTGGGCATGAGCCTCGTCATGGGCGCCGTGTTCGAGATACCGGTGATAAGCTGGCTTCTGGCCCGCTTCGGACTTCTCAAGGCCCGCTGGATGTCACACTATCGCCGCCACGCCATAATAGTTATACTCATCCTTGCCGCCGTGATAACGCCTACATCCGACATGTTCACCATGCTTATCGTCTCGCTGCCTATATGGCTGCTCTATGAGGCAAGCATAATGATAGTGAGAATTACCGAAAAGAAACAATAATAATCTGAAAACAATATCTATAAACCATGCTAAGGAAAATAAGAATCTTGCTGGCAGCAGTAACCTTCACTCTGATTACGCTGCTCTTTCTCGACCTGACAGGCTCGCTGCACGCATGGCTCGGATGGCTGGCCAAGATACAGTTCTGGCCTGCCGTGCTGGCTTTGAACGTGGCAGTAGTGGCCGGTCTTCTGATTTTAACACTGATATTCGGGCGCATCTACTGCTCCGTAATATGTCCGCTGGGCATAATGCAGGACCTCATATCTGCCCTGCACGGCAGACGAAAGCGCAACCGCTTCAGCTTCTCGCCCGAAAAGCGCTGGCTGCGCTACGGCGTGCTGGTGGTGTTTCTTGCGTCATGCGTTGCCGGAATCAATGTAATCGTGTCGCTGCTTGCGCCCTACAGTTCTTACGGCCGTATGGTCAACAGCATCTTGCGCCCCGTATGGACGGCAGGCAACAACGTGCTGGCATCGCTTGCCGAGCGCATGGACAGCTATGCCTTCTACAGCGTTGACGTGTGGATGCGCAGCCTGCCTACGCTCATAATTGCCGCCGTGACGTTCGTGATAATTGCCGTGCTGGCATGGCGCGGGGGCAGAACTTACTGCAATACGATATGCCCCGTTGGCACTATTCTGAGTTTCTTTGCACGTTTCTCGTGGTTCAAGATCAGCATTGACGGCGACAAATGCGTAAGCTGCCGCCTCTGCGAGAAGAACTGCAAGGCGTCGGCCATCGACGTAAAAACCGGCCGCATTGACTATAGCCGCTGCGTGGTGTGCGGCAACTGCATAGGCAAATGTAATAAGGATGCCATAAGATATGTTCACCCGGCTAAAGCTGAGGCACGCAAAGCAGAAGCCAAGCATGAAGGAGGAAACGAAAGCGGCAGCGTTGACAGCGGTAGAAGATCGTTCCTGCTCGGTGCAGCAATAGCAACTACGGCTGCCGCGCTGGCTCAGGAGAAGAAGAAGGTGGACGGCGGACTGGCTGTCATTGAGGACAAGGTGCAGCCCGAACGCGCCACGCCGATAACTCCTCCCGGCTCTATGTCTGCACGCCACATGGCCCAGCACTGCACGGCATGCCAGCTCTGCGTGTCGGCATGTCCCAACGACGTGCTGCGCCCGTCGTCTGACTTGTCAAAACTGATGCAGCCGACAATGTCGTATGAGCGCGGCTACTGCCGTCCCGAATGCACCCGATGCAGCGATGTATGCCCTACGGGTGCCATCAAGCCGATAACACGCGAGGACAAGTCGTCCACACAGATAGGACATGCCGTGTGGATAAAGAAAAACTGCGTGAGCGTTACTGACGGCGTTGCCTGCGGCAACTGTGCCCGCCACTGCCCCGTGGGAGCCATAACGATGATACCGCTCCACCCCGGCACCGACTCAAAGCTGACCATTCCTGCCGTGAACGAGGCGAGATGCATCGGCTGCGGAGCGTGCGAAAACCTCTGTCCGGCACGTCCGTTCAGTGCCATCTATGTTGAGGGACACGAAGTTCACCGCACGGTATAGCTTCACCCCGATGTCTCTTTATCAACAACTAAAAAACAATTACCGTTATGAGTAAAGACATAAACAGAAGAAGTTTTCTGAAACTGCTCGGAGGCGGAGCCGTGGCCACATCGGCACTGCTAACTGCCTGCAAGGGCAACACCAAAAATACCACGTCGGCCAAGGAGCCGCCCAAGGGAAAGATGACTTACCGCACTAATCCAAAGACTGGCGAGAAGGTGTCTCTACTGGGATACGGCATGATGCGCCTGCCAGTAATCGGAGGCAACGACGCAAAGAAAAAGGAAGGCGAAATTACGCCCATAGACCAGGAAATGGTAAACAGGCAGATTGACTATGCGCTGGAGCACGGTGTCAACTATTTTGACACATCTCCTGCCTACTGCCAGGGTCAGTCGGAGCGTGCCACGGGCATTGCCCTGAAGCGCCATCCGCGCAACAAATACTTCATTGCCACCAAGCTCTCCAACTTTAACCCCGAGACATGGACGCGCAAGGCATCTATCGAGATGTTTGAAAACTCTCTGAAGGAGCTTCAGACCGACTATGTCGACTATCTGCTGCTGCACGCCATCGGACAGGGCAAAGACTCGCTTGCTACATTCAACGGCCGCTATATGGACAACGGCATACTCGACTGGCTCGTGGAGCAGCGCGAAAAGGGACGCATACGCAACCTCGGCTTCTCTTACCACGGCGATGTCAAGATATTCGACCTGATGCTAAAATGGCACGACGAAGGCAAGTATCACTGGGACTTCGTGCAGATAGAGCTTAACTATCTCGACTGGAACTACGCCAACGAAATCAATCCCGTGAACACAGATGCCGTATATCTCTACAACGAACTGAAAAAGCGCAACATACCTGCAATAATCATGGAGCCGCTGCTGGGCGGACGACTCGCCAACGTGCCCGACCCTATCGTGGCCAAGATGAAGGAGCGCGAGCCCGAGAACAGCGTGGCCAGCTGGGCATTCCGCTTTGCGGGAACTCCCGACGGCGTGCTCACCGTGTTGAGCGGCATGACGTATATGGAGCACCTGAAAGACAACCTCTGCACCTACTCGCCGCTGAAACCGCTCACAAAGGAGGAAGAGGCGTTCCTGATGGAGATTGCCAACGACATATACAACCTGAACACGATACCTTGCAACGAGTGCAACTACTGCATGCCCTGCCCTTACGGCATAGACATACCGGCGGTGCTGTCTCACTATAACCGCTGCATCAAGGAGGGCAACATGCCCAACAAGGGCAGTCAGGATCCCGACTACCGCCGTGCGCGCCGCGCCTTCCTCATAGGCTACGACCGCAGCGTGCCGCGCCTGCGCCAGGCATCCCACTGCATTGGCTGCGGCCAGTGTGTTGAACATTGTCCGCAGGGCATCAAGATTCCGGAAGAGATGCACCGCATTGACAAATTCGTGGAGGAGCTGAAGCAAAATGGATAAGCTCATCAGCATGCTCGGCCATGACGGCTGCCGCGGAGTGATGCGCTCAACGGGCGGCAAGACCATTGTGTTCAGACGCAGGGGCGTGGCAGATCTCTTCGATGCCGTAACCTCTCATCCCGACCTTACACAGGGCGCCTCGGTAGCCGACAAGGTTATCGGACTTGGTGCGGCTTTCCTGCTCGTCAAGGGCGGCGTGGCCGAAGTATATGCCGAAGTCATCAGCCGGCCGGCTGTCAGCAAACTGCAAGATGCCGGAATAAGCCTCAGCTACGGCAAGACTGTAGACCACATTATCAACCGCGAAGGCACCGGGATATGCCCCGTTGAACAACTGACATCTACAGCCCAATCACCCGACGAGGCATGGAAACTAATTAAAGAATTCATAAAGCGTAATTCATAATTCACAATTCATAATTAATGGAAACAACAATATCACAGATACAACAGCTCAGCTACCGCGAAGGCAAGACCTACGCCCTGGCTGCAGCGTTCGTGGCAGGCAACATCCTGCTGCCTCAACTGTGCCACATGCTGCCGCAGGGCGGACTGGTGTGGCTGCCTATCTACTTTTTCACGCTCATTGCTGCCTACCGCTACGGCATCACCGCCGGACTGCTCACGGCCATAGCCTCGCCGTTGGTAAACAATATGATGTTCGGCATGCCGCCGGCACCCATGCTGCCGATAATATTAATCAAGTCGGGCCTGCTCGCCCTTGCCGCTGCAGCCGTTGCTTCGCGCTGCAAGAAGGTAAGCATAGTAGCCGTAGCCGCAGCTATTGTTATATATCAGGCCATAGGTACAATGGCCGAATGGGGCATGACTGGCTCGATGGCTGCCGCCCTTCAGGACCTGCGTCTCGGCTGGCCCGGTCTGCTCGTTCAGCTGTTCGGCGGATATGCCCTGCTGAAACTCATGGCACGCAAGGCCCGCTGACAAGACAACGCTCAGCATATCGAAGACAAAAAGCCAAGATAAATAGGACAAGAAGTCTTTTTAGATAAAAACATGCCACTCGCCACATCTGCAAGTAACTCCCCAAAAAGTTGCTTAAAGATGTGGCGAGTTGTTTTTTACTCCATCACGAAACACTAAACCGACGCCTGCCAAAACAGCCTGTCATATAAAACGGCAAAAAATCATAAGAAAAACACACTGTTTTCGTTAACAAACGCTCAAAATAAAAGCAAATAAAACGCCGACCGTAAGCAAAACAAAGTGTATTGCTTTCAAATCATTAACCTATCGTTTACGGGTCAGAAACGGGCCACTTTTAATGTGAAAGTGGCCCGTTTTTTCATCAAAAACAAGTGCTTTATAACTCCCCAGACACACGTTCTCAAAATATGCCCGAGCTGCCCGCGATTAATACGCAATCTACATATACCATTTTCTCACTGCATCCGCAATATTATCAGCACAAGACAACTATACCGAAATCATTATTTTGTCTGTGAAGTTTATAAAAAAAATTAATTTGCTTTGCATTGTAAGGCTCATGCTATATATTTGCACAAAAAATTTTCATTAACGCAGCAAGGGCTGATGCAACATCCCGGCTTGTTTAACACTGTCACATAACGCACAAAAGAAATGATGAAACGCCAAGGCAACATACTGATATGCATGCTGCTGTCACTGATGATGGTGGCCGGCGGAGCTGGTTTTGTGATTGTGAAATGCTGCTGCAAGGGCAACACGGCGCAGACCGAATGCCGCAGCACATGCTGCCGGCAGTGCGACAGGCTGCACATGGAAGCCAAGTCGTGTGCCGAAACAGTGGTGATGAAGCTGTGGCCTACAACCACGGGGCAGCAAAAGCCGGCAAGCGTGCCTGACGCTCAGGCCACGATGCTGCCGCCATACAGCATTGCCTCATACTGTCCTGCGCCCGCTTCAGCATATCTCATCAGCCGGTATGCGCCAAGACTGCTGCACGCTCCGCCACGGCTATATCTGACCATGATAAGAGTGCTGATAATCTGATTTTATCCTGTTTTTTATCATAATATTTTTTACTTACCCTTAAGTCAGGCGCCCAAGTATGCGCGCCTGACCATATCATGCCTGGCTGAAGCCTCTGCTGCTACGAGGCAGCACCAAGGCACGACGGGGCGACAAAGACATAACGGCTGAGACACAGACAACACGCAGCCGAAAACTAAAGAACAATAAAAAACGGATAAAAGCAAGAATTACAGATGAACATAAGACTTACTGCTGCAGGAGCCGCTCTGGCTGCCTGCACCACAATATGCGCCGGCAACGGCACGGCCTCACTGGCCACAGACAGCATAAGCCATAACGACAGCATACACCGCGAAAGTTCACTGGGCGAGGTGGCTGTGGTGGCGCGCCGCGCCGGAACGACACGTATGGGCGGAGCCGTTAACGGATTCAACCTGAACCGCGAGGAGCTGTTCCGCGCGGCATGCTGCAACCTTGGCGAGAGTTTTACGACCAATCCTGCCGTAGACGTGAGCTACAACGACGCCACCACGGGAGCACGGCAGATAAAGCTGCTGGGACTGGCCGGCACCTACGTGCAGATGATGACCGAGAACATGCCCAACTTCCGCGGTGCGGCGGCGCCCTATGCGCTGGGCTACGTGCCCGGCCCCTGGATGAAGGGCATACAGGTGTCTAAGGGTGCGGCGTCGGTGAAGAACGGCTACGAGGCCATAACAGGACAGATAAACGTAGACTACAAGAAACCCGAGGACGAAGAGGGCATAGAGGTAAACCTCTTCGGCGACACAAAGAGCCGCATAGAGGCCAACGCCGATGCCAACCTGCACATAAACAAGCAGCTGAGCACGGAGGTGCTGATGCACTACGAGAACAGCTTTGAGAATCACGACGACAACGGCGACGGCTTCTACGACAAGCCGAAGGTGGAGCAGTATAACCTGCAGAACAGATGGCTCTGGGCAGGAGAAAAGTATATATTCCACGGAGGCATAGGCGCACTGAAGGAGCACCGCAACGGCGGACAGACAGGCCATCGCGGCAACGACGGCGCCGAACTGTTCAGGATAGGGCTCGACACTGAGCGGTATGAAGCCTACATGAAGCACGCCTTCATCATAGACCGCCACAATGGCACCAACATAGCCCTCATGGCATCGGGCTCGATGCACATGCTCGACGCCGGATACGGACACAAGACATATGACGTGAACGAGAAGAACGTGTATGCGTCGCTGGTGTTTGAGACCAACTTCACCAAGATGCACAACCTGTCGGCCGGACTGAGCCTCAACCACGACTATCTGGGACAGACCGTGCGCATGGAGAACGACAAGGAGGCATCGCCCGTAAGGATGAACGAGAAGGAGACCGTGCCCGGCATATATGCCCAATATACATTCAACCTCGACCACCGGCTGACAGCCATGGCGGGCATAAGGGCCGACCACAGTTCGGTGTACGGCACATTCGTAACGCCGCGCCTGCACCTGAAATACATGCCCACTGACATACTTACGCTGCGCCTCTCGGCAGGCAAGGGCTACCGCACGCCGCACGCTCTGGCCGAAAACAACTATCTGCTGGCGAGCGGACGCCGGCTCGTGATAGACGACCTTGAGCAGGAGGAGGCATGGAACTACGGGGCGAGTGCCGCACTGAACATTCCGCTGCTGGGCGAGACGCTGAAGCTCAACGCCGAATACTACTACACACGCTTCATGGCGCAGGCCGTAACCGACTATGACACCGACCCGGGCGTGATACACATAGGCAACCTGAACGGCAAGTCGTATTCACACACGCTGCAGATAGACGCCACCTACCCCATATTCAAGGGCATGACGCTCACGGCAGCCTACCGTCTGAACGACGTGAAGGCCACCTACGGCGGCCGACTGCTCGAAAAACCGCTGACAAGCAAATACAAGGGACTTATCACGGCATCATACAAGACGCCGCTCGGCCTGTGGCAGTTTGACGCCACGCTGCAGCTCAACGGCGGCGGCCGGATGCCCGATCCTTACGAACTGCCGGACGGTACAATGTCGTGGAACAAACGCTTCGGCTCATACGAGCAGCTCAGCGCACAGATAACTCGCTGGTTCCGCCACTGGTCGGTATACGTCGGAGGCGAAAACCTTACCGGCTTCACCCAGAAGACATCTATCTACGGCGCCGACAATCCATGGGGCACGGTCTTCGAGCCTACGCTTGTATGGGGCCCCGTGCACGGCCGTATGTTCTATGCCGGAGTGAGGATAAACATCGGAAGGATGTAGTAAGCCAAACAAAGTACAGACAAATTATCATACAAAAATAAAACCAAACAGATAAAACAGAAATTTATGAAACGACATTTTTTATTATTGACATTGGCGCTGTGCGCTATCACAAGTTTTGCCAAAGACATCAAGACTATCATCGTAACCACAAATCCGCAGATGCACTGCGAGGCATGCGAGAACAAGATTAAGAGCAACATGCGCTTCGAGAAGGGCATAAAGGCAATAGAGACAAACATCAGCCGACAGGAGGTTACACTGACCTACGACGCCGACAAGACAACGCCCGAAAAACTGATGAAGGGCTTCGAGAAAATCGGATACACGGCCACCGTTAAGACCGGCTGCGACAAGAAGCAAACTTGCTGCGAGAAACAGCAGGCAAGTTGCGGACAAAAACAGAATTGCTGCGACAAGGCACAGACGGGCTGCAGCAAACAACAGGCAAACTATGAGAAAAAACAGAACTGCTGCGACAAGCAACAGACAGGATGCAAACAAGACTGCAAGAATTGCAGCAAAACCGAATGCTGTAAGAAGAAGTAAAACGCAGACAGGCTGATACATAAATAACTCAATGGGGGATGCAACTGCCGGATTAAACATCGGCAGACGCATCCCCCGATTATTTTATATTTGCCTGATTGACCGTATAAGTTACACGGCGGTTTTCAACAAAAAAGCGCAACACAGCAGTATGTTCTGATTTTTATCCGTAACTTTGCATTTTGGAACATAGATAAAAATCTTACTTAAGGAAAGTAAAAATGAAGAAACTTCACCCCATAATGTTCGCAGGAACAGGCAGCGACGTAGGCAAGAGCGTGGTGGCGGCCGGTTTCTGCCGCATATTCAAACAGGACGGATACTGTCCGGCACCATTTAAGGCGCAGAACATGGCGCTCAACTCTTATGCCACGCCCGACGGACTGGAGATAGGAAGGGCGCAGGCCGTGCAGGCCGAGGCGGCAGGACTCAGTCCGCATACGGACATGAACCCGCTGCTGCTGAAACCGCAGACCGACAAAACGTGTCAGGTGGTGCTCAACGGACGGCCAATAGGCAACCGCGACGCCTACAGCTACTTCAACCCCAAGGGGCGCGACGTGCTGCGCAACGAGGTGAACGCCGCATTCGACAGACTCAACAGCCGCTACAATCCTGTTGTCATGGAGGGCGCAGGCAGCATATCGGAGATTAACCTGCGCGAGACTGACCTCGTGAACATGCCGATGGCGATGTATGCAGGAGCCGATGTGATACTCGTTGCCGACATCGACCGAGGCGGAGTGTTCGCCAGTGCCTACGGCTCGGTGATGCTTCAGCGCCCGGAAGAGCGCAAGCGCATAAAGGGCATACTGATAAACAAGTTCAGAGGCGACATCAGACTGTTTGAACCGGGCGTCAAGATGATTGAAGAACTGTGCGGAGTGCCCGTCATAGGTGTGCTGCCCTATTTCAAGGACATCTTCGTAGAGGAGGAAGACAACCTGCAGCTGGCGTCGAAGGCACGCCATGCATCCGGCAACGGCAAGGTGAGCGTAGCTGTGGTGCTGCTGCGCCACATAAGCAACTTCACCGACTTCAACATGCTTGAGCGTGACAGTCGTGTAAATCTTTATTATGCCGACAGCGCCGAAGACATAAGCAAGGCCGACATCATAATAATTCCGGGGAGCAAGAGCACCCTGGCCGACCTCAGCCTTCTGCGCAAGAGCGGCATGGCACAGGCCATAATCAAGGCTGCCGAAAGCGGAAAGACCGTTGTGGGCATCTGCGGCGGCTACCAGATGATGGGCACGATGATAAGCGACCCCGAAGGCATTGAGGGCAGCATAAGCGGCATGCCCGGACTGGGACTGCTGCCCATGCACACCGTGATGAACCGCGAGAAGACAACAAAACAGGTAAGATTCGGCCTCAACGGCAGCGACAGCTGCGACATGGAGGGCTACGAGATACACAACGGGCGCACCGAGGCCGACAGCGGCAGCAGCATAAGGCCGCTTTGCACACGGCAGGACGGCACGCACGACGGATGCATCGCAGGCGAAAGGTGCATGGGAACTTATATCCACGGCATATTGGACAACAGCGGATTTGTTGACTTTCTGCTGAGTCCCTACACACAGGAGGAACACTCAAAGAGCGAAACGGACAACTGGAAAGAGTTTAAGGACGAACAATACGACAAACTGGCCGACCTGATACGCCGCAACGTGGACATGAAACTGGTTTACGAAATTCTGCAAAACGACAACGATGATTAACGGACACGGAGACGACCTGTATAAATATAATGTGGAGGTGAAATCGAACTTCAGCTCTAACATCTACTCGCACGCCGACCTCAGCGGTCTGAAAAAACATCTGGCCAGCCGCATGGACGTAATAGGCAGCTATCCCGAGCCTGAACCTTACTCGCTCGAAAAGGCTCTGGCTGAAGAATGTGGCATAGAGGCGAACGAGATTATGGTTACCAACGGAGCAACCGAAGCCATCTACCTGGCGGCAAGACTAACTAACGAGAAACTTGCCGGCAGCGGCATCAATCTGATCAGCATGCCGACATTCAGCGAATATGCCGACGCATGCAGGATGGCCGGAGGCAAGACCATGAGCAGCGAAAGCGGATACAGAGGCGAGGCAACTCACTGGATGTGCAACCCGAACAACCCTACGGGCACCGTTATCGGCGGAAAAGAACTGCTGAACATAGCCGCAGAAAGCAAGGACGACATCTTCGTGATAGACCAGAGCTATGAACATTACACCACCCTCAAGCTGATTTCTGACCGCGAGGCTGCCGATGCTGGCAACATCATCCTGATACACTCCATGACAAAGCAGTTCTGCATACCCGGACTGCGGCTCGGATACGTAACGGCAGCGCCGCAGCTAATCAGCCGGCTGAAGGCCCTGCGCCATCCGTGGAGCGTAAATGCGCTGGCCATCGAGGCGGGACTTTACCTCATACAGAACAAAAAGAAGGCGATATCTGATGTCGGCGACCTGCTCGACGAGGCACAGAGACTGAGAAACGAGCTGAACAAGATTGACGGAGTGAGCGTCAGACCTACGATGACAAACTTTATGCTCGCAAGCCTTAAGGGGCGCAAGGCAGCCGACCTGAAGGAGTTTTTGGTGAACAGCTACGGCATACTGATACGCGATGCGTCTAACTTTGAAGGTCTAGACAGCTCATATTTCAGGGTGGCGGCACAGACACGCGCCGAAAATGACATGCTCGTAATTGCGATAAAAGACTTTATGAGTCACGACTGTTACAGACAACAAGACAAATAACGCAACTGCATAAGAAACGAAATGACACCTATAATATCAATAATAGCCGGATGGACGGCCGACCGTCTGCTTGGCGACCCAGAGCGTCTGCCCCACCCCGTCGTGTGGTTCGGCAAGGCCATAGCAGCAGGCGAACGCCGGCTAAACAAAGGCAACCACCGCAAAGCAAAGGGAGCCGCAATGTCTGTCTCGCTCACGATAATCACCTTTGCCGTTACGGCGGCGATAATAATGCTCGCCGAGATGCTGTCGCACACGGTAGCCATCATCATCCAGGCCTTGCTGATATTCTATTGTCTTGCCGGACAGACGCTGATAAAAGAAGTGAAGGGCGTGTTCGAGGCACTCGACAGGTCGCTCGACTGCGGACGCAAGCAAGTGTCGAGGATTGTCGGGCGCGAAACATCACAGCTTACCGACAACGAGGTAAGAAAAGCAGCACTCGAAACTCTTGCCGAAAATCTCAGCGACGGAGTAATCGCTCCGGTGTTCTGGCTCATAGTTCTCGGTGTGCCGGGCATGATGGCGTATAAGATGATAAACACGCTCGACTCGATGATAGGCTACCGCACCGAGCGCTATAAAGACTTCGGTATGGTGGCGGCGCGCACCGACGACGCAGCCAACTTTCTGCCGGCACGGCTCACGGCACTGCTCATGGTGCTCATGTCCGGAAGGCCTTCGCTGCTCAAGTTTGTTGCAACAAACGGACGCAAGCACGCAAGTCCGAACAGCGGCTACCCCGAAGCAGCCCTGGCAGGAATATTAAACTGCCGCTTCGGCGGAGGCCACACCTACTTCAACGAATATTTCTACAAGCCCTACATTGGCGACAACGAACGGCAACTTACAACTGAAGACATGAGAAAAGCCGTAAAGATAAGCCGCAGGACAGAGCTGGCCATGCTGCTGATAACACTCGCGGCGGAAATTGCACTTGCGGCAATAATATAAAGGCATAGGCCCCTCAATCCGGATAATTGCAAGCGACAAAACATCGGTAAAACGGCAACATACATAAGAAAAGGAACACCTGAAGAATAAAAAATAGTCAAAAACCCATAAATATCCTTGGTTTTTACACAAAAAGGATGTACCTTTGCAAAAGTTTTGCGAAAAGTTCAAAACATGACGTAAACGCTCATGCTTTATGCCGCAGCAAAACATAAAAAGTCTGCGCCTGTGGCGGAATTGGTAGACGCGCTAGACTTAGGATCTAGTGTCCCGCGACGTGTAGGTTCGAGTCCTATCAGGCGCACAGATATTAAAAAGAGGTGAAATGTCTTCAACGACTTTTTACCTCTTTTATTTTCTATATATCACCCAAAACAACACTTCCGTTTATCAGCCTTGCCCATGGATATAGGCACCCGATATACAAAAAAATGCAGATTTGATGATTAATTTACGACCTGCGCCCGTGTATCCGACTGAACATTTGCATCATTTTATCTACGCCGACTTGTAGAGATAAGGCATCTTGATTTCCGTTCTCTTCACTCTATTTTTCGACCAAATAAGCCATAAGACGGCAGTATAAGCACATTTTGATACAAAAAAGTATATTTAACTTACATTTTGTGTTTGTCATTAAAAAAGAATTCGTATATTTGCGGCATAGAGTTTTAAATCAAGTATTATTAACCAAAAAAGAATCGACTATGAAAAAGATTTTATTGGTAGCCCTTTTTGCAATAGTTGCAATAGGCGCAAGTGCACAGAAGAACATCACAATATGGTGGGGTGGAAACGTTTCTGACGTTGACGGCGACTTCAACACGAAGTCTGAATTTAAAGCTTTGAATATCGGTGTATCTTATACAGCTCCAATTGACAACTCGTTCGACTGGTCGGTAGGTGCTGCTTATGTTACTAAAGGATGCAAGGACTGGGATCCGGGCTTCATACAGCTCGAAGGAAACGGTGCGTGGAACTTCGTTAAGGGCGGCGACGCCAAGGTTGGCCTCTTCACCGGTCCGTATGTAAGCTTCCTCGTTGCAAAAGATGACATGGAAAGCGCCAACACATTCGACATCGGATGGCAGGGAGGTGTGGCAGCAGCCTATAAGTTCCTGTCGTTTAAGGTTGGATATGAATACGGCTTCTGCAATCTTGTTGATGAGATTGACGGAAAAGCAGGCGACTTCTTCTTCAGAGTTGGAGTTAACTTCTAAGATAATATAAAACAAAAAAAGGCGTCCGACCAAAAGTCAGACGCCTTTTTTATTATGCATAAACCACAAGAAATATGAGTTGCAATCTACGAACATTAGTTGTCTGCAACAAATCTGCTATGCAGGCCGGTGGTTATAATATTCAATGCCGACCAAGTTTCACTGCGCCCATCAAGTATTTTACAACCGACATAAGAACTGTATGCGCCATAAAAAGGCCCATTATCATGACCGGCAGACTTATAACGCACTGAAACGTTTGATAAGTTTGCGGCGATAAAAGCGGCCCACCTTGACATAGTCGATATTGTCAAACGGCGGATAAAAGCGGCAGATGTTGTCGCACACCTCCATAAGATAGTTGATGTTGATGATGTATTTCTGGCTTACCTGTATGAAGCTGCTGTCAATGCCGAGCAGCACGTCCTTGTTGACATTGCGCTTCAGGCGCATGGGTTTGTCGCATCCGGCAGCCACCGCCATCCATACCCGCGTGTCGTGATCGTAAGAAAACACGCAGATATCGCGTATCTGAACCAGACGGAAGTCAACGGTATTAGTGTAGAACAGCAGTTTGTCGTTGCCGTTTTTTATGATGCTGTCGTCCTTTATCACCGCAGCCTTCTCGCTGTCGCGCTCCTCATAGAAGCGGCTTATCACGGTGTCGAGTTCCTTGTCGTCAACAGGTTTTAGCAGAAAGTCGAACGCCTTGTTGCGGAAAGCCGGGAGCATATAGTCAGTATAGGCGGTGTATATCACCACATGGCAGGGCCACTCGGCCAGATCGTTAAACTGCGAGAGAAACTCTATGCCGGTCATGTCGGGAAGCTCAACATCGAGAAAGAGCAGGTCGGGCTTGTGTCTCATTATCATGTCGAGACCCTCCTCGCCTGTTCCGGCAGTGGCAACGACGCTCACATCGGGATATTTCTGCAGCTTGTCCACCAGGTTGTCTATTGCCGCCTGAGTGTCGTCTACGATTATTGCGTTCATAATATACGGTTGTTTGCTATACTAAGAATTTTTTAGTCCAAGCGGCAAGCTCAGCGATACCTCGCATCCGGCCACCTTGCCGTCATCGCCGGTAAGGTTTCTTATGCCTAATCTTATCTTGCGCTTGTTGTTACGGTTAATTATGTTTATAGAACTTCTTATCACCTTGAGTCCGGTGCCCGTTGAGTTAGGGTCGCTGTGGCGTATGTCGAACCCGGCGCCATTGTCGGTCACGGCGATGTTGCAGCGTGAGCCTTCCATCACCACGCTCACCCTGAGCGACTTGTGTCCGGCTCGTCTTTTCAGTCCGTGCTTAATGGCATTCTCAACGAGTATCTGTATGAACATCGACGGCACCATGACATTCTGAAGCACATCATCCGGCGGCGCCTCGACGCTGAACTCGAAGTCGTCGCCTATGGACGAGCGCTCCACGCTGATATAATAGCGCACAAAGCCCAGTTCCTCCTTAAGCGACACGTAATATTTGTCAGACATCTTCAGGTTGGCCCTTATCAGCTTGGTCAGTGCCATCAGTTCGTCAGCGTCACGGCTTCCGGTCTTTGATATGCTGTTGTTGAGCACGTTGAAGATGAAATGGGGCGATATGCGGCTGCGGGCATTGGCCAGCTTAAGCTGCATGAGCTGCATGTAGGTCTGCAGCCTGCGCTTGCGCATGTATGTCAGCAGATAGAGGAACAGCAACACCAGCATGACGGCAGCCAGCGCCACCACATACATCACCCATCGCACCCTGCGTATGTCGGCGTCCTTGCCCTGCAGCACAATCTGATGATGCAGCTTCAGCGTGTCCTGCGTGTATCGCATCATGATTTCCGACGTACGCATATTTGCGGTGTTATGCTTGAGCGAGTCGTTGCGCTCAATGCTCCCCATAAGGTTTTCGTATGCCTTCTTATAGTTTCCGGTCTTGGCATAATACTCGCGCAGATAGCGCTGGCGTATGTTCACAAGGTTGAAGTCAACCACGGTGTTGATCTTTTCCGCCTCGAGTATACGTCTGACCTCATTGACATCACCTTTTTTCAGAGCAAGGCCTATGCGTATTGTGTGGCAGTAATATATCGCCATGTCGTCGTTTATGCTGCCGAAGAAGGTTTCTGCCTCGTCGAGATACTTGTATGCCTCTGCCATGTTGCCGAGATTGAGATATACGTCGGCCATGTTTACCTTGCACAGATACATCTCGTAGCTCTGCTCCATGCGGCTCTGCTCAAGCAGTTTCTTGAGCCTAAGGAATATGGCCAGGGCCGACGGATAGTCTTCGGCGTAATAGTAATAGTTGCCGTAGTTGTTAAGGAAGTAGAGCTTCAGGTTGAGCGGCATTAGTCCGAAGTTGCGGTCGGACACCTGATAGCAGCGCAGAGCCTCCTTGAAGTCGCCCAGATTGAGATATATACGGCCAAGCCCCATATACAGGCTAACGTTGGTCTCCTTGGGCAGGCGCAGCGAGTCAGAAAGATAAAGGGCCCGTCTGTACCACATGGCGGCATGCGGCATGTCGTTGACTGCCACGTAGGCATCGCCGAGATTGGCGCATACGTCAGGCAGGCGATACTCCATGTCGCTGCCCATGATACATTCGTACGACTTATGATATAAATCTATTGTCTCGTGCGGATTGTAATGAAACTTGTGATAATATGAGCCTTTGGCATTATATAAGAAGCCCATCATGCCCCTGACGCGCGGCGTGGGCTTCTGCCGCTTCAGAAATCCGAACGGCCCGTCCCAGTTGAGCCTCATCGTGTCGGGCGAATCGAGCGACACTCTGTAGCGCAGCCAGCGCAGGTAGAAGTCGTAATAGTCGAGGCTGTCGGCAGCATTGGCCATGCCCTCACGCATGGTGCGCATGACATATTCCGACTTAACGAATATCGAGTCGTCAAGACTCTTCAGAGCCGCCTCGTGCTCCGGCGTGCGCTCATCGCCGCGCTTTCCGTCGTCTGAACACGACATGACCGACATGCACAGCAAGGCGGCAACCGCCGAAACGGCCGCCAGCCTGCACAACGAGGTACAGGCATGAACATATAAACTGATAGCGCCGGTCACTTTCACTTACGCTGAAAATCTCTTAAACTTATGACTTCAAATAATACAAAACCGACACAAAGTTAACAAAAAATTACTTAAACAGGTATCTTTATTTGATTAAATTACGGTTATTGTTAATGTTTTGAAATGTATTTCAGCAGATTTTAGGGGTAAACGGCCATAACATGTAAACGTCTGGTTTACAGACATAAACGCATTCTTCATGATTTGCACATACAGACGACCCTATCTTCAGGCTATAACGCCCCACCCGACCTGGCCGCAGCAGGCACAATAACGTCATGAATAATACTGCTGTAGGGGCACGTTATGCCGTACTGATTCACGGCCGTTATCATACGTAAATGTAAAAGACGGCAAATCAGCCTGCAAAAGGTGGCCTTTCATGATGCAAAAGACGGTCTTTTAGGCTCTAAAAGGGCACCTTTTACAAAGCCGCTGATATTCAGCACGTTACAATCAGGCAGCCAACATGCCGACAGACTTGCACTACTATGGCGGAAACTCTGCCTCACAGCATCGCGGAGAGGCGAAAAATCACCGGACGGCAGACTTATCGCCCGGAGCCTTTCTGCCGGCAATCCTTACGTCATCATCCTGCTACATGTGCATAGCTGCAATCCGTACGGCAGGCGTGCCTTATCTCTGTATATCAGAAACGCGTCAACGACAGTCCGCCATTAGCCCGAGACGGACAATAATCAAGGCTGACGCCATAAGAAAACGACAATGCCCGGCACAGCCGCTAAGGCCGTGTCCGGGCATTGAATCTGTTTATCAGAATGCTACATTAAAATTATTTCACGTTTCCTACCTTTATCAGATATTCGGCTATCTGAACGGCATTGAGCGCAGCGCCCTTGCGTATCTGGTCGCCGCTGAGCCAGAATGTCAGTCCGTTCTCGTCGGCCAGGTCTTTTCTTACACGGCCAACATATACGTCGTCCTTGCCTGCTGTGTCGAGCGGCATGGGATAAACCAGGTTAGAGGGATCGTCCTCGAGCGTTACGCCGGGAGCAGCGGCCAGAGCCTTCTGTGCCTCCTCAACGCTGATGGGGCGCTCTGTCTCGATCCACACTGACTCAGAGTGGGCACGGAGCGATGACACACGCACGCACATGGCAGAACACTTAACGTCGCTGTGCATAATCTTGCGTGTCTCGTTAAACATCTTCATCTCCTCCTTGGTGTATCCGTTGGGTTGGAACACGTCTATCTGAGGAATTACGTTGTAAGCCAGCTGATGGGGGAACTTGCTCACGGTTACGGGCTTGCCGTCGATAATCTCCTTATACTGCTGCTGCAGTTCGGCCATAGCCGCAGCACCCGCGCCGCTAGCGCTCTGGTAGCTTGCTATGTGTATGCGGCGTATGTGGCTGAGCTGCTCGAGCGGCTGCAGAACCACCACCATCATTATTGTCGTACAGTTAGGGTTGGCAATGATGCCGCGCGGACGCTTGAGGGCATCCTCGGCGTTGCACTCAGGCACAACCAGAGGCACGTCGTCGTCCATGCGGAACGCGCTCGAGTTGTCAATCATCACGGCTCCATACTTTGTTATGTCGGCGGCAAACTCTTTTGAAGTGCCGGCTCCGGCCGACGTGAAGGCTATGTCCACGTCCTTGAAGTCGTCGTTATGCTGAAGCAGTTTTACCTCATACTCTTTTCCCTTAAAAACATATTTCCGGCCTGCCGAACGCTCTGAACCGAACAGCACAAGGTCGTCAAGCGGAAAATTTCTTTCTGCGAGAACGCGGAGGAACTCTTGTCCAACAGCGCCGCTCGCGCCAACAATTGCTACTTTCATTTATCGCTTATTTTTATTACAAAATATATTAATCTGCTAATTATTCGGTACAAAAGTACAACTTTTAGCCCAATCACTGCAAAAATATGATTTTTTTTTGCACTTTTGCATATAGATTTGCAACATAACGAATATTTATGCCGGATATATCGCAATTTTTCCCCATAACAGCCCCGACGTTGATATTCTTCGTCGTGCTGTGCATCATTCTCTTCGCACCCATAATAATGGGCAAGCTGCGCATACCCCATATCGTGGGTATGGTGCTGGCCGGAGTCATCGTCGGACCCCACGGGTTCAACATCCTTGCCAAGGACAGCTCGTTCGACCTGTTCGGGCATGTGGGCCTCTACTACATCATGTTCCTTGCCGGACTAGAGATGAACATGAGCAACTTCAGAAAAAACAGGCTGCGGACGTTCACCCACGGCATCATGGCCTTCGTTATACCTATGGCCATGGGCTTCGTGTTCAACACGGCCGTGCTGAAATACAGTTTCTTAACATCGGTGCTGTTGGCCAGTATGTATGCCTCTCACACGCTGATAGCCTATCCGACCATCCTGCGCTACGGCCTGTCCAACCAGCGCAGCGTCACGATAGCCGTGGGAGCTACGGCCATCACCGACACGCTTACGCTGCTCGTGCTTGCCATTGTGGGCGGAATGTTCAAGGGCGAGATAACCAGCAGCTTCTGGATCATGCTGTTTCTGAAGATTGCGGTGGTGTTCTTCATCATAATATTCTATTTTCCGCGCATTGCCCAGTACTTCTTCCAGAGGTATGAAGACAACGTCACGCAGTTTATCTTCGTGCTGGCCATGACGTTCCTCGGCTCGGTGATGATGGAGATGATTGGCATGGAAGGGCTGCTCGGCGCCTTCCTTACGGGTCTGGTGCTCAACAGATACGTGCCCAACATATCGCCGCTGATGACTCACCTTGAATTTGTGGGCAACGCCATATTCATCCCCTATTTCCTCATCGGCGTGGGCATGCTCGTCAACGTTAAGATACTGTTCGGCGGACTGGGCACGCTCGAGGTGGCAGCAGTGATGATTGTGGTGGCCCTGTCGAGCAAGTGGATAGCATCGCTGTTCACACAGAAGCTGTTCGGCATGCGGGCCATTGAGCGCGAGCTGATATACGGCTTGAGCAACGCACAGGCAGGAGCAACGCTTGCCGCAGTGCTCGTGGGCTACAACCTGATATTGCCCAACGGCCAGCGCCTGCTCAACGATGACGTGCTCAACGGCACTATCATACTTATCCTCGTTACGTGCATATTCAGCTCGTTCACAACGGAGCGTGCCGCCAAGAAAATAGCTCTCGAAACCAAGAGCAGCCTGCCTAAGGACGAAACCGCCGACGACGAGAAGATAATGATACCGATGAGGTATCCTGAAACGGCCGAAAACCTGATTAAGATGGCGTCGCTGATGCGCAACCGCAAGCTCAACCGCGGCGTGGTGGCGCTCAACGTGGTCTACGACGACGACAACCGCCTGATGTATCAGGAGCGCGGACGGCAGCTGCTGGAGCACATAACAAAGGTGGCCAACTACTCGGGCATGATGGTGCAGACGCAGGTAAGAATAGCCACAAACATCAGCAACGGCATAAAGCACGCCTTCATGGAGTTTAACGCGTCAGAGCTTATCATGGGCATGCACATACGCCAGGAGGTGTCGAAGAAGTTCTGGGGCGAGTTCATACAGAGCATCTTCAGCGGTCTTAACCGCCAGATAACCATCGTGCAGTGTCTCACGCCGCTCAACACGCTGAGGCGCATACAGGTGGCCGTGCCGTCGCGAGCCGAATACGAGCCGGGATTCTACCGCTGGCTGGAGCGTCTCTCGCGCATGGCCGAGAACCTTGAGTGCCGCATACAGTTCCACGCAAAGCACGAGACGCTGTCGCTCATCAACGAGTATATACAGAACCGCCATCCTGGCGTGAGGGCCGAATACACATACATGGCCCACTGGAACGAGCTGCCGGGACTGGCCGACAACGTGAACGAAGACCACATGTTCGTGGTTATCACCGCACGTAAGGGCACCATATCATACAAGAACGCGCTTGAGCGTCTGCCGGAGGAGATTACGCGATACTTCGCAGGCAAGAGCCTCATGATAATCTTCCCCGACCAGTATGGCGAACCGCTGGGCGCAATGACCTATGCTGAGCCTCAGCATCACGAACAGCCTAGCGCATACGAGGTGCTGCTGACATGGGTAAGGAAAAAATTCAAGATATAAACAACTCTCTACATAACGACAACAAGCAAACAAAGAAACAGAAAAAACATGATAGATATAAAAGGCATAACCAAGAGCTTCGGCTCGCTGCAGGTGCTTAAGGGCATCGACCTGCACATAGGCAAGGGCGAAGTGGTGAGCATCGTCGGACCGAGCGGTGCCGGCAAGACCACACTGCTGCAGATAATAGGCACACTCGACAAGCCCGACAGCGGACAGATAATAATAGACGGCACCGACGTGAGCCGCCTTAACCGCAAGAAGCTGTCAGAGTTCAGAAACCAGCGCATAGGCTTCGTGTTTCAGTTTCACCAGCTTCTGCCTGAGTTCACCGCGCTCGAGAACATCATGATACCGGCCTTGATTGGCGGAAAATCGCGCAGCGAGGCAAAGAAGAAGGCCGAAGCCCTGCTCGACTTCATGGGACTGGCCGACCGCGCAAAGCATAAGCCCAATGAGCTATCAGGCGGCGAGAAGCAGCGTGTGGCAGTGGCACGCGCACTGGTAAACGACCCTGCCGTTATTCTTGCCGACGAACCGTCGGGCAGTCTCGACTCGAAAAACAAGGAGGAACTGCACCAGCTGTTCTTCAGTCTGCGCGACAAGCTCGGACAGACATTCGTGATTGTAACGCATGACGAAAACCTGGCAAAAATTACCGACCGCACAATAGCCATGCGCGACGGCATGCTCGAGACCGACGTCAATGCCGCAGCCGACGCAGCAACGGCAGCAAGCAGCAGCACCGCCACAACCGACAACGACACGGACGGAGCTGACCGTGCGGACGAAAATGCCGACGGCAAGGCCGAATAGAACGCAGAAAAGAACTGCGAGGCAACAAACATTTGTATTAATAAAAATCAAACACCGATAAAGAATATGGACTTCATAAAACTTGGCGACTACAACCTCATGAAGGTTGTCAAGAAAGTAGACTTCGGAATGTATCTCGACGGAGGCGACGAAGGCGAGGTGCTGCTGCCGCAGCGCTACGTGCCCGAAGGATGTAAGGTTGGCGACGAGCTCAACGTGTTTATCTATCTCGACAACGAAGAAAGGCTCGTAGCCACTACGCTCACGCCGCTGGCCAAGGTTGGCGACTTTGCCTTCCTCAGCGTGGCATGGGTGAACGAGTATGGAGCCTTCCTCAACTGGGGACTGATGAAAGACCTCTTCTGCCCGTTCCGTGAACAGAAAATGAAGATGGAAACAGGCAAAGGCTACATCGTGCACGTACACCTCGACAGCGAGAGCTACCGCATAGTGGCCTCGGCCAAGATTGAGCGCTACTTCAGCAACGAGCAGCCCGAATACAGACAGGGCGACGAGGTGAGCCTGCTGGTATGGCAGAAAACCGACCTCGGATTTAAGGTGATAATAGACAACAAATATCCGGGACTTGTCTACAAGGACCAGATATTCAAGGATATACACACCGGCGACAGGATGAAGGGATACATAGGCACAATAAGACCCGACGGCAAGATAGACGTGACGCTGCAGCCTACGGGACGCAAGATGACAACAGAATTCAGCGAGGTGCTCCTGCAATATATGAAAGAACACGACGGCGTGTGCCGCCTGACAGACAAGAGCCCGGCTGAAGACATCTACAAGACCTTCCAGGTGAGCAAGAAGAACTATAAGAAAGCCGTGGGCGATCTCTACAAGCGCAGGCTTATCTCTCTGTTCGACGACTGCATAGCGCTCACACAGGACGAATGACAAAAGCGCACGGCAGCACAACAGCAGGTCTGCCGTGGCGGAAACGATAAAAAAGTATATTATAAGTAAAGGCTAACGACAATGAGAAAATTCAGAAAATTAGTGGCAATAGAGCCGATAAAGATGATTCCGGAGGCTATAGACAGCCTCGGGCGGTATGCCGACGAGGTGATCATCCACAGCGATATGCCACAAACCGCTGATGAGACAGCAGCACGCATAGGCGATGCCGATGCCGCGCTGGTAAGCTTCACTACGGCCATAACCGCGGAAATCCTTGCCAAATGCCCATGCCTGAAATACGTAGGCATGTGCTGCTCGCTCTATTCACCCGAAAGCGCAAACGTAGACATCCACTATGCCAACGGACACGGAATAACCGTAACCGGCATACGCGACTACGGAGACGAGGGCGTGATAGAATACGTGGTAAGCGAGCTTGCCAGATGCCTTCACGGCTTCGGTCAGCCTGCATGGTTCGGCGCACCAAGCGAGATAACCGGCCTGAAAACCGGCGTGGTGGGTCTGGGCAAGTCAGGAGGCATGATAGCAGACGCCATGAAGTTCTTCGGAGCCGAGGTGGGCTACTTTGCACGCAGCCAGAAGCCCGCAGCCGAGGCTAAAGGCTACAGGTTTATGCCCCTGGACGAACTGGTTGGATGGAGCGACGTAATATTCTGCTGCCTCAACCGCAACACCGTGCTGCTGCACGAAAAGCAGTTTGAACTTATGGGCGACCATAAGATACTCTTCAACACCGGCCTGTCGCCGGCATGGGACGAACCTGCATTCGAAAAATGGCTCGACCGCGACAACATCTGTTTCTGCGACACCACAGGAGCGGCCGGCAGCGAGCGCATGCAAAGCCACAGGCACATGCACTGCATGGGCGTATCGTCAGGACTTACAAAGCAGTCGTATGAACGGCTCAGCCAAAAAGTTCTGGCAAACATAGAGAACTATCTGAAAGATTAGGAACTAGCTGAACATCAACATAAAAGAGGGAAGTGAAAGTAAAGGAGTTAATATATAACTTTGAAGACTTGATTACCTGCATCGGTAAAATGCAACGACACAATCACAGCCTGGCACTGCAAACAGGCTGACGGTTAAAACACCTTACTTAAACACAGCATCCCAAAGTCCCTCTACAAAACAGAGCATAAGCCAACACACCTCAAAGCTTATGCCCTGTTTTTTTGATTTCAGCCGAAGAAGTCAATAAAACAAAATTAATTAACAATAAATGCAACGACAAATGAAAACAAATATAACAACGACAGACAAAAAACCTGCAATAAAACAAGAGGAATGCATCTGCAATCAATTAAGGAATGCATCTGCAATCAATTAAGGAATGCACCACCTCATTTCACCGGATGTAAATTTACTTGTTTATTAAGTTTAAATTTTCAACAGCAAAATGACTACAATTAGAATTAAACTTTCTCCTCAGCTTATAAAGACAGGAGAAGAAGAACTTCTCATCGAAATAGATGAGAGCGTTCTGTCAGAAGAAAAGCTGCAAGTCAAGAAAGACAGATATTTGTTCCTATACATGGAGAAAATAATCAAAGAACTTGAAAGCAACAAGCAAAGCAGCACGGCAGATAACTACAAGAGCACGCTGAAAAGCTTTAAGCGATTCAGGAAAGGCAAGAACATCACGCTCGGCAAAATCAACGACAAGATGATGCAGCAATATGAGATGTATCTGAAAAACGAAGGAATAAAGATGAACACGATATCCTTCTACATGAGAGTGATGCGTGCGGTATATAACAGGGCGGTGAACGACGGACTCGCCACGGAGAAACAGCCGTTCAGAAACGTCTACACCGGGATTGACAAGACCGAGAAAAGAGCCATACCGCTGCAGACCATAAAGGCCATAAAGGAGCTCTATATGCCGTCGAGAGCATTACACTTTGCCAGAGACATGTTTCTCTTCAGTTTCTACACCCGCGGAATGTCGTTCATAGACATGGCTTATCTTAAAAAGACCGACCTAAGCAACGGCATACTGACATACAAGCGGCGCAAGACCAAGCAGCAGCTCTCAATAAAATGGGAGAAATGCATGCAGGAAATAGTTAACAAATGGCCGTCGTACAACGACTATCTGCTGCCGATAATTACGATACCCGGAAAAGAAGAGAGAATGCAGTATAAGAGTTGCCAGAAGAACGTGAACATGCAACTCGACAAGATATCCAAAATGCTGAAAATGCGAAAAGGCATAACCATGTATGTGGCACGTCACTCATGGGCAAGCATTGCAAAAAACATGAACATCCCCATAGGAGTGATAAGCGACAGCATGGGGCACACATCGCTAAAGACCACACAGATTTACCTCAGCGCAATTGACATGGATGTCATAAATAAGGCCAACCTGAAGATATTGAATAAAATAGAGAAAAGGAACGAAGAGACAAAGCGATTTTCGCAAACCGTAAAATAAAAGTCTCATAAACCTGCGAACGACTAATTGGATATAAATACAAACAGCCTAAGCACACGTGCTTCAAAAAAAACAATAACTTTACATACCGAATTGAAAAACTAACACCCAGGCTGTATGAAACTCTGAATAACTAATTATTAATTATTTAATCTAATATCATTTATGAAAATTACCAACATTATGAAATGTCTAATACAACTTAAAACATCTAATATTTAGAGAATCGGTATTTCTGCGTCTTACGCACGCAGACAATCAGCATAGCAAGCATCTCTAACGATTGAAAATATCATCACAAAGACGTCTTGCACTACATTGTAAAAAAGCCACAACAGATATCCGTGGCAATTTACACAATTTACCAATACGTAATCACCCTCAGGCATTACGCCACAGTAACAGCTGGCGTTGCAGAGATTAAAATACAGGAGTCTGCCCTATCCGGGACGGCTTTCACATTAATAATAAGGGTGCTAAAATATGGCGTTTGTCAACGGCACACATTCTATTAACTAACAGCATCCGGTGAAACATCATGATGTGCTGAACGCCATTACACAAAATATTGATAAAGATTATTAATTAAAAACTCCAATAAAACGGCGGAGGATGTGCTCTACACTCATCTCCCGCCGTTACTGTGTTACATACGGGCCGACACATCAAACGCAGCATTCCACATTAGTTGCAGCCAGACAGGACCTTGCTATAGCAATGAAACATTGGCATAAATAATAATGTTACAGAATGCAGGTAGCATATACACGGCAAGTTGTATTCACTGCAAAAGGTGCCAAAACGCAATGCAAAAGGGCATGTTTTACAACATGAAATGCGGCAAATTGGAATGTAAAAGGTATGCTTTTACAACAAAGGACATAAACAGGAAAGTAAAGCGAAAAAGTTTTTTGTATAAACTCATCACTCGTCACAAAGCCTCATAACTCACTGCATGTCAGCATATTAGACTGTGACGAGTTGCCGTACCGACTCATCACACAACAAGGTGGAAAGCCTGGCGTGATGAGTTGAGAAAGAAACTCATCACACCATAACGCATTATAGTTCAACACTTTACGCATGAATGTGATGAGTGATGAGTTTATACAAAAAACTTTTTCTGTTTATTTCCGTCAGTTATCCGGCATGCTGTCGTCATGGCAACAAGGCATTAAAATAACACTATCACGCCTGCCGTAAGACATGAGCCGCAAGCCTGAAACATAAAAGGACTACTTACAGAAGCCTGCCAGATTCATAGCTTACAACTCCTCCGGCCGGATTGCAGTCCGGCAGAAAGCGGGAAACAGTACCGGACACAGCATATCAGGCACAGCCAATAATCAAAGGGCTTATCTGCCAAGATACGTCAATACTCTATCTTATCGTCTTTCTGCGCCCACATCTCAAAAGCCTTGATGGCCTCGTTGCGCATCATCTCCTCTGACGACAGCTTGCGGCCTTCACGCGGCAGAGCCAGTTCGTCGTAGATAAACGAGTCGTCAAATCCGATGTTCCTGGCATCGGTCTTGTTGTTGGCAAAATAAACCTTCTTCAGTCTTGCCCAATATATTGCGCCAAGGCACATGGGGCACGGCTCACACGACGTAAAAATCTCACAGTCGCTTAGGTCGAACGTACCCAAGGCGGCAGCTGCCGCCCTTATGGCGCTCACCTCTGCATGGGCTGTAGGGTCGTTGTTGGCCGTCACGCGGTTGACTCCCGTTGCAACAATCTCGCCGTCGCGGGCTATCACTGCTCCAAAAGGTCCTCCGCCATTGTTGACATTATCTATCGAAAGCTCTATGGCCTTACGCATAAGTTCGTCTTTTGTCATAATGATTTCTTTTATTAACGTTTGAAACAATCATACACCCGGCAGCTGCCGCAGCACGGCCTTGATGCAAGGGCGCACTTGAAGTATGGCATCTGCCGGCATACCGCAGCAAATATACTAATTTATAAATTATAAAAAGAAAATAGACAAATTAAATAATAATTATTTCAACTATTTATCAAAAAATGGGGACAATGCTTCCGGCTGTCATCTGCCGGTTTTCTACAACCGCTCACTATACTTATGCCGACTCTTTGTCTCACATTAAGCAGAACGGCAAATCACAAACAAGCGCTCAGCCAAAATCAGGCGTCAAGCTCTGCCTACGGGCTTGTCAGGCGTAGTAATCCGGACAGGAAAACAACGAAAAAAGCGTGGCAGAATGCATATAAAAGTACATTCTGACACGCCTTCTTGATTAGTATATAAGAATATTAGCTTTAGAATTCAGCATTTTTCGGAGTACGCGGGAACGGTATCACGTCGCGTATGTTCTGCATACCTGTAACGAACAGGATAAGGCGCTCGAATCCGAGACCGAATCCTCCGTGAGGGCATGATCCGTATTTACGTGTGTCGAGATACCACCACATATCCTTCATCGGGATGTTGCGCTCGTTGATTTCGCCTATCAGCTTGTCGTAGTTCTCCTCACGCACGCTTCCGCCGATAATCTCGCCAATCTGCGGGAACAGAACGTCGGTGCCCTGAACAGTCTTGCCGTCCTCATTAATCTTCATGTAGAACGCCTTTATGGCCTTAGGATATCCGGTCATGATGACAGGCTTCTTGAAGTGCTCTTCAACGAGATAACGCTCGTGCTCGCTGGCAAGGTCCATGCCCCAGCTTACGGGGAACTCGAACTTATGACCGTTCTTAACGGCCTCTTCAAGAATATTGATACCCTCTGTGTACTCAAGACGGACAAAAGAACCGCTGACAACTGACTTGAGTCGCTCTATCAGCGTCTTGTCTATCATCTTGTTGAGGAACTCAAGGTCGTCCTTGCAGTTGTCCAAAGCCCACTGAACGCAGTATTTGATGAAGTCTTCCTCGAGGTCCATCAGGTCGTTGAGATCGATGAATGCAACCTCAGGCTCTATCATCCAGAACTCGGCCAGGTGGCGCGGAGTGTTTGAGTTTTCGGCACGGAAAGTTGGTCCGAAAGTATAGATGGCACCCAGAGCCGTTGCTCCGAGCTCGCCCTCGAGCTGTCCGCTCACGGTGAGTGAAGTCTGCTTTCCGAAGAAGTCGTCGTCGTAGGTTATCTTGCCTTCGTCGTTCTTCTTAAGGTCGTAGAGGTTCTTCGTTGTAACCTGGAACATCTGTCCTGCACCCTCACAGTCGCTGGCAGTGATGAGCGGTGTGTGGAAATAGAAAAATCCGTGATCGTGGAAATACTTGTGGATGGCTATGGCCATGTTGTGGCGTATGCGCATCACGGCTCCGAAGGTGTTGGTACGAAGGCGCAGATGTGCATACTGGCGCATGTACTCGAAGCTCTGTCCTTTTTTCTGCATCGGATAGTCGCTGGCGCAGAGACCGTAAATCTCAATCTCACGGCACTGCAGCTCTACCGTCTGTCCTGCTCCCTGGCTCTCAACCAGCTCGCCGTTGACATTGATGCATGAGCCTGTGGTTATCTGCTTGAGCATGCTCTCGTCAAACTTTGACGGATCGACAACTACCTGTACGTTCTTTATTGTTGAACCGTCGTTAAGCGCGATAAAGTCTACTGACTTGCTGCTACGGTGGGTACGCACCCATCCTTTTACGTTGACGACAGCGCCGAAATCTGTGCGCTGAAGCACGTCTACGACTTTTGTTCTCTTGATTTTTTCCATTTTGTTATATGTTTTGACAGTAATCCGGCGCATGCCTCAGCCATGCTGTCGGCCACGTGGCACAAACAGAGCCGCAGGCCTGCACCAAAATACGTTTCGTCTAAAAAGCTTCAGCCTTTAATTCTGATTGTTGTACTATTATTCAAAAGCTCCCATGCGCAGCATGTCAACTTCCTTCTCTGTGAGGAAGCGCCAGTCGCCGCGGCGGAGATTCTTCTTAGTCAGACCTGCAAAGAGCACACGGTCGAGCTTGACAACTCTGTATCCGAGGCTTTCGAAGATACGGCGGACGATACGGTTCTTGCCGCTGTGTATCTCGATGCCCACCTGGCTCTTGTCTGTTGCGCTGGCATACTCGATGGCGTCGGCATGCACCTCGCCGTCTTCAAGAGTTATGCCTGTGGCTATCTGCTGCATGTCGTGAGCAGTAACCTTCTTGTCGAGGAAGACGTGATAAATCTTCTTCTTCAGGAATTTAGGATGAGTGAGCTTGCTGGCCAGATCGCCGTCGTTGGTGAGCAGGAGCACTCCTGTAGTGTTTCGGTCAAGGCGTCCTACGGGATAGATACGCTCCGGACATGCGTTCTTTACGAGATCCATCACAGTCTTGCGCTGCTGCGGGTCGTCGCTTGTTGTAACACAGTCCTTTGGCTTGTTGAGAAGCACGTATACCTTCTTCTCCATTGACACCTTCTGATCGTGGAATCTGATGTCGTCAGTGCGCAGAACCTTTGTTCCGAGCTCTGTAACAACCTGACCGTTAACGCTGACCACGCCTGCCTGTATGAACTCGTCGGCCTCACGGCGGCTGCAGATACCTGCATTGGCCAGATACTTGTTAAGTCTTACGGGCACTGTCGGGTCGATGTTGGCCTCTTTATATTCTATACGCTTCTTCTGGCTGTACTTTGCGTTAGGATCATAATCAGGTGTACGCTGACGGTAACCGCCGCGCTGCTGATATGCCGGCTGACGCTGCGGACCATAGCCGCCACGCTGATAGCCACCGCGCTGATAAGAGTTCTGACGGGGCTGATAGCCGCCCTCGCCTCCTCCGTTGTTGTAACGCGTACGATAGCCTGCCGACTGGCGGGGCTGATAGCCGCCGTCCATGCCCTGATTGTAGTTCTGGCGGTAGGGCGAGCCCTGACGCTGGCCATACTGGTTCTGGCGGGGCTGATAGTTGCCGTCGGCATCGCTGTTATAACGCGGACGATATCCGCCGCGCTGCTGCGGCTGATAGCCCTGACGCTGCTGATAGCCGCCCTGCTGTCCGCTGTTGTAGCGCGGACGGTAAGAACGCTGCTGACCTCCGTCTGACTGGAGCGCTGCGCCGAATCCCTCAGGACGGAAGCCTGCTGAATCGTTATTATAGTTTCTGCTAGATGAATATGCACGCTGTACCTTGATGCGCGGACGCATAGGTCTTTCTCCGTTACGGTAGTTTGTGTTTTCAGCCGGTTTGTAGCCCTCACGGCTTACCTCGTTTTGTCCGGCATACATACCTTCTTTCTTGTTTTCTAAATCTTCTGTCATATTATTTCAGATTAATGCCTCACGGCGGTTTGTAATTATGTTATTTTTATATTTTGTTCTGCTACATTTACTAAGACATTCAAACAAACAGGCATCCACACGGCCGGTAGTCAATACTGAAGCCGCGGGCGATGCCTTGCTTATTATATTCCGGTGTAATTGTGAGGTGTTATGGCCATAAGCTCAGCCTTAACCTCATCGCTTACATTCAGTTCTTTGATAAATTGATGTATTGTTTCTTCTGTCATTTTATGGTTAGTACGTGTAAGTGCCTTGAGAGCCTCATACGGATGCGGATAGGCCTCACGGCGCAATATGGTCTGAATGGCCTCAGCCACAACGGCCCATGTATTGTCGAGGTCGGCACTTATCTTCTCTTCGTTGAGTATGAGCTTGCGCAGTCCTTTCAGTGTGCTCTGTATTGCGATGACAGTGTGTCCGAGAGGCACACCGATGTTGCGAAGCACTGTAGAGTCGGTAAGGTCACGCTGCAGACGGCTTACGGGCAGCTTCTGTGCCAGGAACTGCAGCACAGCGTTTGCCACGCCGAGGTTGCCTTCACTGTTCTCGAAGTCAATAGGATTGACCTTATGAGGCATTGCGCTCGAGCCAACCTCGCCGGCCTTGATCTTCTGCTTGAAGTATTCCATTGAGATATACATCCAGAAGTCGCGGTCGAGGTCTATTATTATCGTGTTTATGCGGCGCACGGCATCAAGCACTGCACCCAGACAGTCATAGTTGCTTATCTGCGTGGTCCACTGCTCGCGCACGAGTCCGAGTTTCTCGCTGATAAACTTATTGCCGAAAGCCTTCCAGTCGTACTCGGGATATGCCACATGATGGGCATTGTAGTTACCCGTAGCACCGCCGAACTTGGCAGTAAGCTCACACTGACGTAAAGAGTCGAGCTGCTTCTGCAGACGGTATGCGAACACCATAACCTCCTTACCGAGACGTGTGGGCGATGCAGGCTGTCCGTGAGTCTTGGCCAGCATGGGCACCTCTTTCCACTCTTCGGCATAGTCGGTGAGCTGCTTTATGAGCTCTTCCACCTGCGGAACCACAACATCGCAAAGCGCCTCCTTAAGCGAGAGCGGCACTGAGGTGTTGTTGATGTCCTGCGACGTCAGTCCGAAATGAATAAACTCCTTGAACGGCTCGAGACCGCCGATGGCGTCGAACTGTTCTTTTATGTAATACTCCACGGCCTTAACGTCGTGGTTTGTGATGCCTTCAATTTCCTTGACACGTGCCGCACCGGCTTCGTCAAACGTAAGATAGATGTCACGCAGACGTCCAAACAGCGAATGGTCGAAATCCTTGAGCTGAGGGAGCGGAAGCTCGCACAGCGCAATAAAATATTCGATCTCCACACGTATACGGTAACGTATGAGAGCATACTCAGAAAAATAGTCTGCAAGCCGTTCGGTCTTGCCTCTGTATCGGCCGTCTATCGGAGAGATGGCAGTAAGTAAGTCAAGATTCATAACTAATACGTATTAACGGTTGCAAAATTAATAATTTAAATCGATTTAATGGCACTTACAGACAATAAAAGTTTGTTATAAATTACATTTTTATAAATACCGGACAGGCAACACACGCAAGCGGCAAAATCATGACAAGAGTGTGCATAAAGAAAAAACCGACAGCACCTTGGTGTTGTCGGTTTTGTGTGGGCGTTGACGGATTCGAACCGCCGACCCTCTGCTTGTAAGGCAGATGCTCTAAACCAGCTGAGCTAAACGCCCTTGTTCTTGTAAGCGAGTGCAAAGATACGGCGTTTTTTTCTTTCCGCCAAATTTTTCGCGAACTTTTTTCATTTTTTCTTAAATTTCGTTCCTAAACAGGCATTTTTACCCAGAATCACCAATAATCCAGTTCTATGCAAGACTCACCGCACATAACGCTCAGCGCTCCTCACAGAAAGCAGCAATGGACGCTGACATACGGAACAGGCACTAATATTCCGGACAAAGACATAAAATCAGCAAAACCAACGAGGACTCATGAGCAAAGAAAAAGCAACAGCCGCCACACGGCAAAAACAACCTAACACCACTACAAATAAAAGGATACCGGCTGCATGCCCTGCACAAGGTAAAGGACACAAGAACTGTCTGCAAAATGCCGACGCCAACAGACATTCGCACTCACCGCACAACCTTCTGACAATCAACGCATTACAAAAGGGCACATTTTAGGCGGCAAAAGGTGTCCTTTTAGTCTGCAATTTGTATCCTTTCGCAACATAAAAGGACGCAAATCAGAAATAAGACAGCGCACAAAGAGCTAACCGAGTGCAACGAGCGCCAACCGGGCATACGATAATACATGCATCAAGCCGAGACATTGCGCATCTAAAGCGTCTACAGCCATTCTTTCTACATCAACCGCAAGAACTCCTCACCTACACTACCCGACAATGTATTTCTACAAAAAGATTAAACCAGCAAAGACAAAAGGATACATACGAAACCGCCGACAACAAAGCTGATCCGAAATTCAAACACACATCTATAGAGCCGCCACTGTATTAACCCTCAACCGGTCATTATACCGCACATAGCTTTATCAATTTTGTGTATTCATGCCTTCAGCCCGCCTTTTTGTTTCTATTGGCGGCTTTTTGTTCGCTTTTTCATGACATAGTCAGCCATGCCTGCAAAAGCCAACAAAAAGGAGCTAAATATAAAGCAATAATTCAGACCGAATCATAATAACAGATTGGGGTTTAAGTAAGACACAAAAACTATCAGGAAGACATGCCATACAGGCCACGACTGCAGCGAAACGAAGAAAAGACAGACAAGCGGCAACAATGACAATAAACGAAAAATGCCGGACAAATTGTCCGGCATTCTGTTTTGATGTGGGCGTTGACGGATTCGAACCGCCGACCCTCTGCTTGTAAGGCAGATGCTCTAAACCAGCTGAGCTAAACGCCCTTATTCTTGTAAGCGAGTGCAAAGATACGGTGTTTTTTTCTTTCCACCAAATTTTTCGCAAACTTTTTTCAAAAAAGATGCCCCGACATGTCGGGGCACCATTTAAACTTTAACTGATATGGAATTTTACTTTGCAATCTCAACAGTAGCGCGACGGTTGTATGAAGGAGGAACAAGTGTGTCTACACCGCCCTTAGCCTCAATCTGGATGTTTTCTCTCTTAACACCCATCTTAACCAATTCGTCAGCAACTCTCTCAGCACGTTTCTGTGACAGAGCACGGTTGTATGCAGCAGGACCTGTTGCATTGTCAGCATATCCGGTAACAATCAACTTAGCGTTGTTGTCCTTAGAATAGTCTGCAAGATTCTTAACGTTAACAAGGTCTTTTCTTGAAGCGATTGTAGACTTGTTGATGTTGAAGAATACAGAAACAGGATTTGTTATATACTCTTTCTCAACCTTTGTTGTTGCATTAGCTGTTCTGTTTGCAAGCTCGTTCTTCAGACGGCTGTTCTCTGCCTTCTCGTCTGCCAGCTGAGCATTGAGAGCGTCGAGCTGTGACTGTGAAAGAGCCTTGATGGCGTCTACATCAGGAACTTTGTTCCATGTGCCCTTACCTACGTTGTAAGTGATACCAACCTCTGCATAAACGTTGTTAGGATGGCTCATCAGGAAGCCTTCGCCCATATCGGCCGGCATGCCGCAGATGTCGCTCTCCATGCGGTTCCAACCAAGTTCGAAGTTGATGGCAACCTTTCTGCTTACCCAGAACTCGTTCAAGATACCTACTGACCAGCCCATTGCATATCTGTTATATGTGCAAGAACGGCCGACACCGGCACCTGCGAAAGGTATGAAGTTCCATACACGGTCAGGATTGTAGCCACAGAACATATTGCTGAGGTTGAACATTACCTGCTCATTCAAGATCCAATACTTGTTGCCGTTGCCTTTGTTCTGATCGCTGTAAACAGCCTTACCCCAGATTCCCTGCAGCTTTGTACGGAGACCTATTCCAGGTGTGAACCATTTACCGATGGCGATAGAAGCTCCAGGGTTAGAACGGAATTTCTTGAAGGGGCTCTTTGACCAGCCTCTGCCATCTTCATAATTACCATACCAAGCGTTCCATTCAGCACCGGCCTGAATAAACCAGTTGCTCCAGAACGAATTTGTAGCAACGCTGTACTTTTCAGTAGCGTCGTTCTCCTGCGCCATTGAGGCAACAGAAGCACCTGCTAAAAGTAATACAATTAATAACTTTTTCATAACTCTTAATATTAAACAATCAATAAAAATATGTCAAATGTCTTTATATACAAAGCTTATCTTCAAGTGCAAAGATAGCAATATTTTTCAATTAAACACGTTTTTTGTAATTTTATTTTCACATTTTCAGCAAAGAATGTAAACCATTATTAAAACGCATCAGCAAAACAAGTTATCAATGTCATGTTGCTTAAGCATGCCTATCACAGGCTTGCCGTCAGGAGTGTAGTTTACGTTTGAGCACGTAAACAGTTCGTTAACGATACTTTCCATCTCCGCATTGTCTAGCACTTGTCCGTAAGGGATGGCTGCACTTTTGGCCAATTGCAGTGCCAGTGCGCTGTTTATACCTTCCGTCGGTCCTATTCCGGTTTCAATAAAATCATCCACAATATTCTTCAACAGCTTTACATAGTCAACGTCTTCAAGTCCGGCGGGAATTCCGTTTATCGAATAGCTGCCGCCTCCAAGAGAAGCGAGGTCGAACCCTATATTGGCTATTTCGTTGCTTATCTTATCTATAATCACGGTTTCGGAAGGAGAAAACTGTATCATCTCGGGGAACAATATCTGCTGCGAGCTGCATCCCTTTCCGTTAATCTGCGAGAGATAGCGTTCATAAAGTATGCGCACATGGGCACGGTACTGGTCGATAACCATCAAACCAGACTTAACGGCAGTCATGATATACTTTCCCTTATATTGATAGTGTGCAGGTGACTTCTCGTCTATAACGCTGCCTCCGCCCGAGATTATCGTTCCTTCCGGTTCAGGCTGGGCTACATCAGGCATAAAGAGGCTTTGCTCTTCGCCGCCGCTCACTCCTTCATAGAGCGTTTCCCATGAGTCAGGAACCGTTCTACGGTTTGATGGCATACTGCCTGCTGAAGTCTCCTTGAAAGGATTATACTCCGGATTAAAGTCAAGTTTGGGAGCTGAAGTGCCGCCCACAGAGGGGTCGAACACCGGTATATCAGGCCTTCCTTCAGTGTCGAAGTCTATCGAAGGAACATCATTAAAGCGGCCGAGAGAGTCTTTAATGGCAGCCATAAGTATCTGCCATATAGTCTGCTCATTCTCAAACTTTATCTCGGTTTTTGTAGGATGGATGTTCACATCGATGTCTTCTGGATTGACATCGAAGTAAATGAAATAAGGCACCTGCTCGCCCATAGGTATAAGGCGGTCGAAAGCCGTAAGCACGGCCTTATGAAAATACGGATGCTTCATATATCTCCCGTTGACAAAGAAATACTGATGAGAGCATTTCTTACGGGCGGCTTCGGGCTTGCCGACAAATCCCGAGATATTGCATACCGTTGTCTCTACGTTAACGGGCAGTATGTCGTGATTGAGTTTCTTGCCGAACACATCTACTATACGCTGTCTCAGGCTGCCTTTACGCAGGTTGAACATCTCCACGCCGTTGCTATGGAACGTAAAGTTTATCTGCGGATAAACAAGCACTATACGCTCAAAAGCAGCAAGGATGTTATTAAGTTCCGTAGAGTTAGACTTCAAGAACTTACGTCTTGCAGGGACGTTGAAGAATATATTGTTTACAGAAAAGTTGCTTCCTATAGGACACGAAACAGGCTCCTGGGCCATAACCTTAGAGCCGGAAATAGTGATATGCGTTCCGAGTTCGTCATCTGCAGTGCGTGTCTTCAGTTCAACCTGAGCCACGGCAGCGATAGATGCAAGCGCCTCGCCACGGAATCCCATTGTATGAAGAGCAAACAGGTCGCTTGCCTGGCGTATCTTTGATGTTGCATGACGTTCAAACGAAAGGCGCGCATCGGTTTCCGACATGCCCTTGCCGTTGTCTATCACCTGTATCGAAGTGCGCCCTGCATCGGTAACCAGTACCTTAATTGTATCTGCTCCGGCATCAACAGAATTTTCAACAAGTTCCTTGATTACAGATGCCGGACGCTGTATAACCTCACCCGCAGCAATCTGATTTGCCACAGAATCAGGCAGAAGCTGTATAATGTCACTCATGATTTTTCAACTAATTAAAATAAAGCAAAAACTTCCAAACTACAACAAGCAGGACAATCAGCAGCAGGATGACACCCGTACTAAGGATGAATCCGCCGGACAAACGCCGTTCGCTGCGGCGCCTTGCATATTTCGTAGCGTTAAGGAAAGCGCCTCTTATTCGGTCTTCATGGCTTGACTTGCCTTTGTCGTCTGCCACACCAAGCTCCCGTTTCGCACGTTCCTCCACATCCTTCAATACATCCTTACGTTCATCAGCATACAGGTATTGATGCTGAAACCCACGCGGTCTGCGCTGCTTGAACAGTCCCATAAGCTTATTTGTTGTCTTTTAGCTCAACATCGGTCTTGGCCTCTGTTTTTGTTTCTCCACCCGGCGCAGTCTGAACGTCAGAATTCTTTACGCTGTCGGATGCAGGAACTGGAGCAGATTCCGGCTTACTTTCCGGTGAACCTGCAGTTTTCTGTTTTTCTGACGCGCCATCTGCAGACGATGTTTGCTTTGCGTCCGCTCCATCATCCGGCTTAGACTGTTCTGCGCCTGCAACAGGCTTAACTTCACTTTCAACAGAAACAACAGAGCCGGAACTTATATGCTGCAACGGTGCCGAACGGCGCGGAATGTTCTTTAGCTCTGTGCCGCTCTTCTTGCCGCGCCATACGAATATGTCATTCTTGTCAAGCGGCCTGACATAGTCAAACCATGCAAACGACGGCAGCTTAGACTTTGCCACAGGTGTCTGTGTGATAGGATACATAACATTCTGACTCTTGCATGTCCAAAGAGTTTCCAGCTGTCGGTTTCTCATGAACATACGCATCGTGTCAGTCTCAATATATGCCATGTTGGTGAGCGAGCTGTCCTTGTCTTCTTCAAGGTAATACACGGCAAGCACGTTGCCTATCGCCTCGGTCTTACGTATTTCTCCATTTTCAAAATATCCGAACATCTCTCTCGAAGATATCTGATTAAAATGGATGCTGTCGGGCAACTGCTCTATCGAGAGAGCCTGATTTATAACATGTGCGCGGTCAATGGTCGAGTCTTTCATGAACACCTCGATTACCTCCCCTAACAGCTGGCGGTTAGCATTCCATGTTATCGGGTCTTTATACATTATGAGACACGAGTCTTTCGTGTTGTAAATCAGAGAGTCGCAAACGGCCTGAACATCCGGTCTGAACGCCCTAACCTTATTATAACAATGGGCCACACGATAAACTGAATCGGTGTTTATATTAAAGGTGTAAACCTTCATCGTGTCAGAATGCAGATAAAGCGTGTCACGTTGAGAGAAATCCATCATCACGGCGCTGTCTGTTGCGAAGGCAAAACCTGTCTTTTCATTATACCAGAAGTAGTTGCTGTTCAGCTGATTCTTGTTAAGCGAATCCTTGTACACAACATTATGAAAGCCCTGACTTATACCTGTCTTTTCGTTATAGAACAGGCTGTCGCCCGTAAGTTCCTTACCGTTGTTGGTAAGACGCGACCGTCCATATAGGCGGGCTTTCTCCTTATTGGTGTCATAATATCCCTGAGATGTATATATCGTGCTCTTTCCCGAAGTGATTTTCGATGGTCCAACGATATGCGCCATTGAAGTACGTGTGTCATAATGGAGCGTATCTGTGGTAAGAACAAACTTAGGATTCTTCAGATTTACATTATAATTGAACACGGCGTTGCGTGTTTCCGTGTCATATTCGCCCCAGTCAGAAACCAATACGTTCTTCTTGTCGACCATCTTTCCGCCCTCAAAGAAATATCCAATGCCGTAAAGACGGTCGTAGTTAAGACTGTCGGTGTAAAGCGTGGTGCCCCTATGCTTCAGCACAACGTTGTAGCGTGCCTCGGCCATCTGGTCGTTGCCGTCATAATAGGCATAGTCGCTGAACAGCGAGAGGGTGTCTCCCTGATACATCTTCACATGTCCGAAAGCCTTAAACGAGTTTGACTCCTGATAAAGATACGCACTGTCACAGAACAGGCGCGCACCATTATGCCTGAATGCCACACGCCCCTTAAGCACCTGGGCCGTAGGGTTGTCGCCGAACATGTCATAATTGGTAACATCGGCATGAACAAGATAGACGCGCTCGTTTGTACTCTTGCGCGGTTTCTTCTTATTCGGCTGGCGTGATTGGACCACACTAAGTCCAAACAGGCACAGGAGTACCACAATCAGTATCCTATGCCCGCTGAATAAGACTTTTATTCTATTGTTTGTTGTCATTTAACCCAACCTTGATATTCAAAGTTACAATTCTTATAACGATCGTTTATTCGTATATACGTATTCTTTATCTTATCCTTTATCCAGTCTTTAATGAACTCTTCCTTGCGCTTGGCAAGCACGATGTTCTTCATCGTCTGAAAATCTTCGGTTATCGTAGCCCTGTGCATCTCCACGCGGCTCTTCAACTTTGCGACGACACAAACGAGCTTACCATTTTTCTCATTGATCATCTGGAAAGGAGCCGACACCTCACCAACCTTCAGCGTGTCTACCACACGTGCTATCTCTGAAGGCAGATTGCGGAGCTGGAACTTACTTGTACGTCCTGACTCGGTGGTGTTGGCCATCAGACCGTTATTGTTGCGCGTATCCTTATCGTCAGACAGGAATGACGCTGCCTGCTCGAAGGTGAATTTGCCCGCACGTATCTCGTCTGCTATAGAGTCAAGCTGCATTAAAGCAGTCTCGATAGCCTCATTAGAAACGTTAGGTTTAAGAAGGATGTGTCTTACCTTAATCTTGTCGCCTCGCTTGTCTATAAGCTGGATGATATGATATCCGAAGTCGGTCTCTACGATTTTAGATATCTTCTTCGGGTCTGTAAGGTTGAAAGCCACGTTAGCAAAAGCCGGATCGAGCATGCCTCGGCCTACATAATCAGGAAATTCGCCACCCATACGGGCTGTACCCGGATCTTCTGAATAAAGCTTTGCCAATGCCGTGAAAGAAGTCTGGCCGCTGGTGACCATCTCGGTGTAATTGCGAAGTTCGTTCTTTATACGGTCTATTTCGGCCTGCTCCACTTTCGGAGTACGTGTTATAATCTGTACTTCAACCTCTGTCGGAACCATAGGGATACTGTCTTCAGGCAATTCGCTGAAATATCGACGCACATCGGCAGGCGAAACTGTGATGTCCTCAACGAGCTTCTCGCGTTCTCTTTCAATGAGAAGACGGTCTTTGAAGTCATCGTGAAGTGATATTCGCAGTTCAGCAAGACTCTTTCTCTTATACTCCTCCAGACGTTCCTTGTTGCCGTCGACCATCTGAAGCCATGCGCTTATCTGATGCTCAACACTCTGAGCCACCTCAGACTCGCTGACCTCGATACTGTCTATTGCAGCCTGATGCAAGAACAGCTTCTGCACGGCCAACTGCTCAGGAATGGTGCAGTCGGGATCACCTTCCCACTTGACGCCTTCCATCTCGGCCTGCATACGGGCCATTTCGACGTCAGACAAGAGTATTGGCTCGTCACCGACAACCCATATAACCTCGTCGACCACGCTTGCCGGATCGGCAGAATCAACGGTGTCAACCCTTGCAACCGAGTCGGTTTTTGCAACGTCTTTATCGTCGCCACCCTGTAAAGGCCGCGCGCTTACAGTGGCAAAGAACACCATCGATACTACGGCCCATAAGGCTGTTTTGCTTCTAGATCTCATTATTTAGAATGATTATTTACTGTTTTCAACACATCATAATATACTTCCACGGGATATTTCTTTCTGAGGTCGGCCACCCACTGCTTCTCCAGCTGGTCCTGATAGTCGGCCGTAACCAGTCCGCGAACATCCTCGTAGCTTTCGGGCTTACGCTTAAGTATCTTTCCGTAAACAGCATCGATAGGGAAGTTCTTGACCGGAGTAACCACTGTGTCTTTCTTAAACACCATCTTGTCGATAAATGCGTTGTCGCCGGCCTTGAATATACCTTTCTCGACGCGTATTCTCAACACAGAGTCGTTGTTAAACGTAACGCGCAGTTTCTCAGCCCATTCGTCAAACGGAACATCCTTCACGCAGTTCTTAACAGCATCTACGTCTTCATTCTGCTTGACGTGGTATACCATACCCTTGTATCTGGGTTCGTCCCAATAATATCTTTTTTTGTTCTTCTTGAAATATGCGGCAAGTCCGGCATCGTCTTTTGCGGCCTTGTCCCACACCATGCGGTTGCTTATCTCATAAAGCAAGAGTCCGTCGTGATATTCCTTGATAAGATTCTTCAGGTCAGAGTCCTTGCTTGCCATCTCTTCGGCCCTTGCCTCGAGGATGTTCTCTTTGGTAAGTTTTCCGTCAGACTCTTTTACAAGTTCTTCAAGCTTTTTGTCAACAATTCTCTCACGTGCGCCGCGTGCCTCGATAAAGCGTATGATGTCTGTCTTCAGCGTGTCGAACGGCTCAAATGCCTTGCGGTCCTTCATGAGAATGATGTGATAGCCCACAGGTGAGAGCACCGGTTTGCTCATTTCGCCGGTTTTCAGAGCATAAGCTGCGTCTTCAAACTCCTTGAGCGTCTGTCCGGGCTGAAGCCAGGGCAGTTCTCCTCCGTTCTTGGCCGAACCCGGATCCTGCGAATATTTCTTGGCAAGCTCGGCAAAGTCGGCTCCGCCTTTCAGCACGCTATAAAGCGAGTCGGCGCGCAGGCGTGCCTTCTCAAGCTTCTCAGCAGGGGCTTTCTGCTCAACATATATAAGTATGTGTGCAGGCTTTATCAGTCCGCGCTCGCCGATACGCTCCTTTGTCTTGTCGTAAACCAGACGTGCCTCGGCCACGATGTCAGAGTCGTTGACAAACGACGGACGTACCTGCTGGTCGCGGTACATGGCAAACTCTTTCTTAAACGAGCTGAGCGTGTCGAGCTTGGCATCATAGGCTGCTGCGACCTTAAGTTTGTAATTGACAAACAAGTCGACGTATTCGTCAACAGTCTTCTTGTCGATTACGTCGTCAGAATTGTTCTTATTATATGAATACTCAAACTCAGAGCGTGTCACTGGCACCCCGTTGATTTTCATTACAACGGGATCGTCGTGCTGAGCAAGAGCCATGCTCCCACAGAGGAGCATGGCTACAAAAAGCTTAAAAGATTTCATTTCTTAATATTGCGGTATTTAAATAATACTCATCTCGGCTCACATGCGAGCCTCTATACATGCCGGTTATTCAGGGCGTGAGTAGTTGGGAGCCTCACTTGTGATAGAGATGTCGTGAGGATGACTCTCGAGCACGCCTGCATTTGTTATGCGCACGAATTTGGCATTATGAAGTGCCTGTATGTCGTTGGCTCCACAGTAGCCCATACCTGAGCGCAGACCGCCCACGAGCTGATAGATAACCTCCTGCAGAGTGCCTTTATAAGGAACGCGGCCGGCAATGCCTTCGGGCACAAGTTTCTTAACATCCTTAGTCTCTGACTGGAAGTAGCGGTCCTTAGATCCGTTCTCCATGGCCTCGAGACTGCCCATTCCGCGATAGCTCTTGAACTTACGTCCGTTGAAGATTATTGTGTCGCCGGGGCTCTCTTCTGTTCCAGCTACCAGCGAACCGATCATGACGCAATATCCGCCGGCTGCAAGAGCCTTGACAACATCGCCTGAATAGCGCAGACCGCCGTCGGCAATGAGAGGAACGCCTGTACCCTCGAGGGCGCAAGCCACGTCATAAACAGCGCTGAGCTGAGGAACGCCCACACCGGCAACGACACGTGTAGTACAGATACTGCCCGGACCGATACCTACCTTTACGGCGTCGGCACCGTTATCAACGAGCATCTTGGCAGCAGCGCCTGTAGCCACGTTACCCACAACGATGTCTACACCGGGGAATGAGTGCTTAGCCTCAACAAGTTTCTCGATTACATATTTAGAATGTCCGTGAGCTGTGTCTATCACGATAGCATCGGCATTGGCGTCAACAAGAGCCTGCATACGGTCGAGCGTATCAGCAGTAACGCCTACTCCGGCAGCAACGCGCAGACGTCCCTTGGCGTCCTTGCATGCCATAGGCTTGTCCTTAGCCTTGGTGATATCCTTATATGTGATAAGTCCTACCAGTTTGTTGTCGTTGTCAACAACGGGCAGCTTCTCTATTTTGTTTTCCTGCAGAATGGCAGCCGCAGCTGTAAGGTCTGTCTGGATGTTAGTCGTTACAAGATTCTCGCTTGTCATTACCTCGTCGATCTTACGGTCGAGAGTGCGCTCGAATCTCAGGTCGCGGTTTGTAACGATACCTACCAGATGGTTTTCGTCATCAACGACAGGAATACCACCGATATGATATTCTGCCATCATGGCCAGAGCCTCTCTTACGGTAGAACCGCGGCGGATTGTAACAGGGTCGTAAATCATACCGTTCTCTGCACGCTTAACAATGGCAACCTGGCGTGCCTGCTCCTCTATCGACATGTTTTTGTGTATAACGCCGATACCGCCTTCGCGGGCTATGGCTATAGCCATGGCCGACTCTGTCACGGTGTCCATTGCGGCCGTAACAAAAGGAACGTTCAGGCTGATGTTGCGCGAGAACTTGGTTTTCAACTCTACCGTCTTTGGCAGTACTTCCGAATAAGCTGGGATTAAGAGGACGTCGTCAAAAGTCAGACCGTCCATCACAATTTTATCTGCAACAAATGATGACATATATTTATTTAGAAATTTATTGCGTGCAAATTTAGCAAAAAAAATCCATATCAGACGCCACAAACGTCATTTTCTTTTCTAATTAATGCTATTTAACGCAGCCCGCGGCAACCGCCGGCGACATGCCGAAAACATTAAAAAGCAGCCTTTTGAGCATACTGTTTGGCGGTTTTTTTGTTTTAGTCGACAAAATCGGCCAACAGACCGCATATAATTTAAACATACAAGCACATTACCTCCTTCATCCGTCTTTGTTTTTTCTGCTACAATCTTGCCGTCATCCTTCTATTGACACTGTACGCTGTTCAGCGAAAAAACTTACGACACTGCGCTCAATATGCCACGAAAATACAGCCATACGCCAACAACCGGCCTGGACAAAAACAGCGACCGACGTCAAGCCACGGAACGTCCTGATATACAGCGTATTGCAATACATGGCCTTTTGCCTGTCAATATGCCGCATATTACACGATAAAAGGTGGCCTTTCGCAATGCAAAAAGCCACCTTTCATCAACTATGTTATTATCTGTACCTAAGCCGCAGGATGTCAGCCGCCATTGTTCCGGCTTGTCCCGACCTAGGATTAGTTGCCCATGTCTGATATAAACTTTATTCTAACCAGACGGATCTCGTCTTCACTATAATCATCGCCAAGCTCTTCCATGGCAGTCTCAAGGTCGTCGGTCTCGCTCTCCTTGAAGTAGTCGTAGATGTCGTCCACATGGTCGTCGTCCATCACTTCCTCGAGGAAGTAGTCAATGTTTATCTTTGTTCCGCTGTAGACGATGGCCTCAACCTCATCGAGCAGGTCTTCAAAGTCGATGCCCTGTGCATCGGCAATGTCGTCGAGGGCTATCTGCCGGTCGATGCTCTGTATGATTTTCACCTTCAGCACCGACTTCTTTGCCACTGTACGCACACGCAGGTCTTCGGGGCGCTCTATGTCGTTCTCCTCGCAGTGTTTCTTTATCAGTTCGACAAACTCCTTGCCGTAGCGGCGTGCCTTGCCAGCTCCCACTCCCTGAATGTTCTGAAGTTCTTCGAGAGTTATAGGATAAACGGTGGCCATCTGCTCCAGCGACACATCCTGGAAGATGACATAAGGCGGCAGCTGATGCTTGCTGCTGACCTTCTTGCGCAGGTCTTTCAGCATGGAATACAGCATCGGATCGAGTGCAGCGCCTGCTCCGTCGCTTACTTCCTCTTCGTCCTCTTCGTTGAAGTCGTTGTCCTTCACGATCATGAACGACTCAGGATTCTTAATGAACCTCTTGCCGGCAGCAGTAAGTTTCAGTATGCCGTAGTTCTCCACATCCTTCTTGATGTACCCTGCAATGAGTGCCTGACGTATTACCGGATTCCAGAGTTTTTCGTCCATATCCTCACCCGAGCCGAACTCGTCAAGCTTGTCATGCTTGTGAGCCACTATGTCGTTGTTGTCTTTTCCTTCAACAAAGTCTATGACATAGTCTGTCCTGAAGTCTTCCTTTATTGCCGCGATAGCCTGCAGCACAACGAGCAGCGCATCCTTGGCCTCAATCTTCGTTTTCGGATGCAGGCAGTTGTCACAGTTGCCGCAGTTGTCCTTGTCGTACACCTCGCCGAAATAATGCAGAAGCATCTTTCTGCGGCACACGGAAGACTCAGCGTATGCGGCTGTCTCCTGCAGCAGCTGGCGGCCGATGTCCTGTTCTGCAACAGGCTTTCCCTCCATAAACTTCTCAAGTTTTCTGAGGTCTTTATATGAGTAGAATGCTATACACTTGCCTTCCCCACCGTCTCTACCGGCACGGCCGGTCTCCTGATAGTAGCCTTCAAGACTTTTGGGTATGTCGTAATGGATTACAAAGCGCACGTCGGGCTTGTCAATTCCCATACCGAAAGCAATAGTGGCAACGATTACGTCGAGGCGCTCCATCAGGAAGTCGTCCTGTGTTGCCGAGCGTGTAGACGAGTCGAGACCGGCATGATATGCAGCAGCCTTGATATCGTTGGCACGCAGCACCGCGGCCAGTTCTTCGACCTTCTTGCGCGACAGACAATAAATGATGCCGCTCTTGCCGGGGTTCTGTCTTATGAACTTAACTATCTGCTTGTCTATATCCTTCGTCTTATGCCTTACCTCATAATAAAGGTTCGGACGGTTGAACGAACTCTTGAACTCTGTTGCGTCGAGTATTCCGAGGCTCTTCTTTATATCCGTTCTCACCTTGTCGGTGGCCGTAGCCGTAAGCGCTATCACCGGGGCATTGCCGATCTCGTTGATAATCGGGCGTATACGGCGGTATTCAGGACGGAAGTCGTGTCCCCATTCAGATATACAGTGTGCCTCGTCTATGGCATAGAAAGAAATCTTAACAGTCTTGAGGAAGTCGACATTATCCTCCTTTGTGAGCGACTCAGGCGCAACATACAGCAGCTTGGTCTTGCCGGCCATGATGTCGCTCTTAACATGGTCGATGGCCGACTTGTTAAGAGAGGAGTTAAGATAATGAGCCACCCCGTCGCTCTCGCTCATGCCGTTGATCACGTCAACCTGATTCTTCATCAGTGCAATGAGCGGCGATATCACTATTGCCGTGCCGTCCATGATGAGCGACGGCAACTGATAACACAACGACTTTCCGCCTCCGGTAGGCATAAGCACAAACGTGTTCTTGCCATCGAGCAAATTGCGTATAATGGCTTCCTGGTCACCTTTAAACTTATCAAAGCCGAAATATTGCTTCAGTTTTTCTGTAAGATTAACTTCCTTGTTCATATAGTTAGTAAGCAGAGTTTCCCGGTTTTATGTTACTTTATATTTAAGAGCCTTGCCGGCTTAAGCACTCTCCAGCTTTTCGAAGTGAGCCTTCTCGAGCTGCTGGCGTGCATAGTCGAGAGTTACTTCAAATGTCTTGACGCGCTTTGACGGAACTTCAAACATTGCATCCATCATAACGCTCTCCACGATAGAGCGCAGTCCGCGTGCTCCGAGCTTGTATTCCATGGCCTTGTCGACGATGAAGTCGAGCGAATCCTCTGTGAACGACAGCTCAATGCCGTCCATCTCGAACAGTTTGATATACTGCTTTATTATGGAGTTCTTTGGTTCTACGAGTATCGACCTTAGAGCCTGACGGTCTAACGGGTTGAGATATGTCAGCACCGGCAGACGGCCGATAATCTCAGGTATCAGTCCGAACGACTTGAGGTCTTGCGGCAGGATGTATTTCATGAGATCGTTCTTGTCGATGTTGCGCACGTTCTGCACCGAGTTATAGCCCACCACATGAGTGTTGAGCCTCTGTGCTATCTTGCGCTCGATGCCGTCGAAGGCTCCGCCGCAGATAAACAGGATGTTCTTGGTGTCTACATGAATATACTCCTGGTCGGGGTGCTTGCGCCCGCCCTGTGGCGGGACATTCACCATCGAGCCTTCAAGCAGCTTGAGCAGTCCCTGCTGAACGCCCTCGCCGCTCACGTCGCGTGTTATGGAAGGATTGTCGCTCTTGCGCGCAATCTTGTCTATCTCGTCGATGAACACGATGCCGCGCTGCGCAGCCTCAACATCATAGTCGGCCACCTGAAGCAGTCGGCTCAGTATGCTCTCAACATCCTCGCCCACATATCCGGCCTCGGTGAACACCGTGGCATCTACAATGGTGAATGGGACATCGAGCAGCTTGGCTATGGTGCGCGCCATGAGGGTCTTGCCCGTACCGGTGCTTCCCACCATAATTATATTGCTTTTCTCTATCTCTACGCCGTTGTCGTCTTCCGGTTGCTGAAGTCTCTTATAGTGGTTATACACCGACACGGCCAGACAGCGCTTTGCGTCGTCCTGACCGATGACATACTGGTCGAGATATTTCTTTATCTCGCGCGGCTTCGGCACCTTCTTAAGTTTAAACTTAGTATTTTGCTTTTGCTTGTCTTCGTCGAGCAGTCCTGTCGACTTTACTATCTCGTAAGCCTGCACGGCACAGCTCTCGCATATATATCCGTCAACGCCCGTTATGAGCAGCTTGACGTCTTTTTCGCTACGTCCGCAAAAGCTACAAACTTTATTCATCCGATTGTCGTATATTTATATTTGTATTGATTAAGCTCCGTGTGCCTGGAGCTTCACTCTTCATGCATTATTTTTCCTGTCCCTCGTTCTGTACAGGAGCTGCGGCCTTTCCGCCTTTTCTGATAAGCACATTGTCTATCATGCCATACTCCTTAGCCTCTTCGGCCGTCATCCAGTAGTTGCGGTCAGAGTCTTTCCACACCTTGTCGTAAGGAGTGTGAGAGTGGTCAGATATTATGGTGTAGAGCTCTTTCTTGAATTTCATTATCTCCTTGGCCTCAATCTCGATGTCAGAAGCCTGTCCCTGCACTCCGCCGAGCGGCTGGTGTATCATCACGCGGCTGTGAGTAAGAGCCGAGCGCTTGCCTTCTGTTCCGGCAACGAGCAGCACGGCAGCCATAGACGCGGCCATGCCCGTGCATATAGTGGCCACGTCGCTCGATATGAACTGCATGGTGTCATATATGCCAAGTCCGGCCGTAACGCTTCCGCCGGGGCTGTTTATATATATAGATATGTCTTTGCCGGGATCGGTCGAGTCGAGATACAGCAGCTGAGCCTGCAGCGTGTTGGCTGTATAGTCGTCAATCTGTGTGCCCAGAAATATGATGCGGTCCATCATAAGACGTGAGAACACATCCATCTGGGTTACGTTGAGCTGGCGCTCCTCCAGGATGTAGGGGTTCAGATACTGAGCCTGAGCTTTCATTACGTCATCGAAGACCATACCGCTCATGCCAAGATGTCCGGTAGCGTATTTTCTAAAATCGTTCATAATTATTATAGTTCATTTTTCGTAGAAAGAAAGGAGGTTACCGACCCTTTCTATCTGTTCTTAGGAACAAAGATAATAAAAAAAGTCGATAACCTCCTAACATGCGGAAGTTTTTTATAAAAAAATATTTTTTATTCTGCCTGCATCATTTTGTTGAATTCCTCGAGTGTTGCAGTCTTGTTCTCGAGCTTAACAACGTTCTTGAGGATTTCTGTCAGCTTGCGGTCAATGCTGCGGTCAACGAAAGAGTCGATATACTCTCTCTTTTTCAGCATATCCTTGGCATAGTTCTCGATATATTCCTCAGGAATGTTGTTCATGCCATACTGAGCAAACTGTGCCTTGGCAGCCTCTTTGGCTGTCTCCTCGATGTCAGCGTCCTCAATCTTAATGCCGTTTGCCTTAACGAGCTGCTCCTTGATGAGGTGCCATGTAAGCTCCTTGATGCTCTGCTCGTAGTTCTTCTCAACAAACTCCTCGCCCTTGTCCTTGTTGTTGTTCAGCATGATGCGCTTCAGCAGGGCATCGGGATATGTAAGAGCGCCTACCTTGTCAACAAGATACTTGCGTACATCCTGGATGAACTTGAAGTCAGAGTCAACGGCAAACTGAGCCTTGAGTCCTTCTGCAATCTTCTCGCGGAAGTCTTTCTCGTCCTTGATTACGTCCTTGCCGTAAACCTGGTCAAAGAGTTCCTGATTTACCTCAGCCTTAACATAGCGAGATATCTCAGTGATCTGATAGCTGAAGTCGGCAGTCAGGTCGGCAACTTCTTCCTTCTTCATCTTGAGCAGTGAAGAAACCTCGATGTCGCTTTCAGGATAAGCCTTCTTCGGGTTGAATGTGATGATGTCGCCCAGCTTGGCTCCGTCGAAGAGTTTCTTCTGGTCTTCCACCTTAATATATTCAGGCATGAGCACTGCACCCTCAACTGTGATGCCGCCCTCCTTAGTGTTGCCGTTTTCGTCGAGCTCGCGGATGTCGCCCTTCAGCATGTCGTTTGCCTGATAGTCCTCTACCTTGTCGTAGTGGCCGGCACGAGATGCGAACACGTCTATCTGCTGGTCGATGATCTTGTCGTCAACAGTTATTGTGTAATAATCTATTGTGTCGTCGCCTGTCAGTTCAGCCTTGAACTCAGGAGCAACAGCTATATCGAACATAAATGTGTAGGGAGCTTCCTTCTCCATGTCTACCGGCTCCTGCTTGTCTGAAGGCAGCGGCTCGCCCAGCATCTGGATGTTGTTGTCTTTTACATATTTGTAAATCTGCTCGCCCAGCAGCTTATTGATTTCGTCAACCTTGGCAGTTGTTCCAAACTGTCTCTTTATCATGCCCATGGGCACCATGCCGGGACGGAATCCGGGCACGTTAGCCTTCTTGCGGTAGTTCTTCAGTGTCTTCTCGACATTCTCTTTGTAGTCAGCCTCTTCGACTGTCAAAGTCAGCAGTCCGTTGACTTTGTCGGGATTTTCAAATGAAATTTTCATCGTTTAATGTTTATATTGTTTTTAAATTATTAATCAAATTGAGGTGCAAAATTAGTCAATATTGACGTAATTACCTAATATAATAGGAAAAAACCTGCAAAATTTATCATTTTAAACATCTCGGCTGAATATTTCAGCATATTTTTTTGACAATTTTATACCAACGGTATCATGCTCTTACAGTAGTGCACAGCACCGCTCAAAGATATGTCTGCCATGCAGCCTATCCATGCAAATATAATGTTTTTAGAGCATAAAGGTGCGTTTTCCTATAAAAATCAGCACTAAAAAACTGCGTTTTCCTATAAAACAAGACTCCCCAAAAGGTGCGTTTTCCGAAAATTTCAACAGCAAAAAAGGTGCGTTTTCCGAAAAGCCTTTGCCTGAACAAGGCATACACAAAAAGTTTTGATAAAAACTCGTCACTCATCACAAAGGCATATAAAGCGCTGGAACACAACGCATTACAGTGTGACGAGTTGTATTTTCAACTCATCACGTCAAAGTCTCCAAGCCAAGGATGTGATGAGTTCACACAGCAACTCATCACGCCACAACAGACTGGCAGACAGCACGTTACGCAGCATTGTGACGAGTGACGAGTTTTTATCAAAACTTTTTATGCTTTCTACCGTTGAATTTTTCTGATTTTAGTTGACTCCATGCGGTTCTAGTCCTGAAACAAGTTGACTTTAACACTAATCTGTCATCAGGCCGCACATAGCCTTATCTATTTTGTGCATTCAGCTTTCAGTCCGTCTTTTTGTCGGATTATTCTTGACATAGCCCGCTATGGCTCTGCAAAAGGCATCCTTTTACAGTATGAAAGGGCACATTTTATGCTGCAAAAGCAGACCTTTTAGAAGGTCATTTGCCGTGTTTTGAAAGACATACGACGGGTGCATAATTCAGATGATTAGCCGGCAAAAAGTTTAAACAGACTTTTATCACGCCTAATCGGCACACTCATAAACGTTTATGAAATAAGACACCCATGCCGGTACGGCAAATATTATAAAAACAAGCCAGACAACCGCAGAAATGACATACACAGCTTTTATTCTGCACACAAGACAGATGTACGTCAGCACCGCAGCAAGCAGCCAGCCCAACGACTGCATCAGCGAGATGAGAGAGTCGTAGAAAGTAACGGCATAAAACGGTATCATAAAAGCAAGAATACCTGCCAACATCGCCATAAAATGCCTGTTTGTGTTTTCTCTCTTTCGCTGTATGGCAGACAAACGCCAACATACAACAGCCGACAAAAACAGCCCTCCTGCAAATGAGGATATGAAGAGAGACTCGAAACAATTAAATATACATGCCGCCATTGTTGACAGCAGCATCACGAAGAACGAACATAAATAATCCTTGCAATTCATAGGCAAACATCAATATAAGGCATTGCCTGAGGCATGACAAATTAATCGTTTTCATATTTTATCACCATTTCTTCGCCTGACGCGGCTATCGAATACACCATCTGCCGGCTCCACCTGAACTGCCGTTCTGCCGGCTGCATCCACCCTGCCATAAACGTATTGACTTCGGTGTCCTGTTCAGGAGTAATCTGTTTACCTGTAAACAAACCTTGATGGCTGTCTATAAAGTCATATAGCTTCATCACATGGCTCTTTTCCTTTTCCGACAACTTATCGTCAGCTGCGATGTCCGTCAGCTTATCTTTCCAAAACTGCACTCGCTGTTCGGGAGTAAACCTTGTGTATGCAGCACGCCTAATCCCGTCTGTCGGAAGTTTGAGCCATTCGCTGCGCGTCATCTTCGCTATTCTGTCTTTGTTGGCTTCAGCCCAAGCCTCCGACACGGAGTCGCCACAGCATACGCTGTCCGTCTGCGCATAAACCATATACGGTGCCAGCAACAGGAAAAACATTAATACACACTTCTGCATGATAAATCAGATTTAAGTTAAACATTAATCACCAAGCGACGGACTTACATTCTAAATGTCTGCCTCACACAGCTTGTTTTTTATCTGCAATAACAACAGATGTCATCACCTGCTGATTTTTTCATCGCTTTAAAGTTTGTCAAATATACAAACATTGAAAAAACTTTAGGTGAACAATCAGCTTAACAAAACTTCACCATATTGTTCCGTCCATGCAATAAAACTTTGGAAATCAACATATTACAAAACACCTAAAAATCACGGATAAAGGTATCAAAGTCTCTCGATGAACCTTTCTTGCCGAGCATTTTACCGTACAGGCGAACCTTAGCCATGCCGATGGAACTGTACGAATAAGACGATATGTTGCATATCTCTTTCGAGGTCAGACCGGCCTTTACCATACAGCATATCCACATCTCATTGCTACGTATGTCGGGATAAAACTCCTTTAGGCGCAAGGTGAAATCACGGTATGCCTTGTTCAGAGCCTCAACAAGCATGTGATAATCGGCAGATGTAGGTTTTGCGACAGGATCGTGATAAAGTTTATACACATCCGTATCGGCCAGATCTGCCACAAGCAGCTCGCCGTGCTTCTGCTCAAAGGCTGTCAAGGCGTCTTTATATTTCAGCATCTCGGCCTCATTGCGGATAAGTTCCTGCCGCAGTTCCGACAGCGTCTGGTTTGATGCCGTCAGTTCATTTTCAAGTAAGGCTATGCGCTCCTTGTTCTGCTGCGCGCGCTGTTTTTCCTTCATACTGCGCTCGAGGCGATAACGTCTCACTCGCTCCAGCTGCTCCCGTTGCTTTCTCTTGCGCTTGAGATACATCCCAAGCAAAGCCACCGAAGCAATAACCACCACAACAACCAGTATAGACATTACTGCCGCAAGGCGTAACTGCGAGGAGGCCAAAGCCGCATTTTTACGCTCCACATCTATACTCTTTTCCACCTGCGACAACATGTCCGATGTTTCCTTAAGCTCACTTGCTTCCACAGAGTCAGAATATACAGAATATTTCTCATAATATTCCATTGCCTCGTCACGCTTGCCCTGCTTCATTAACAGTCGCGCCAAGTCTAAAGAGACATCCCTCTTTATTGAAATTTCGCTATATTTCATCCCACGCTTATCATATGCAACGGCAGAATCAAGCTGCCCTATTTTCTCAAAGTACATAGCCCAAATGTAATAATGAGACGCAATGTCTTTGTCTGTCGTTGCCAGAAATTTCGTATTCAATGCCGCATAGGCTTCATCAAGCCGACCTTCTTCAATATATATACCTGCCAATTCCTCCATAACCATATTATAAAGGTTCGCGTCATCAATAGTTTTTGCTTTTTTTGCAGCTTGTTGATAATAAGGTATGGCAATGTCATTTCTTTTTAGATCACGATACGACCGCCCAATGTCTCTCAACGAATAAATATCTGTAACCTGTGCGCCGGCCTTCTTGGCATATCCGTATGCCAACTTATTATATCGCAACGCATCTTTATGCAAGCCCTCAACCTCATAAACATATCCTGCCCATGTGGCGGCACGGGCTTTGTAGCGGTTGATGACAGAATCGTTCTCCGCGTCAACGGCAATGACCTTGTTGAACGATGTAAGGGCGTGACCGTAGAGATGCATGTCGCAATAAACGCGGCCGAGAAGATAATCAGCACGTACGCGCTGAAGGGCACTGCCGTAAGAATCATAACACCCTGCGGCTATACGTATGGCCGAGTCTGACACATGCAGGATATAGCATTTGTCGTCGGCTTCGGTGCGCGACAGAGCATACCACAGGCGAAAGTCTTTACCCGAACGGCATATTTCGAGTGAGTCGCGCTTCAAGATCGCCAACGCGCTGTCGGGATGTTCCTCCATAAGGCTGTCGGCTGTGCGCAATATGCCCTCCGCCCTGCCTCCGTCACGACAAGAAAAGAATGTTGCGCAGAGCAGCAAGAAGGGGAGTATTCTTGTAGTTAAAGAAGTTATAGTAGTTAAAGGAGTTAAAGTCATATGCCCTGTAGTATTTTATCTTGAGTGAAGTCATCCGAATTGTGTCTTACCGTGAGCATTGCCCGCAAAGTCTGTTTTAAACGTTTGACATCAGTTCTTTATAGTGTTTTTGCATTTTAGGCAGTGAACCGACAAGTTCTGCGCAGTGCAAATATAATAAATTCATTTTAATTGGCTTACTACTTACATTTAAATTCTTCACTCCCGGCTTTCACAACTCCGCATTTAGATTGTTCACTTTTAACTTTCGCAAGACGGGAGTTAAAGTAGTTATCGCCAACAAGTTGGCTAGGAGTTAAAGTCATATGCCTTGTTGCTATAAAAACATCTCAACATTTGGATTCTTCACTCTTCGTTCTTCACTCTTCACTTAATCTTCAATCGGATTGTTCGCTTTTCACTTAAATAATTTGCCTGTGTCAGACAAAGTTTGTATTTTTGTAAGTTAACTTTCAGTTATCAAAGAACTTAAGCATTATGAGAAAGAATTTTGGAGCAAAGCCGCTGACATATCCGCAGCCGGTGTTCATCATAGCAACATACGGCGAAGACGGCACACCCGACGCCATGAACGCAGCGTGGGGCGGCATAAGCGAGATAAAAGAGATAAGCATGTGTCTCAGCGCAGGACACAAGACAGTGAAGAACATACTGAAACGCAAAGCATTCACGGTGAGCATGGCCGACGCCGCACATATCGTGGCATGCGACTATGTAGGACTTGTGTCGGGAAACAATGTGCCCGACAAGTTTGAGCGTGCAGGATTTCATGCCACCAAGTCGGAGTTTGTCGACGCTCCGCTGATAGACGAACTTGCCGTGGCCGTTGAGTGCCGTCTGATAGACTATAATCCTGATACGTGCATACTGCGCGGCGAGATTGTGAACGTAAGCGTTGACGAGAGCGTTATAGGCGAAGACGGAAAGGTTGACGTAGAGAAGGCTGCCCCCGTGATATTCGACCCGTTCAACAACGAATACCGCAAGATCGGCGCCAAGGCAGGCAACGCTTTCTCTGACGGCAAGGAGCTGAAATGACACGCTGCAACGGCAACAACTGAACATAGAAAAACCTTAATATCAAAACATAACATGGAAAGAACACTAATACTGCTGAAGCCCTGCACCGTGCAGAGAAGGCTTATCGGAGAAATAATAAACCGCATTGAGCGCAAAGGCCTGCGCATTGTGGGCATGAAGATGATGCAGCTGACAGACGAACTGCTCAACGAACACTACGCCCACCTGGCCGAAAGACCATTCTTTAAATTCGTGAAAGCCTCAATGATGGCTGCCCCGGTGGTGGCTCTGTGTGTTGAGGGATGCGAGGCAGTTGAAGTGGTGCGCACCATAACGGGAGCCACCAACGGACGCAAGGCTGCGCCGGGAACAATAAGAGGCGACTACTCTATGAGCGGACAGGAGAACATAATACATGCTTCTGACAGCACGGAGAACGCTGCAATAGAGATTAAGCGATTCTTCAAGCCTGAAGAGCTGTTTGACTATGCCGACCCGCTGGCGCAGTATCTCTACAGTCCCGACGGAGTATGATTGAAATCAACTAATTTACAAATCTATAAACATCAAGAAAAGTGAGTAAAGTAATTATCAACAGTTATGAAGAGTTTGCCGCTCTGCTCGGCAAGAACATCGGAGTGTCTGACTATGTAGAGCTGACACAGGAACGCATAAACATGTTTGCCGACGCCACACTGGACCATCAGTGGATACACGTAGACCAGGAGCGCGCAAAGACAGAGAGCCCGTTCAAGACAACTATAGCCCACGGCTATCTCACGCTGTCGATGCTGCCCTATCTGTGGAACCAGATCATTGAGGTAAACAACCTGAAGATGATGGTGAACTACGGCATGGACAAGATGAAGTTCGGACAGGCCGTAAAATCAGGCGAATCAATACGCCTCGTGGCCGACCTGCACAGCATTGAGAACCTGCGCGGAACGGTAAAAGCCGAAATAAAGTTCAGTATTGAGATAAAGGATTCGCCCAAGAAAGCCCTGACCGGCATTGCGACATTCCTGTACTATTTCAATAAATAATTTTTTTAATTCATAATTCACAATTCATAATTCATAATTGGGTGGCGGATATGCCGTTTTGTTTTTTTGAAAATAATCAACCCAATTATGAATTGTGAATTGTGAATTATGAATTAATTAATTGTTTTCCTCTGCCTCGCGTGCTTTTTTCTCCTCGTCGATAAGCTGGAAGTCTTTCTTTCGGAGGACGAAGCTGTTACTGAGGTATTTCTCCCTTACAATCTTATTCTCAGCAAGCTGTTCAGGCGTACCGCGGAACAATATGCGGCCCTCGAACAGCAGATATGCACGGTCGGTGATGCTAAGGGTCTCCTGCACGTTGTGGTCGGTTATAAGGATACCGATGTTGCGGTATTTAAGCTGCCACACGATGTGCTGAATGTCCTCAACGGCAATAGGGTCTACGCCGGCAAAAGGCTCGTCGAGCATGATAAACTTAGGGTCGATGGCCAGACAGCGCGCAATCTCAGTACGGCGGCGCTCGCCTCCCGAAAGTTGGTCACCCTTGTTCTTGCGCACCTTGTTCAGGCGGAACTCGCGTATGAGGCTCTCCAGCTTTTCCTCGCGCTCGGCACGCTTCAGTCCCGTCATCTCGAGCACAGCCATGATGTTGTCTTCAACGCTCAGCTTGCGGAACACGCTTGCCTCCTGCGGCAGATAGCCAATGCCCGCCCTTGCGCGCTTGTATACAGGAAAGTCGGTTATCTCCTTGTCTCCCAGATATATATGGCCCGCGTTTGGCACGATAAGACCTGTGGTCATATAGAACGACGTTGTCTTGCCGGCACCGTTAGGTCCGAGCAGTCCGACAATCTCGCCCTGCTTCACGTTGATCGAAACGTCGTTAACAACGGTGCGCTTTCCGTAGCGCTTCACCAGTCCCTCGGCACGCAGCACCATGCCTTCGCCCTGCTGCATGCCCGCATTCAAATCTTTTTCTCCGTTCATTTAAGACTGTAACAATGTTTATTTATGCAAAAGTAGTAAAATTGTATCTAATAATATCTACAGAATCGAAAAACTCTTGAACTTGTTGCAGTTTTTTATCAATTTTTGGTTACTTTTGTAGCGGTTTCACGCCAAGAGAAATTATATAACAGACTTTTTAAGACAATGCTGATAGACAAATATCTAACAAGTTTCGGTAAATACCTGATACTTATGGGCCGTGCCTTCTCGCGGCCTGAACGCATGCGCATGTTCATGAAGCAGTATCTGAAGGAAATGTCATCGCTGGGCGTAAACTCGATAGGCATTGTGCTGCTGATATCGTTTTTTATCGGCGCAGTAATCTGCATACAGATAAAGCTGAACATACAGAGCCCGTGGATGCCGCGCTTCGTTACGGGATACGTAACGCGCGAAATCATGCTGCTCGAGTTTTCATCGTCAATAATGTGTCTTATCCTTGCCGGAAAGGTGGGCTCTAACATTGCCTCGGAGATAGGCACGATGAGAGTGACGCAGCAGATAGACGCGCTTGACATCATGGGCGTCAACTCGGCCAACTTCCTCATCCTGCCGAAAATCATGGGCATGATAACCATCATGCCGTTCCTGGTTATATTCAGCACGGCATCAGGCATCATCGGCGCCTACGCCACCTCGTATCTGGGACACGTGATAAGCGCGGAAGACCTTACGATAGGCTTGCAGCACGACTTCAACCCGTGGTTTATGTATATGAGCATCATCAAGAGCCTCTTCTTCGCGTTCATCATCACGAGCGTGTCGTCTTACTACGGCTACACCGTTGAGGGAGGCTCGGTCGAGGTGGGCAAGTCGAGCACCAACGCTGTGGTTACAAGCAGCGTGCTTGTGCTGTTCTCCGACGTATTTTTAACTCAAATACTTTCATAGGCCATGATTGAAGTTAAGAACCTCTGCAAATCCTTCGGTGAGAAAGAAGTGCTGAAAGACATCAGCACCGTTTTTGACAGCGGAAAGACGAACCTGATAATCGGACAAAGCGGCTCGGGAAAGACCGTGCTCATGAAGAATCTCGTGGGACTGCTCGAGCCTACAAGCGGCGACGTGCTCTACGACGGACGCAACTTCATGGCCATGGACAAGAAGGAGAAGATAATGCTGCGCAGGGAGATGGGCATGATTTTCCAGAGCGCGGCGCTGTTCGACTCGATGACGGTGCTCGAGAACGTGATGTTCCCGCTCGACATGTTCTCTAACATGAACCTCCGCGAACGCATACAGCGCGCCAAGACATGTCTCGACCGCGTAAATCTGAAGGATGCCGGATCAAAGTTTCCGGGCGAACTCTCGGGCGGTATGCAGAAGCGTGTGGCAATAGCCAGAGCCATAGCGCTTAATCCTAAATATCTGTTCTGCGACGAGCCTAACTCAGGACTCGACCCTAAGACGTCGCTCGTGATTGACGAACTGCTGCACAGCATCACGCACGAGTTTAACATCACCACGATTATAAACACTCACGACATGAACTCGGTGATGGGCATAGGCGAAAACATCATCTTCATATATGAAGGACACAAGGAATGGCAGGGCGTGAGCGCCGACATTATGGGCTCGAGCAACCAGAAGCTGACCGACTTCATATTTGCGAGCGACCTGCTCAAAAAGATGCGCAACGCCGTGATTAACAAGGAAATGTAAGCAACAGAAATATCAACAGAGACGGCATCCGCGTATGCGGATGCCGTTTTTTTATTGTACCGTCTGACGACATAAGATAAAAACATCTGTGACAGCACACCTTAATAAGATGAACAAACTTGACCTTAATCATTAAATTTACAAATAAACGGACTTATGCATTGCGGTGTCAAAACTATTCTGTATCTTTGGATAATGGCAGACAAGAGCCCCCTACGGCAAAAACAAAGGAAGGCCGGCATAAGAAAAAGGGGCCGGGCAGCTGCCTGAAAGAAACAATAATCAACAAAAAAACAAAGAGATTATGAGAATGAAACTATTAGCCGTAATGGCCGCAGCGGCCCTGATGGCAACAAGCACACAGCAGGCAGAAGCTTGCACAGGCATAACACTGAAGACTGCCGACGGAACAAGCATCCCGGCAAGAACTATCGAATGGGGCGGAAGCGACCTTAACAGCAAGTATGTAATCGTGCCGAGAGGATATACGCAGCAGTCGTATATACCGGGCGGACAGAAGAACGGACTGCAGTTTACAGCCAAATACGGATATGTAGGCCTGGCCGTTGAGCAGGAGGAATTTGTGGCTGAAGGCCTTAACGAGAAAGGACTGTCGGCTGGTCTGTTCTACTTTCCGAGATACGGACAGTATGAGGCTTACAGCGAAGCCAACCGCCAGTCGAGCATAGCCGACCTGCAGCTGGTATCATGGATTCTGGGCAACTTCAGCACCGTAGACGAGGTAATTGAAGGAATGAAAGACGTTCATGTGGTGGCAATAGACCCGAGAGCCTCAACAGTTCACTGGCGCATAACCGAGCCGTCGGGCCGTCAGATAGTGATAGAGATAACCGAAGGCAAGGTGAACGTGTTTGAAAACAAACTGGGCGTGCTTACCAACTCGCCTGGCTTTGAATGGCAGATGACCAATCTGAACAACTACGTAAACCTCTATCCCGGCACGGCACAGGCAAAGACATTAGACGGCACAGCCCTCACGTCGTTTGGCGCCGGCAGCGGATTCTTAGGCATACCGGGCGACGTAACTCCGCCTTCACGCTTTGTGCGCGCGGCGTTCTATCAGGCAACGGCTCCGAAAAAACAGACTGCCGAAGAAACCGTGCTGCAGTGTTTCCAGATACTCAACAACTTCGACATACCCGTAGGCATTGAGTTTGCCGACGGCGAGACTCCAGCCGACATTCCAAGCGCAACGCAATGGACATCGGCCACGGACATGAAGAACTTGGCGATATACTACCGCACGATGCACAACAGCGCCATAAGGAAGTTTGACCTGAAGACAATAAAATTCGACAAGGTGAAATATCAGGCCGTACTGCTCGACGCTACAAAGCATCAGCCCATAACGACGGTCAAGGTAAAGTAAGAATATTGAGGAGCAGGAAGTTATCCACATACGTTCAGTCTGCACCTGCAACATGCAATAACCTGACAAGCGGACAAAGGCAATAATGTTTTGCCTTTGTCCGCTTATTTTATTCGGCAGGAACCATGGTTCATGCTATAACAAGCACACAGACGAAGCCGGCACTCAACGACTGACAGGCGCAAAAGCAACATACAGCAGCCATGCATATAAAGATGTTCTGCCATGCCCTCGCCCATCTGAAAATGAAACCTTGCAATACAAACAAAATTACTCTATGGTTTACGGATAAAAAGTGGGCCGTTTTTGCATAAAAAGTGGCCCATTTACGAGTCGTAAACAAGCCACTAACAGTTTAAAACTAAAACAGTGCGATTATCTTAACAAACAGGCATTAAAATGTAGTGCAAATTACCATCTAAAACATAAAACCGATAAAAAGTTACGATTTTCGGGCACTTTTCAACTCATTGTAAATATAATTCCACAAAATCTGATTAAAGTCTGCAAATACTTACATGCTTTTTTACCGGGTATTTATAAAAATCATACTTTTTCATCATATAATTCAAAGAATATAGAAGGCGCCTCAGAACTGTCAAAACAAAAAACATCGGTTTTATTTTGACTTTTCACTCGCCTTTCACTATCTTTACATAAGATAGGAGGCGGCTCGGAACTGTCAAAACAAAAAACATTGTTTTTCTTTTGACTTTTCACTCGCCTTTCACTATCTTTGCATAAGGCATGAAGGCAACACGTTACAGACGGATGCCACATGACGTAACTAAAATGAAGAGAGAAATGGAAAGACTTTATCCGATAGGCATACAAAACTTTGAAGACCTGAGACGCAACGGGTATATATATGTAGACAAGACGGCACTGATACACCGCCTTGTACGCACAGGCAAATATTATTTTCTCGGCCGCCCGCGACGCTTCGGAAAAAGTCTGATGATTTCTACTCTGGAGGCTTATTTCCAGGGAAAACGCGAACTGTTCAAGGGACTCGACATTGAGAAACTGGAAAAAGAATGGACAGTCAGACCTGTGCTGCACCTAGATCTGAACAGCCGTAACTATAATGGGATAGAATCTCTAAAAGCAATATTAAACCAGCATCTTGAAAAATGGGAAAAGATGTATGGATGTGAGAAACAAAACAGAGCACCTGAAGAGCGTTTTGCATATATAATTGAGCATGCAGCAAAACAGACCGGACAGAACGTGGCAATACTCATAGACGAATATGACAAGCCACTGATACAGGCCATCGGAAACGAAAAGCTGCAAGATGAATACCGCAACACGCTTAAAGCATTCTACGGCAACCTGAAATCGTGCGACGGATATATCAAGTTTGCCATTCTTACAGGCGTAACCAGATTCAGCAGGGTAAGCATATTCAGCGACCTGAACAACCTGAACGACATAACAATGGACGACAATTATTCTGCATTATGCGGAATAACCGAAAAGGAACTGAAGGGCAACTTTGAACCTGACATCAGGCAACTGGCCGAAAAGATGAACATATCGTTCGATGAAACTTGCAACCGGCTGAAAAAACTTTATGACGGATATCATTTCACCGAAAACGGCGAAGGCATGTACAATCCGTTCAGCCTGCTGAACACATTCTACAGGATGGAACTCGACAATTACTGGTTTGCAACAGGAACCCCTACCCTGCTCGTAAAGATGCTGAAGCAGAACGACTATCGTCTGAGCAATCTTACAGAAGGCGTGCAGGCTTCGTCTTATGAGCTCAACGGGATGGAGAACACAGAAAACAATCCAGTGCCTATGTTCTTCCAGACAGGATATCTGACAATAAAAGACTACGACAAGGAGTTTAAGACATATACACTTGGATTTCCCAACGAGGAAGTTGAACACGGTTTTATCAACTTTCTCATGCCGAGCTATGTCAACATAAACGAACATGAGTCGGCTTTTCAGATAATGAACTTTGTAAAGGAGGTTAGAGCCGGAAAGATTGACGACTTTATGGCGCGCCTGCAAAGCTTCATGGCCGGCACGCCCTACGAACTGGCACGTCAGCAGGAACTTCACTATCAGAACGTGCTCTACATAATGTTCAGCCTGCTGGGCTTTTATACCGAAGCCGAATACCACACGTCGCAGGGAAGAATAGACATGGTGGTAAAAACAAAGGAATATATCTACGTCATGGAGTTTAAGCTTGAAGGCACTGCGGAAGAGGCCATAAAGCAAATCAACGAGAAACAATATGCAGCACCGTTTGCATCAGACCCGAGAAAGCTGTACAAGATTGGCGTAAACTTCAGCCGCGAGACTAGAAATATAGAAAGGTGGATAGTGGAATAGCACTATCCTCAACAAGCAGGACATACCGCCAATATTGCTGAATGCGCAAACAGCAATATTGCTGTTTGTAAACGTTTCTTATTATCTTTGATAATTGATTTCCGGCGGTCCGAAAGGTATCGGTCCGGGCATCGGCGTAAACTCAGGCATAATCATCGGACCTTGCTTCTTGTTGTTCTTAAACACAGCCTCATCAAGTACTTCTTTTACCAGCCAGCCCACAGGCAGTTCAAGCGTAAACTTTTCGCTGAATTTTATCTTAGGCGTTATTATCGGCGACGTAACCCAACGGCCGGCAAACGAGTCATAATATCGCTCAACACCCACATCCATACCGAACGTTTCGCCCATTAAGCTCAAGAAACCTCCGTAACCGCTCGAACCCATATAAGGCATGGCTCCCATCGTGTAGTATGACTGCCCTATATAATAACGGCCGAATATGGTGGCCGAGACGTTTTCGTTGAAGTTATAGGTAACAGAGCCCCTGAAGCCAAACATGGTGTTCGTGTTGCGCCACATAGAATAGCGGTCGGCCGAAACGCCTCCGGCAAAGGTGAAGTTGCCGACATTCTGCACCGCGCTGAACGACACGTTCTGGTTAGACATCAGGGCTGGCATGGTGGTGCGCGAGCCGGAACCAATAAGATAGCCGTTCTTCCATGAAGTGACGACACCGCTGCGGCTGAAGTCGTAGGCATAAGGCGATGCTGTAAACTTCGGTTCGGGCATGCCGTAAAGCATTATGCGCTCTATACTGTCAACATGAAACTTTGGTTTGGGAGGCTGAACCGACGACATCATCCTGCTGAATGTGCTATTCGTAAAACGGCTTTCGGGCAAAGGCGCCGAAAACTCAGGCGAATAGGCATCATGCATAAGCTTATCCTGAAATGCTGACGGCACGGAATCAGTAATGTCATTGCCGCCGTCGTTGATTTTAGAACTGCCGAAAGGCTCTTGGGCAAAGACCGGAAAGACGAAGGACAACAGGCATACAAGGGCCATTGTTCTTCTGCGGACAAACTGACTGATATTAAATTCCATACCGCAAAATAATTTAATTACCATGACGGCTGTTCAACTTTTGACAAGCTGCTGCATCCGCAACCGACAGCACAACGTACAGCCCGCAGACAGGGACAAGGACTTAGCCGAAACAACGTCTAAAATGCCCTATCGCATAAGCCAACGGTTCTTATGGAAAACCATTGGTACGACAACTTCCTCGTTAAGGCTGTCGCCGAAACAGAACACAAGGAAGGCTTCGGATGCATGGACAGACTTGCCCGTCTTTTCAATATGGATTGTGTCATTGACACAGTTCATTATCCTGACTTCGCGTATGCCGTGATGCTCCTCTTTGACACGTTCCACAAACATCTTGGCATTGGCCTCGAGCTCTTCGCGATAACCGTCAGGGATGGTGTCGGCAAGATACATGCCGCGAACAAAATATGCATAATTTCCGGCCAGCAACGAGTCGTAATACTCCTTTGCGGCCTTGGCTGCAGCGATATCGTTTTTATGTTCTTCGCTGCACGCAAAGAACATAAAAACGCAAAAAGTGAATATGACGAAAAATATTTTTCTCATTTAATTATATTAGCATCTATAAAACATGGCCAACGCGCCACAAGTTATTTTTGCCTGATAAAGATGTTTATAGGCGAGCCCGTGAGCGTCCAGTTCTCGCGAATCTTGTTCTCGAGGAAACGTCTGTAAGGCTCCTTGATGTATTGCGGCAGATTGGCGTAGAACACGAAAGAAGGTATCTGCGTATTGGGCAACTGCGAGCAATACTTAATCTTGATATACTTGCCCTTTATCGATGGTGGCGGATAAGCCTCAATCAGCGGCAGCATAACCTCGTTGAGCTTGGTGGTTCCGATCTTGGCCTTGCGGTTGAGATAAACCTGCTTGGCTGTTTCGAGCACCTTGAATATGCGCTGCTTTGTAAGTGCCGAGGCAAAGATTATGGGGAAGTCGGTGAACGGAGCCATGCGGTTGCGTATGGCAGTAACGAAGGTGTCGATGACCTTCTGGTCCTTGTTCTCTACCAAATCCCACTTGTTCACCACAACCACGAGCGACTTGTTGTTCTTCTGTATAAGCTGGAAGATGTTCATGTCCTGTGCCTCGATGCCTCGTGTAGCGTCGATCATAAGTATGCAGACGTCCGAGTTTTCGATGGCGCGGATAGAGCGCATCACGCTGTAGAACTCAAGATCTTCAGTAACCTTGTTCTTACGGCGTATTCCGGCAGTGTCGACCAAGTAGAAATCGAAGCCGAACTTGTCGTAGCGCGTATAGATACTGTCGCGCGTAGTGCCGGCTATCTCGGTTACGATGTTGCGGTCTTCGCCTATAAAGGCATTGATGATGCTGCTCTTGCCGGCGTTAGGACGGCCGACAACGGCAAAGCGAGGAATGCCGTCTTCGAGCAGTTCGCCGCTGTCGCTCTTGAACTTTGTAAGCATAAGGTCGAGCAGATCGCCCGTACCGCTGCCCGTGGCGCTGCTTATGCACTGCGGATCGCCAAGTCCGAGCTTATAGAACTCGGCAGCACTATACTGCAGGTCGTTGTTGTCAACCTTATTGACCACCACGATAACCGGCAGCTTTGTACGGCGCAGGATGGCAGCCACGTCCTCGTCCCAGTCGGTCAAACCGGTTGTAACGTCAACCAGGAAGAGCACCAGGTCGGCCTCTTCGGTGGCTATAATCACCTGCTTGCGTATTTCTTCTTCAAAGATGTCATCCGACTTTACCACCCATCCTCCGGTGTCGACAACGGAAAACTCCTTTCCGTTCCACTCGCACTTGCCGTACTGACGGTCGCGTGTGGTGCCGGCGGTGTCGCTGACGATAGCACGACGCGACTTTGTGAGTCGGTTAAAAAGCGTAGACTTACCTACATTAGGGCGTCCTACTATTGCTACTAAATTTGCCATTTGTCATTTGTTTTAGAGAGATCAAGCCTGCCGGGATTCATCCTTGATACGCATGCCGGACGCTGAGTCCTGCCGCACGACGGCCGAAACGGAGGCCAACACATCTCCCTCTGGTTTATATTTATTATAGCTTCACTCTTTATCTGTTTATTCAAAGCATGCGGAATGCCGTATGTGTGCATGCCGCAAAAGCCCGAAACAGGCATCAGGAATTACTCCGGATTGTAGCCAAAGTTGTCAAGCTCTTTCTTAGAGCTGCGCCAGTCTTTGTCAACCTTGACGAACATCTCGAGGTAGATGCTCTTGCCGAAGAACTTCTCGAGAGTCTTGCGTGCCTCGGTGCTCATCTTCTTCAGGGCCACACCCTGGTGTCCGATGATGATGCCTTTCTGCGAGTCGCGCTCAACATAGATTACCGCACGTATGTGTATGTGGCGCTCGTCTTCCTTGAACGACTGCACGCTGACCTCAACAGAGTAAGGTATCTCCTTGTCGTAATAGAGCAGAATCTTCTCGCGTATTATCTCGCTCACAAAGAAACGTGCCGGTTTGTCGGTGAGCTGGTCTTTGTCAAAATAAGGCGGCGAGTCCGGCAACAGCTCCTTAATGCGTTTCAGCAGCATGTCGATGCCAAACTTATTCTTGGCCGATATGGGCAGAATCTCAGCCTCGGGCAGCAGCTTATGCCACAGCTCAACCAAGTCGCCGAGCTTCTGCTGGTCGCTCTCGTCAATCTTGTTGATAAGCAGGAGCACCGGAATAGTCATCTTGCGCACCTTCTCAAGGAAGTCCATGTTCTTTTCGGGGTTCTCCACCACGTCGGTTACATAGAGCAGCACGTCGGCATCTTTAAGTGCCGACTCAGAAAAAGCCAACATCGACTCCTGCAGCTTATAGTTTGGCTTGAGCACTCCCGGGGTGTCGGAGAACACAATCTGCATGTCGTCCGTGTTGACGATGCCCATTATACGGTGGCGCGTGGTCTGCGCCTTGAATGTGGCAATGCTTATGCGCTCGCCTACAAGCTGATTCATCAGCGTCGACTTGCCCACGTTAGGATTACCTACAATGTTTACAAATCCTGCCTTGTGCATCTGTATTTTTATTTTGCTTGAATAAAAGATTATAATCTAAGTCTGCAAATATACGAAAAATTTTCAGCACAACCAACTAAGCAGGTTGCATGTGGCAAGAAATCAAGATAAAAGATGTTAAACTGACACTTGGAACACGTTGCCATACACCAACCGGAGAATGCGTCCGAAGCCTGCATTAATCGCCACATTATCAGGACGTTAAGCAATCCGCATGTCAATATATTCAACAACACAATAAAGTCACGGAAGGCACGTTATAACAACAGTAAATTAAACTAAAAAATATTATTATGGTCAAGAATTTTTTCATCTTTCTTATTGTGGCCATCGGCCTTTGTTCATGCGATTCGCCTGACGCGCATCTTATTGTAACCGAAGCCGACAAAGCAACCAAAGAGCTTAACGAAAAGTATTTCGACATCACTTGTGGCGAATGGTATAACGAGAAGTCTGACAGTTTGATGAAAATTTATGAATACATTAAGCTTGGAAAAGACAGAAAGAACGTACACATAACAAAAATCGTAACAAGAAAGATTGAAGAAATAAACGGCATTAAAACATACAGCAACTGGGAGATTTTCCAGAATGACACAACAACAGGAAATTGGGAACTTTGCTGCACCGACAGAGACGGCGAACTTACACAATGGATTGCTATTGAAATTGCCTATGAAAACGGAGCAATCAGAAGATTCGGCCATTTCTATTATGCCGATGCTAACGAGCTTCACACGGATATCTTCTATTTTGACAAAATGAAGCGAGGAAAAGCAGAGCCGAGTTTCTGACGAAATAAAAAAGACTTCGCAGGCTGATGTCCGGCGAAGTCTTTTGTTTATTTAAACCAACTTTATTTTTTAGGCTACAAGAACCTAAACTAAAATCACATTTTTCATACAATTTCACTGTTTAAGCCATACGGTGAAATTACATACACAGCATGCACAACGCATCTGACTGCAAAACCCTAATGACTTAAACACCGGCACATCACCTGCACTAATCCTTCAGCAAACAACACAATAAAGTCACGGAAGGCACGTTATAACAACAGTAAATTAAACTAAAAAATATTATTATGGTCAAGAAATTTTTCATCTTTCTTATTGCGGCCATCGGCCTTTGTTCATGCGATGGAGCAGAACCACACCTCATCGTAACCGAAGCGAACAAAGCAACTAAAGAGCTTAACGAAAAGTATTTCGACATTACTTGTGGCGAATGGTATAACGAGGTGTCTGACAGTACAGGAAAAATTTACGAATATATATCTCTCGGAAAAGACAGAAAGAACGTACATATAACAAAGATTGTGACAAGAGAAATTGTAAAAATCAACGGAAAAGACACCTACACTGATTGGCGAATACTAAAAAACGATACGACCAAAGGAGACTGGAAATTGTACTGCATAGAAGAAAACGGAAATCTGACACCATATATCGAAATAGAAATATACTATGGCAACAACTGCGCAAACGGAAAAATCGGGCACTTTTACCATGCCGACGCAAACGAACTTCATGCAGACGTGTTCTATTTCGACAAAATGAAGCGAGGGAAAGCAGAGCCGAGCTTCTGACGAAATAAAAAAGACTTCGCAGGCAGATGTCCGGCGAAGTCTTTTGTTTATTTAAACCAACTCAATTTTTTAGGCTACAAGAACCTAAATTAAAATCACATTTCTCATACGATCTCACTGTTTAAACCATACTGCGAAATTACATTCACGGCATGCACAACGCATCTGACTGCAACACCCTAATGACTTAAACACCGGCGCATCGCCCCGCGCTAATCCTTCAGCGAATACGTAACCGTGGTAACCACACGCACCTTCTTTATGTAAGGCGTGTTGCTGTCGCGGTCTTCTATAGAAAACTGTCCCTGGTCGGCAGTCATAATCTTGTCGAGTTTGCTGTTGCTGTTTTCGGCAAACTGTGCCGCCGTCTGTTCTGCGTTCTTTATAGCCTCCTGCATCATCTTAGGCTTCATCTGCTGGAACGAAACATACTCATAAGACACTCCGCTGCCATATCCGCCGTCGACAACGGCCACGCCCTGCTTAAGCAGTTCGCCCTGACGTGCAATGATGCTTCTTACGAGCTTCACGTTGCGCGACGTAACGGTAACCGTTGACGTTATGTTGTAACGGTAGTTGCGCTTTGCCATGCTGTACTGGTCGGCATTAAGGTCGATCACCACGGGGGCGTTGACGCTGATTTCGCTCTCCTTGATGCCGTTCTGCGTCAGAAAGCTCTTCACCTTGGCCGTGGTAGCGTTTATGCGCGTGTATAGCTCCGGCAGGTTGTCGCCCAGCTCCTTTGTAAGTATCGGCCATGTAACCTTGTCGGCCGCCACCTCCTTCTCGGCAAGTCCCTTCACTGTAACCTTGCGGTCTTTGTTGGTAAAATTGTCGAAACCCGACTTGATGCAGAGGCCCAATATAACGATGCCTGCCGCAATGATTGCTGATTCCCATATTCTGTTCATAGCCTATAAATGTTAAGATTTACGCCATAAATGTACGAAGTTTTTCGACATGTTGCTCTCTGCAGGCCACTTTTTACCTTATGTTAACCTTTCGGACCATACCGGCAACAATATTTACGAAACTTCGGAGTAAAAACATTCAATATGAAAGAATACTGACGGCACGCACGACATCAATGCCCAAGGACAAGCCATGCCCGTGCGCACGCCACTGAATGACGCCGCGCACGGGCATGGCACAAAAAAAGAAACGCACCTGCCATATAAGGGCAGATGCGTCGTCTTTTTATCTGATATTATCTTTCTGTCTATTTTCCGACAAAGTCTGATCCGTCGTAAGCCCACTTGTAGTAAGAAGCTCCGTGAACGAATCCGGCGCCGAATGCCGTCATGATGAGGTTGTCGCCCTTCTTGAGCAGATGCTCGTTCTCCCAGATTGCGAGCGGAATAGTAGCCGCACTGGTGTTACCGAAGTGCTCAATGTTGACCATAACCTGCTCCATGGGCAGCTCAAGACGCTTGGCCACAGCCTCGATGATGCGGATGTTGGCCTGATGAGGAACCACAAAGCGGATGTTGTCCTTGTTGAGGTTGTTGCGCTCTGCAATAAGTGCGCAGTCGTCGCTCATGCTTGTAACGGCATAGCGGAACACTGTGCGTCCCTCCTGATAGAGGTAATGCAGACGGTGGTCGACCGTGAAGTGTGACGGAGGACATACCGAACCGCCGGCCTTAAGATGGAGGAAGGGAAGTCCCTTTCCGTCGGCACGGAAGTAAGAGTCCATCGCACCGATGTTCTGCTCAGTTGTGCCTTCTACGAGAACCGCTGCCGCACCGTCGCCGAAGAGAGGGCATGTGCTGCGGTCTTTATAGTCGACAACTGACGACATCTTGTCGGCTCCGATTACTATTATCCTCTTGTAGCGTCCGCTCTGTATCATCGACGTTGCCACGTCGAACGAATAGAGGAAGCCGCAACAAGCAGCCCAAAAGTCGAAAGCAAACGCGTTTTTCAGTCCCAGCTTGCCTATAACGATAGATGCTGTTGACGGAAAAGCATAATCGGCTGTCGAGGTGGAAACGATGACAGCATCGATGGTATCGGGGTCGACGCCCGTTTTCTTAAGGAGCTGCTTTGCAGCCTTGCGCGCCATGTATGACGTGCCGAGGCCTTCCTCGGTGAGGATGCGGCGCTCCTTGATGCCGACACGCGTCATAATCCACTCATCGTTGGTGTCTACCATTCTTGACAGTTCCTCGTTGTTGAGGACATAGTCAGGAACGTAACCGCCGATTCCTGTGATTATTGCGTTTATTTTCTCCATTATTCAGCTGTTTCCTTTACAATAGCGATCTTACCTCTGTAGTAACCGCATGTCGGGCAAACTGTGTGATAAATATGATAAGCGCCGCAGTTAGGGCATACTGCCAGTGTAGGAGCTACAGCCTTGTCATGAGTTCTTCTTTTAAGTGTACGTGTCTTTGACTGTCTTCTTTTAGGATGTGCCATTTTCTTTTAATCTTTAATTATTGTTTTTAATTTTTCTAATTCACTCCAACGCGGGTCCACGGGCTTCTCCTCATCGCCATCACTGCTTCGGGCAGCTGAATGCTCTTCGAGAGCTTTTATCATCGCAGGGTTGCATTTTCCAGGTGCATGCACATGCTTAATGGGTATGCTGAGGGCTATGAACTCGTATATAAACCATGAAACGTCGAGCCGGCCTTCGTCGCGCTCTACCGTTATGAGGTCGTCGTCTTCTGAATATTCTTCTCCAAACTTAACCGTCAGCCTGTTGTCAGAGCTTACGGGCTGCTCCATGTCGTCAAGACAGATGTCGCACGGAACATTGACTGTGCCTTCTGAGTGGAAGTTGAGCTCGAAATACTCTGACGTGCGCTGAACTCTCAGCTCCACCTCTACCGCTCCGCTCCTTACCTCAGGACCGTCTACAGCCTCAAAATAAGCATTGTCGAGGTCGTACTTAAAGATGGTTTCGCCCTCCTTAAGACCTTTCAAATCAATTTTAAAAGACTCTAAACTGCACATTTTTTGATGAATAAAATAAATGACTTCATGCGCACGGAATTACAGCAGCACCCCGGGTGCTTCTTCCACACGCATCGCCTTTGGGCTGCAAAGTTACAAATTATTTTTTATTCTTGTATTACAAATGCCGAAAATTTCATGTATTTATAGACTAAAGTGGCATTGTTTCACCATGTTGCAGCATTTATCTGCTGTTTAGGAGCATGTTAAAAGTATTGACAAATGGCACGTGCCGCATAATTATATGCCGCAAATGCCTACTGCCGGTGCGTGCATCTGCCTTAAAATATGGCTGCGCAGGCATGGCGGACATATACCAAACGCCTAAACGGCACATAGGCTGCGCGACAGGGCTTATAGCTCACGGCGCACACGGAAGGCACTTAATACGGCTCCGGCATTCATAAATTTCACACCGGGCATGCGCCCGTTTACGGCGTCCCGGCTGCCATTTGGCAGGCTGTTTCAGCCGTCCGTGTAACGCATTGTGTATCAATGCGTTGCAAAAGGCCGTCTTTTACGTTCTAAAACATGGTCTTTTACATGCTGAAAGGTGGCCTTTCGCAACGCAAAAGGCCACCTTTTGAAAACCAGCAGGCATCCATCGCCCTGTCTGTTGGCTCTGCACGCCGTTATGAGCCTGTGGCGTGAGGCAACAAAAGTATATCTTAGCGATGCCGGCCGGAACATGCCCGGGCGGCCGATGCATCTTCATCTTATTTCTTGGTGCTTACCACAATGGCGCCGTTCTTGGCCTGTTCGCCAAATTTTTCAACGGCAGACTCGCCTTTAAACACCTCTATGCTATTTATTTTATCTGCGCTTATCTTTTTCAGTTCGGCGGCACTGACGTGCACACCGTCTACGACATAATATACATCATCGCTAAAAGCAATATTGCTGCCGGCGGCTTTCTGGCTTTCGCTGTCAGGTCCGCCGTCCATGCGGAAGTTCACTGGCAAGGTGTAACGCACGTTTACTGCCTCGCCGCGCTGATAGCCCGGCACCCATTTAGGCATGGCGGCAACCACTCTGACAGCCTCGGCGTCGAGCTCCGGACTGATGTTTCTTATTGGCTTGACATCTCTAACGGTGCCGTCCTTGCCTATAACGAACTGCACTATCACCTTGCCTTGTATGCCAGCCTTGGCGGCTTCGGCAGGGTATTTTATGTTATCGCGCAGGTATGTCATAAGGGCATTAGTTCCGCCGGGATAGCGCGGCTGATCCTCGACAACGTCGAACACACGGCCGTCATCTTTTGAGACGCCGACAGTAACGCCTGCCACACGCCCCCTGAGGCTGTCGGCGGCAGCAGTCTCCGGCGCAGCGGCTTCAGCCGGCATGCCTGCGGCGCCGGCCTCGCCAGTGCTCATGGCCAGATGCTCGGCCGTGCCCGGCATGCTTCTAACAACAGAATTTACGAGAGCATTGCTGTCGTGCTCTATCTCCTTACTCAAGCTTTCGGCCTTCGGCGTGGCAAAAGCCACTACGGCAACGGCCGCAACGGGAACGGTAAGCAATATCTTGGCGCGGTTCCACGGGTTAGACTTTTTAATCAGCATCATAGTTATTCGTTTTTTTAGTGAGTTATGATTTAGATTGTTTGCCATACTGAATAGCCGCTCGCCCACGGCCTTGCGTATCAGAAGGAGCTGATATTCGGATGCGTCGGCACCGCTCTGTATCACGGCCTCGTCGGCCTCATACTCATGTATGTTCTGCAGCTCGCGGCGCAGCAGCCATGCGGCGGGATTAAACCACTGGAATATCAGCAGCATGTTGCACAGCATTATGTCGAGCGAGTGGCGGTGCGCTATGTGTGCCTTTTCGTGTATTAGTATTTCGCTGCGTCCGCTTTCATAGTCGCTCCTGCTTATCACGATGTTGTTAAACCAACTGAACGGCGCTACGTCATCATCAATCACTACTATCTTTACGCCGTCGGCGGTTGTAACAGAGTATTTTCCAGAGATAAGCCTATGCAGCCTTACGAGCGAGCATATCTCACCTACAAGGAACAAGGCCACACCTATTATATATATGGCGAAGAGCACCTGTATGAGCGTCGGACCCGAGGGCGCAGGGCCGTCGTCTACAACGCCCATGGCCAGCAGCTGCTCTATCTGCACCATTCCGTCGTAAGCCACGGTTGGCTCGTCCACAGATATGTTCACAAACGGCAGCACGAGCGACAGCAGCATGAGCAGCAACAGCGTGGCGCGGTTGAACGCATGAAACGTGTCGCGGCTGAGCAGCAGTTTGTAAAACAGGTAAAAAGCCGCCAGGCATATCGCCACCTTTATCGAATATATGAAAAACATTCCCATGGCATCATCGTTTTTTATCCGTATTTTTATCCTCAAACCGGTCTCAGCGCACGGCCGAAACTTTCTTTATAGCCTCAAGCATGTCGTGGCGTTTCTGGCCGTTGGTTCCTATGACCAGTTTGCGCACCACTCCGTCCTTGTCTATCAGCACCGTCGTAAGCGTCTGCTGCACCATGAACATCTCCCAAAGCGTTCTGTCGCCGGCTACTTGCGTGAACCTGAAGTTCTGCCGTTCTACGATGTCTTTTATTTCTTCAAACGAATTATACGTAACGGCAAGGAAGTTTACATCAGGACATTCGTCTTTCCATTTGCTTATCTCAGGCATCTCCCTTATGCACGGCCCGCAGCCTGTGTACCAGAAGTTGAGCACCAGCGCGCGGCCTTTGGTTGATGCGTTGTCCCACACACGGCCGTCTACATCTTTCACGCTGAACTGCCCTATCGTGTCGCCTTCGGCAATTCTGGTCTTCTTCGGCACGTTGTAAACCATCTTCATTGCCATAGATTCTCTTACCTGTGCCTGCTCAATCCAGTAGTCGGCGTTGGGCACATCTTCCTTCTTCACGGCATAGCGCTTAGATTCGTCACTTAGCTTGACGCCCTTTATCGCCATGATTTTGTTGCCGTCATGGTCCGACAGGATTATTACACCAACCTGTTTTCCGTCAACATCCGACGGCATTTCGTTAAAGAAGCAGCCGTCTATGAGAAGTTTCGGCAGTTTTCCGTCGGCAAAAGAGCTTGCAGAAATACACAGGGCGAGCAACAATGTAAGCAGCAGTTTCTTCATTTTTTGTTCTCCTCAACCTTTTTTATGAGGTCTTTCAGCTCGTCGAGCGATATTTTCTCTTCGCTTACGAGTGTTGACACCACTCCAAGATACGACTTGCCGAAGAACTTGTTGACAACGTTATTAAGCGAACCGCGCTTATAGCCTTCACGCGATATCTTCGGGAAATAGGCGTATGTGCGTGTCTTCAGGTTGCGGTGAGACAGGAAGCCTTTGTCTTCCAGTATATGCACAAGTGTTGAAAGCGTGTTTACATGCGGCTTCGGATCGTCATACAAAGCCTGCAACTCGCGTATCTGCATCTCGCCCTTGTCCCAATAATGGTTCATTATCTCTTCTTCTTTGTTTGTCAATGATTTCATAGCTATTTGTTTTTTGTTTACCGCAAAGTAACTAAATAGATTAGTTATATGCAAAAATATGCGTGTTAATAAAATTAAAACGGACGCACTTTTAACTAAACAGCTTAGTTTGTTAACAAAGCAAGCGGTCTATTTAACTAAACAGAATAGTTTAAACATGCGTTCCGCCCAATCCTTTTCTTTCAGCTGAATCATGCTGCATGCTCAATGCCGATGCGCAGCCTGCGGCATCATTTTAATGCGCGCGCAAACAATATTATTATTTTTAAGGCGTTATAAAACTGTATGCAGTGGACAGACCGAATAAGACAGGTGAAGATAATACTCGTGCTGGCGGCCATAATTATTGCCGTTGCTTCTCTTATTGTGTCCAATAATCTTGTAAAGAAGCTTGCCGACGAAGAACACAACAAGATGGAAGTATGGGCTGAAGCCATGCGCTCGCTTAACAAGGCAGACGAAAACACTGATCTTAATCTTGTCCTTAAGGTCATCAACGAAAACAACACCATACCGGTAATTGTTACCGACTCGAAACGCAACGTGCAGATTTACCGCAACGTCAACCTTAAAGGCGTAAATTATGAGGACAGCCTGAAAAATGCCGGAAGCATAAGCGAAAAATTGCTTAACGAAGGAAAATTCATCAGGATTTATCTCGACGACAGCCTTAAGAATGATTATATCAACGTGTGCTACGACGATTCTGTCATTCTGAAACGCCTGTCTACGTATCCTTACATCCAGCTTGGAGTTGTCATGCTGTTTGTAGTTGTTGCGATATTCGCACTGCTTACATCCAAAAAGGCAGAGCAAAACAAGGTGTGGGTAGGTCTGTCCAAGGAAACAGCCCACCAGCTCGGCACGCCTATTTCGAGCCTTATGGCATGGACAGAGATATTAAAGGAGAATTATCCTGACGACGAGCTGATACCCGAAATGGATAAAGACGTCAAGAGACTTGAACTTATAGCCGAGCGTTTCTCAAAGATTGGTTCACTGCCGGAGCCTGTTCCTTCAAGCCTCATGGACGTCATGACTCATGTAATCGACTACATGGACCGGCGTACTTCGTCAAAGGTAACCTTCATAAAAGAGTTTCCCGAAAACGACATAACAGTAAGAATAAACAGTTCGCTCTTCGAATGGGTAATCGAAAATTTGTGTAAAAACGCTGTAGATGCAATGGAGGGATGCGGCACAATAACGCTTCATGTCGAGGAAACGGCATCGAGAGTAATCATTGAAGTTACTGACACAGGCAAAGGTATAAAGAAAAAGAACATAAGAAATGTTTTCAAACCCGGCTTTACAACAAAAAAACGCGGCTGGGGCCTGGGACTATCGTTGGCAAAACGAATCGTTGAAGAATATCATAAAGGCCGTATATTCGTTAAAAACTCAGAAATAGGCAAAGGCACAACATTCAGAATTGAACTGACAAAGCGTGCATGAGAGCGTTTTTAGAGCAATTTCGGTAAGGAACAATAGTTCCGGTCCATATATCCCGTTTCGATGCACAATTAGCCGGTGAAAATAAAAGTCTTTTCACATTATGTTCAAGTTTGCCTTTCATCAGACATCTTCCGTCCGTTCAGGCATTCATTCAACAGATGGCAAATATCATCACCCTTCATTCTAAGATTAGCCGGCGAGAATAAAAGTCTATTCTCATTACGTTCAAGATTGCCTTTCATCAGACATCTTCTGTCCGTTCAGGCGTTCATTCAGCAGATGGTAAATATCATCTCACTTCATTATAAGATTAGCCGGCGAAAATAAAAGTCTTTGCACATTATGTTCAAGATTGTCTTTCATCAGACAACTTCTGTCCGTTCAGGCGTTCATTCTACAGGTGGCAAATACCATCTCTATTCATTCTAAGGTTAGAGACATAAATAGTTTCCATAGCTCCTGTTACATAGAAATTAAATGCCATCAACTTTTTGACTATACCTGAAGTGGTTCTAGATTTCATTTTCTTCAAAAAATATGGGTCCTTGTAGTCAATGGCTATTTGCATGGTACTATTAATTTTAATTAGTCTGAAACTCTTTACATCTGCAAGATATATTGTATTATACCCTGCTTAAATTGCACGTAATGCTCCACCCTGTCATCATAGATAATTAAATATGGTATGCGTTTTATGGTATTATAAAGAGTGGTGACACCCAAGAACAATCCACCACCTCCCCAAAATATCACACTAAGCCAGCACACTATAAATTTAATCACAAACCTGCAAGATTCATCCTCGTCAATTATCATATATACTCCACCTACAACAAAAAGCATGCAACATAGAAACAACAACAGATTTTTCCTGCAACTTTGGTATATTTTAATTTCAGTTTCCATAATTTATCTGATATTTCATTCGAAATAACGGACTCCATTACTTATCATTCCCATCCGTCCCATAAGTCTCATTAGTCTTATTAGTCTCA